>ERZ1034361.476-NODE-476-length-25780-cov-2.924056_pt1 | contig 25780 bp, 26 predicted proteins | sample MGYA00520617_ERZ1034361 | MGnify/ENA primary metagenome ERZ1034361 (study PRJEB33736, sample SAMEA104284507) | Azolla filiculoides | biome: Urban; feature: Water surface; material: Ditch water | place: Netherlands | collected 2015-10-28 | depth 0-0.1 m ...
GCGGATAGGTCAACTCATCCAGCGTGACCATAAAGAATTCGCCACCCAAAATTGCTGCCTTCGCCAGCGCCCAGCCGTCGCGCGCCAGTTGCGCCGATAGCTCGGGCCGCCCCAAACCGAACAGGCGGCGAACAGCATGGACGACTTGCCCTTGCTGCTCGCGCCGATGGTGTTGATGCCGCCACTGTCCGCGCCCACGATCCCCAGCACGGGACCGGCGAAGGCGGTGCACAGCGCCAGCACCAGCATGGGATTGCCCACGGCCCGCGCCGATATGCCGGCCTGCCAGCCCGCCAGGGTGCCGCGCCGGGTGTATTCGTCGCCGTGGTGGTGCTCGCTCTGGTAGATCACGTCGCCCGCCTGGGGACCGATGACGGCATCCGGCAAGACAAACGCCGTCCGCTCCGGCCCACTCCAGCCGGTTTGCGTCGCGCACAGGATCACGCGCTTGGGGTCGCTGCTCAACAGGTAGGCCGTGAACTGGTCGCGCCCCCGGTGCTCGATCTCCAGTCCTTGCGCCATCAGCTCGGCGCGCACCTGCTCGGTGCTGACCACGGATTTGGCGCCATCCTGGGCTTGTGCCCACAGTGGCAAAAGACAGGCGGCCAGCATCAGCAGTGCGGCGCGGAAATGGCGTTGGATCAAAGACATAGCTGGTTGAGATTCAGACGATGGCGCAAAGTTCAAGCCGGTGACAGAACCCTCTGGCTTCGAGGTGCTGGATCCCCGCCGGCGCGGGGATGACGGCCGTTGAAGTCGGCCAGGATCGGTGCTAAGGACTGGATCCTGGCCTGCGCGGGGGTGACGAAAATGGGCAACACGTCAGCCTGCTGGTGAATCAGAAAAAACGGCCGGCAGCTTGGTCGGAGCCTTGATGCGCAGCTGCTTGTTGACGTTTTCCTGCCCGAACACGACCTCGATGGCCGATGCGCTGACGCCGAACAGGGGTGCCAGGAAGCGCACCATGTGGTCGGTGGCCCGGCCGTTTTGCGGTGCCGCCGTCACGCTGACCTTGAGCTGGGTGCCCTTGGGCTTGCCGATGGCGTCCTTGACCGCGCTGGGCTTGCCCAGGATATTGACCACCAGCACGTCGCCATCCCAGGCGAAAAAGGAATCACCGGTCAGGTTGCGCGGACGTTTCGGGGGCATGGCGCGAATGATACCGGGCTCTACAATTCCAGCCTTTGATTGCGCATACCATGACCGATCTGCCTGCCTGCCCCCAATGCACCCTGGAAAACAGCTACGTCGACGGGGGCCACTACATTTGCCCGGACTGCGGTTTCGAGTGGCCTGTGCAGGCCACTGCCGACGCGGAGCCAGACGCGGACGGGCCGGTTCTGGATGCCAACGGCAACCCGCTGGCCGAGGGCGATACGGTGATCCTGATCAAGGACCTGAAGGTCAAGGGCTCGTCCACGGTGCTCAAGAAAGGCACCAAGATCAAGGGCATCCGCCTGCCGGCTGGTGCGGGTGACCATCAGGTCGACTGCAAGACCGACCAGGGGGCCTTCATGCTCAAGGCCGAATTCATGAAAAAGGCCTGAGCCGGGCCGATCACACGGGGCAAGCCATGACACTGCCATCACGCTTCTGGGCCGATCTGAGCGCCGCCGATTTTGCCGAGCTGCAACGCAGCGGCCAGGCGGCGCGCACCATCGCTGTGTTGCCGCTGGCGGCCATCGAGCAGCATGGTCCGCATCTGCCGCTGAGCGTCGATACCGTGCTGGCCAATGGCCTGATCGCAGCGGCCTTGCCGCATCTGGCCGAGCAACTGCCGGTGCTGTTTTTGCCCACCCAGACGGTCGGCCTGAGCCCCGAGCATGCGCGTTTTGCCGGTACCCTGACGCTCAAGCCCGAGACCGTGCTGCGGCTGTGGACCGATGTGGCCGAGTCGGCGGCGGCAGCGGGCATTCGCAAACTGGTGCTATTCAACACGCACGGCGGCAACGGTGGCGCAATGGACCTGGTGGCGCGTGACCTGCGCGCCGGTTTGGGCCTGCTGGTGTACAGCGTGAGCTGGTTCAACCTGCCGCTGACCGACGCGCAGGCCCTGCAACTGCGTCAGGGACGACAACGTCGCGGCCTCGTCGCGCCCCCGCTTGCCGACGGCCGCGCGTTTGCGGGCCGCGTCTTCCCGGTAAAACAGCCACACCGGCTCGACGAACAGGCTGCCCAGCGAGGTGATGGCCGGGGCCTCATCCCGGGGCGCCGTGGCCTGTGATCCGCCCGTGCCGCCCTGCACGAAGCCCAGATCGGCCCGGTTCTCGCGCAACAGGCGCAAGTTGTCCTGTGCCCCTTCGCTGGGCACCAGCACCACTTCGATGCCGTTGGCCGCCAATGCCTGGGCATAGCGCTTGCCAAAGGCCTCGTAGGCGCTTTGCGCCGGGCCGGTGGCCAGCCGCACCCGTTTGGGCGGGTTGGGGTCAAGCCACCAGTACGCCGCGAGCAGCAGGGCTGCAGCCAGCAGGACCAGCGGTCCGCCTGAAAGCAGCATTTCACGCAGCGAAACCAGGGTGGCACGCACGGTATGGGCCATGTTCCACGGCTTCATCGTGTCGATGAACGTGGGCCCGTGCCAGGCGCCAGATCGGCTGCAGCGGGCAGCGTCAGCGGGCCTGCTGACAGGCTTTGCGCCGCCTGTACCGCGCGCACCGTGGCGCGCGCCACCGCCTCGGCGGCCATGACACCCAGCACCAGCATCCCCGGTGACTTCCCTGCAAGGCCGGTGCCCAGGGCAAACAGCGTGTCGCCGTCCGACAGCGTGTGCACCGGGTTGATGCTGCGCGCCAGTCCGTCATGGCCCATCAGCGCCAGACGCTGCGCCTGTGTCTTGGTCAGTGGTGCGTCGGTGGCGATGACGCCGATGGTGGTGTTGGTGCCGGCCAGAATCGGCAGCGGAGGCTCGCCGCGCAGCAGTGCGCGGCGCGTGTCGCGCAGGCCGGTGCCGTCTGCGGTGCGGGCGCCGGCGATCAGCGCGCCGGTGTCGGGGTCCACCACGTCGCCCAGCGCGTTGCAGGCAATCAGCGCGCCCACCGTCACCCCGTCCAGCGTGACCGAAGCGCTGCCGATGCCTCCTTTCATGGCGCAGGGCATGCCGAACATCTTGCCCACGGTCGCCCCGGTGCCTGCGCCCACGTTGCCCTCGGCCGGCGGCGTGCGTGCAGCCGCAACGCAGGCCTGGTAGCCGGCTTCGGCGTCGGGGCGGATGCGCGCGTCGCCCACATGCAGGTCGAACAGCACGGCGCCCGGCACGATCGGCACCAGCGCCGGGCCCACATTCAGGCCCAGGCCCTGTTCTTCCAGCCAGCGCATCACGCCGCCGGCTGCATCCAGTCCCCAGGCACTGCCGCCGGAGAGCAGGATGGCATGCACGGTGCTGACCAGATTGCCGGGCTCCAGCAGATCAGTCTCGCGCGTGCCCGGTGCGGCGCCGCGCACGTCCACCCCCCCCACCGCGCCACCACGCGCCAGCACCACCGTGCAGCCGGTGGGGCGGCGGGCGTCGGTGCAATGGCCGACTTCGATGCCCTGGACATCGGTGATGGAACCACTGTATTGCGAAAGCGTATCGGTGAATGACGAGGGGGTTGGCAGGTTCAAGGGACGACCTTTTCGATCAGTGTGACGGTGTATTCACCGCCGATCTTATCGGCGACAAAGCGCACCCGGTCGCCGGCTTTGAGCGGCGTCAAGGCACCAGTGTCTTTGGCCCTGAAGACCATGGTCATTGCCGGCATGTCGAGGTTCTTGATGTCTTCGTGTTTCAGCGTGATTTTCCCCGTGGCCGGGTCGATCTTGCGGACTTCGGCCTGGGTCCAGGGGGGGGGCGTGGCCACGGCGGTTGCAGCGCCCGGTGTGGCTGGTGTAACGGGGGGTTGTGCGAAGGCGGTGGTTGCGGCCAGGACCAGCGGCAACGCCCATGTGGCAGTTCTTGAGGTTTTCATGAGGCTTCCTTTCAGGCGTAAGTTTGGTAAACACGGCTGCGGCCATCGGCGTTGACCAGCAGCACGTCGTAGCGGTCCTTGCGGCCCTTGTATTCGGGGCCGTCCATGCCGGGCGAGCCGACGGGCATGCCCGGCACCGCCAGGCCCAGCGCTTTGGGGCGCTCCTTCAGCAGGCGCTGCACTTCGCGCGCCGGCACATGGCCTTCGACCACGTAGCCGCCCACCAGCGCGGTGTGGCAGGAGGCGAATTTCTCCGGCAGGCCGAGCCGGGCGCGGGCGGCGTTGTTGCCGGTCTCGTAGGTCTTGACCGTGAAGCCGCTGGCCTGCATGTGGGCGATCCAGTCCTTGCAGCAGCCGCAGTTGGGGTCTTTCCAGACCTCGACCGTGGGCTTGCCGGCCTGCGCCAGCCCTGGCAGGGCGAGTGCCGCAGCGCTGGCGGCGGCGAGGGCGCGGAGGAGGGTGCGTTTTTGCATGGTGATTTCTCCGGAGGAAATAAAAAAAGAGCAGCGTTAAAAAAGGTTCAGCGCGGTGTCACGACGATCTGGCCGACCATGCCCGCGTCAAAGTGGCCGGGGATCAGGCAGGCGAAATCGAAGGTGCCCGCGCGGTTGAAGGTCCAGACGATGTCGCCGTGCCGGCCTGCGGGCACATGGGCCATGTCCGGTGCGTCGTGCGCCATGCCGGGGTGCTTTTTCATCAGTGCGGCGTGGGCCTGCAGTTCCTGCGGGGTGCCCAGCACGATCTCGTGCAGCACCCGGCCGCGGTTGACGGCGCGCAGGCGCACCGTTTCGCCTTCGCGCACCGTGATGCGGCTGGGCTCGAAGCGCATCGCATCCGTCATGCGCAGGGTGATGGTGCGTTGGACGTCGCGGGCCTCGCCGGCGATGCCCCAGGCCTTCTGCTCCTTGATCACTGGCGCCGCCACGGCAGTGTGACGGGTGTTTTCATGGGAGAAAGCGGCATTTCCCAGCGTGAAAAGGACCAAGCTTGCTATTAATTCAGGAATAAGTTTCATTGGATGGATGCGCGGGTTCGTGTTGGTGGGGCTCAGTGGTGGCTGCCGTGGCCTGTGGGCTTGCGCGCGCTGGCGCCGGCGGGGGCGGTGTCGGCCGCGGGCTGGCGCGGTACCGGCGGCAGGTTGCCGGCACGTACCCCGGTACCGCCCGATCCCGGCGCCCCCGCCCACTCCCAGGCCTGGGTGCCGGGGGGCTGTGTGTAGTTGCCGGGATCTTTGTAGTCGCCCGGGGCCAGGTCGGCGCGGACTTTCAGCGTGCTGAACATGCCGCCCATCTCGATCGGGCCAAACGGCCCCTGGCCCGTCATCATGGGGTGGGTGTTCTCGGGCAGCGGCATCTCCATGGCGCCCATGTCGGCCATGCCACGCTCGCCCATGACCATGTAATCGGGGATGAGCTTCTGGATTTTCTGCACCAGCCCCCGGTGGTCCACGCCGATCATGGTGGGCACGCCGTGGCCCATGGCGCCCATGGTGTGGTGGCTCTTGTGGCAGTGCAGCGCCCAGTCGCCGGGTTCGTCGGCGATGAATTCGACCTGGCGCATCTGGCCCACGCCAATGTCCGTGGTCACCTCGGGCCAGCGCGCCGATTTGGGCACCGGCCCGCCATCGGTCCCTGTGACCTCGAACTCGTGGCCGTGCAGGTGGATCGGATGGTTGGTCATGGTCAGGTTGCCCACGCGCAGGCGCACGCGCTCGCCCAGGCGCGCCACCAGCGGGCTGATGCCGGGGAACACGCGGCTGTTCCAGGCCCAGATGTTGTGGTCCAGCATGGTGTTGACCTGCGGCGTGCGGCTGCCAGGCTCCACGTCGAAGGCGTTGAGCAGGAAGGCGTAGTCGCGCTGCACTTCGGCGATCAGCGGGTGCTGTGCCCTGGGGTGGGTGATCCACAGCCCCATCATGCCCATGGCCATCTGCGTCATTTCGTCGGCGTGCGGGTGGTACATGAAGGTGCCGGGCCGGCGCGCGACGAACTCATAGACAAAGGTCTTGCCCGGTGCGATCTGCGGCTGCGTGAGGCCGCCCACGCCGTCCATGCCGTTGGGCAGACGCTGGCCGTGCCAGTGCATGGTGGTGTGCTCGGGCAGGCGGTTGGTGACGAACAGGCGCAGGCGGTCGCCTTCGACCACTTCGATGGTCGGTCCCGGGCTCTGGCCGTTGTAGCCCCACAGGTTGACCTTGAAGCCGGGCGCCATCTCGCGCACCACGGGCTCGGCCACCAGGTGGAATTCCTTGACGCCGTTGTGCATGCGCCACGGGCAGGTCCAGCCGTTCAGCGTGACCACCGGGTGGTACGGCCGGCCCGTGGACGGGACGAGTGGCGGGGCGGTGTCGGCGCTGGTGCGCTGGGCCGGCTCGGGCAGGGCGGCCAGCGCTACGCGGGAGACCGAGGCTGCAGCCACGGCAAGGCCGGCGGTTTGCGCCAGGCCGGTGAGGAGGTTTCTGCGTTGCATGGATCAATGTCCTCCGGAGTTGGATGCGCCGGCCGGTGGGGCGGCCCGCAGGGTGGCGAGGGCGCCCGGCGAGGTGCCGGTCAGCGCGGTGTGCAGGTCGGTGTCGGCGATCCAGAAGTCGCGCTGGGCCTCAATGGCGCTGGCGACAGCCAGGGCCTGGGCGCGGGTGTCGGCCAGCCAGTCCCAGACGGACAGCAGCATGCCGTTGTAGCGCAGCCCGGTTTCCTCGTTCAGGAAGCGGCGCAGCGGCACGATCTCGTCGCGGTAGTGCCGCGCCAGCTCAAAAGCGCTGCGGTAGCCGTGGTACGCCTCGCGCGCTTCGGAGCGGGCACGTACCGCCACGTCGCGCACGCGGCCGGCCGCCTGCAGCACCAGGCCTTCCGCGCGGGCGTTGCGGGCGCTGCCGTGGTCGAACATCGGCAGTGGCAGCTCCAGTTCCCAGCCGCGGGCGGTGTTGCGTGTGCCGGCGGCGTTGTCGAAGCCGGTGTTGCGCTTCACGCTCACATCCAGGGCGTTGACATAGCCCGTGGCGCGTGTGAGGCCCTGCGCGGCCGCCAGATGCCGGTGTTCGTCCAGGGCGGCGCGCACGTCCAGCCGCTCGCGCAAGGCTTGCGCTTCGATGTCGCGCGCCTCGGTGGGGGCGGCCGGCAGATCGGGCAGGCGCTCGGGCAGCGTGAACTGCGCCTGCGTGCCCCACAGGCCCAGCAGTCGCGTGAGCTGCTCGCCTGCGCTGAAGGCGGCCTGGCGGGCGCGGGCTTCCTGCGCGGCGGCGTCGGCCAGCTGGAGCTGTTCCCTGGCCTGCCGGTAGCGGCTGAAGTTGCCGGCGCCCACCATGCGGCGGGCCAACTCGGCAGCGGCTGCGGTGGCCTCGCGGGCGTCGGCCGTGTAGGCCGCGGTCTGCTGCGCGGCCACGGCGTGGAACCAGGCCTTGCGCGTGTCGGCGGCCAGGCGGATCACGTCCTGCGCGACCTCCAGCTGTGCCAGCGCCTGCTGCCGCTCCTGCCATTGCAGCCGCCACGGCAGGGTCAGCAGGCCCAGCACGTCAAAACGCAGGGTGCGCTCCAGCGCGAGCTGGTCGCCTTCGAGCAGCCGGCCGAACGCGAAATGCGGGTTGGGCAGCTGGCCGGCCTGTGCGCGGTCGGCGTCGCTGACCTGCAGTGCGGCCAGGCGGGCCTGCAGGCCGGGGTTGTTGAGCAGCGCGATGCGCACGGCGGCGTCGGCCGTCAGCGGGGTGGCGAGCAGGGTGTCGATCTGGCGGACGGTGTCGGCCTCGGGCGCGCGGCCCAGTGCGGCCGCGTCCGGTGTGACGTTGGCGGTACGGCCTTGTGCCAGCGCGGCCACAGCCTCCCGTCCGGCCTGCGGCGCCACGCTGGCGCAACCCGCCAGCGTGGCGAGCAGTCCGGCGGTCAGCAGGGCCCTATGGGGTTGTTTTCTTAAGAAAATCATGGCTTACCCAGCGTGGAATGGTTATGGTTTGCTATTGATTTTGATGGGGCTGGAGCGGCGGTCTGTGCCGCCGCCTGGCGGGCTTCCCATTGCACGAGGTCGGCATGGCCGCGCGGGAAGGCGCCCACAGCGGCGTTCACCCGGGCCCAGTCGGTGGGGCCGGTCGCCACGCCACGGGCCAGGGCCGGCAGGGTGGATTGCCAGGCCATGGACGGCACCGGCACGCGCGGGTCACTGGCATCGGGCAGTGCCTCCGGGGCGCCCTGGGCGGCGGCCAAGGCAGGCCAGAGGCTGACGGCGAGCAGGGCGCGCCACAGCGGAGAGGGGACGATCATGAAAACTCCTGAAACACGGATGCGCGAGGTTGCGCACCAGGACGTTCACCTGTCGCCGTGAGATTCAGGTCAAACGGCAAAAAATGGACGGACTGCGGGTGGCGTGTTCAGGAAATGGGCGGCTTCAGGCTGGGCGCTGGCGTCGCGCTCGTGACGGCGACGGTTCTGAAAAGGGGCGCTGCCGTCGGCAGGCCCGTTGGGGCGGACAAGGGCAGATCGGGCGAAAGCGCCGTGGAATGGCAGATCCCGCACGCACTGCAATGTGCCATGTGGCCCGTGGCTGCGCTGTCAGGGTCTCCCTCGGCCCCGGCTTCGTGGCAGCCCGCATGCAGCAGCCCGGCCAGGCCGGCTACCTCGTTTTCGTGAGAAAAAGATGCTTCAACGGCCGTTCGATGGCCCTTGTTTGCGGTAACCACGGTTGTTTCCGGTGCCGTGGCGATATCCTGCAATGCCATGGCATCGCCCAGCCAGCCGCGCAGGGGCAGCAGGGCGATGAGGAGGACGAGGAACCAGTGGCGCATGGGCACGCATGATACGGCGCGGGCCAAAGTCCCGCCATGGCCCGGTACGATGCACGGGGTTGGGCTGCAGGAGGAACGCCAATGTCAAGGTTATCGATGTGTCGGGTGGTGCTGGGCCGGTGGCTGTGTCTGCTGGCCTGTGGCTGGGCTGCGATGGGCCCGGTGGCCGTGCGCGCCGAAGGCCCGTCCCCAGCCGCCCCGGCGGCGCAGCGTAGCCTCCATGTGGTCGCCGATGAAAATTACCCACCGTACCTGTTCCGCAATGCGGAGGGACAGGTGGAGGGGTATCTGTTGGACCTCTGGCAACTGTGGGCGCGCAAGAGTGGCGTCAAGGTCACGCTGACCGCGATCAACTGGGAGCAGGCCCAGCGCATGCTCCTGAACGGACAGGCCGACGTGATCGACATGATCTTCCGCACGTCCGTGCGCGAGCCCCTGTATGAATTTTCGCCGCCCTACGCCGAACTGTCCGTCGGGATTTACAGCCATGCCTCAATCAGCGGCATTGGCGATGTGGCCGCGCTGCGGGGCTTTGGCGTCGGCGTGATGGCGGGCGATGCCTGTATCGATCGCCTGGCTGAACGGGGCATCAAGGACCTCTCGGTGTATCCGAACTACACCGAGTTGATCGCCGGCGCGAAGCGCCAGGAGATCAAGGTCTTCTGCATGGATGAGTCTCCGGCCAACTTTTATCTCTACAAAGCGGGCATGCAGGGGCAGTTCCTGAAGGCCTTCGAACTTTATAAAGGACAGTTCCATCGGGCGACCCGCAAGGGCCATCCCGAATCCCTGCGGCTGGTCGAAGAAGGCATGAAGGCGATCACGGCCGAGGAAGACGCGGCCCTGCGCAGGAAATGGTTCGGCACCCCGCTGGACCTGGGGCTGGTGGGCCGCTATGCCGGCTGGGGGCTGCTGGGGGTGATTGTGGCCGGGGGCTTTCTCCTGGCCTGGATCCTGGGCCTGCGCAGCCGGGTTGCCACCAAGACGGCGGCCCTGAATCAGGCGCTGGAGGCGTTGCAGCAAGCCCACCAGGTGACCAAGGAGATCAAGGACAGTCTGTCCGCCACTCTGCAGGCCATCCCGGACCTGCTGTTCGAGTTCGACACCCAGGGGCGCTATGTCGAAGTCTTTGCCAGCCAGGAGCAGTTGCTCGCAGACCAGCGGGCCGACATGCTGGGCAAGCCGGTTTCCGACGTGCTGCCGCCCGATGCGGCGCAGACCGTCATGGACGCCATCACCGGGGCGGTCCAGGCGGGCAGTGATTACGGGCGGGTGATCCTGCTGGCGCCTGGCGGGCGCAGCCGCTGGTTTGAACTGTCGGCCACGCGCAAGCAGGCCACGCCCGGCGCAGAACCCCACGTCCTCATGATCTCCCGGGATATCACCCAGCGCCTTGAGGCCGAGCAGGCCCTGCTGCGCGCCCAGGAGGCGGCCCTGACCGCGGAGCGGGACCGGAAATTCCATGCCCTGTTCGACGCAGCGCCGGTCGCCATGGCGTATCTGCGCAACGACACCATTGAATTTTTCAACCAGCGCTGCGAGGACCAGTTTGGCTACAGCGCGCGGGATGTTCCAACGGTTGCTGCCTGGTGGGCCCTTGCCTATCCGGACCCCGCCTACCGGAAACTGGTGCTGGACGGCTGGCAGCACGCCTTGCAAGGAGCGGGGGGGGGCGGTGGCATGTTCGAGAGCAACGAGTACCGGGTCCGGTGCAAGAACGGCCAGGATCTGAGCTTGCTGATCGGTGGCCGGCTGATCGGGGATGGGCTGGTGGTCACGTTCACGGACATCACGCCGCTCAAGCAGGCCCAGGCGGCCATGAAGGAGGCCCGCGAGGCTGCAGACGCCGCCAACGCCGCCAAGAGCGCGTTCCTGGCCAACATGAGCCATGAGATCCGCACGCCGATGAACGGCATCCTGGGGTACGTGCACCTGCTGCGCAAAGGGCCGGTGTTGCCCGGGCAGATCGAGCGCCTGGACAAGATCGAAGACGCCGGACGGCACCTGTTGTCCATCATCAACGACATCCTGGACATCTCCAAGATCGAGGCCGGCAAGCTGGTGCTGGAGGAGGCCAGCTTCAACCTGCCGGACCTGATCGACGAAGTCCGCGCGCTGATTGTTGATGCGGCCACCGCCAAGGGGCTGGCCGTGACGGTGGATTGTGAAGCCGTGCCGCCGGTGTTGCGCGGGGATGCAACCCGCTTGCGCCAGGGCTTGCTCAACTTCGCGGGCAACGCCGTCAAATTCACCGAAAAAGGCCACATTGCCCTGCGGGCCCGGCTGCTGGAGTCGCAGGGCGACAGCCTGCTGCTGCGCTTTGAAGTCCAGGACACGGGCGTGGGCATCAGCCCGGAGAGCTGCAAGGAGCTGTTTCAGGTCTTCAAGCAGGTGGACGCCTCCACCACGCGCAAGTACGGCGGCACGGGCCTGGGGCTGTCGATCACCCAGCGCCTGGCCCACCTCATGGACGGAGAGGCCGGGGTGGAGAGTGTGCCGGGCGTGGGCAGCACCTTCTGGTTCACGGCCCGGCTGCGGCCGGGAACAGCGGCGGCGCAGACCGTGGCGCCAGCGCTTCCCGTGGCCGAAGACGACCTTCGCCGCGCCCATGCCGGCGCGCGCGTGCTGCTGGTCGAGGACGACCCCATCAACCAGGAAGTGGCCATGGAGCTGTTGGCGAACACCGGGCTGGTGGTCGATCTGGCCGAAAACGGCCGGATTGCAGTCGAAAAGGTGGCGGCGGTTCCTTACGCCCTCATCCTGATGGACATGCAGATGCCGGAGATGGACGGTCTGGAGGCGACCGTCGCCATCCGGGCGCTGCCGGAACGCCGGCATGTGCCGATCATCGCCATGACCGCCAATGCCTTCGATGAAGACCGCCAGCGCTGCATCAGCGCCGGCATGAGCGATTTCATTGCCAAACCCGTGGAGCCGGAACTGCTGTTCCAGGCCCTGCGCAAGTGGCTGTCCTATCCTTGAGCAACGGGCTTGGTTTGCGGCTGGATTCGGCCCTAGAATCATTTTGTAATAAAAAATACCACCCCTCCCCGGAATAAAAAACGAGCGTGATGCCAGACCTCCAGTCCAAGCTGCAGGAACTCTCCGAAGAGGCGCGGAGGATGCGGTGTGTGCTGGACCAGATGGGCGCCCAGATCTTCACCAAGGATCTGGCGGGTCGTTACACCTTTGCCAAAGTCCAGGCGAATTTGTGGACACTGCCCTGCAGGACGCCACGCGCGCAAGCGACCGGCGTGTCCTGGAGCTCGGTGAAACCATCGCTGGCGAAGAGCGCCACGTGGTCACGCCTCCGGGCGAGACCCGCCGCTACTGGACCGTCAAGTCCCCGTTGCGCAACGCCGCGGGCGACATCGTTGGCCTGTCGGGGGTGTCAACGGACGTGACCGCGCGCACGGCGGCCAGCCCGGCGGAGGCCGTCGAGCACAAGTTCCGTGGCCTGATCGCGCAATCGCTGGTCGGCGTCTACCACCTGGAGGGCGATAGCTTCCGTTACGTGAACCCCTTCTTTGCCAGGATGTTCGGCTATGACCACGCGGACGAGGTGATCGGGCGGGTGTCCATGGCGGCCCTGGTGGCCCCGGAGGACCGCGACGGGGTGGCCGACGTCGTGCGTCGCAGCATCGCAGGCGAACCGGGGTTGACCAGCCATCGCTTCGCCGGCCTGCGCCGGGACGGCAGCACCTTCGACGTCGAGGTTTTCGGCAATGCCGTGGTGTTTGAGGGCCGCCCCGCGCTCATTGGCGTGGCCATCGACATCAGCGAACGGCGCAAGGCAGAAGAGGAACTGGAGCAGCAGCGCCGCCGCCAGGAGGATCTGGTGCAAGCCCGCACCTGCGAACTGGCCGCCGCGCTGGACCAGGCCGAAAGCGCCAGCCGCGCCAAGAGCGCCTTCCTGGCCAACATGAGCCACGAACTGCGCACGCCACTGAACCATATTTCGGGCTTTGCCCACCTGCTGGAGCGCGACATTGCCGACCCGGGGAGCCGGGCCAAGCTGGCCCGCATCGGGGAAGCGGCAGAGAACCTGCTGCAGCTCATCAACAGCCTGCTGGACCGCGCCCGGATCGAGTCCGACCAGTTGAAGATCGATGTGGTCGATTTCGACCTGAATCTGGTCCTTGACCAGGTCGAGCGCAGCACCCGTCCGTCCGCCGAGCACAAGGGGCTGCTTCTGACGGTGGATGAGGCGCCCGGACTGCCGGCCCGGCTGCGGGGCGACTCCGCGCGGCTGGCGCAGATTCTGGGCTACCTGATTGACAACGCGATCAAATTTTCCGAGCAGGGCTGCATCACCGTGCGCATTCGCCAGGAGCCGGTCCGCAACAATGGCGTGCGGCTGCGTTTCGAGGTCGAGGACCAGGGCATCGGCATGGCGCCAGATGTCAGCGACGGGCTCTTCCAGTTGTTCAACCAGGGCGACAACTCGCGCATCCGCCGGTTCGGCGGCATGGGTCTCGGCCTGGACCTCAGCAAGCGGCTGGTAGGGTTGATGGGCGGGGAGATCGGTGTGACCAGCGAGCTTGGGCGGGGCAGCACGTTCTGGTTCGCGTTGCCCTTTGCCGTCGCCCCCGTGCCGGCGGCCGCCCCGGTCGGCGCGGTGGACTGGGACCGTGTGCACGCGGCGGTCGCGGACATGCGCCAGTTGCTGTCCCAGAGCGACGTTCTGGCGAAAACCCGCTGGGACGCCCATCCCGAGTGGTTCGCGCCGGTGCTGGGCGAACGCACGGTGGCGTTTGGCGAGTGCATGGACAACTTCGATTTCGACATCGCCCTCAAGATCCTGCGCGAGGTCAGTGCAGCGCCGGCGTCGCCTGCGGCCCCGTTGCCCGGCTGAGCCGCAGCCGGCTGACCGTGGCGCCGGTGTCTTCGATTGCCCTTTTTTTGGGCAGCTTGTCTATTCTCTTTTGAAATCAAGCACTTGCGATGCCCGTACCGGATCTGTCACGGGTTATGCACAGGTTTGTCCAGCGGATGCAGGGATAACCCGCGGCCGGGTCTGCCGCTTGCGCCTGATCGCGCATCCCGCACCGGCGCCGAGCGGGCCGGCTCAGGCCGCGTGGCTTTGGGCATCGTGGGGCAGCAGCGTCAGCCCGCCGAGCACGGCAAAAAACAGTCCCAGCCAGGCCAGCCGGTCAAACCCCAGCAACGCACTGCCCGCGCCACCCATCGCCGCGCCCAGCGCCGTGCCGAAATACAGCATGGAGGCGTTCAGGCTCATCAGCAGCGGCGCCTGCGCGGGCGCGGCCATGGCCAGGCGCGACTGTTGCGGCGCCATCATGCCGAAGCCAAAGACGTTCCAGGCCAGCATCGCTGCCACCATGGCCGCGGTGTGGCCGCGCGTGAAGGGCACCAGCAGCATCATCAGGGCCAGGCCCGCCAGTTGCACGCGCAGCGTGCGCAGCGGCCCGAAACGGTCACTGGCCCAGCCCCCCGAGAGCGTGCCCGCCACGCCGGCCACGCCGCACAGCATCAGCGTGACCGACAGCGCCGTGCTGCGCATGGGGTTGAGCGTCTGCAGCACCGGGCCGATATAGCCGTAGACCGCAAAGATGGCGGCGAAGTACATCAGCGTCAGGAACAGCGCGCGCCGCACCAGCGGCTGGCGCAGAAGGCCACCCAGTTCGCCAAAGCGGGCGCCCGGCGCATTGATGGCCTGCGGCACCCGCAGCGACACCAGCACCAGCATGGCCAGCGCCGCCGCCGTCACGGCGAACATCGGCACGCGCCAGCCAAACTGCTGCCCCAGCCAGGCCCCGAGAGGCAGGCCGATGACATAGCTCAGGCTCATGCCCAGAAATGTCAGCGAAAGCGCCTTGCCGCGCTGCGAAGGGGCCACCAGGGCCACGGCGATGCCGGCGGCGGCCGGCGTGAGCATGGCGCCCGCGCCCATCAGCACGCGCCCGGCCAGCAGCACCGTCAGGCTCGGGGCCAGGGCGCTGACCAGCGTGCCGGCGGCAAACAGCCCCAGCGCGATCTGCAGGGTGGCTTTGCGCGACCAGTGGCCCGTGCGCATCAGCAGCAGCGGCGCCAGCAGTGCATTGGCCATGGCGTAGGCCGTCATGGTCTGGCCGGCTGCCGCCACGCTCACGTCCAGCGACGCCGCCATGGGCGCCAGGATGCCGGTCAGGCCGAAGGCGCCGCTGCCGATGACCAGGTTGCAGGCGGCCAGCAGGTAAAGGATGGAGGGCATCGGCATGGTCAGGCGATCCGGGCGCAGTGCCACGGTTGCCCGCAGGCAGGGCGCGGGTCCGCCTGCAGGAAAAATCTGGGTAAAAAAGGCTTCAACCCAGCGTACCTTGGTCTTTGTCTGCTATCTAAAAATGAATTTTCAAGGCGCATGCTCCCATTGTCCGGGCGGCTGCGGTCAGGGGCTGTCGCCAGGGGGATGGGGCCGGGTCAGTCCAGCCGCGCGCCCGAGGCCTTGACTGCGTCGGCCCAGCGCGGCATTTCCGCGGCGAGGAACTTCGCGAAGTCGTCCGCGCCCAGGAAGGCCGGGTCGGCGCCCTGCGTGATCATGCGGGTGCGCACTTCGGGGTTGCCCAGCACCTGCCTGAAGGCGTCGCTGAGTTTGGCCACGACATCTTTCGGCGTGCCGGCCGGTGCCAGGAAGCCGTAGAAGCCCACCACCTCGAAGTTCTTCAGGCCGGTTTCCATCACGGTTGGAATGTCGGGCAGGGCCGGGTTGCGCTCGCGGCTGGTGACGGCCAGGGCGCGCACCTTGCCTTGCTTGTGGTAATTCGCCGCCTGCGGAATCGACTCGGCCATGAACTGCACCTGGCCGGCCATCAGGTCGGTGAAGGCCGGCGCGCTGCCGCGGTACGGGATGTGGACCATGAACAGCCCGGTGGCCGTCTTGAACATCTCCGGCACCAGGTGGCTGATGCCGCCGTTGCCGGCCGAGCCGTAGTTCACCTGGCCGGGGCGGGCGCGGGTGTAGTCCGTGAACTCCTTCAGGGTCGTGACCGGCAGTTTGGGGTTGACCAGCAGGGCCAGCGGCTGCATGGCGGTGCGCGCAATCGGCGTGAAGTCCTTGAGCGTGGCGTAGGGCAGCTTGCCGTACAGCGCGGGGTTGATCACCATCACGCCGGTGTTGGCCAGCATCAGGGTGTAGCCGTCGGCCGGGGCTTTCATCACCTCCTGCGCGCCCACGGTGCCGCCGGCGCCGGATTTGTAGTCAACCAGCACCGGCTGGCCCAGTGCGGCCTGCAGCCGGTCAGACAGCAGCCGCGCGTGCTGGTCCAGCGGGCCGCCTGCCGGAAAGCCGATGACAATGCGGATGGGCTTGTCGGGAAACGCCGCGTGGGCCAGCGAGCAGGCCACCAGGGCCGCGGCGGCCAGGGCAAACCGGATGGACCGGACCGACGGAACGGACGGGAAGACGCGCATTCAAACTCTCCTCTTGTTGCGGGGATGATAGGCAGCGCGGGCCAGGGTCGCCACCGTGACAACCCCATGCCGCGGCGCGGGTGGCGCGCGGTTTAGCATCGCGCCATCCGGCTTCAAGACCCTCAGGAGACACCCCCCATGCGCGCGCACTACAAGTTCTGGCCCAAGCGGCTGCCCCACGCCATCACCCCGCCGGCGACCCCGCTGTGGGACAACCTGGCGGTCAGCGCCCGGCGCTACCCGGACAAGGCCGCGCTGGTGTTTTTTGGCCGGGCCTTCCCCTACGCCGAGGTGCTGCGCCAGGCCGAGCGGCTGGCCGCCCGGCTGGTGGCGCTGGGCGTGCAAAAGGGCGACCGCGTGGTGCTGAACATGCAGAACTGCCCGCAACTGGTGATTGCGCACTTCGCCATCCTGCGCGCCAACGCCGTGGTGGTGCCGGTCAACCCGATGAACCGCGCGGAAGAACTCAAGCACTACATCACCGACCCCGACACCAAAGTCGCCCTCACCACGTCGGACCTGGCCGCCGAGCTGGCCCGCGCCAGCGATGCCTTGCCCGAAGGCCAGCGCCTGGCGCACCTGATCGTCACGCATTTCACCGATGCCTTTGACGGCAATGTCGCGGGCGACGACGCGCCGCCCGAGGTCTGGTCCGACTGGCTGCTGACGCACCACGCGCTGCCGGCGCTGGCCGGCGGCGCGGCCCATTCGTGGCACGACGCGCTGGCCAATGACCTGCCGCTGCCCGCAGTCAGCACCGGCCCGGCCGACCTGTCCATCCTGCCCTACACCAGCGGCACCACCGGCCTGCCCAAGGGCTGCATGCACACGCAGGCCAGCGTGATGCACAACGCGGTGGCGGCCGGCATCTGGGGCAATGGCACGCCGGAGTCGGTGGCCCTGGCCGTGGTGCCGATGTTCCACATCACCGGCATGGTCGCCGTGATGCATGCCGCCATCTACGCCGGCTCCACGCTGGTCCTCATGCCGCGCTGGGACCGCGACCTGGCCGGGCGGCTGATCTCCCGCTACCGCTGCACGCACTGGACCAACATCCCCACCATGGTGATCGACCTGCTGGGCAGCCCGCGCTTTGACCAGTACGACCTCTCCAGCCTGGTGGTCATCGGCGGCGGCGGCGCGGCCATGCCGCAGGCCGTGGCGCAGCGCCTGCTGGACCTGTACGGCCTGAAATATGTCGAAGGCTATGGCCTGACCGAAACCGCCGCCCCCTCGCACCAGAACCCGCCCGACGCCCCCAAGCAGCAGTGCCTGGGCATTCCTTACCTGAGCACCGACGCGCGGGTGATCGACCCCGAAACCCTGCAGGAGCTGCCGCAGGGCGAATCCGGTGAAATCATCATTTGCGGCCCCGAGGTGTTCCAGGGCTACTGGAAGCGCCCGGACGCCACGGCGCAGGCCTTCATCGAGCACGACGGCAAGCGCTTCTTCCGCTCCGGCGACATGGGCCGCATCGACGAAGACGGCTACTTCTTCATGACCGACCGGCTCAAGCGCATGATCAACGCGAGCGGCTTCAAGGTTTGGCCGGCCGAGGTGGAGGCGCTGATGTTCCGCCACCCCGCCATCCAGGAGGCCTGCATCATCTCCACGAAGGACGCCTACCGCGGCGAGTCGGTCAAGGCCGTGGTGGTGCTGCGCGCCAGCCACCGCGGGCAGGTGTCAGAGCAGGACATCATCGACTGGTGCCGTGACAACATGGCCGTCTACAAGGTGCCGCGTGTGGTCCAGTTTGCCGAGACCCTGCCCAAGAGCGGCAGCGGCAAGGTGATGTGGCGGGCGCTGCAGGAGGCGGAGGGCAGCTGAAAGGCATCTTGAGATTAATGAATACTCAAATGACCATCATCCCATCGTGAAATGGTCATTGTTTGCTCATGTTTTTGAATATTTCGCGTGGGGCTTCCCGTGCTGGCGCGGGACGCGCATTCAGGCATGGCCGGCGCTACTGCGTTGGCGGATGGACCCCATGCGCTGGCCCTGGCGGCACAATCCAGTGATCCAGACCCTTCGCCCTTGGGCAACGCACGCACATGACCCAGATTCCCGCCAATTCCGCTGCCATTGAACGCTGGGGCAGGCCGCTGCCGGGGTGGCGCCTGAAGCTCTACAACGTCGTGTTCGAGTCCGACACGCTGGCCGGGCGGCGCTTCGATACCTGGCTGATCGTGCTCATCCTGCTCAGCCTGGTGGTGGTGGCCGCCGACAGCGTGGAGCCGCTGCACCGGCAGCACGGCGCGCTGTTCACCGTTCTGGAGTGGATTTTCACGCTGGTCTTCACGCTCGAATACGTGGCCCGGCTGGTCTGTGTGCGCCACCCCTGGCGCTATGCCACCAGCTTCTTTGGCATGGTGGACCTGCTGGCGATCCTGCCCACCTATCTGGCGCTGCTGTTCCCGGAGCTGCACGCGCTGATTGATGTGCGCGTGCTGCGCCTGCTGCGGGTGTTCCGCATCTTCAAGCTGACGGCCTACATGACCGAGTACCAGGCGCTGGGGCAGGCGCTGGCGGCCAGCCGACGCAAGATCCTGGTGTTCCTGTCGGCGGTGCTGATGATTGTGGTGGTGATGGGCACGGTGATGTATGTGGTGGAGGACCACCAGAACGGTTTTTCGAGTATTCCGGTGTCGATCTACTGGGCCATCACCACCATGACGACGGTCGGTTTTGGTGACATCACGCCCAAGACGGATCTGGGCCGGCTGATCGCCTCCATGATGATGCTGCTGGGCTGGGGCACGCTGGCGGTGCCGACCGGCATCGTGACGTCCGAACTCAGTGCCCAGCGCGGGCGCGCCGGGCCTGCCGGGCGGCATTGCGCGGTGTGCACGACCGAGGGGCACCTGCCGTATGCGTCGTATTGTTTCCACTGCGGCGCGGCGCTGGCGCCTGGCAGCAGCCAGCCGTCCTGATGCCCATGGCGGCCGGCGCTTCCCTCTGCCCGGTCCGGCGGCCCGGCTGACCCAACCCATTTGTTGCAAGGAGACTTCCCATGTTGTACGGCCATCCACTCCCCCAGACCACGCCCGCCGACGTGGGCCTGTGCCCCTTGCGCGCGCAGCGCCTGCTCGACGTGCTGCAGTCCGACATCGATCGGGGGCGCCTGCCCGGCGCGGTGGCGCTGGTGGCGCGGCACGGCAAGGTCGCGCTGTTCGAACACCTGGGCCGGCAAGACCCGGCCACGGGCGTGCCGATGACGCGCGATGCGCTGTTCCGCATCTATTCCATGACCAAGCCCATCGTCTCGGTGGCGACCCTGATGCTCATGGAGCAGGGCCGGCTGCTGCTGAGCGACCCGGTGGCGAAATACCTGCCTGAATTTGCCAATGCGCAGGTGGCGGTGGAGCAGGGCGGCGTGCGCACGCTCGTGCCGGCCGGGCGCCCCGCCACGGTGCAGGACCTGTTGCGCCACACGGCCGGGCTGACCTACGAGTTCCTGGGGGTGGCCTCGGTGCAGCGTGCCTACGCGGCGGCCAATATCGGCTCGCGCGGGCGCAGCAACGCCGAGTTCTGCGAGACCCTGGCGGGCATGCCGCTGATGTTCCAGCCCGGCAGCGTGTGGGAATACAGCCGCGCCACCGATGTGCTGGGGCGCGTGGTTGAGGTGGTCAGCGGCCAGCCGCTGGGGGCGCACCTGCGTGAGCACATTTTTGAGCCGCTGGGCATGACTGACACCGGCTTCACCGTGCCGCCGGCCCATCTGGCACGCATGGCGGAGCCTTTTGCCCATGACCCGGACGGCGGCGTGCCGATGCCCGTCACCGATTTCCGCCAGCCCGGGCGCATGGAAGGCGGCGGGGGCGGGCTGGTGTCCACCGCGCGCGACTACGCCCGTTTCCTGCAGTTCATGCTGAACCAGGGTGCGCTGGACGGCGTGCGCCTGCTGGGACCACGCACCGTGGACTACATGACGGCCGACCACCTGGGGGCCATCCCCATTGCCGCCGGCGCCAGCGCGGCCCTGCTGCCACCCGGCCATGGCTTCGGGCTGGGCTTTGCCGTGCGCACGGCCGCAGGCGTGGCGCCCACGCCGGGTTCGGTGGGCATGTACTACTGGGGCGGCATTGCCGGCACCACCTTCTTCGTGGACCCGGCCGAGGACCTGTTTGCCGTCCTGATGATCCAGGCGCCGAACCAGCGGGAGTACTACCGCCCGCTGTTCCGCGACATGGTGTACGCCATGCTGGTGGACTGACGGCGACCGGCCTGACCGGCTGGCGCAGTTCTTGCACAGTTCTTGCGCGGTTGTTGGGCACGGTGGACCAGGTGGCCATCCGTTGCGCGGTCGGTGGGCTGGCGCACGGTGCGGCCGGCCCGCCGGCCCCAGAATCGCGGAGCGGTCCACCGTTTCCGGCCTGACCGCCAGCGCCCCTGCCGGGGGGCGCACCCAGAAAGCTCCCATGGTCCGACTGCAATTCTCGATCTCGCTGCATTACGAAATCACCCAGCCCGGCTGTGATTTCATCTTCAACCTGCAGGCCGCGCAAACCGGGCACCAGACGGTGGTCAGCGAATCGCTCGGGGTCAGCCAGGTGGTGCCGCTCCACCACTACACCGACCCGGCCACGCACACCCGCTTTCTGCGGCTGAAGGCCGCGGGCGGGCCGCTGACGGTGCGCTACGACGCCACCGTGGACCTCAACCACTTCACGGCGGCGCCGGCGGAGATCGGCGAAGTGTGCATTGCCGACCTGCCGGGGCCGGTGCTGCCCTACATCTACCCGAGCCGCTATTGCCAGTCGGACCGGCTGCACCAGTTTGCGGTCAAGGAGTTCGGGCACCTGTGGCAAGGCTACGGCCGGGTCCAGGCCATCCGCGACTGGGTCCAGAACCGCGTCACCTTCCGCTCCAACAGCTCCAACGGCAACACCACGGCAGTGGATACCCTGGTCGAGGAGGTGGGCGTGTGCCGCGACTTCGCCCATTTGATGATCGCGCTGTGCCGTGCGGTCAACATCCCGGCCCGTTTTGCCACCGGCATCGACTATGGCGCGGCCCCCGTGCTGGGTCCACCGGATTTTCACGCCTATGTCGAGGTCTATCTGGGCGGGCGCTGGTACATCTTTGATCCGTCCGGCGTGGCCATCCCGATGGGCTTTGTGCGCCTGGGCACCGGACGCGACGCGGCTGACGCCGCCTTTGCCACGATCTTCGGCGGTGTGACCGGAGAGGCGCCGCTGGTGACGCTCTCGGACATCCCCATCTCAAAAAACACAAAAAAAGTGCCACAGCACGTGCCATACGGTCTTTCCACCGACGGCCAGCTGGTCAGGAACTGAAAATATCAGTCAAATTGGCGCGATCCCGGCGTGAGACGGCGATCGCAAGCTATTGAATTTGTAGTTTCCGGCGGCCTGCAATGACGCTGGCCGTTCAGGGCTGACGGCCCGGCACGGCCAGCCGGAGGCTCAAAGTCCGGCCGCTTTGGCGTCTTCCGCCATCTTGCGCTTGAAGAAGGCGCGGAACCAGATGGCCATGCCGATGGTGAAGGCGATGACGCCCAGGCTCATCAGGCCATAGTCGGTGGAGATGAGGTCGTTGAACAGCTTCATGGTGAACATCCTTGCAGATTGATGGACAAACTGCCTTGATGCAGCCTGTGTCAGGCACTATGTCCGAGCCCGGACGGGCTGTAACTGACTTGTATCAACCATCGCGCAGACAACTCAGTCTTTCAGGTACAGGGTGTCGGACCAGGTCGCCAGCCACTGCGGCCTGAATGCAACAAAGATCGCTGCCAGCAGGCCGGTCATGAAGCCGTCGCCCCAGGCCATCAGCCAGTGCGCCACCAGCGACAGCCCGCCGCTGACGTGCAGCAGGACATGCCCGGCCTCCTGCGACAGGGCGCCTGCCGCAAAAGTGCACAGTGCCGTGCCGGCAAAGGCGCGCCCGAGGATGTAGACAAACGGATGCGCCCCCACCCAGCGCCGCAGCCCGGCGCCCACGCCGAGGGCCAGCGTGGCCGGCACCACGCCCTGCCAGACGGCCTGTGCGGTCAAGGTCGCCCAGTCCGCTGGCGCCAACAGGCCGGACAGCAGCGCCACGGCGGTCAGCACCGGGATCGCCAGCGGCCAGCCCAGCATCAGGGTCACCGCGCAGGCGCCCGAGAGCTGCAGTTGCAGCGGCATGGTGTGCAGGCGCGGCAGCGCCCATAGCCAGGGCAGGACGGCCAGGCTGCCCAGCAGCGGGGAAACCAGCGCGCCACTGGCCAGCAGCCGCCAGGGCCGCATCGTCAGCGCCACCGCCAGGGCGGCGATCAGCAGCGAGAGTTCCAGACCCATGCGCGCAAGGAAAAAAGAGGCGGCCTACACCGCCATGTAGCGGCCGGGGCGGTGGTTGATGGCCAGCGTCAGGTTCAGCACCACGGCGCCCAGCACCGACAGCGCCACACGCTCCCCGTCGGCGACCCACAGCGCGCCCAGCACGATGCCGCTGTCAATTGCCATCTGGATCTTGCCGGCGCGCCAGCCGAACTTTTCCTGCAGGTACAGCACGAGCACGTTCAGTCCCCCCAGGCTGGCCCGGTGGCGAAACAGCATCAGCATGCCCGCGCCGCACAGCAGGCCGCCCAGCACGGCCGCCAGTGGGGGCGACAAATAGCTGAATGCAATGCCGCGCGGCAGGAAATGCGCAAACAGCGACAGCAGCGCCACGGCGGCAAAAGTCTTGACGGTGAAGACCGGCCCCATGCGCTGCCAGGCAAACACGTAAAACGGCAGGTTGATCACAAAGAAGGCCACGCTGAAATCCACGCCCGTGGCATAGCGGACGAGAAAGGCCAGTCCGGCCGTGCCGCCGGTCAGCAGTCCGGCCTGCCCGAACATGACCACGCCCAGGGCGACGAACAGCGTGCCCGTGACCAGCGCCTGGAGGTCTTCGTGCGGGCGGTGGTGCGCCACAGCATCTGGCGCCGGGTCGGCTGCCGCCACCGCCGGCGCGGCGTTCATGCCATGGCGGTTGCGGGCGTCTCGGCGCTTTCACCGTCCGAGCAGGCGCCGCCGCAGCCGTGGATGATGTCCTTGGGCAGCGCGTCAGGCATGTGGACCACGCCGGTCACCGGATCAAAGCCGATGCGCCGCAGGTGCAGCGCCAGCGAGGCGTCCATGGCCTGCGCGTGCTGCGGGAACCACATGGCCAGCTCATGCGACATCTGGCGCACGATGGCCAGATCACCGGCCTGGCCGCGCGTGAGGCCTTCGCGCATCACCTGCAACACCACCTTGTGCTGCATGCTGTGGCAGTTGGAAGAGGAGAATCGCGTGGCCTGCATCCAGTCATCCTCGCGGCCGAAATGGTCGTCGGTGTGATCGATCAGGGCCGCCCAGTGGGTCAGCAGCGTGTCGTCGGGGGCGGCATCCACCACGGTCAGCAGGTCCACGAATTCGCGGTGCGTGTCGTCCATGGCGGGCAGGTCCAGCACCAGCGCGTCGGTCCATTCGAGATAAGGCATGTTGAAATTCCGGAAAAACAATGGCGCCGAGGATACGCAGCCCGCGCACCCTCTGTCTTGATCCATGTCATGGCCTGGTGCCGTCCACGGGGGCGTGGCCCGTGCCCCGGCCCGGGCGCGCTATGCTTCGTTCCTCTCTTTATTACCGACGGCCTGTCATGTCCGAGACCCTGCTTCCGCCCCCGCTCACCCCGCCCAGCGCCCTGATTCCGCAATTGCAGGCGCAGGGCTATGCCGTGCTGGACGCCGCGTCCGTCTGCGCGCTGGCCGGCGTCACGCTGGCGGAGCTGCACGCCCTGGACGGCGACTGGGCTGCGTTGCCGCCGGACCTGTATCTGAAGGACGGCGGCCGCTACCGGCGACGGCGCCACGCCTGTTTCGAGGTCCAGGGGCCGCAGGTCACGCGCATGCCGCACCGCGCCCACTGGCAACCGCTGGAATACAACGCCCTGCACGGCGGCATGCAGCGCTGGTTCGAGCCCATGACCGAGGCCTCGACCGCGCAGCCCGCGTGGGCGCGGCTGCTGGCCTGGCTGGGCGACGTGACTTCCGGCCTCAAGGGTTCGCCTTCGGGCGCCGGCTCCGCACGGAAGCCCTGGTTCGTCGAGGCGCACCAGTTCCGCATCGACACCACCGACGGCATCGGCCGTCCCACGCCCGAGGGCGCGCACCGCGACGGCGTCGATTTGGTGGCGGTCTTCCTGGTGGCGCGCGAAAGCCTGAAAGGCGGTGAAACCCGCGTGTTTGACGCTGACGGCCCTAGCGGGCAACGCTTCACCCTGACCGAGCCCTGGTCGTTGCTGCTGCTGGACGACGCCCGCGTGATCCACGAATCCACACCGATCCAGCCGCTGGCTGAGGGCGCGCACCGCGACACGCTGGTGGTGACGTTGCGGGCGCAGGGCTTCCAGGAAGAAGTGCCGGCTTGATGCAGCGCTGGAGGTTGACGCACAGGCCATTGCAGAATCAAACTCGCCATTTGTCTGGCAGTTCATCAACGAGAGGAATCTGAGCATGTTCAAGAACATTCTGGTGCCCGTGGACGGTTCGCCCACGTCGCAGCAAGCTGTGTCCAGGGCCGTGGCCCTGGCCCGGGCCTTTGACGGCACCATCACGGCCATCTACGTGATTGACCCCTATCCGTTCGCCGGCGTGGGCACGGATTTTTCGTATGGGCAGGCGCAGTATCTGGAGGCGGCTACCGCCGAAGCCAACGATGCCATCCGCGCGGCCCGCGAGGCCATTGCAGCGGCGGGCGTGAAAGTGGATACCCGCGTGGTCGAAGCCCATGCGCCGTGGCGCGGCATTCTGGAAACCGCCACGGAGTTGGGCTCCGACATCGTCGTGATGGGCTCGCACGGCCGCCGCGGGCTCGAAAAACTGGTGCTGGGCAGCGTGGCCCAGCGGGTGCTGGCACATGCCCATATTCCCGTGATGGTGGTGCGCGACTGAAGTGCGTGCAGCGGGGCTTGGCAGCCATGCCAGGCCTTGATTCTGAGAGAAAAAGGCACTATCCCAGCGTGATTAGGTGATAGTTTGCTATTTAAAAAGAAGCAAAAAATAAAGAAAGGGCCCAAAGGCCCTCTCTTTTATTTCAGACGCCGCATCCGGCGTCTTCCGCAGATCACACGCGCTCGAAAATCGCCGCAATGCCCTGGCCGCCGCCGATGCACATCGTCACCAGCGCGTAGCGGCCCTGGATGCGTTGCAGTTCGTACAGCGCCTTCACGGTGATCAAGGCGCCCGTGGCGGGAACAGTGGTGGATGTGGCGGTGAACACGGTGGGTGGTGTGGTCAAGCCCGGGGACCGGGTGATGGACATCGTGCCTGCGGGAGAGGAACTGGTGGTGGAAGCCAGGCTGTCACCCCAGTTCATTGACCGGGTGCACCCTGGGCTGCCTGCGGATGTGCAGTTTGATGCGTATGTGAGCATGGCCAAGCGGCCCCGGGTGGCTGGGGTGGTGGAGACGGTGTCGGCCGATGTGATGACGGATCCTCGCACCGGTGTGCCGCACTACACGGTCAGGGTGCGCATCCCGCCTGAGGCGCTGGCCGAACTCAAGGCCATGGCGGGCAAGAACAAGGTTTTCAAAAGCTTCATTGGCCAGGGCTACTACGGCACGCACACGCCCGGCGTGATCCTGCGCAACATCCTGGAAAACCCCGCCTGGTACACCGCCTACACGC
>ERZ1034361.477-NODE-477-length-25733-cov-6.578812_pt1 | contig 25733 bp, 24 predicted proteins | sample MGYA00520617_ERZ1034361 | MGnify/ENA primary metagenome ERZ1034361 (study PRJEB33736, sample SAMEA104284507) | Azolla filiculoides | biome: Urban; feature: Water surface; material: Ditch water | place: Netherlands | collected 2015-10-28 | depth 0-0.1 m ...
AGCGCTTCTTCACGAGCCTGCAGGCCGTGGTGCTGTTTAACCACCTTGGCTGGCACTTTGCCCGGACGGAAACCGGCGATCTTCAGGGTTTTGCCCATGCGCGCCAGGCGGGCATCGGTTGCGGCTTCAACTTCTTTAGCGGCAACGGTCAGTTCGATTGTGCGCTCGAGCGGCGACACTTCCTGCACGGTTTCGGTGGTGCTCATTGAATTCGTTCCTAATGAATAAAGGCGAGACTTGCAAAACCGATGATTATATCCGAAGGCGTCTCGTCGGGGTATGCCCAAAGGGCGCACTTTTTTAGCGCATTTCTATCTCTTTATTAAGGATTCGCTAATAATTGCCGCCACTTTTGCGATTATGCTCACCAAAACTGACGTAGTCCCACCCATGGAGAGAGACTTATGAAACGTATTGCCCTTTTCGCCGCAGCGCTTGCCGTTGGCCTGACCATGGCTGTAGGCAACGCCGAAGCAGCTCGTGTTGGCGGCGGCAAATCTTTCGGTATGCAACGCCAGATGGCTCCGGTGAGCAAACCTGCTGCTACGGCAGCCCCTTCTCCTTCGGCAACCGCGCCGGCCGCTGCTAAAGCCCCGGGTGCTGCAACACCTGCGGCGCAACCCAAGCGTTCGTGGATGGGTCCACTGGCTGGTCTTGCGGCAGGCCTAGGTCTGGCTGCTCTAGCGAGCCACTTTGGTTTTGGTGAAGAGCTTGCCAATATGCTGATGTTTGCCTTGATCGCATTTGCAGTTATTGCGGTGGTTGGTTACTTCCTGCGCAAACGTGCTGCAGGTCAACAACCTACAATGGCAGGTGCTGGCGCGCCCTACAATGCACCGGCTTCGATGTATCAGGCCAATGACCTGAGTGGTAGCAGCGTGAGCCAAGCCAGCAACATCCCCGCCAATTTCGATACCGAAGGCTTTATCCGTAACGCCAAGGTAGGCTTTATCCGCCTGCAGGCGGCAAATGACGCCGGTGACTTGGCAGACATCCGCGAGTTCACCTCGCCAGAAATGTTTGCCGAAATCCGCATGGATCTGGATCAGCGCAATGGCGCCCCACAGAAAACCGACATCGTCTCGCTCAATGCCGAGATTCTGGATGTGGCTGAAGAATCTCAACGCTACATTGTCAGCGTCCGCTTTAACGGGATGCTGCGCGAAGAAGCCAATGCAGCACCTGTTGCCATTGATGAAATCTGGCACCTGACCAAACCAATCAGCGCTCAAGGCGGCTGGGTTCTGGCTGGCATCCAGCAAGCTTAATAAGCTTCAGACATTCCCAACCCCGGCCCCAACCGGGTTACCCCTGCAAAGCAATTTGCAGGGGTTTTTTATTTGTCACTCGACTGTGTTTGTGTCCGATACTTTTTCAAGGCCTGGTTCTGACGTTGGACTTGTAGGTTAACTGCCTCATTCAGTGGCAATTCATATCCCGGTGGCGTTCTGGCCCATGGGTAGCCCGCTTGCGCTAATGCATAGCCGTAATCGTAAAGTGATGTCATGTACTTACGGTCAAATTCCTTCGTATGGGGAGTGTTGAAGTCTGGTCCGATATACGCAAGGTTAAAACCGACACGATCACGTTGGGCAAGAAGATAAGCGCGGTAAAGATCGCCTTCACCCTGAGTTTGAATTAACTGATCAACAGCGCGCCCCATGATGCTTAGGGTATTCCGTTCAATCTGACGCCAATTCGAATCCAGACGAGAATTTCGAATGATATAGACCTGGCGATTTTGATAGCGGCTAACAACATTTTCTCTTATCATCGCGGCGCTAAGTGCTGATGGATAAACGAACACTTCCGTAGTGGCGCCGCCATCCACATGCATTTCCTGATAATGCTTGCCATCAGCCATCACATCAATCATAACCGGGGGAAAGGCACCGGGAATCGCTGCCGAGGCCAGCAAAATCTTCCGGAAAAGAACCACAGACTCAGGCGTACCTACGCCGGCCAGCTTACCCATATTCCATATCACTGGCACACCAGCATCCAGATTGGTGGTTGCTATGAGCAGCCAACGATCACGGTACTCGTACTCATAACTGATTTTCTGCAACACTTCCGGTGTAATGTACTCAGAGATAAGTTTGTACAAAGGCGACGTATCCGCGAAGGCATCGCCAAACAGCGCCCCCGTTAAACCCAGCTCAATAAATATGTCTCGCTGATTAACTTCGGTAAAAACACGCTTGATTACATAATCGTAGTCCGAGCCCAGAAACGCCCAGGGTGCAATCATCGCACCCGTGCTGACGCCGGTCACCAGGTTAAATTCCGGACGATCGCCACGCTTAGTCCAACCTGCCAGCAAGCCCGCACCGAATGCGCCATTATCACCACCACCAGATAGTGCTAGATAACTCGCCTGTTTCGGATCATCCAATGCACCTGCCTCTTTCATACCGACACGGACATCGGCGATCATTTTATCGATACCGGTTTTAGACCAAGCCTTGTAACGAACATCCGGCATGTTCTCAATATAGCTTTCGGTCGTGAGCGCTTGAGGGACCGCATTTTTTCGGTCAAGGGTCGTGCAAGCGGCCAGTGATGCAGCAACTACGAGGCTAAGTAACAATTGCTCGACAAGTCGGTTAAAACGATTTGGGCGCATAGGATTACTCATTTAGAAAATGGGCGAATTCAGAAACAGGCACACGGTCTGTCTGCAATGTATTCTCGATTTTATCCGGATCTGCATAACCTAAAGCCATACTACAGATAACTTTTTGTTCTACCGGTAAGGCAAGGTGCCGTGCAATGATCTTGTGGAACTGGTTAAACGCAGCCTGGGCACAGGTATCCAGACCTCGACCACGAGCCGCGATCATGATGTTTTCCATAAACATACCGTAATCGAGCAGGCTGCCCCGCCCCATCACACGATCCATTGTGAAGACTAACGCTACCGGCGCGTCAAAGTACTGATAATTGCGCGCCTGTTGGGCTTTCATGCCTTCCGGATTGTCCCGTTTCAAACCCAAAAGCCCGTAGAGATCTAAGCCGATCTTGCGGCGACGGGCCAGAAAAGGATCAATCCACTTCTCCGGGTAATAGTCGTATTCTTCATGGTGCTCAGCCATTGCTTCGGCATCATAAAAGGTGCGAACGATTTCATCTGATAGCGCCTGTTTACGAGCGCCGGTCAGCACATATACCTGCCACGGCTGAGTGTTAGTACCTGAGGGCGCACGGGCAGCCACATCCAGTATGGCTTCTATTTCATCACGCGGGACTGGAGTCGGGAGAAACGCACGAATAGAACGGCGGCTACGAATTACCTCATCGACGATCTTGGCAACTGAATTTGGCATCAAATAGTCCCTAGCGAATGCGTAAATAGTAGAACTATAAAATAGGCGGCCACAATCGAGGGGCCAAATGGCCGCTCATCATGCAAACCGTCTGCAGAACGGCGCAAGACACGCTCTATTACAAAGACAGCAATAGCCAGCAATGCCGCCAAGAGCAAAACCTGCGGCAAAAGAAATGGGCCGGACCAGGCGCCCATAGCCGCCAGAAGCTTCAGATCGCCCATACCTAAGCCATCTCGACCACGGATCAAACGATAGGCTTGCGCCAGCAGCCATAGCGGAAGATACCCGGCCACCGCGCCGATAACCGACATTTCCAGACCAACCGTACGTGTTTCCGGAAATAACTGGATAAGGATACCCAGCCATAAAAGCGGCAACGTCAGGGCATCGGGCAGCAATTTTGTCTGATAATCCACAGCAGCCAGAACCAGCAATCCCCACCCCCAAATGGTCCATAACAAGAAATCCAAGCCAATTCCATATAACGTATAAGTGCAAACAGCAACTACTACAGTTGCTGTCACATACCAAAGGTTTTTGAAACTGAGGTTCGGCGTTCCCCAGCAAAAACTCAGAGACGATGACTGCAATATTGCATAGTCTGCAGAGTTGTCATTTGAGGTTTGTTGAGCCAACACTTCAGATATGAACAAAGCCTCTTCTTGCGCCAATCGAATTGGGAACCAATCTATCGCTCTACTAACACACCAGATGCCACAAAGCACCCAAAAGAGTCCTAAAAGCTCCGCCATAATCTTTTCACCACTTTCATATTTACGTGCTCATTATATGAGCAATATAAATTCAAGACGCTTAATGCGTATACATGGCTCGAATAATAAGTCGTTTGCAACATACTCCATTAATGTATAAGGATTTGTGATAGATTTCGCCTTTACTTAGGGCAAATATTGATTCAGCATGAAAGACCTACCCGCAAAAGAACTACAAAATCTGCTGAACCAAGTTGCCCTTGGTGACAATAAAGCCGTTGAATCGATTTACCGACATTACCAGGCATCTATTTACGCTTTTATCCGACTCCGGGTAAGAGATGAAGATGCCGCCGAAGAGATCCTCAACGATACCTTTATGATTGCCATTCAAAAGCCCGATCAATTTAACGGTACATCCGAGTATAAAACCTGGCTGTGCGGTATTGCCAAAAATGTTTGCGGCACATGGATGCGCAAGCAGAACACGGGCATTGCCAGATCAATCGTAGCTATTGATGATGAGGCCTTTGATAATCTACCTTCGCCAGATTGGGATATTCTCTCCCGTCTTGAAAACCAAGAAATGGACGAAGTGCTGCGCGAATGCATCGATCAGCTACCGGTTAGCCACAAAGAAGCTTTCTTCTGGGCCTGGTTTGAAGAAGAGTCGATGGAAGTCGTGGCTGAACGACTCGATTGCCCAGTTGGCACCATTAAAAGCCGGTTATTTAATGCACGCGCAAAAATTGCGGACTGCGTAAAGGGTGTGCTTGAACCCGGGGTGGCTTATGTCTGATGGCATGATGCATTCGTCCGATCAGGATCGCTTCGAGCAACTGCTGCCTTTCTACGTTACCAATCAGTTATCTGATGGTGATCGCAACTTTATACAAAGCTATATGGCAACACACCAGGATGCCAAAAAAGCGGTGCATTTCGCAGAAAGACTTAGCCGTATTGTTCGTAATACCGGAACAAACCGAAACCCTGATGCAGCACTTAGCCGCCTGTTAGCCGACTACAAGCCTAGGCAACGCATGAGTCTGATCAAGCGCCTAAAAGCCAAACTACGTTCACTGGGCATTTCCCCTCCCCTGGCAATCGCGCTACTGGTAATTGTTGGTCAGGGTATCGGGTATTCAGCGCACAAGATGAACTGGTTTGGCACTGCCAAAGAGTCTGTGGTGTCACCGGCCGAAGCTGATCTCAGTATTACCCTCAAGCGTGGTGCAGACATGGGTGCAGTGGCCACCATTCTTGAGAAATTTGGTGGACGTATTGTTCACTCAACCGCCGCTGGCGATATTCAAAAGCTTTTTATCACTGTGATTGATAAAACGCGGATTCAGCCACTGATCGATGCCATCATGGATCTGGGCATTGTAGATTCAGTGGCTGTATTGCTCTAACTAGTTTATTTACCAAATATCTTACCAACGAGACTATTCGCCTTCTGCTGCGATGCCCGATCTACCTGGGCTTTCTCATCCGGTGTTTGCGCTGCCAATTGGCAAGCTTGTGCGACTACCGGATATTTGGAAGAACATTCAGATGCTAACTGTTTGGCTTTGGTCCATGATTCATACTTGCCGTAAAACTCAATGGCATCAGGCCAGGCTTCTTTAGCGGGTCTGAAATAAGCAAAGCCCTGATCCATTAACGTTTTAGCAGGTGCCACTTGCCCTGACTCGGCTAATTGATTGGCGCGTGTTTTATACACAATCCAGGCGCGATCCTGTTCCGATGCCAGATTGGCATCAAGGATTGACCCTGATCGGGCGATACCCTTGAAGGTTTTACCCGATTGTTGATTGGCATTAACCGCATCATTAAGCGCCATTACATTAAAGGCCAATTTAGCACCTGGACCAGCAACCCCTTGCTTGGCATAATCGACTGAAGCTGCTTCTTGCAGATTGCCGAAGGCCTTGCTGGCATTGGCATATGCCTTAAGGGTCTGAGACGTACGCGGTTGTTTAAGCGCTGCATCCAATGGCTTCTTCACAGGCTTCTTGCTCAATACAGACATAGGCAGTGCATCTGCACTGATCGCCATCGCATCGATACGCTTTATCGTATCCGGGTGTTGGCCTGTAGCGTAAGCCCAGCCCTTCTTGATCTTTTTCTGGCCAACCTGCAATGCACCATCTAAGGTTTGGGCAAGCTGTTCATTGATTAGCCGATCCCGCTCTTCGTTCTGCTCTTCCCAGCTCAACATATGTTCCAGAAAGGCCTTCATGCCGTATTCATAGGAATAGCCTAACTTAGTGCTGATATTTAACCCAAAACTATCCGCTGCAGATTCCTGAGATCGGCTATACGCTGCAACTGCGAGATCCCGTGTGGCCAAGTAGGCCGACATCAAGGTATCGGCATTACTCCAACCTTGTGATTGCGCCGTTTTTTGAGCAATCGCCAGACCAAGGGCTGCAATCTGTGCCGTCTGATCGGCACCCAGCTTAGCCTCTTCAAGCTGGTGGTAATGCAAGTAGATATGACCGAACTCATGGGACAAAATGGCTACTAACTCATCTTCGCTACCCACTGTTTGAATCCAGGATGGCGAGATATAGATATTGCCAGCCGCAGTTGCCATCGCATCAAGGCGGGAGGTGCCCAATAAATAGACCGAACCCTGCCACTCGGGTACACCGGCCTGTTTTTTAATCTTGGCATACAACCCATTGAGATACTTTTCTAACTCGGGTGCACGAATCAAACCGTAAACGGTTGCCCGTTGATTTAACACGTCTTCACTCTGGTTAGCCCAGGTTCTCGATTCTGGTGGAGGTAAGTCTGCCGTAGGCGAAAGGCCACCACCTGAACCCATAGACTGGCAACCGGCGAGCAATGCCGAAGCTAACAGACAACTCAGGCCAACCTGGGCTTTGCGAAAAGATTTCGAGTTTGCCATCGACATACCTATCCTTACTTATTTACAGGCGTTAGCGCCAGCACCCGGTGTAGACCCCACGCGTTCTGCACGGTCGTTTGAACCACCACATGAGGCAACTACATCACGCTTCACCCGTACCTGTGTGCTCTTCACCCAGTAGGCTTTGCCATCAACGGTGATTTTCATCAACCCATTCTGGCTTGCCAGAATATTGATCGGGAAACTCAAATCCCCTGCTTCAATTTTTTTGGCAGACTGCACAGCCGTAGGTGAATCGTAAAGTTCAATATCGGCACGGCTGCTTGGCGTTAATGCTGTAATTTGCTCTGCTGCGAAAGCCCCTATTGAAACAACAGCAAGGCAAAGTGCGACAGTTAGTTTTTTCATTGCATCACTCTCCGGTTAATTCATGCGCTTCATCATTTGAAGCATGGTGTTTGCCTACAGGGGTTAAAAACTTTTGAATCTTGCCCATGTAATCGAGGCCTTCAGCCAATATCGTCATGCCGATCAACTCAACGACAGGCAACATTCCAATCGTGAAAAAGCGCTGCAGCAGGACAATCGTGCCCATAGATATGGACGCCTGAACCGCCATTCGTAAAAGCCAGTTAGCGGATGCCGGTATAAGCCTGACGAACCTTTGATGAATCTCGATTGCTTCCATAGGTTTACGGCCTACCGGAGACAAACCAATCCCCAACTTAGCTGCCATACAGCGCCACAACACACGCACAACTAGCACCACAAATACGGCGGTTAAGCCGGCGATTAATAGTTTGTTTGATGGCGGGAATTCCCATGATTCACTTCGTTTGAACTCTGTCCCATAGGTCAAGAGGTTATCCAGCGCCATGGCGTGTAGATAGATACCCGGTATGAGTCCATGCACGGGTGAATCAACAAGATCATTGTGCCCAGGGATCACCGCACCGATAAGGACATATTTATCCTTGAGTGATGTACTCAACTGATCTTCCGTAAGGGAAGTCAGCTGAGACATGGAATAGGTACGGTTGTAAGGGCAAATGGGTCGAGGATCGGCTGTATAGAAAAGATCCCTAACAAGGCCAGGGATTAATCGCATGTACGACACTTCACCATCACGGCAGTAACCGAGCAAATTTGGCCTATCAAGGGCTGGCTGATTGTTAGTCACACCCCAGACAATCGACATTGCCTCACTTTCAAGCGGTAAGGCAATACCTGCTGATTTTGTAGCGATTGCCGTTGCAGCACTTGAGAGTTGGGCTTGGCCTTGCGTGGGCAAACCAGATATCCAACCTTCTGCACCCACATGGGAATAAATCGGGTATTCCCAAGCAATACGATCAATAGGATCTGGTTTGTAGTTAACGCTCACTAATTCAAAACAGCCATCCACCGCACCCTGTTCAAGATCATCTCTGACATGTAACTTGCCATCTCTAGGTGAGGCAAGCGCTGCCAAGTAGATATCGACCTTGTATTCCTTACTAGCCTTGCACAATGCCGTCACCAAGGATGGTAATGACGCATCATCCCGAGCTTCTGTAAACGTAACGTCCAGGAAAATAGCCTTGGGCCTTGTGCTTTCTTCCCCGACAATTTTTTCAACCCAGTCTGCGTGCTGACCATAACTTATAGGCCATGCACTCCCCGTTTCTTTCAGAAACTGGCGATCGTAGGTCAGCACCGTAATCTGATTCTGGCCAGCACCCGGATAGAACTGGCCTGTTAATGGCGCCTGCCCCCGCGCCATGTAACGTGTATAGGCCATACCAGAGCCTTTGATTTTGTCTCCGAGCCAGAGCATCAAAAACGAAACTGTGCTTAAAACAAGGAAAGCAACCAGAAACGCGGCAATAAAACGCACCCACGATGCGCCTTGGCCGCAGGCAGGCATAACAAAAAGTCTCGAGAAATCAATGCGGCGCATGCAGATCTTTAAATGTTGAACTTTGGTTGATGAAGGATTTTATCTATCAGGTTGATTGTAACGAAAACCAAAAGGTTCACTCATTACACAAATGAACCTTACGCAATATAGCGCAATCAAGGGAAATCGGTAGGCACCGAGGCAATCCTGATCTAGAGGGTTGCTGTGAAACAACGAGGGCGGACCAATCCGCTAAGCACCATGCAGCTTTTAGACCATTTCTTAAGCGACATTAGTAGCATTTTTCATATGAAAAACTGGGGGTTAGCCGGTATCTACATCGTAACCAGTACCGTCCTTCCAATCTTCTACATAAAACAGATCAGAAAGTACCTGAATGGCGGCAACGGGGTCGGTGACCTATGCTTTCAAACAGAGATCATTCAGGCATCACTGAGAGTGCCTGCATTGCTCTACGCTGTTTCAATTGCGAATGCACCGGTCTTTATTTCAATTTTTCTAGATCTGATCGGGAGATCTGCGAAGTTAGTCACAGCAAAAGTGATCCACGACAAATACCACCTACGTTTTAAAGACGAGGAACTTCCTTCAAGGACTACATTGCTTAAGCAATCTTTCTAAATAGAAAAGGATCAGGTGTGTCACACCTGATCCTTCTTTTACAACACCTGGTATTAACGAGGTTTGTAAGGTGTCACTGAAATGGCTACAGACTCGGTATAGGTTGCTTGAACCTGATCGCCTACCTTGAGCGATTGCAGCAATGCAGGATCCTTAACAACCAGCTGGATACGGCGCTTCACACCCTCGATTGTTACAGTATTCGCCTTGGTATCGATAGCCACAACGGTAGCGATCACTTCTACATTGTCGGTAACCGTGGCGCTCGGTTTCTCACCTGGCGCTGCACGAGATGTTGTTACATATTCAACGCGTTTGCGCACACCGTTGTTATCAACCTTCTTTAGATTCAGCGCAGCAGCTTGGTAGTAACGCAACGTTACATAGTCACCCAGGCGAATTTGGTTAAAGTTGACCACGTCCTTACCCGCTTCAATGCTCAAGGTGTTGCCATTGGCGCCCTTGATCACTACCGTACGCGTCTTACGGTCAATTGATTTTACGCGGCCCTGGATTTCAACTGCATCCTTGACTGCCAACTGATCCTTCGTTGCAGTAACGCTGACTTCTTCCTTGGGTTGATTAGGCGCACAGGCGACGAGCGGTGTTACAGCCAATGCAGCGATCAGAAATTTAATATGGCTTTTCATAGTTTCTGTTTCCTTTATGATGGTCACTATCAACGTACTTCTATGCGTATATATACACCTCAAAGGTTTGTCATGCTCAAAAAAACAACAAGCGCCCTTATTTTGACGATGATTTTCTCCGCTCAAACACCCTATAGCTATGCGGCGGGTGGTGGTGCCATCATCGCTGATCCAGGCGCACTACAAGGTAAGCATTTCGACCCTAAGGGCAAGCAACCTTCTGCTTACACCGTAGAACTTCAGAACGGGCAGCGTAAAACACTACCCTTTGAAGACAAGCGCGATTTTGAAGAAGCTCAGCGCGGCTTTATTGCCGCCCCCGACTACAAAACCATCATGGCCGATGCGGGTAACGTTGCCTGGGATATGGGAAGCTATGACTTCCTATTACAAGGCAAAGATTTCGATAGCGTTAACCCATCATTGCAACGACAAGCCATCCTTAATATGGCTTATGGGCTTTATGAAGTGGTTCCTGGCAAGATTTACCAGGTGCGAGGTTTCGATCTAGCCAATATCAGTTTCATCAAAAGTGATACCGGCTGGATCGTGTTCGATCCGCTCACCGCTAAAGAAACGGCACGAGCGGCTTTGAAGCTCATTAACGATAAGCTGGGTGAGCGCCCTGTTGTAGCCGTTGTTTACTCACACTCGCATGGCGATCATTTTGGTGGCGTGCGTGGCGTGGTTGACGAGGCAGACGTTAAAAGTGGCAAAGTCCAAATCATCGCCCCAAGCGGATTTATGGAGCATGCCGTTGCAGAGAACGTCTACGCTGGCAACGCCATGACCCGCCGCATGTTCTTCCAATATGGCGTGTTGTTGCCACGCAGCCCATTCGGCCATGTGGATCAATCCATTGGCAAAAACACGGCTGCCGGCAATCTGGGGCTGATTGAACCCACCAGATACATCACCAAAGACTTTGAAACCTTAACGGTTGATGGTGTGGTGATGGATTTCCAGAATACGCCGGGCACAGAAGCTCCGGCTGAAATGAACACTTACTTCCCCCAGTTCAAAGCATTCTGGGCAGCTGAAAACATTACAGGCACCATCCACAACATTTATACGCTGCGTGGGGCCTTGGTTCGGGATTCATTATCCTGGTCCAAACACATCAATACAGCACTCTATCTGTATGGCAACAATGCTGAGGTGATGTTTGCATCCCACAGCTGGCCGCGTTGGGGCAATGCCCGCATCCAGGAAGTTATGCGCACCCAGCGTGATACCTATGCACACCTCAATAACGAGGTACTGCACCTCGCCAACCAGGGTGTCACTATTAACGAAGTACACAACGTGTACAAGCTTCCCGCAAGCCTACAGGGCCAATGGGCCGCTCATAGTTATCATGGCTCCGAGGCTCACAATAGCCGCGCTGTGATTAACCGCTACCTGGGCTACTGGGATGCAAACCCTGCCACGCTAATCCCGTTATCGCCGGCCGACTCTGCGCCGCTCTACGTGGAAATGATGGGTGGATCAGGCAAGATCATCGCTAAGGGTAAACAGCTCTACAAACAAGGCAAATACCTTGAGGCCATGGAGATCCTGAACAAGCTTGTTTATGCGCAACCTAACAATGTTGCAGCGAAGGACTTGCTGGCCGATGTTTACGAACAGATCGGATACCAGAAAGAGAGCCCTAGCGTACGTAATAGTTTTCTGGGTGCCGCTTACGAACTCAGACACGGCATCCCTAAAGGGGCATCGCCCAAATCTACCGGCCCTGATTTGATCAAAGCCATGACCACAGAGTTATGGCTTAACTCTCTCGCAATCAGCATGGACAGCAAAAAAGCCGCTGACATGAAGTTCGTTATTAACCTGGCTACTCCAGACAACGGTGAGAGCTTTGTGATCGAAATGAGCAATTCGGCGCTCACCAACATCAAGGGCCAACAGGCTAAAAATCCGGACCTCACCATTACCGTCAACCGTAGCGATCTTAATGGCGTTATGGGCGGTCAGACCACCTTTGAACAACTGGCATCGCAAGGGAAGGCAAATTTTGTGGGAGATCAAGCCAAGTTCGAGCAACTCAAGAGCGTAATGACAACCTTCACCCCGGACTTTGAACTGATCCCCGGCACCAAGCTAGGAAAGCCAGTACCGCCTCCACCCGTGAAAGACCCGCTTCAGGTTATCCAGCCAGCAGCAACGGCTGGTGAGTAAAACACCTTATCCGGAAGCTACAAACAAGAGCCGCAAAAAAAATTACGGCTTTTTAACGTGCTGTGGACTGGGCTTCACGATTGATCGGAACGAGGATCTCATTCCGACGAAATAGAGGCAGCGTCCAAGGCGGATTGTATCTAGCAAGTTCTGGGGTACCGATTGCCTGAATATTTTTTTGTTCGATCCAGCTTAAAAGCTTTAATGTTTCCTTGTTTATTCGCTGGGCTGTATTCATGCCTGAGTAAGTAATCGCCGCGTAAAAAGTCGTGGGGATTTGCCTGATGCTTATCGAATTATTTATAGGCTTGGGAAGCGTGTTCAAGTCATATTGGCTGGGCATAGTGAACTCAACTCTCCAAGCGTTCGATTCTGCAAGATTTGACTTAACCACCAAGGGCTCTACCGTAACGGGTGCTGTCATCGCAATTTTTGCGTTGTTCTCATCACTATGGGTATTTGCTTTTTGTTCATCTGAGATTCGATTGCTGCCAAAAATGTAGTCCGCAAGAAGACGAAAGCCATTTCCTGACGCTTCGTCTATATCTCCGTCTACACTAACTTCGGCAACAATTCGCGGTTCGTATTGCCGAATTTCAAAATCATCTTGCTTGTCTAGAACGATATAGCGAGGTGTTTCGATAGCCATGACTTCTCGATAAGGAATTATTAAAAGAATGGTAAAGACCAAAGCCTGAATCCAAGCATTTCTAACAGACATCGCAATTGCAAGGTTTGTAGACTGGTTTGGAATGACTATTCTTGTCACGATTTATCCTAAACAAAATGCAATCTTTTGTCTGATCGTCTATCTGACGTAGTTTCAGCCAATTCGTATCTGGTAGATTTAGAAGTTGCAAAACACCGCCTGACAAATGGGTGTCTCCTCAACCGAAGGCGGTTTTTGGAAGCCTAGCTCGTCTAGGCTTCCATTTTTCTACTGTGCAACAAATCAATAATGATCGTCGAATGATCTGGGTAATTGAAGAAATCTCGATAAGCAGCAGCAAGGTTTACCTCAAAGAGGTAGATAGCGGTATTGAGCGCGTTATTTCCGTTCCCGACGCACTGGATGCAATGATGGTTGGAGAGTCTCTGTTTATACGTTCTGCAAACCATCTTTGGGAGGTAAACCCTACTGACGGATTTCGAAAACGTGTCTCGGTTACGCAAGCATCACGTGAAGTCATTGAACTCTTTTCAATGACATAACAGGGTGCCTTGCAAGCTGCTATCTATCTCACGTACCCGATAGTTAGGGAAAGCACTCCTAACAAACCAGAGGTCACTGCTAATGCTTTGGTTGTTTCTCTTAAGGTCTTCTTCAAAAGACTAGATTTTTTCTTCATGCTTTTTACCCCAATCCTCTAAGCCATTTGCATATCGGTTGCATTTTTAGTTATGTATCGGCATCAAATCAGGACGACCGTGTTACCGCGGAGTGTGTCGTACGCACGCACAAGGTACTCAGGGTAGATACGTTTAATTTTTTGCACGTAATGGGCTATCTCGACCAGGCTAATTTCGATCAGCTCTAGCAACACCCATTCCGTACTTGTCGGATTACGGACTTCAATCTTGTAGGTCATGATTATTGTAGATTTGTTGTTTGCCCAGGACGATTGTATTATTTTGTCCAGGACATGGCAACTCTTGTATTAGAGGCCTTAACTGCTGCAGATGTGACCTTGTTTATCAGTCCAAAACACAGTCCCAAAGCGGCACCGTTTGCAAAGATAAGCTGTGTAGCATCTTTTGAGCTTCCATTGAAGCGCGCTTTGTTTACAACAAAACCACCGTGCAGCGCGGTTGTCCAGTTTGGTGTATTTTTCCCACACCCGTCCCACGATTCCAAAAGTTCTTAAAAGGGACATACGGGTTGCGCTATCGCACAAACTTGAGCAAGAAATCGACGTTCTAAAACGACAGAAGCCGCATATATATGCGGCTTCTAGTAATGCTGTGGTGCCCAGGAAGAGACTCGAACTCTTACACCTTGCGGCGCCAGAACCTAAATCTGGTGCGTCTACCAATTTCGCCACCTGGGCACATCCAATGCGGGCACGATTCTACCACTAAAAGCGCCCTTGCTTGCAGCCGTTATACTTCGATTATGGCTGTAGATCATTACGAGAACTTTCCGGTTGCTTCACTGCTGCTCCCGAAGCAACTGCGCGCCCCAGTGGCTGCTATCTACCGCTTCGCCCGCAGCGCCGATGATATTGCCGATGAAGGCACGGCCAGCCCGGAAGAACGACTGGGCAAACTTCAAGCCTATGACGAAGCACTGCAGGCTATTACGGCCAGCCGCCCGATAGCGCCTGAACTGTCACCAATTTTTGAGCCACTGGCCCATGAACACCAGCGGACCGGCCTCCCGCTTGCACCCTGCCATGCCCTGCTTTCGGCTTTTATGCAGGATGTCCACCAGACCCGGTACGCCACTTACGCTGCGCTACTGGATTACTGCGCCCGCTCGGCCAATCCGGTGGGACAGCTCATGCTCTTTCTATTCAATGCGGATACACCGGATAACCGCCAGGAATCTGATGCAATCTGTACCGCCTTACAACTGACCAATCACTGGCAGGATATTGCGATTGATGCCGCCAAGGGTGCGGAAGGTCGTATTTATTTGCCACAGGATGAACTGGCTGAATGGGGCTATAGCGATGCCGATATTCTCTCCGGCCAAGCGCAACGGCAGGACCCGGCAAAGTGGGCACGCTTCATGTGTTTTCAAACACAGCGTGTAGCAGATTTGTTTGCTCAGGGACAAGCGCTACCCGCCCGCCTCGGCAAAAAATCCTGGCGGATTGGCCAGGAGTTAAGACTAACGGTGGCCGGCGGCCGGCAGATATTATCCAAAATTGATGCCGTAGCTGGAGATGTTTACCGACATCGCCCTGCACTGAACTGGCGCGACTGGTTAACGTTACTCATCCGCAGATAGCGCGGTTGCACTACAATCTCATCCGATGGATACCCACGAATACTGCCAACAAAAGGTTGCCGAGAGCGGCACCTCGTTTTACTACGCCTTTCTCTTTTTGCCGCCTGAGAAACGTCAGGCCATTCATGCCCTGTATGCGTTTTGTCGCGAAGTGGATGATGTGGTTGATGAGTGCGAAGACCCGGCTATTGCTGCAGCCAAACTGAGCTGGTGGCGCCAAGAAGTGGCGCTGCTGGAAACCGAACCCGGGCAGCCACAACCTACGCACCCGGTGATGATTGCGCTAAAAGCGGTACGGAAAAACTTTAATCTGCCCGTGGAGTATTTCAACGAGATCATTGACGGTATGGCGATGGATCTGGAATACAGCCGCTATCCCGATTTCAAATCCCTATCGCTGTATTGTTACCGTGTTGCCGGCGTGGTGGGTCTACTGTCCGCGGAGATCTTTGGCTATAGCGACCGCAAAACCCTGCGCTACGCAACCGAGCTGGGCACCGCACTACAGCTAACCAATATTATTCGTGACGTAGGCGAAGACGCCCGCCGCGGCCGCATCTATCTACCGGTTGATGAACTGCAACGCTTTAATGTGCCGGCGGCCGACATAATGAATGCGCGCGAAACGCCGGAGTTTGTAGCGCTTATGCAATTTCAGGCAGAACGCGCCCAGTCTTATTACGATAAGGCACTAGAGACATTGCCCGTTGTTGACCAATCTGCACAACGCCCTGGCCTGATTATGGCTGCGGTGTATCGTACCCTGCTGGATGAAATCACCCTTGATGGTTTCAAGGTGCTGCAGCAAAAAACGGGGCTACCGCCGCTACGAAAACTCTGGATTGCCCTGAAAACCTGGTTTAAGTACTAATGGCCTTATCGGCTGGCTCGGCAAGCAAGTCTGTTGCCATAGTGGGTGGCGGCTGGGCCGGTCTCGCATGCGCTTTGAAGCTGGCCCAGGCAGGCTATCAACCTATCGTCTTTGAATCAGCCCCCGAGCCGGGAGGCCGTGCCCGCCGTGCACAAGTTGAAGGCAGGCACCGCGATAACGGACAGCACCTCATGCTGGCTGGCGGCGATTCATTAAATACACTGTTTGCCTCTGCCGGCATTTCGCTGCCGACAACTCCTTTTAGCTATCAGAGTGAGACTCGACGGCTCTGCGTGCCACTTAATGCCGGCCCGCTCGGATTAGCCTTCGCGCTTTTACGCGCAAAAGGATTTAGCTGGGAAGAACGTTATCGGCTGATCGTTACCCTCCTCCGGTTGAAAGCAAATGGCTGGCGCGTACCCAAGGATCAAACAGTTGCTCAATGGCTTCAGCAGACTCGGCAACCTGCTTCGCTGATTGATACCTTCTGGGCACCGCTAACGTTGGCGATTTTAAACACGCCTCTGGCAGAAGCCGCCATGCACCGGTTAGCGCCCACATTGCGCGATACGCTTGGCAAAGATGGGCGTGCGTTAGGCATCCTGCAACCCCCAGGCAACTTGACTGAGTGCATCGTCTCGCCACTCGTTAAGGCGATCGAAGACGCCGGTGGGACAGTTCGTTGTGGTGCACGCATAACAGCCATTAATCAAGCGGATGTTGGCTACGCACTGCTGGTGGGCAATGAGGCTGAAGCCCTCCACTTTGATCAGGTTGTATTGGCGCTCCCCCCTTGGTCGCTAAGCAAGATGGCTCTACCCGATAGCCTGCCAAGCGCATTACTGGCGCAATCCTTTGGAGATCAACCCATTGCCACTGTTTACCTGGGCTTTGCAACAGATTTCCACCTACCAGCACCCCTACTGCAGATTCCAGGCCCTACCCCGGGTGATGCACGTGTCTGGGCCATAGACCGCGCCCATTGTGGCGAACCAGGGGTGATCGCTGTATCACTTTCCGCGCAGGGTCCCTGGTGCGAGCTCTCGGGCGATGATCTTGCCCAAGCCTGTCTATTGGCGTTGCAGACCGCCGTTGATGAAGCGCCTACGTGTCTATGGAAAAAAGCCGTGATTGTGCAACGGGCAACTTATGCGTCTACGCCCGAAGCATTTATTCCGCATCAAGATCTGGAGCCTCTGCCCCACCTGCATCTGGCGGGTGACTGGACACATCCAGCGTATCCGGCAACGCTGGAGGCTGCGGTTTATTCCGGTTTTAGCACCGCCCATCGCATCATGCAGCAACAGACCTGATCAAGGCCCCGGTTTTTGGTTAGAATCTAACCACTATGACGATTTGGGCAATAGGTGACATCCAGGGGTGCTTCGACCCCCTACAGAGACTGCTGGATAAGTGTCGGTTTGATCCGGCACAAGATCAGCTGTGGATGGTGGGTGACTTGGTGAACCGTGGCCCACAATCGCTGGAAACCCTACGGTTTATACGTAGCCTGGGTAAATCGGCCGTGACCGTGCTGGGCAATCATGATCTTTACCTGTTAATGGTAGCGGCCGATGCTGTGCCGCGCCGGGGTAAGGACGATACGCTGGACCCGATTTTTGCTGCGCCCGATGCGGCCGAGTTGCTTGACTGGCTGAAATCCCAGCCACTTGCCCACGCCCAGACGCTGAATGGTCAGCGCCATCTGATGGTGCATGCCGGACTCTTGCCGGAATGGTCTGCCGATGAGGCGTTGGCGCTGAGTAACGAGGTTTCGAAACATCTACGCGGTCCAGATTTCGGGGCGTTTCTCGTCTCGCTCTGGGGCGATACCCCACTCGGCTGGCACAAGGATCTGAATCCACTGGATCGCGCCCGTGTGATTGTGAATGCCATGACCCGGATGCGCTTCTGCTCACGCCAGGGGATTATGGATCTTAAGATCAAAGGCAAACCGGAAAACGCCCCAGAGGGCCATGTGCCCTGGTTTGAAGTACCGGGACGCAAAACTGCTAAAGACACCCTGGTTGTAGGTCACTGGTCAGCTTTGGGTCTAAAGATAACACCCAATCTGGTTGCCCTGGATTCTGGCTGCCTCTGGGGCGGTCATCTCACCGCTGTGAGCCTACCCGAACGTGAAGTGATGCAGGTGTCCTGTACAACCTGTAGATAATTTGTTTCGTTTGATTTAGGTCAAATTTAAGGCCTGATCAGCATCAAAATTCAGCGTAGAATCGTTCTAATGCACCGCATCATTCCATTGTCATGGAGCATGCGTTAATTAGCTGGAAGAGATCATCATGCTTGAAGAACATTATCTAAAACCCCTATTCGAACCGGAAAGTGTTGCCGTTTTTGGCGCCAGCGATCGTGAGAATTCCGTTGGTCAGGTGCTGTTCCGCAATCTGGTACAAACCGGTTTTGGTGGACGCCTCTTCCCGATTAACCCCAAGCACGAATCGGTGCAGGGATACGAAACATTTAAATCCCTGCATGATGTACCGGGCCGGGTAGATCTGGCCATTATCTGTACGCCAGCCATGAGCGTGCCGAGCATCATTGAACAATGCGGTGAGCGCGGCGTGCGCTTTGCACTGATTGTTTCCAGCGGTTTTGCAGAACGCGGCCATGCCGGTGCAGCGCTAGAACGCAAAGTACTTGAAATTGCCCGCAGCTACAGTGTGCGTATCCTGGGCCCGAACAGCCTAGGCATCATGCGCCCACCGAGCCGTTTGAACGCAACCTTTACTCAGGAGCGTGCACACGAAGGCAAGATGGCACTGGTCTCGCAATCAGGCGCCATCTGTTCGGCGATTCTCGATTGGGCGCTGCCTAATAACGTTGGCTTTTCATCCGTTGTGTCGTTGGGCCGCTCGACCGATATCGACTTTGGTGAAATTCTGGACTACCTGGTGCACGACCCGCGCACCCACTACATCCTGCTTTATATCGAAGGCATCCAGAACGCACGACTCTTCTTGTCTGCGCTCCGTTCAGCCGCCCGCATCAAACCGATTCTGCTCTACAAGACGGGGCGCTTTGCCTCGGGTACCGCAGCCGCCCTCACCCACAGCGGCATCCGCAGTGGCTCTGATACGGTATTTGATATGGCGGTGCGTCGTGCCGGCGTGGTGCGTGTGAACAGCATCATTCAGCTGATTGAAGGCGCCAAAGCGCTTAACGATCGGCTGCAGCCCAAGGGCAAGCGTCTGGCCATCATTACCAATGGCGGTGGCCCGGGTGCCATTGCTGCGGACCGTGCCAGCGAAGCCGGTATTCCGCTGGCCGAACTGCAAGACACTACGATTCAAGCACTCAACAAGGTGATGCCGACCACCTGGTCGCATGCCAACCCGGTCGATATCGGCGGTGACGCAACCGCAGACCGCTATCGAGATGCCATTAGCCTGTGCGCCGCTGACGATACCGTTGATGGCCTCCTCGTCGTGCTGACACCGCAGGCCATGACCAACCCTCAAGCCGTTGCCGAGGTATTGGTCGAGCTGTCTAAAGATCTGACCAAACCGCTGATCGCTTGCTGGATGGGGGAAGAACACACACGCGCTGCCCGTGAGTATTTATCCGGACACAACATCCCCGTGTTCCGTATGCCGGAATCGTCCGTTGATCTGTTCTCGAATCTATCAACCTTCTACGAAAACCAGCGTTTACTGCTGCAGACACCGGCCGCCAAGTCGGAAGGCAATGAGCTGCGTATTGAAGGCGCCCGTATGCTGATTGATGCGGTGCTGGCTGAAAAGCGCAAGACGCTCTCCGAGATGGAATCGAAGTCGGTGCTGCGCGCCTTCAAGATCCCCGTGGCGCAGACCATGGTGGCACATAGCGTGGCCGATGCTTTAATGTACGCCGAGCAACTTGGCTTCCCCATCGTCATGAAGGTGGATTCGCCAGACATTCTGCGCAAAACCGATGCCGGTGGTGTACGCCTCAACATCCAGGATGCCGTATCCCTGCGTAATGCCTATCACGACATTATTGAGACAGTGAAGCGTAAACACCCTGATGCCCGTATTTCAGGCGTATCGATTGAACCGTTTGTATCGCGCAACAACACCCGCGAGGTACGCGTTGGCGTGTTCCGGGACCGCACCTTTGGCCCTGTGATTACCTTTGGTAGTGGCGGCAATGAATCAGATCTCTACCCGGATCGTGGCCTGGCGCTACCCCCATTGAATCAGGTACTGGCCGAAAACCTGGTCAAATCTACCCGCGCGTTCAACCTGCTCAAGGGCCATGGAACAATCCCACCGGCTAATATCGAAGCGATCTATGAACTGCTGCTCCACATATCTGATCTGGTCAGTGAGATTCCGCAGATCATCGAGCTGGATATCAATCCGCTGATTGTCGATGAAGAAGGTGTTATTGCGGCCGACGCCCGCATCGTGATTGATTACGCACCAGCTACGGTAGATCGTTACGCACATATGGCGATTCACCCGTACCCGAATCATCTGGTCGAAGAATGGATACTCCCGGATGGCTCAACCGTAACGATTCGTCCGGTACGCCCGGAAGATGCAGAGATGGAAAAAGAATTCGTCAAGAACATGTCTGACGAAAGCCGTTACTTCCGTTTCATGGACACCATGCGCGAACTATCTAAGCCGCAACTGGTTCGCTTTACCCAGATCGACTACGACCGTGAAATGGCCTTTTTGGCCGTACAACTGGATGAAGATGGTTCACCGGTTCAGATTGGTGCATCGCGTTATGTGACCAACCCGGATGGTGAGACCGTAGAGTTTGCGCTGGCAGTCGCCGATAGTTGGCAGAAACGCGGCCTGGGTCGCAAGCTGATGCAGGTGCTGATCGATTGCGCCCGCACCAAGGGTTACACCGCCGTCATTGGTGATGTGCTTTCGGACAACACCAAGATGCTGAACCTGATGAGCTCACTGGGCTTCAAGATTCTGCCCAACCCGGAAGACAACACCATCAAGCGCGTGGTGAAACCACTCACGCACTAAATTAGATGTTCTGGCGGCTGCGGGTGTTTATCGCCGGCAGCACGCCAGGGGTTGGCTGTCGGAACGGCGTGGTCTGTGGCTCGATGCCAAACTGCACATTGATCGTAAATTCGTTTTCTTCACTCAGCGCACCACGGTTCACCGTGAGATATTCACGGAACGGCACACCCATCGGCTCGATGATGTAGAAATCCCGCTTCGAACCCATTTCCTTGCTCTTATAGGTGTAGTCCGAGGCACGGAAAGAGATCATGTGATACGCGCCCTTCTGAATCTGTCGCGTACTGGTCACGTTATCGTTAGAGCGCTCGACCAGCATCAGCTGCACAGATCTTAGCTGACGCAGTGCGTCACCCGCCAACCAGGTTTGATAGCAACGCAGTGATTCGTACTGCGGGTCGTTACGGAAGCACAGCAAGCCTTCCCCATTAATGATCTCAGTACCGCGCGCTGTCTGATTTTTAAAAGGGGATGGCGCCAAACCCAGCGGCACGGCAACCGGTGCGGCAATAATCGACAACATAGACTTGCCGATGTCACTCCACTTGGAGCGTTCGAAATCAATACGCTGGCCCTGAACGTTAAGAAAGGCTTCCAGATCGGAATACCATTTTTCGCTAGGGGCAACATCCGATACCTGCAGCACAATCTGGGCATTCTTTTTACTGTCGGTGCTCACGTGCAAACGATCCATACGGGCACTGAACATATTTGGGCGCAAAATCAGGGCCGTTAGTGTAGAACGGGCTTCATCCTGCTTATCGACGAAACGGCCGACTTCACCCAGGTTCAGCGAACGACTATTGGGATTAATCGCGATGTTTTTCTTATCGAGGTAAACCTCGGCGCTGATCTTCACCACGCAAGGAGAAACGCCTTTGCTCTCGAGGACAGTGTACTGACGCACAACCCCGCCACTGTACTCATTGATGCTTTCTGAATAGTACTTATCAGAGACAAGCGACTTCTGGCTATTAACAAAAGAACCCACCACTTTGTCGCTGGCCTGCACTTTGGCCTGACCTAAGGCTTCCTGACAGGTATTACCGGTCCCGTCTGCCAGTACTGTTTGCACATCACCGTTTTTAGGCGTCGAAGCACAGGCTACAAGCAAGACGGCGCTCCCGATGACGAGGGAACGCCGCCAATGATTGAGATGCATCACTGCCAGATAATCCGATGAATAACTTAGTTGTTACCCATCGCCTTACGCATTTGCTCGGCACCCTTGATGCTCTGCTGCGTCACCAGAATAGTCACTGATACATGCTGCTGCTCTTTGGAGACCTTACGCTCGGTAACCTGCACACCTTTCAGAATCGCCTGTGAGTTATCGTCGATACGCTCACGCACCGTCTGGGCAACCGTATTGGCTTTCTGGCGGCTTTCCTTGGTGGCCTGGCTGTTGCTGGCCGCATCTTCGTCGTCACCGGCGGTATTGGTTTCGTTAGCGCTATCAACCTGCGCAATATTCTTCAAGTACGACTTGGAGATAGTCTGTACCGACTTGGTTGACTTCACATCATTCGACATGAATTCGGTGAGGTTACGCTTGGCGCGCATCGTTGCCGTTTTAAAGGCAATCTCCACACCTTCCGGCGCGTTGTTCACTAGCGGTGCCGTCGCCGAGGATTTAATCGAGATCCAGTTACCCTTGTCATCAAAGGTTAGCGTCAACGGGCCATTGGCTTCGAGAAATTCCACATCAGCGGTACGGCCCGGCGTGGCATCTACCGGATTCTTAGGCGTGCTGCTGCAAGCCGTCAGACCCAGGAAAATAGCGGAAGCAATCAGAAACGATTTTTTCATTACTTACTCCTCGTTGAAACTTAGTTGGTAGGCAATACGTATTGTTGTACGACCACATCAGGCCGCTTATATAAATCCTGAACCTTCTTACGAACGACAGGGTCTTTAATCTGAGGGCCCAAAAGATCTGATTGCGTTAAAGGTTCAACCTTCGTTGCCGGATCTTTAGCCGGGGCAACCGGATCGGCCGTTGCATCTAGCGGCTGAACCTCAGCCTTATCCGTTTTATCCGCTTCAACAGGCTGCGTGGCAGCCGGTTTCTTGATCTTTTTACTGGCTGGGGCTTCTGCCTTCCAGTGGTTCAGGCGTTCGAAGTCTTTGTCGAACTTTGAGAACTCACGGTCAAAGTTAGATTCCTGGGCACATACTGCCCCGCTGAAAAACGCCAGAAGAATGATCAGATATCGCATTGTGTGACTCATAACGACTCAAGGCTTATAAAGTTAACGCGAAACCGGCACTTTTTAACAAAAAACAGAAATAAAAAACGCCTGGGTGTAACCAGGCGCTTTTGCCAGCATAGAACCCTGATCAGGAATCAAACAGCACGTCGTAGGGATACGACTTCTGCGTCACCTTGGCATCTGCATAAATTTCATTCTGCTTCACATCCTGGGGCTTATCCCACCAGATCGCGCGGCCGGTCTGCTGGTCTGTGCGCCACTCGGGGTTCTGCTTCAACTCTTCGTTGATGAACTTGGTGTGATCCGATACGTAATTAGCTTCGACGCGGGCCATGGCCGGGAACTCCGAAATGTGTGAATACGATGATTATAAGGCAGAGTCGACTCTAGGCGAAATCTCAGTGACCCCTGCTTCTGCTGGCTCAGTCTCGCCAGCCACTGGCATCACCTCATTAGGCAAGCCCAGCGCCTGGCGGTGCTGCTGCCATAGGCTCAACATATTGCAGAATAAGGCGCCCTGCTCCAGCGCATCATCAAGCGCCACATGCGTATGCGGCAGGTCGTCGAACCATTCTTTAGGCAGCTTAGGCTTGATGCAGCTGCGGTATGGCAGGCCGGATAAGGCCATGGCAAAGGTTTTCATGTCCAGCGCCGACCAGGAGAACGGTGATTCACCCGTAAAACGCATCATGTACCAGAATACAAAGGTGAAATCGAAACCGGCTGGATAGGCCACGAAGACCGCCTTGCCCGGAAGTGCCCGCACCCATTTCACGTAGGCTTTCATGGCCTCTTTGGGGTCCTGCAGGTCTTTGCGGCAAGCCGCCCAGGCTTCGGGCTCGGTCTTCCACCACTTCATGGTGAGTGGGTGCCCTTTGGCATCGGGCAGCAGTTCCAGATTGGCGCTAAAGGTGGCAATCAGCTGCTTATCGGCCGTATAGGCGGCGGAGGCAAACGAAAGCATGGAGTGCGGACCCGGAATCGGACCATCCGCCTCAACATCGGTACTTACATAAATTTCAGCCATACGGGATTCTATCAATGAAAAAGGCGGCCCGAAGGCCGCCTTCTGTGGCGCAGATGACTTTACTTGGTAAAGACCATCTTGCCCTTCTTGCAATCCACCTTGATCACATCCTTCGGACCAAAATCGCCTTCCAGGATATGCGTAGCCAGTGGATTCTCGATCTCCGCCTGGATTGCCCGCTTGAGCGGACGCGCCCCGAATACCGGATCGAAACCGGATTCGGCAATCCGATCCAGTGCGGCATCCGACACTTCCAGACCCATATCCATCGCAACCAGACGCTTTTCCAGATAACGCAACTGGATCCGGCCGATATCTCGGATGTTCTTTTCATCCAGCGCATGGAAGACGATGACATCATCAATGCGGTTAATGAATTCCGGACGGAAGAAGGTTTTCACTTCTGCCATAACGGCCAGCTTGATCACACCATAGTCATCCCCGGCCATCTGCTGAATCATCTGACTACCCAGATTGGAGGTCATGATGATCACCGTATTGCGGAAGTCGACCGTACGTCCCTGACCATCGGTCAGGCGACCATCATCCAGCACCTGGAGCAACACGTTAAACACATCCGGGTGTGCCTTCTCGACTTCATCGAGCAGGATCACGCTATAGGGATTACGGCGTACGGCCTCGGTGAGATAACCCCCTTCGTCGTAACCCACATAGCCCGGAGGCGCACCAATCAGACGGGCAACCGAGTGCTTCTCCATGAACTCACTCATATCGAGGCGGATCAGGTGATCCTGCGAGTCGAACAGGAATTCAGCCAGCGCTTTGGTCAATTCGGTCTTGCCCACGCCCGTTGGGCCTAGGAATAGGAACGAACCATAAGGACGATTTGGGTCCGACAATCCAGCACGTGAGCGACGAATGGTTTCCGAGACCAGACGCAGGGCTTCCTTCTGACCAATCACGCGGTTGTGCAGGTAGTTTTCCATCTGCAGCAGCTTGGCGCGCTCACCTTCCATCATCTTGGAAACAGGAATACCCGTTGCCCGTGAGACGACCTCAGCAATTTCTTCGGCGCCGACTTCAGTGCGCAGCAGCTTATGCTTGGTGGCCTCGGCATTGGCGGCATCGCCCTTGATTTCGGCCGCCTTGAGTTTGGCTTCCAACTCCGGCAGTTTGCCGTACTGCAGCTCTGCCAGTTTGTCGAACTGACCCTTACGTTGCAGTTCGGCCATTTGCAGGCGCAACTTTTCGATCTCTTCACGGATATGGGCAGAACCCTGCAGCGTTGACTTCTCAGCGCGCCAGATTTCCTCTAGGTCGGCGCATTCCTTACCGAGGGTATTGATCTCTTCTTCGATCAAAGCCAGCCGCTTCTGCGAGGCTTCGTCCTTTTCTTTCTTGACGGCTTCGCGTTCGATCTTAAGCTGGATCAGACGACGGTCGAG
>ERZ1034361.478-NODE-478-length-25714-cov-3.239030_pt1 | contig 25714 bp, 22 predicted proteins | sample MGYA00520617_ERZ1034361 | MGnify/ENA primary metagenome ERZ1034361 (study PRJEB33736, sample SAMEA104284507) | Azolla filiculoides | biome: Urban; feature: Water surface; material: Ditch water | place: Netherlands | collected 2015-10-28 | depth 0-0.1 m ...
ATCATCCGCATCGTGACGCCGCCGAGGAACAGGATGCCCATCGCGATCACCGCGACCACCATGAAAGCGCCCATGTCGGGCTCGGCCAGCAGCAGCACGGCCAGCAGGATCACCGCAGCGCCCATCGGCAGGATGGCGCGCGTGAAGCTTTCCTTGACCGCGATCTTGCGCACCATATAGCCAGCCGCATAGAGCACGGTCGCGAACTTGGCCAGCTCGGAGGGCTGGAAGTTCATGATGCCGAGCGCGATCCAGCGCCGGGCGCCATTGACGCCCTTGCCGATGAAGGGCACCAGCACCAGCGCCAGCAGCACCAGCGCGAGCAGGAACAGCCGGGGCGCCCATTGCTCCCAGCTGCTCATGGGCACCTGGAACGCCAGCAACGCCATCAGGGCGCCGATCAGGATCGCAAAGCCATGGCGCAGCACGAAATGGCTGGCCATGTAGTTGCCAAAGCGCGGGTTGTCGGGCAAGGCGATCGAAGCCGAGTAGACCATCACCAGCCCGAAGCACAGCAGACCAGCCATGACCCAGAACAAGGGCAGGTCGAAGCCCAGCTGGGGCACCCACTGGTCAGTGCGTCCGCGCGCGTAGTCGCGACTCGACAGGTGGATCGGGATGTCGCCGGCCACGGACGCGCTGGCATCCTGGCGACCGAGCAGGCCCGATAGGCCAGCAGCGATGCGGTTCATGCCGGCGTCCCCCCTGCTTCTTGCAGTTCCTGCACCGCCTCGACAAACACCTGCGCACGCTCTGCGTAGTCCTTGAACATGTCGAGGCTGGCGCAGGCCGGCGACAGCAGCACGGCGTCACCGGGCCGGGCCTGGCGCGCGCACCACTGGACCGCCTCGGGCAAGGTGGCCGCGTCATGCAGCGGCACGCCGCTGCTGGCCAGCGCGGCGCGGATCGCCGGCGCGTCGCGGCCGATCAAGGCGACCGCGCGCGCGTGGCGCGCCACCGGGCCGGCCAGCGGGCTGAAGTCCTGGCCCTTGCCCTCGCCGCCCAGGATCACGACCAGCTGGCGCTCCGGCCCCAGGCCGTTGATGGCGGCCAGGGTGGCGCCGACGTTGGTGCCCTTGCTGTCGTCGATGTATTCGACCTCGTCGACGATCGCGACCGGCTCGACCCGGTGCGGCTCGCCGCGGTATTCACGCAGGCCGTGCAGCATCGGTGCCAGCGGCGCGCCGGCGGCCGTGGCCAGCGCCAGCGCGGCCAGGGCGTTGCTGGCGTTGTGACGGCCCCGGATGCGCAGCGCCTCGGCCGGCATCAGCCGCTGCAGATAAACGGCTTCTTCATCCGCGGCGCTGCGGCCCTTGCGCACCATGTCGTCTTGCGGCTGGGCCCGCACCAGCCAGCTCATGCCGTTGACCGCCTCCAGGCCCCAGTCGCCGGCGCGGCGCGGCGCGTCGATGCCAAAGGTCTGATGGGCGCGCGCCGGCACCGTCCTGCTGCGCCGGCCTTCCTGCACAGTCTGCGGTTGCGGCTGCCAGCCCATCACGGTCGCATCGTCGCGGTTCAGCAGCATCAGCGCCTGCTGGCCGAAGATGCGCGCCTTGGCCTCGGCATAGGCGGCCATGCCGCCGTGCCAGTCGAGGTGGTCCTGCGTGACGTTGAGCACGGTGGCAGCGGTCGGCTCGAAGCCCTGCACGCCGTCGAGCTGGAAGCTCGAGAGCTCGAGCACCCAGGCCTCGGGCAGCGCGCCGGCGTCGAGGCAGGCCTGCAGCGTGTCGAGCAGGGTCGGACCGATGTTGCCGGCCACCGCGACCTTGACGCCAGCCCATTCGAGCAGATGCGCGGTCAGCGCAGTGGTGGTGGTCTTGCCGTTGGTACCGGTGATCGCGAGCACCTGGGGTTGATAGGGTTCGGATGGCGCCTCAGCCGGCTCGGCCAGCGTAGCGAGCGCCTGCGCGAACAGTCCGAGCTCGCCCACCACCGGCACGCCAACGGCCTGCGCGGCCTGCGCCAGACCGCGCATCTGCGCTGGCGCGATGCCGGGGCTGCGGCAGACCATGGCCCAGGGCCGGGCCGCGAACAGCTCGGCGTCGAAGGCGGACTGGATCAGGGTCGCATCCGGCAGCTCGGCCGCCAGCAGAGCGGCCTGCGGCGGCGCCGCGCGGGTATCGGCGACCGTGACCCGGGCACCGGCCTTGGCGCACCAGCGCGCCATCGCCAGCCCGGAGGCGCCCAGGCCCAGCACGAGCAGATCGCGGCCTTGCAGCAGGGGCAGGAAATTCACCATCTCGGGCCTCAACGCAATTTCAGGGTGGACAGGCCAAGCAGGCACAGCAGCATCGTGATGATCCAGAAGCGCACCACGACCTGGGTCTCGCGCCAGCCGGATTTCTCGAAATGGTGGTGCAGCGGCGCCATCTTGAGGATGCGCCGGCCCTCGCCGTATTTCTTCTTGGTGTACTTGAACCAGGACACCTGCAGCATGACCGACAGCGCCTCGGCGACGAAGACGCCACCCATGATCGCCAGCACGATCTCCTGGCGCACGATGACCGCGATCGTGCCGAGCGCGCCGCCGAGCGCGAGCGCACCGACATCGCCCATGAAGACCTGGGCCGGATAGGCGTTGAACCAGAGGAAGGCCAGGCCCGCACCGCCCATGGCGGCGCAGAAGATCAGCAGCTCGCCCGCGCCCGGAATGTAGGGCAGCAGCAGGTAGCGGGAAAACACCGAGTTGCCGGTGAAATAGGCGAACAGGCCCAGCACCGCGCCCACCATCACGACCGGCATGATGGCCAGGCCGTCGAGACCGTCGGTCAGGTTGACCGCATTGCTCGAGCCCACGATCACGAGATAGGTCATGACGACAAAGCCCAGCATGCCGAGCGGATAGGCGACTTCCTTGAAGAAAGGCACCATCAGACCGGTCTGGGTCGGGAACTCCATCGTGAAGCCGGACTGGGCCCAGCGCATGAAGAACTCGATCATGCCGGTGCCGCTGCGACCCGAGATCGCGAACAGCAGGTAGCAGGCCGCGAACAGGCCGATCAGCGACATCCAGAGGTATTTCTCGCGCGAGCGCATGCCCTCGGGGTCCTTGTTGACCACCTTGCGCCAGTCGTCGGCCCAGCCGACTGCACCGAAGCCGAGCGTGACGATCAGCACCACCCAGACGAAGCGGTTGCTCCAGTCGAACCAGAGCAGGGTCGAAAACGCGATCGCGAACAGGATCAGCACGCCCCCCATGGTCGGCGTGCCGCTCTTGATCAGATGCGACTCCATCGCGTAACCACGCACCGGCTGACCGATCTTGAGCGCGGCCAGCCGGCGGATGAACCAGGGACCGGCCACGATGCCGACCAGCAGCGCGGTCATGGCCGCCATCACGGCGCGGAAAGTCAGGTACTGGAAGACCCGCAGAAAACCGAATTCGGGGTCCATGCCCTGCATCCATTGCGCCAGACTAGGCAGCATGGCTCACTCCTTCTTGTTGTGCCAGCGCCTGCAGCGACTGTACCAGCCGCTCCATGCGCATGAAGCGCGAGCCCTTGACCAGCACCGACCCCATGGCGGAGGCCTGTGCCAGTGCGTCGGACTGCAACGCTTCGAAATCCTTGAAAAACTTGAGTCGGCCGTTCGATCCGACCAGCAGCGGCGCCGCCGCCTGCTCCATCCAGTCGCCGGTCACCAGCACATGATCCAGGCCGAGTGCCAGCGCATGGCGCAGCACCTCGTCGTGGAAGGCCAGGCCCTGCGCGCCGACCTCGCCCATGTCGCCGAGCGCCAGCAGGCGCGGGCCCGGCAGCTCGGCCAGCACCTCGATCGCGGCACGGACCGAATCGGGGTTGGCGTTGTAGCTGTCGTCGACCAGGGTCAGGCCATGGCCCGCCAGCTGGAGCTGATGCGCACGCGAGCGGCCCTGGACCGGAGCGAACTCGGCCAGGCCGCGCGCAATCGCCTCCAGCGTCACGCCGGCCGCCAGCGCGCAAGCGGTCGCGGCCAGGGCGTTGCCCACGTTGTGGCGGCCCGCGATCTGCAGCAGGGTCTCGAATTCACCGGCCGGCGTGCGCGCACGCAGCCGCCAGGCGCCACCTTGCCAGTCGGCCTCGCCGCTGACATCGGCGCCAGCGCCACCAAAGGTCAGCACGCGCCGGCCGCCCGCGAGCTCGCGCCACAGCGGCGTGAACGCGTCATCAGCCGGGAACACGGCCACGCCATCGGCCGGCAGCGCCCCGAAGCCTTCCGCGTTCTCGCGCGCCACCGCCTCGACCGTCGCCATGAACTCCTGATGCTCGCGCTGCGCGTTGTTGACCAGCGCCACAGTGGGCTGCGCGATGCGGGCCAGACCGGCGATCTCGCCCGGATGGTTCATGCCAAGCTCGACCACCGCGAGCCGGTGTGAAGCGTTCAGGCGCAGCACGGTCAGCGGCACGCCGATCTCGTTGTTCAGGTTGCCCCGGGTCGCCAGCGCCGCGTCGCCCACGGCCGCGCGCAGGATCGAGGCGATCATCTGCGTGACCGTGGTCTTGCCGTTGCTGCCGGTGACGGCGATCAAGGGCAGCGCGAACTGGGCGCGCCAGCGCTGGGCCAGCTCGCCGAGCGCCAGACGGCTGTCAGCCACCTCGACACCAGGCAGGCCGGCCTGCTCCAGGCCACGCTCGGCCAGCGCGGCGACAGCGCCGGAGGCGCGTGCTGGCGCCAGACAGTCGTTGGCATCGAAGCGTTCGCCGCGCAGGGCAACGAACAGGTCGCCCACCTGCAGGTTGCGGCTGTCGCTGTGCACGCGCAAGAGCTCGAGCGCCGCGAGCTCGCCGACGACACGCGCCCCGTCGAGTTCGGGCAACAACTGGGCCAGGGTCTTCATGCCTGCTCCTTCGTCTGGCGCCAGCGCCAGGCCTGCAGTGCCAGCCGGCCCTGCTCCAGATCGGAAAACGGCAGTTTCACTCCGGCAATCTCCTGATAATCCTCATGCCCCTTGCCCGCCAGCAGCACCACGTCGCGCGGACCGGCCTGCGCGACCGCGTGCGCGATCGCACGCGCGCGGTCGGGTTCGACCTCGACCGACCCGGGCTCCAGCAGGCCGGCGCGCATCTGGAGCAGGATCTGCCGCGGGTCTTCCGAACGCGGGTTGTCGCTGGTCAGCAGCAGGCGGTCGGATTCGCGCTCGGCCGCAGCCGCCATCAGCGGGCGCTTGCCGGCATCGCGGTTGCCACCGCAGCCGACCACGCAGCACAACTGACCGCCGCGCTTGTCGGCCAGCGGTCGCAGCGCCTGCAGCGCCTTTTCGAGCGCATCGGGCGTGTGGCAATAGTCGACCAGCACCAGCGGCTGGTCGGCCTGCTCCGCGCCCCAGGCCGACTGCATGCGGCCCGGCACCGGACTCAGCGCGGCGACCGCAGCGACCGCACGCTCGAGCGAGTGACCATTCGCGCGCGCCACGGCCAGCGCGCTCAGCAGGTTGTAGAGGTTGTATTCGCCGACCAGCGGGACGCTGATCTGCTGTGGCGCGCTGTCGCGGCCATCGGCCTGGCGCTCCAGCAGCTCAAAGCGCAGACCGGTATCGGTCAGGGCCCAGTCGACAACGCGCAGCCTTGCCTGCGGCGAGCGCACGGCGATCGTCCAGAGATCGAGCGCGCCGGCGTCGGCGCGCGGTTGCAACTCGACCGCCAGCAAAGCGCCATGGGAATCGTCGATATTGACCACCGCCGCCTGCAGCCCGGGCCAGTCGAACAGCACGCGCTTGGCGCGCCAGTAGGCGTCCATGCTGCCGTGGTAGTCCAGATGATCCTGGGTCAGGTTGCTGAACACCGCGGTGCGGATGCGGGTCGCATCGAGCCTGCCTTCCTGCAGGCCGATCGATGAGGCCTCGACCACGGCGGCCTGGATGCCAGCATCGACCCAGCGCCGCAGGCCAGCCTGCCAGCTCACGGGATCGGGCGTGGTGAGTCCGGTCGGCTCGAAATCCCGCCCTGGCACACCCATGCCGAGCGTGCCCGCGAGCGCGGCGGGCTGGCCCAGCGCCGCCAACCATTGCGCGATCCACCAGCCGGTCGAGGTCTTGCCATTGGTGCCGGTCAGGGCGACCACATCGAGCGCCTGGCTCGGCTGGCCCTGATACAGGCTGGCGATCGCGCCGGTGGCAGCCTTGAGGCCCTGGAAGGCGGCAATGCGCGGATCGAGCGGATCGCCCAGGCCAAAAGCCTCGCAACCCGCGCGCTCGACCAGGCAGGCGACCGCACCGGCCTGAAGCGCTGCAGCGACATGGCGCCGACCGTCCTGCGCCGCACCGGGCCAGGCGACGAAGGCATCGCCGGGCCGCACCTGCCGGCTGTCGCACTGCAGCGCGCGCGCGCCCTGCTCGCGCAGCCAGCGGCAGACGCTATCGGGCCGATCGAAAGTCGTGATCACAAGGATTCCTCCACCGCCTGCGCCACGATATGGGGCTTGACGCTCATGTCGGGCGGTTCGCCCAGGATGCGCAAGGCCTGCTGCACGGTCTCGCTGAACACCGGCGCCGCGACCAGGCCGCCGTAGACCTGGCCGGCGCTGGGCTCGTCGAGCATGACCGCGCAGATGATGCGGGGATGCTCGATAGGCGCCATGCCGGTGAACCAGGAGCGGTACTTGCCGGCGGCATAACCCTTGCCGGCCTGCTTGCGCGCAGTGCCGGACTTGCCGCCGACCGAATAGCCGATGGTCTGGGCGCGCTGGCCGGTGCCGCCGGGGCCGGTCGCCATCGCCAACATCTTGAGCACCTGGGCCGCCGTGCGCGGCGAGAACACCGGAACGCCAACGGCGAGCTCGGGCTTCTTGAGGATGGTGGCGGGAATGATCCGCCCCTCGTTGGCAAATACGGTGTAGGAGCGCGCCATCTGGAACAGGCTGGCCGACAGGCCATAGCCGTAGGACATCGTGGCCTGCTCGATCGGCCGCCAGGTCTTGTAGGGCCGGACCCGACCGCCGACCACGCCGGGAAACTCGAGCTGCGGCTTCTGGCCGAAGCCGGCCGCCGTGAAGGTTTCCCACATCTCGCGCGGCTGCATCTGCATCGCGAGCTTGGTGGTGCCGACGTTGGACGACTTCTGGATCACGCCCTCGACCGTCAGCGTGCCGTAGTTGTGGGTGTCCGAGATGGTCGAGCCCGTGATGTTGATGCGACCGGGCGCGGTCTCGACCAGGGTCTCGGGCTTGACGCGGCCGGATTCGAGCGCGAGCCCGATCGTGAACGGCTTCATGGTGGAACCGGGCTCGAAGGTGTCGGTCAGCGCGCGGTTGCGCAGCTGCTCGCCGGTCAGGTTCTGGCGCTGGTTCGGGTTGTAGCTCGGGTAGTTGGCCAGTGCCAGCAGCTCGCCGGAACGGGCGTCGAGCACCACCACGCTGCCGGCGCGGGCCTTGTGCGCGATCACCTGGTCGCGCAGCTTCTGGTAGGCGAAATACTGGATCTTGCTGTCGATCGACAGCTGCAGGTCGCGGCCGTCCACCGGCGGAATCGCCTCGCGCGTGTCCTCGACCACCCGGCCCAGGCGGTCCTTGATCACGCGCCGCGAGCCCGGCTTGCCCGACAGGGCCTGGTTGAAGGCCAGCTCGATGCCCTCCTGCCCGACATCCTCGACGTTGGTGAAGCCGACCACATGCGCCGCCGACTCGCCCTCGGGGTAGTGGCGCTTGTACTCCTCGCGCAGGTGCAGGCCCTTGATGCCGAGCGCCTTGACCTTGAGCGCCACCGGCTCATCGACCTGGCGCTGGATCCAGACGAAGTTCTTGCCACCCTTGCTGACCCGTTGCTTGAACTCTGCCAGCGACAGCCCGAGCAGTTCGGCCGCCTGTTCAAGCTTGGGATCATCGAGCTCGATGTCGGACGGCTCGACCCAGATGCTTTGCGCGACCACGCTGGTCGCCAGGATCACGCCGTTGCGGTCGAGCACCTGCCCACGGCTGGCCGGCAACTCGAGCGTGCGCGCGTAGCGCACCTCGCCCTGACGCAGGAAGAAATCGTTGCCCAATACCTGGACATAGGCGGCACGGCCGGCCATGACGACAAAGCCGAGCGCCATCAGGCCGACGATGGCCTTGCTACGGCCCGGCGGCGTCTTGCTGGCCAGCAGCGGGCTGCTGCTGTAGGCGATGCTGCGACGACTCACGGCAGCCCCTTGGCCGGAGCCACCGTGGCGGGCTGCAGATACTCGGTCACGGCCGGGTTGGTCGGACGCATGCGCAACTGGCCGGCGGCGAGCTGCTGCACCCGGACCGGCGCGGCCAGGGTACGCTTTTGTGCCAGCAGCTGGTCGTAGTCCGCCTCGAGCCGCGAGGCCTGCGACTGCGCCTTGCTGAGGGCCATGTAGACCCGGCGCGCTTCATAGCGTACGTTCACCAAGCAAAAGGCGCTGACCAGCAGCGCCAGCAGCAAGGCCACGTTGAAACGAATCACGGCGCCTCCGCATCGGTACGCTCGGCCACGCGCATCACGGCGCTGCGCGCGCGCGGATTGGCTGCGACCTCGCGCTCGCCCGGCATGACGCGTTCGATGCTGCGCAGCGCCATCGGCTTCGGGGCGGCGAACGGGGCACGGCGGTCGTAGACCTCCTTGGAGTGCTGGGCGATGAACTGCTTGACGATGCGGTCCTCGAGCGAATGGAAGCTGATCACGACCAGCCGCCCGCCCGGACGCAGCACGCGCAAGCTCGCGCTCAGGGCCTGCTGCAGTTCTTCAAGTTCGGCATTGATGAAAATCCGAAGAGCCTGAAATGTGCGCGTTGCAGGGTCCTTGCCCGGCTCGCGGGTTTTGACCGCGCCAGCCACGACTTCGGCCAGCTCGGCGGTGGTTCGAAGCGGGCCCCGTTCCTGTCGGCGACGATCAATCGCCTTTGCAATCTGTTGAGCAAACCGTTCTTCGCCATAGTCACGTATCACCTCCGCCATCTGGGGAATTTCGGCCTCGGCCAGCCAGTCGGCCACGCTCTCGCCCCGGCTGGGGTCCATGCGCATGTCCAGCGGCCCGTCGTGCCGGAAGGAAAAACCCCGAGCAGGGTCGTCGATCTGGGGCGAGCTGACCCCGAGATCCATCAGGATGCCGTCGGCACAGGCCGCCGGCAGCTCCGCCATGAACTTGAAGCCCTCATGGCGAATCGAAAAGCGCGGATCGGCCAGCGCCAGCGCGTCGGCCACGGCCACCGCCTGCGGGTCCTTGTCGAAACCGGTCAGGCGGCCCTCGGCCCCGAGCCGCGACAGGATCAGGCGCGAGTGACCACCGCGACCGAAGGTCGCATCGATGTAATGTCCATCCGGTCGAACCTCAAGCGAGTCGACCGCCTCGTCCAACAGGACGGTGCAATGTGAGAGCGGAGTTTGCACTGCCGTGCCTTCAGAAAGAGAAATCCTTGAAGACGTCGGGCATCTCGCCCTTCATCGCCTCGGCTTCCTGGGCCGCATAGGTTTGCGCGTCCCAGAGTTCGAAATGGTTGCCCATGCCGAGCAGCACGGCCCCCTTGGTGATTCCCGCGGCGGAGCGCAGCTCGGGCGCCACGAGCACGCGCCCGGAGGCATCGAGCTCGCAGTCCATCGCATTGCCGAGGAAGATTCGCTTCCACCACTGAGCCGACATCGGCAGCTCGGCAATGCGAACGCGAAAAGCTTCCCATTCGGGACGCGGAAAGATCATGAGGCAACCGTGCGGGTGCTTGGTGATCGTGAGTTGGCCAGCCGCGGTCGCGCTCAGCACGTCACGATGCCGGGTTGGCATGGAAAGCCGACCCTTGGCATCGAGGCTGATCGAGGACGCTCCCTGAAACACGGCATCTGGCCTTTGAAAACACTTTTCACCACTTTATTGCACTTTTTTCCACTGTAGCACCAAAACAGTGATCCAAACAAGTAAATGTTTGTTTTTTTAAAATGAAATCAAAGACTTAGGATCAAGCACCTGATGCATGACCAGGAAAACCCTAAGCCACATAAGTACTTAGCCGTCAGACTGCAGATGTCACCTCAAGTCGGTACATCGCAGCGGGCCAAGCCCTTCAGCGGCAACCGGCCTGCTCGCGTTGCTGGCGCAAGACCTGCAGCTTGTTGCGAATGAACTCCTGTCGGCGTGCCGTGAGCTTCTGGCGACTGAAGCTCTGCTGACGCTCGAGCTCGGCCTGCCACTTGACGCAACGCGCCTGCTGGCGGGCCTGCTCGCGAGCCCGGGCCTTGGCCTCGCGCTCGATGACGGCCTGCTCGCTGCGGCGTGAATCGCCGACACTGACCGCCTTGGCGCTGCGACCGCTACCCTGCTCGGCCACCTTGACCTGACGCTCGAAGCTCATGCCGGCCGGCACGCTTTCGATGCGCTCGATCAGCGCGCCATGCTGCTGGCAATGCCGGTCAGACCAGAACTGGCCGCCGCCGTAGGCGCGGCAGCGGTAGATCTGGCCGGGCTGTTCGGCCTGGGCGACCGCCCCCGCCATGGCCAGGACACAGCCGATCAGGCCACTGACGGCGCCGCACCGAAAGACCATGACATCCCCTTCAAGTATCAGATTTTCATCATACAAAGAAGGGGGCGCCCCGTCATGCGCCAGGCCAGCACTCAAGCCCTGTCAGAGGATGTAGCGTGACAGGTCCTCGTTCTGGCTCAGCGCGCCCAGGCGGGCATCGACATAGGCCTGGTCGATGGTCACGGTCTGGCCCTCGAGCTTGGTGGCGTCGAAGCTGACCTCGTCGAGCAGATGCTCCATCACGGTCGCCAGGCGGCGCGCGCCGATGTTCTCGGTGCGCTCGTTGACCTCATGCGCGATCTGCGCCAGCCGGGTGATGCCCTCGGGCGTGAACGCCAGCTGCACCCCCTCGGTCGCCAGCAGCGCCTGGTACTGGCGCACCAGGCTGGCATGGGTCTGGCTCAGGATGGCCTCGAAGTCGGCCACCGTCAGCGACTGCAGCTCGACCCGGATCGGCAACCGGCCCTGCAGCTCGGGCAGCAGGTCGCTCGGCTTGCTGAGGTGGAAGGCGCCACTCGCGATGAACAGGATATGGTCGGTCTTGATCGCGCCGTACTTGGTCGAGACCGTCGTGCCCTCGACCAGCGGCAGCAGGTCGCGCTGCACGCCCTGGCGCGAGACCTCGCCGGTGTTCTGGCCGTCGCTGCGGCTGGTGACCTTGTCGATCTCGTCGATGAAGACGATGCCGTTCTGCTCGGCGTTGTGCAGCGCCTGCTGCTTGACCTCGTCCTCGTTGAGCAGCTTGGCGGCTTCCTCGTCGATCAGCAGCTTCCTGGCCTCGCCGATCTTGAGCTTGCGCGCCTTCTTCTTGCCGGCGCCGAACTGGCTGAACATGCCGCGCAGCTGATCGGCCATCTCCTCCATGCCGGCCGGGGTCATGACCTCGAGTTGCGGCGCGGTGGCTGCCAGGTCGAGCTCGATCTCCTTGTCGTCGAGCTCACCCTGGCGCAGCTTCTTGCGGAACACCTGGCGCGCGGCGCTGTCGGCCGGCCGGTCCTCGGCGCTGAAGCCGAAGCCCTCGCCGCGCGGCGGCGGGATCAGCGCGTCGAGGAGGCGCTCCTCGGCCGCATCCTCGGCACGCACGCGCACCTTGGCCATCTCGGTCTCGCGCTGCTGCTTGACCGCGATGTCGGCCAGGTCACGGATGATCGAATCGACATCCTTGCCGACATAGCCGACCTCGGTGAACTTGGTCGCCTCGACCTTGATGAAGGGCGCATTGGCCAGCTTGGCCAGGCGGCGCGCGATCTCGGTCTTGCCGACGCCGGTCGGGCCGATCATCAGGATGTTCTTGGGCGTGATCTCCGGGCGCAGCTTGGGCTCGACCTGCTGGCGGCGCCAGCGGTTGCGCAGCGCGATCGCGACCGCGCGCTTGGCCGCCTGCTGGCCGATGATGTGGGCGTCGAGCTCGGAGACGATCTCCTGGGGGGTCATGGCGGACGACATGGTTACAGGACCTCGACCGTGTGGTTCATGTTGGTGTAGATGCAGAGCTCGCCCGCGATCGCGAGCGACTTGCGGACGATGGCTTCGGCATCGAGCTCGGTGTGGTCGAGCAGCGCCTTGGCCGCGGACTGGGCATAGGCACCGCCCGAGCCGATCGCGACGATGCCATGCTCGGGTTCGAGCACGTCGCCGTTGCCGGTGATGATCAGGCTGGCGCTCTTGTCGGCCACGGCCAGCATGGCCTCGAGCCGGCGCAGCACGCGGTCGGTGCGCCAGTCCTTGGTCAGTTCGATCGCGGCGCGCACCAGATGGCCCTGGTGCTTCTCGAGCTTGGCCTCGAAGCGCTCGAACAGGGTGAAGGCGTCGGCGGTCGCGCCGGCGAAACCGGCCAGCACCTGGTCGCGATAGAGCTTGCGCACCTTGCGCGCCGTGCCCTTGACGACGATGTGGCCGAGCGTGACCTGGCCGTCACCGCCAATGGCGACCTGGATGCCCTGCGGCGTCTGGCGCCGCACGCAGACGATGGTCGTGCCGTAGAAGATCGAGGAGTCTTTGTGTTCCATGCCCGTTATTCTCGCAGGCCTGCGCGCTGGTTGCGACGCAGGCTAGCGATCCCGGAACGGGCCTGGGAACATCAGTCCCCGAACATCTTCTGCTTGAGCTCGCGGCGCTGCTGGGCCTCGAGCGACAGATTGGCGGTCGGACGCGCCAGCAGGCGGCCGACGCCGATCGGCTCGCCGGTCTCGGCACAGTAGCCGTAGTCGCCGGAATCGATGCTGACGATCGACTGCTCGATCTTCTTGAGCAGCTTGCGCTCGCGGTCGCGCGTGCGCAGCTCCAGCGCATGCTCTTCCTCGATCGTGGCGCGGTCGGCCGGGTCGGGCACGACCGAGGTGTCCTCGCGCAGGTGCTCGGTGGTCTCGCCAGCGTTGGCCAGGATGCCGGCCTTGATGGACTGCAGCTTGCGGCGGAAATAAGCCAGCTGCACCTCGTTCATGTACTCGCTCTCGGGCATGGCGAGAATGTCGGCGTCGGTCAGCTGCTCCAATGGCTTGGTCTTCCAGTTGTCTGCCAACTGGGGATCCTGGGTGGCGGTCTTGGGTGCGGTGGTAGACATGATGGCTTCGATGGAGTGGGAATGGGGAACGGCAACTGCAATAGCCATGCCGGCCTGCACGATGGAGCAGGAAGGCGAGCTGTCGAGGTTCAAAACCGTTCTCCTTGATGCCCCCGGGGGGGCGGTCCTGGTGTTGGATCGGACAAGGCGTCTGCGACGCCGCCGGCCCTCACTCTTATCTTTCTGACTTGATAAACGCCTGACGCGCACTACGGCCCGCGGCGGCGGCATTGTAACGGTGCCGCAAGACGCATCAGGCCAGGCACTGCTCCAACCCCTGCAGCAGGATGTCGCGCGGCAGGTCAATGCCGATGAACACCATCTTGCTCTGGCGCAGTTCGTCCGGCCCCCACTCGGGGCCGAGGTCGCTGCCCATCAGCTGGTGCACGCCCTGGAAGATCACCTTGCGCTCGGTGCCAGTCATGTGGAGCACGCCCTTGTAGCGCAGCAGCTTGGGCCCGTAGACCTGCACGATCGCGCCGAGGAAATCCTCGAGCTTGGCCGGATCGAGCGGACGCGTTTCGCGGTAGACGAAGCTCTTGACATCGTCGTCATGGCGATGATGGTGGCCATGACCGGGATGGTTGCAGGCCTCGCCAGGCGCATGGTCATGACCCTCATGACCATGATCGTGATCGTGATCGTGTCCATGCTCATGCTCGCAATGGCCATGCTCGTGGTCGCAGTGGCCGTGATCGTCGGGCTTGAGGAAGTCCGGGTCGAGGTCGAGCTTGGCGTTCAGGTTGAAGCCGCGCAGATCCAGCACCTGGCTCAGCGCGACCTGGCCGAAATGCACGGTCTGGATCGGCGCGCGCGGGTTCATGTGCCGAATCCGGTGCTTGAGCTCGGCCAGCTCCGACTCCGACACCAGGTCGGACTTGCTGATGAAGATCTGGTCGGCAAAGCCGAGCTGGCGCCGCGCCTCCTGGCGGTCGTCGAGCTGCTGCTGCGCATGCTTGGCATCGACCAGCGTGAGGATCGAGTCGAGCAGGTAGCTCTCGGCGATCTCCTCGTCCATGAAGAAGGTCTGCGCCACCGGGCCCGGATCGGCCAGGCCGGTGGTCTCGATCACGATGCGCTCGAAGTCGAGCAGGCCCTTGCGCTTCTTGGCGGCCAGCAGCTGCAGCGTGCTGCGCAGGTCCTCGCGGATGGTGCAGCAGACGCAGCCGTTGCTCATCTGGATGATCTGCTCTTCGGTGTCGGAGACCAGGATGTCGGTGTCGATGTTCTCCTCGCCGAACTCGTTCTCGATCACGGCGATCTTCTGACCATGCGCCTCGGTCAGCACGCGCTTGAGCAGGGTGGTCTTGCCGGATCCGAGGAATCCGGTCAGGATGGTGACGGGTATCAGGGCCATGGGGGTTCTCGCGGTCAGCAGGTCGCGGCGGCGCGGGCCGCCAGCGGTCAGATTGCAATCGGCCAGTGTAGTGCAGCTGGCAAGGGTTGGGCCGTGGCAGCGATTGGCACGAATGCCAGGCTGCGCCACCGCAGCCGGCTCAGTCCGGCCGGCGCATCAGCACCAGGCCCTTGAGGTACTCGCCCTCCGGGAAGGCCAGCGCGGTCGGGTGATCGGCCGCCCCGCCCTGGCGCTGCAGGATCACGGCATCGACGCCGGCATCGAGCGCGGCGCCGGCAACGATCTTCTGGAACAGCTCGACCCCGATGCCGCCCGAGCAGGAATAGGTGAACAGCACCCCGCCCGGATTCAGCAGCTTGAAGGCCAGCCGGTTGATGTCCTTGTAGGCGCGCGCGGCGCGCTCGGCATGCGCCACCGTCGGCGCGAGCTTGGGCGGATCGAGCACGATCGCATCGAAGCTCCGGCCCTCGGCCAGGAAGCGGCGCAGGCTGGCGTTGACATCGGCGTCGAGGAAGGTCGCGCGCGCCAGGTCATGGCCGTTGAGCTCGACGTTGGCGCGGGCGCGCTCGAGCGCCGGCCCTGAGGAATCGATCGAGGTCACATGCGCGGCGCCACCGGCCAGCGCCGCGACCGAGAAGCCGCCGGTGTAGCTGAAGCAGTTGAGCACCTGCTGGAAGCCGAAGCGGCGCGCGTAGTCGGCCATGTCGCGCCGGCTGTCGCGCTGGTCGAGGTAGTAGCCGGTCTTGTGACCGAGCTCGACATCGAGCCCGAGCTGCCAACCGTTCTCGTGGATCACGCAGGCGGTCTCGCCCGCACCGCGCAGCCAGCCCTTGAGCTCGGGCAGGCCTTCGAGCGCGCGGGCGCTGGCGTCGCTGCGCTCGTAGAGCCGGCTCAGGCCGGTCAGCTCGAGCAGAGCGTCGGCCAACACATCCTTCCAGCGCTCGGTGCCGCAGCTCGTGAACTGCGCGACCAGGAGGTCGCCGTAGCGGTCGACCACCAGGCCCGGCAGACCGTCGGACTCGCCATGCACCAGGCGCAGGCCGTCGCTCGCGATCTGCAGCGGCGCCCGCAGCGCCAGCGCCTGGCGCAGCCGCTGCCGGAAGAAAGCCGCGTCGATGCGCTGGCCTTCATCGAAGCTCCAGACCCGCACGCGGATGCGCGACTGCGGCGAATAGGCGCCCCAGGCCAGGAAGGCACCTTCGGCGCTTTCGACCCGCACGGTCTCGCCGGCATCGGCGCCGCCCTTGGCAATCGCGCCGTCGAACACCCAGGGGTGACGGCGCTGCAGGGACTTTTCCTTGGTCGGTTTGAGTCTGATGATTTTCATGGGGCGCTATTGTCGGGCAACAGTCGCGACAGCGCGGCGCCCGCCAGCTCGCCGAGGTGGCGCAGGAAATCGGTTTCCATCGACGGCAAGAAGCGCTGCGGATCGTCCGAGGCCAGCACCAGCAGACCAAACAGCGGCGCCTCGGCACAGGCGCGCAGCGGCAGCAGCGCGACCGACTGCGCGGACTCGGGCTGTTCGAGCCAGGCGACCGGCCCCTGGCCCGCCTGAGGCCCGCAATAGAGCCGGTCCAGGGCGGCCGCGCCGCAGCTGGAACGCGGGGCGACCACCAGCGCCAGATCCGCAAACTCGGGCGCCAGACCCCAGAGCCTCAGCGCGACCTGGGGCAACTGGAAGCGCCGCTTGAGCTCGGACAAGAGCAAGCCGGGCAGGTCGCGCTCCGAGCGCGAGCGCAGCAGCACCTGAAGCAAGCCAAGCAGCTTGTCCGCGATCACGACATTGTCTCGGCCCAGGCGCAGCATGGCCGCCAGCCTGAGCTCGAGATCGTGGATCTTATGCCGCAGCAGCTCGACCTGGCGCTCCTGCAGGCTGATCGCGCGACCGCTGTGCGGACTGCCCAGCTGCACGCTCGCGAGCAGCCCGGCATAACGCTCGAAGAAACCCGGCGTGTTCACGAGGAAATGGGCGATATCGTCCTCGGTGATGGGCTGGAGCTGGGCGCGACTGTCCATCGCGGACTCAGGCCAGGTCGGGAACTTCGATCTCGCCCTCGAAGACAGTGACGGCGGGCCCGGTCATCAGCACAGGCGCGCTGAGGTCGGCGGCCCCAGCCCAGGCAATCGTGAGCCGGCCACCGCGGGCCTGCACATCGACCTGCAGGTCGAGCAGGCCAAGCCGGATGCCGGCGACCACCGCCGCGCAGGCCCCGGTGCCGCAGGCCAGGGTCTCGCCGGCACCGCGCTCGTAGACGCGCAGCTTGACGTTGGCGCGATCGATGATCTGCAGGAAGCCGGCATTGACGCGCTTGGGGAAGGCCGGGTGCCGCTCGATCAGCGGCCCCCAGTCGGCCACCGGCGCAGTCTCGACATCGTCGACCAGCAGCACCGCATGCGGGTTGCCCATCGAGACGACCGAGACCGGAACGATGACCGGCGCGCCGGACAGGGCCAGCATCAAGGGCCAGGTCTGCCAGCCGCCGCTGGCCTGGGGCTGCAGTCCGGCCGGATCAAAGGGCACGCGCGCCAAGTCGAACACCGGCGCGCCCATGTCGACCGTCACGCGGCCGTCGGCGTTGAGGCGCAGTTCGATCGAACCGCCATGCACCTTGACGCGCACGGTCGACTTCGTCGTCAGGCCGCGCTCATGCACATAGCGCACGAAGCAACGCGCGCCATTGCCACAGTTCTCGACCTCGCCACCATCGGCATTGTGAATCAGGTACTCGAAGTCGAGCTCGGACCAGGGCGCTGGGCGCACCGTCAGGATCTGGTCGGCACCGACACCGAAATGTCGGTCGGCCAGAAAACGGTATTGGGCTGTGCTGAGGCCGAAGCGGCCGCGTGTCTCGTCGAGGACGACAAAGTCATTGCCCGCGCCCTGCATCTTGGTGAATGGAATCCGCATGACCGCATTATCAGGCCGGCGCCGGCCCTTGCGGCCGGAGCTTTAGCGTGCGCCTTCGCCGACGAAGATTTCGACGCGACGGTTGCGTGCCCTGCCCTCTGCGGTCGCGTTGCTTGCGATCGGCTCGCGCTCGCCGCGGCCGTCGATGCTGATCACGCTGGGCGAGATGCCGCGCGAGCTCAGGTAGTTGCGCACGCTGGCGGCGCGGTTGTACGACAGCGGGTCGTTGACCGCGTCGCTGCCGACATTGTCGGTGTGGCCGATGATGCTGACGCGCGCATTCGGGTTGTTCTGCAGGCCTCGGGCGAAGTCGTCCAGGATCTGGCGGAAGTTGGACTTGATGTCGGCCCGGCCGCTGTCGAAGGAGATGTCGCTCGGAATGTTGAGCTTGAGCTGGTTGTCGGCAGTCTGCGTGACCTCGACGCCGGTACCGCGCGTGCTGGCTTCCATCTCGCGTTTTTGCTGTTCCATGCGCGAGGACCAGGCATAACCGCCCAGTGCGCCAGCCGCAGCACCGACCGCGGCACCGCGCACGGCGCCCTTGGTGCCGCTGCCGGTGAGGGCGCCCAGCACTGCACCGGCGGCGGCACCGTAAGCGGCGCCCTTGCCGGTACCGCTCTTCTGGTCTTCGCTCATGTTGGCGCAACCGGACAGGACGACTGCACCGGCAAGCGTGGCGATCAGGATGTTTCTCTTCATTTGTTTCCCCTTGAATCAGATTTGTCACTGGCCTGAAAAGTGTAGATCCAAAACCCGTGACTGAACAGCATCTATCCGATCAGAAAACCAGAGGGCCTTACCATAGGGCCATCCGGGCTGCACGACATCCGGCCTCAGACTGGCCCGGGCCCAAGTCCGGCAGGCCCGCCACAATCCCCCTCCACATGCCACGCCCGACCCAACTCCTGCATCCCCCGCATACCCCGGCGCCGACGCGAGCGGCTGCCACCCTGCTGCTGCTGCGTGACGGCGCCGAAGGGCTCGAAGTGCTGCTGACCAGGCGCTCGGCACAGGCCCGTTTCGCGCCGGGGGCCTATGTCTTTCCGGGCGGCGGAATCGATGAAGCCGATGCGCAGTCACATGGGCTGGCCAGCAGGCGACCGCAGCAGGACGGCACGCAGCTGACGCACGCGATCGCAGCAATACGCGAGAGCTTCGAGGAACTCGGCCTGCTGCTGGCCTGCCATGCCGACGGCCGCTGGGTCGGGCAGCAGGACATCGACTCGTTCGACCGCCAAGGTGATTTCGCCGCGCAATGCGCCGCGCGCGGCCTGACGCTGGCGGCGGACCGGGTCTACTGGCTCGCGCACTGGATCACCGACCGCGACCTGCCGATCCGCTTTGACGTGCCCTTCATGGTCGCGCGCATGCCCGCAGACCAGCAGCCGGTGGCCGACGAGAGCGAGCAGTTCGAGCCGGTCTGGCTAAGGCCGCAGGATGCACTGGCGCGCCACGCAGCCGGCGAACTGCACCTGATCCACCCGACGATACGCACGCTCGAATGGCTACGCTCGCACGCCAGCGTGGACGCCGTGCTGGCGCTCAGCGCCACGACCGAGCAGCCGCTCTGGACCAGTTGCCCGCGCGGCGGCTGGCTCGGCGGGCGCAAGGTCTCGGTGATGGAGCACGAGCCAGCCTATGGCGAACTTGAACTGTGCTGCCCTGATGGCCAGTTGCTGCACCGCCTGGACTGGCAGAGCGAGCAAACGGTCGGGCTGCTCAGAAACGTCCAGCGCCTGACCGCCGCCAACCCCGGCTTCATGACCGGCCCCGGCACCAACAGCTATCTGGTCGGCGACCCGGCCACCGGCCATGTCGCGATCGACCCGGGCCCTGACGAACCTGGGCATGTCGAACGGCTCTGGCGCGCGGCCGGCGGCGACATCCGCGCCATTGTCTGTACCCACTCGCACCCCGACCATTCGCCTGGGGCGGCGCGGCTGCAGGCGCAAGTCGTGCAAACCGGCCGCCCCAAGCCACCCATCCTGGGCTTGAGCAGCGGGCCGGATTCGCGCCATGACAGCCGTTTCACGCCCGAGCGCGAGCTGGCCGATGGCGAACGGCTGTTGCTGTGCGGTCCTGCGGGCGAGGCCAGGCATACGCTGCGCGTGCTGCACACGCCGGGCCATGCCGCCAACCACCTCTGCCTGCTGCTGGAGGAAGATGGCCTGCTGTTCAGCGGCGACCATGTGCTCAATGGCAGCACGACCGTGGTCGCGCCGCCCGACGGCAACATGAACGACTACCTGGATTCGCTCGACCGGCTGCTGGCGGCCTGCGCCGAATGGCAGGTCGGCTTCATCCTGCCGGCGCATGGCCATGTGCTGGGCAATGCAGCACAGGCGATCGAACGCCTGAAGGCACACCGGCTGGCACGCGAAGCCAAGGTCGCGGCCGCGATGCGTGCGCTGCCCGAGGGCACGCCCGACGATTGGGTCCGGCTGGCCTACGACGACGCGCCCGAGCGGCTCTGGCCGGTGGCCAGGCTGTCGCTGCAGGCGCATGTACAAAGAATCGAAAGTCTGGGAGGCTTCAATGTCTGAACCGCATCAAAAATCCGAAGGCGAACGCCTGGCCAAGCGCGTCGCCGCGCTGCAAGCCTGCTCGCGCGCCGAGGCCGAGCGCCTGATCGAGGGCGGCTGGGTCCGCGTCGACGGTCGAGTGGCCGACGACCCGGCGCAACGCGTGCTCGACGAGATGATCGAAATCGACGCGCGCGGCCTGGGCGAGACGCTGCTGCCGGTCACCCTGCTCTGGCACAAGCCGGTCGGCATCGCGCTGACCGAGGGCCAGCCGCTCGGCGGACTGGTCGAGCCCGAGGGCCTGCTGCGGCCCTGGCATCTCAAGCACCTGCGCTGCGCCAGCCCGATGCCGGCGGCCTGCAGCGGGCTGGCCGTGTTCGCACAAAGCCCGGGCGTGCAACGCAAGCTGCATGAAGACGCGCTGCTGCTCGAACATGAATGGATGCTGGACCTGGCAGGCGCGGTCGCGGCCAGCCGGCTCGAGGCACTGGAACAGACGGTGGACCAGCTGGCGCCGGGGCCGCGCACGCCCTACCTCAAGCTCAGCGTCAGCAGCCGCAGCGACGAACGCACCAGACTGCGGCTGGCACTCAAGGGCTACGCGCCCGAACGGCTGCCGTCCTGGCTGGCGCAAGCCGGCCTGAAGCCGCAAGCGCTGCAACGCCTGCGCCTGGGCCGGGTCGCGCTGGGTCAGGTGGACACCAGCGGCTGGCGCCTGCTCGGCATGCACGAACGGTTCTGAGGAAGGCCACGGCAAAAAGCCAGGCGCGGTTACCCGGGCCTGGCTCTGGAATAAGTTGTGAAGTCTGCCGATACGCCGGATTCTGTGCGTCGAGGTTGCCCCCGACGTGACCGCCATTCATCTTGGCCATCGATCACCCGATGGCTCGGTGCCACCTACCCGCCAGCTCTGCGGAACCACATCGACGCTGGCCTACTTGGTGTTGCTGCGCGTAGAGATTGCCCGTTTCACCCCCAAGGCTCCTGCCGCCGGAGCGGATGGTTCCAAGGGACTCGTCTCTGTTGCTCTGATCCTCACCTCGCGGTGGAGAGCCGTTAGCTCCTACGCTGTCCTATGCAGTCCGGACGTTCCTCCAGCGCGCCCTTTCGGGACTTGCGCCAGCGGCGGCCTAGCAGACTTCACAGCTTCGATTATCGCGCTTTCCGCATGAGCTTATGCCGCCACAGCGCTATCGATTGGGCCAAAATGGAATTTTTCGTCCTTTCCCCATCGGAGACACCATGAAAGCCGACCATATCCTGGCCACCATCGGCAACACGCCGCATGTCCGCATCAACCGCCTGTTCGCCGGATTCCCGCAGGCCCAGGTCTGGATCAAGTCCGAGCGCAGCAACCCCGGCGGCTCGATCAAGGACCGCATCGCGCTGGCCATGGTCGAGGACGCCGAGCAGCGCGGCCTGCTGCAGCCCGGCGGCACCATCATCGAGCCGACCTCGGGCAACACCGGCATCGGCCTGGCCATGGTCGCCGCGGTCAAGGGCTACCAGCTGATCCTGGTCATGCCCGACAGCATGAGCATCGAGCGCCGCCGCCTGATGCAGGCCTATGGCGCCAGCTTCGACCTGACCCCGCGCGAGAAGGGCATGAAGGGCTCGATCGCACGCGCCGAGGAACTGGTCGCGCAGACGCCCGGCGCCTGGATGCCGATGCAGTTCGACAACCCGGCCAACACCGAGATCCACAGCCGCACCACGGCGCAGGAAATCCTGGCCGACTTCCCCGAGGGGCTCGACGCGATCATCACCGGCGTCGGCACCGGCGGCCACCTGAGCGGCGTCGCGCGCGTGCTGAAAGCCAAATGGCCGCAGCTCAAGGTCTACGCGGTCGAGCCGAGCGCCTCGCCGGTGATCTCGGGCGGCGCCCCGGCCCCGCACCCGATCCAGGGCATAGGCGCGGGCTTCATCCCGAAGAACCTCGACACCACGCTGCTCGATGGCGTGATCCAGGTCGAGGCCGAGGCCGCGCGCGAATACGGCCGCCGCTCGGCGCGCGAGGAAGGGATGCTGGTCGGCATCTCGTCGGGCGCGACCCTGGCCGCGATTGCACAGAAGCTGCCCGAGCTGCCGGCGACGGCCCGCGTGCTGGGCTTCAACTACGACACCGGCGAGCGCTACCTGTCGGTCGAAGGTTTCCTGCCGGCCTGATCCGGCCGCCAGCGACTGCCTCCGAGCAGGTCGCCGATCGTGCGTAACACCGCGGCGTGGGGTAGAGCCCCAGGTTGCCGCTGGCCGGGATCAATCGGTACCGCTCAGGCCTGGCACCTGCTGTGTCGCTCCAGCCAGTGCTCGAACTCGGCCGCCGGCATGGGCTTGGAGTAGCAGTAACCCTGCCCCGCCCCGCAGCCCAGGACTCGGAGTTGCTCGGCCACTTCGGGCTGCTCTATGCCCTCGGCGGTCGTCCGCAGTCCCAGGCTGCGGGCGAGCTCGATGATGGTTCTTACGATTGCGCGATCCTTGGGGTCCTCGTGCAGGCGGGTGATGAAGCTGCGGTCAATCTTGAGCTTGTCCAGGTTGATCTGCTTGAGGTAGGACAGGCTAGAGTAGCCGGTACCGAAGTCGTCGATCGACAGGCTGATGCCGCGCGCCTTCCAGCGCTCCATGGTCGACAACACCTCGGGATGCAGCAGCATGGATTCGGTCAGCTCGAGTTCGAGTCGACGGGGATCGAGTCCGCTGTCCTCCAGAGCATCCAGTACATCCTGTTCGACCCGGCCGCGCCGAAATTGCACCGCCGACAGGTTGACAGCCAGCATGAACTCGCCCTTGCCCGTGCGGCACCAATGTGCCGCCTGTCGACACGCCCGCTCCAGTACCCAGCGCCCGATCGGGACGATCAGACCGCTTTCCTCGGCGACCTCGATAAAGTCAGACGGTAGTACCAGTCCCTGTCCGGGCCGATTCCAACGGATCAATGCCTCGACGGCGACCAGTTCGCCGCTCTGAAGGGAGAGCTGCGGCTGGTAGTGCAACTCGAACTCATCATGCTCAAGCGCTTCACGCAGGCCAGCGCAGGTCTGCAGGTAGCGCTGCAGGGTGTCGTTCATTTGCTGCTCGAAGAAGCGATAGGCGTTGCGTCCGGCCTTCTTCGCCTGGTAAAGCGCCAGATCGGCGTGGCGCAGCAGCGTGTCGATGTCGGCTCCATGCCGAGGGTAAACAGCGACGCCGATCGACAGCGAACTGACCAGTTGCACGCCGCCGTCAATCTCGAGCGCTGTGGTGAATTGCCCGAGAATGCGTTCGCAAACTCGCACGACCTGATGGTCGGACAACAGATCAGGCAGCACGACCATGAATTCGTCACCCGAGACCCGGCAGAGCGTGTCACTGGCGCGCAGGCAGTGGATCAGCCTGGCCGCGACCACTTTGAGCAGACTGTCACCCGCGGGGTGGCCGTGGGCATCGTTGACATGCTTGAAATTGTCGAGGTCGAGGTAGAGCAATCCCACCAGATGGCCATTGCGGTGCGCGGCCGCGAGCGCGTGCTGCAGGCGGTCCTGGCCCAGCATCCGGTTCGGCAGCCCGGTCAGCGTGTCGTGATAGGCCAGGAAGCGGATGTGCTGCTGTGCGTTCTTTTCCGCTGTGACATCCTGGACGATCACCAGCCTGGCCGAGCGGCCCGCATATTCAGCCGCTGAAGAGTTCACGCGCACCTTGATCACGCTGCCATCTTGTCTGCGGTGCTGCAGTTCCTGCTGCGCTTCGCCTGGCCCTTGATTCATGTCCGGCGTCGGGCCCGCGTCAACCAGGATGTCCCGCAGTTTCATGTCCAGCCATTGCTCGCGTGACCAGCCGTAATGCTCGATGGCACGGTCATTGACCATCAGGAAGCAGCCCGTCTGACAGTCCAGCAACCAGGAGGGCAGCGGACTGGCGTTGAACAGTTGCCGATAACGAGCCTCGCTCGACTTCAGTTCGTCATTCTTGCGCTGCAGCAAACTGGCACGCCCTGTCATGCCCAGCAACAACAACTGCAACAGGGCCGAGAACAGCAGACAGACGCCACCAATTGCGGGCACGACCCACCAGTCCCGGACCTCATCCGGCTGAGAGGACTCCCAGTGCCAGGCCGCCAGATAAATCAGGCTGGCGACCAGCAGGGCCAGCAACGTCGGCAACATCACGCTGTAGCGGCGGCTGCGCCAGAGGGCCTGCCGGCTCAGTAGCCAGCTCAGGCTCAGAGGGGCAAACAGCACGATGCCCAACACATCACCGCTGTACCAAAACCACCAGGTTCTCGGAGCCAAATCGTGGCTGATGAAGCCGAGCAGTTCCATCGCCCATACGCCAAGACTGGCCGATATCACCCCGGCTGCCAGCCCGCCACGCCACATGAAGCGCAGCACGTCACCTTCCCGCTCCATTACTTGCCAGTCGCAGCGAGGAGCGCGACCAATCAGCCAGGCACCCACACCAGCCTGCAGTGCGGCCCCAGTGGCGTTCGCGATGCCGAACAGCCAGGTCGCCGACCCCAGCGTGTCTCGCTGCCAGCCATCGAGCATCACCATCAGCAAGGCACCCAGCCAGACGCCTGGGAGCACCCTGTAGCCATGGACCAGCACGAATGCCAGCGCCAGGCCGGCGGCCGGAAAGACCGGGCTGCCGTAAATGGGTGAGAGCACCAGTGACATGCCAAGCCAGCCGAGTGCGGCAAAGGCCAAGGTCAGCACGCCGATCTGTCGCAATCGCTGCAGCGGAAAGATCATGGGAATATTCAGGTCATCGACAAAAGAACACCCCCAGCGAACCTTCTTGCTCGAAACAGGCCACGCCGGGTTGATGCCAGACCAGCTTGCCTCAGGCCGCCAGGGCTTGCGATTCGCGGATGCACCGGCGCAGCTTGCGGCTCCAGCCGAAGACCGCTACGGCGCCCAGGATGGGCAGGGACGTGGTAGAAGCAGACGCGGCCCAGATGGGGCATAGACGTAGGGAAAACCGGCCAAGGGGTTATTTATACTGCATCCGCTAAAAGTTGAGATGCGAAACATTTTTTCTTCAGCCCCCAGTCCTGACCGGCCTGCGGAGCACGAACTGGCATGCCGTAGCAATAGGTCTGTAGCCAATCGTTGCACGCGTAACCACCGGTAACCCTTAACTCGGCGCTAAGTCTGGGCGATCAACATGGAGCTTGTCAGGGATGTCCCTGATTCACCATCAAGAGGCCCACACCATGAAGAAGTCCCTGTTCGCCCTGTTGTCCGCCGCCGCGATCACCCTGAGCGCCCAGGCACAGACCCCTGCCACGCCGGCTGCTGCAGCCCCGCTTGGCGCAAAGACCGTTGACGCCGAAACCAAGGCTCCCGCCGCACATGGCAAGTCGGCAGAAGCGCACAAGCCGGCTCACAAGAAGCTGCGGAAACAGGTCCACAAGAAGGCTGCAGCACCGGCGGCTGCAACTTCGGCTACTCCGGCAACCCCAGCGACTCCCGCGACTCCCGCCGCCGCTGTACCCGCCAAGCCGGCGCAGAAGTGAGCTCGGCGGTGGGCGGGCTTGAAATAGGCCCGCCTGGTGTCATATCGCTTGTGAGCGGAATCGGACCGAAAATCCGCTCTGCCACACCCCTTACCCAGGATCCCACCCGAAAATGACATCCCGCTTCGCTACCCGCTGCCAGGGCCTGCTGCTCGGCAGCCTGCTCTGCCTGTCGACTTGGGCACTCGCGCTGCCCAGTCCGAAGGACATCGAGGCCTCGGTGCAGGCCGGCCAGTTCGACCGTGCAGAGTCCCAGCTGCGCGAGGTGCTGCGCGAGAAGCCCTCGAGCGCGCGTGCGCATTACGAGCTCGGCCAAGTACTCGCCCGCGAAGGCCGCTACCTGGAAGCCGAGCAGGCACTGCGCCAGGCGCAGAAGCTGGAGCCCTCGCTCAAGTTCGCCCATTCGCCCCAGCAGTTCAACGAACTGCTGACCAAGCTCGAGACCC
>ERZ1034361.479-NODE-479-length-25704-cov-9.163890_pt1 | contig 25704 bp, 25 predicted proteins | sample MGYA00520617_ERZ1034361 | MGnify/ENA primary metagenome ERZ1034361 (study PRJEB33736, sample SAMEA104284507) | Azolla filiculoides | biome: Urban; feature: Water surface; material: Ditch water | place: Netherlands | collected 2015-10-28 | depth 0-0.1 m ...
AGTATCTTACTTCCACAGATAGATGATTTACAGGAGATTAAAGTCATGTTAGCAGATAGACTCGAAGAATGGGCTCATGGCTATATAGCTGAGGGCAAACAAGAAGGTTTGCAAGAAGGTAAACAACAAGGCGAAATGCTTGCTTTACAGAGACTTTTAGCTAAACGTTTTGGTGTGATTCCCATGGAAACAGTTTCCTTGATTTCTCAGGCACCTCTTGAGGATATTGAACGATGGTTTGATAGGGCGATTGACGCGAAAGCCTTACCAGACGTATTCGAAGATTAATCCAATGTTAGCAGATAAATTCTAAGCATTTGTTTATGCATAGATTTTTTATTTTACTGAGATACTCTAATGCTGACAATAGACTCTGCTAATCATAGTATTAACGTCATACCTCACTTACATTGGTAAAAACAGATTATGGCTCAATGAAAAACCTGCTGCATTAACATGACCTCCTCCGCCATATTCAACTGCTAACGCACCTACGTCTAAATCTCCAATGGAACGTAAACTATAAGTCCACTTCTGTTTGCCCCCGTCGTAGTAATAAACCATCCCTACTCCACTGGATTTTTCTGCTAAAAGATGCCCCAAATCACTCGAAAAACAGGGACCCGCATTCACGGCTAAACCTAATGCATTGCCTATTTTGATTGGATGAGCATATCTGGCTAATCGCTTAACCATCCTAGCCATTTGAGCTACTTGAATACGACCAACGGAAAACAAACTTTTCAAATTTAACGAACCAAATGCCTTAAACGATAATGGCATTTTTTCATAAATGGCTGTAGTAATTTCTTGCGTCCCTGCTAATTGAAAACGCCATAAATCGCGATCTTCAATATGTTGTAAAATGATTGGTACCTCAAGATCGGGGAAGAAATGTTGCCAGGCTAAAACACACCCACTGTGATTCATGTCAAAATGCACGGTTACATTCTCAGGCATAGGCACATTTTCAAACTGCTTCATTGCCGTGACGTGATGATCTATTAGCGTTAAGTGCTTAACTGTTTTAGCCGCATCTAAAATAATATCTGGCGAATACGAAAAATCAAGAATATAAACTTCACAATTTTCATTATGTTTTGGAAAGGGTTCGCCAAATCTCGCAGGAACATATTTCACCTGATTACCATATTTCATAAATGCACTCCATGCAGCACCATAGCCATCAATACAATCTGCGTGGTAAATAATGATAATCTCTTTGGGTTTAGGTAAATTCATACTGGCTCGGTCAGTTAGCGTTTGGGTATTGACATGAATACTTTAACTGAGATTATTAAATAATAGAAATTATTCACACGTCTTTACGCCATTTAAGTATGAAATTCCTCCGTGAGGAACTACCCAAATGATGCACCTAACAAAGCAACCCCACAATTTCCCCCCTATAGGTGCAAAATCTCCACCGAAAGTAGAAAAGTACTCTATCTAAAAATTCCGCAGCACTATTTTTTAAAGGCTGCAGAACCAATTTCCATAGTAAATTCAATCGGTTGAGTATTTTTATTTAAAATAAGCCCAACATGCTTAATCTGCCCTCGCCCAGCTGCTCTGCTATTGCTGGCTGGGCTTGAATGCTTTAAACGGTGCTTAACGTTTGGATAAAATGGGTGGGGAGATGGTTTAACAAATAATACTGAAATCATCAATCATATAATGAATGATTAGACTAATAATTAAACCTCCCTCTCATCGAATAGACTATTTATATCTAAAACCAATCCCACTTCTCCATTCCCCAATAATGTACAACCACTGACGCCATGAATATGAGATAAATAACCAAGTAAAGGTCGAGAAAGTACATTATATTGCCCAATTAATTCATTAACTTTAATTGCAATACATTGTTGTTGCTTGCCAATAACAATTACAAATAAATGTTTATCATCATGAATAGACCCGTTTCTAAGGCACATTTCTTCTTTATGACTACCTTTTAAAAATTGTACCGGAAAAATATCATCATTCTCTAAAGTCAGCATATATAGCCCTTCATCAGCTGATATTTGCATCAATGCGTTATTTTCCGTGCGGACAATTCGTTGAATTCTATCAATTGGGATGACATATTGCACCGAATCTACTCGCACAACCATGCCATCAAGCAACAACATAGTGAGCGACATGGTAAGCGTGAAACGAAGTCCACCTAATGGCAAATTTGCAACTTCTAAATTCCCACCAAGTGGATTTAAATAATTTTTTATATCTAAAAATGACAAACCAGCACTATTAATGTCATCATTAGAAAAAATTCCAAAATCCTTATGGAACAACATGTCTAACGAAGGATTTTGATCCGCCCAACTCAAATTTTTAGCTCGCTGGGTAATACGATCTAAATCAATACCGATACCATCGTCTTCAATAGTTATTTGAACGTGTCCTTCACATTCAATCAATACTACACTTATATTGCCCAGCTTCTCTTTTCCATTCTTCACCCGACTCTCAGGGGATTGAATACTTTGTACTGCGCAAAAACTTACCAAGGAAAATAAAGGTGTTTTTAAATTTTCTAATAGGGTTACATCAAGAGCAATTTCATTACCTTTAGTCGAAAAATTCACAAGGCGATTATGTTTGTTAGCCAAGGAATCTACAAAGGGAACTAAAGGTGCTAATAGTTTTCCTACCGAATGCATTCGTCCCGAAATGGCTTCTTCTTGTAATTTGGTTAGCAGTACATCAGTTTGCATTCCTATTTGTACAATTTTTTCAATTTTTTCTTGCCAGACAAATAACGCATGACGAATATCTTCATGTGCATTGACCCATTTACCTTGATGCCGATTCATGGTGGATTCAACTGCTAAAATTAAATCATTTTTCACTAATTCATTAAGTAAATGTTGAACCATCGTTTGATGGGTGACAAGTTCACCAATTGATTCAAGCATATTTTTGGATAATTGCTGACCTTGCGGCGTACCTAAAAAAATATCGATGTCGTGTGCAAATAAATCCTCTTTTTGATTATGTCCGATATCATTTGATTGGCGATCCGTTAAAACTCGTTCAAGTATGAGAAATCCACCAGTAGAATCCATATTTATGAGCACTTCATTAATCTGTTCTGCATTCAGTGGAGAAGCAAGTAAAAAATCAAATACACTATGATTTTTTTCTGGAACAGATACATTAGTTATAGCTTTCACTTCACCCGACTCTAACCAATTTAAAAAAAGACATGCGAGCTCTTCATCATTTTCTAAATCTGCACGAACAATATAAAAATTGTCCCCTTTTTTAAATGCCTCAATGGTCATATTAATGCTCTCTGGTGAGAGCATTTGATGAAGTGATTGAGGCAAACCCAATCGATCTTCAATATTTCTTGAGGAAATTGCATCATCTGTCAAAGTCGTTGATGATGTTGCTTCATTTAATAATTTTTCAATTAATGTCATATCCGGTGCTATATCGGATTCTAAATTTTCAATCACCAATTGCAAATCATTAACAAATAATTCGGCGATATACAGCATATCTTCATGCCGTATTGATTGATCAATTACTCTGAAAAATAACGCATTTAGTGCAGTACATAAATCTGCTGCGCTATCAAGTTTATAATAGCAACAAGCATAATGAATTTTACGAATACTTTTTGTGATCGTAGTGCAAGTTGCATTAACATCAACATTATGATTAAGTGAATTCAGCGAATCCTTAATGTTTTGTATATGATTTATGACTTGCTTTGCACATTGATTTTCTAATAATTGTTTAACATAAATAATTACTGATGAACTATCTTCACCTAAAACAGTTTCTTCAATCTCAATCAATGCTTCGTATAACGAAAACTCGAAATCATGTAAGACAACGTCAATTGATACCTTATTTTGCAAAACAATGAGAAATTTATCCGTGAGTTCTTTAATATTAAAAAATCCTCCCTGTTTTGCCAATAATTCAATCTCCGTAACTGCGTCAATTAGGTTTTTTTGATCTATATCTCCATTATTTTCAAAATTTTGAAGAAATTCAAGCGGTTTTTTCATATTCTCAAGAAATGTTAAAACAGGATTTCCTATACTACTAAGATTACTAGTTGAACTATCTTCCGCTTTACTTGTATGCGTTTCTTGCTTACCAAATTCTTGCTCAAACAAACTCCACAAATAGTCATATAGATTTTTTGCTTGATCTTCATTTGGTGTGGTCTGTTCTAAATAGAAGTTGATTACTAATTCCCACTCAGTTAACTTCATTTGTTTAACCGCATGACTGAGGACATGACATGAACTTAAAAAATCAACTTTTGCCTTACTATCATCCATTTTGATTGTTTCTAAAGAAATTCGCATATCTCGAAAAATATCGTTAGCAATTTCCAAAAATATTTCTCGATAAACCGGATCATTGATGAGTATTTCATTACTATCAAAAATGATGGCATCCGCTAAATCGTCGTCCGCATTTTCTTCAATTTTATTTCTTTGAATTTGAGATATATTTTTATTAGACAAGTCATCATTACAACGTTCGAATTTATTTTTCATTCGATCAACAAGGTCATTAGAGCTACTTGGATCGGCATCATTTTGTGTTTCGCAAGTATGCGATAACATCGTGTGCAATACATCTACCATTTCCAATAATAAATCAATTAATTCTGAATCCAATAAAACGCCTTGGTCACGAACTAACCCAATTAAATCTTCAGCAATATGTGCACGGGATTCAACAACTGACAATCCCATTACACGAGAATTCCCTTTAAACGTATGCATAGAACGAAACAAACTACCAATATTTTCTGTATCTGTCGGTGTATTTTTCAAAAGTAGCAATGCTTTTTCCATAGCAACTAGTGATTGCTCGCCTTCGTCAGCATAAAGCCCCCAAACTTCCTCAAATTCACTCGACATGTTTCTATACTCCTCGCTTTACAATTTATATATCCCATTAAACAAGCTTGAACAGCGAAAATATGCTTATTTAGTGATAAATACGCTATTTATAACGGCCTATTGAATCAATATTAATAATTAATAGTAACAATCATCTTGCGCATGCGTAGCCGCAAATAAAAAAATGACAGGTATCCATCAAAACTTAAGATCTTAGTATTTTTTTAATCGTTCGCTCCATTTCTGCACCACGAACACTTTCTAGATCCATTGATACAGCGCCTGATGGTTTTGTAATAATAGCGTCAGCACCAAACAAACGTGCTTTAGTTTCCATGGGTGAACCGTCTAGCGTTGCGGATGACAAAACAACAATTTTAGCCTGTGTTTTTGAGCGTGCTAGACGTAAAAACTCAATTCCATCCATTTCAGGCATATTAATATCTAATGTTATAAGAGATAAATTTGGATGTTTCCCTAATTCTTCCAATGCAATAATTCCATTTGCGGCTGTAGTAACAACTTCAAATCCCTCCCATTTATTGATAATCCCCTTCACTAAATTACGCATGAGAATTGCATCATCAACGACCATTACAGTATGAACCATAATATTTCTTCCTATTCAATTTTGATTAATTAACATAAAAGGGCTGATTTTCGACCAGCCCATAGTCCATTCTTTAAATATAAATTAGAAATTACCGAAACCACGTTCATCCATATCAAGTGGCATAATTTGTTTTGATGATTTTTTTTCAAAGCCGACAGCTGAAGCTCCACTTTTACTTTGTTGCGCAAGAAGAAGTTGCAACTGTTGAAGTAATTCGGGTGTTATGCTTTCTAAACTCAATGAATTAGGTGAAGATGAACGTTCACTTAATTTAAACTGTTTTAACTCGCTTTGTGTGTTTGATGCAACGCTCGTTAATTTATTGGATGACGATGCTAACTCATCTGCTTGTTGACTCACTTGGCGTGAAGCTAAAGCTACTTGCCCCATAGCAATGTTAATTTGTGAAACACCTCTAGATTGCTCAACACTCGCTGTAGATATTTCTGAAACCAAATCCTTTACTTTTATCACATTTGTAACGATTTGATCTAAAGCTTTGCGAGTATCAATTGCTATATTGACGCCGTCATTCACACGTTTAGTTGAATCTTCAATTAAACCGGCTGTTTCACGTGCCGCTTTTGCACTCCGTCCCGCTAAGTTACGTACTTCTTGCGCAACTACTGCAAATCCCCTTCCATGCTGCCCTGCTCTTGCAGCTTCAACTGCCGCATTTAAGGCAAGCAAATTGGTTTGAAAAGCGATTTCATCAATGACCTTAATAATTTTAGCAATACTTTGTGCCGAATCATTGATTGCACTCATAGCATCAGACATCGCTTGCATTTTAAGTTGACCATCATTTGCAGCATCCGACGTTACTTCAACCAATTGATTAGCTGCATTTGCATTTTCAGTATTCGCTTTAACTTGGCTATCAGTTTGCTCGAGGGCGGAAGTCACTTCTTCTACTGCTGAAGATTGCTCTTCAGCAGTAGAAGCCATATTTTGAGATGCGTAATTTAATTGCCCTGCAGATACCCCAACTTGCTCAATCGCATCAACAATTTGATGCAATGACGTATTCAAGTTAAGCATTGCAGCGCTGAGGGTATCAATAATTGAGCGATACTCTCCTCTAAATTGGTTAGCATCAACTCGCACACTCAAATCGCCTTCAGCAATACCCGTTGAAACTCGGTTAACATCATCAATAACCGCTTTTAAGGTTAAAAATGCTCCGCCCAAAGTTTCAATAATTTTACGATATTCCCCTTGAAAACGAGATGAATCAACATTGATACTTAAATCACCTTCTGCAATACCAGCAGATACTTGATTAATATCTTTTATGACCGCTTTCAATACTAAAAATGAACTTCCTAAAATTTCAACAATTCTGCGATATTCTCCTTTAAAATTTGCAGCATCAATATTCATGCTCAAATCACCCTCAGAAATACCAATTGCTAACCCACTAACATTACGCATAATGCCTTTAAGACTTTCACGTAATTCAGAAACCGAATCATGAAGTAATCGACTTGAACCTATCGTGATTGATTTATCAATGAGATGAGAATCCAAATCGCCATTTGCCATATCTTGGAGTGTTTTAGTCATTGACGCCCAAGCGGTAATATCATTCCACTCCACCAAGATATTGATACGTTTCCCACTAGCATCAAATATAGGTGTTGCCGCTAGTGAAAATGTTCGTCCACCAACACTCATTTCTGATTTAATTTGAGAGTTTAAACTATCCATCAGTCTACGTTGATGGCCGGGATTTTTATGGAACATATCCATATTAGCCCCCATCAATTTATCTTTATCGAAATGAGGTAACTCTTTACGTATATCTGTTTCTGCTTTAGCAAACATCTCTTTAATAGCTTCATTCATATAACTAATATTACAATCAGCATCTGCCAGTTGCATACATGTTGAAACCGAATTGAAAATGGCATCTTGTTGTTGTATTTTGCTAATCAATACGTTAATTTTTGAAACAATTTCTTTGTAATCTTCATTCACATTTCCGACATCTAAACTATATTTTAGGTCACCTTTTTGAATATGATCGGTAACGCGAGTCAATTCTGCTAACAGTGTTTTTACATTTTCAGACATGGTAGGTTCCTCATTTATAAAGGGTGTGGTAGTAATTTCTGCTTTAGTACTTATTGAATCACTGTCTTTTTCGTTATCCACCCATGCCAGTGGGTCATTAGTGGGAGGAGTGGATATCCTTCTTCTTTTATCAGCCATTAAAAATCGCTCCTAACTTATTTTTTTATTAAACTTTTTTAGCCAATACTGGGTTAATGCTGTGTAATCACTAGCACCTGCACTATCAGGAGCATAATCAAAAATACTCCAGCCATAACTAGGCGATTCAGCGAGCCGCACAGATTTACGAATAACGCAACCCAACAAATTATCACCAAAACGTTGCTGCAGTTTTTCACGAATTTCTCGATGTGTAATTAACCTCGTATCATATCGACATAACAGCAAGCGTAATTTTTCACGTGAAATATGATTTTTTTCCATCGATTTAATAAGACAACTAACACCTTGTGTACTCATAAATTCTGGCTCTAAAGGTGTAATAATCCAATCTACTTGTTCCATTAAACGTGCAACTGTTTTGTTCCATACAGGTGGAGAATCAATAATGACAACCCCATTTCGATTGGGTACAGTTGTAAATTCAACGGCATCAGAAAAGTCATAATGACCGGCTATTAGCGATAAGCGCTCGTCAATAATTTGAGGTTCACCAACACGCCCAGTTAACCAATCAGTCACATTCCAAGTAAACCTTTCTGTTTGAAATCCTAATGCAACGGTAAGATGCGTCTGTGGATCTAAATCAACTAAAGTGACCCTGTTTTTACCTAAACGCGATAATCCCACTCCTAAATTCAGTGCCGTTGTTGTTTTTCCTACGCCACCTTTTTGATTGAAGATAAGAATGTTCATACGTACTATTTTTATTCAGCTTTAGTCGAGAATGAGCTCTGCAAATCGATAACTTGCTCTGAAACCAGACGCTGAACATTTAGCAAAATAGCGACTTTATGACCTTGTTTGCCTAAACCTAAGATAACCCCTTCCTGATTGCTGCCTATTTGGGGTGGTTGATCAATTTGATCGGAAGATATTTCCATCACCTCACTCACGTTATCAACAATCAAACCAATTAATACACCATTGACATCAAGTACTATAATGACGGTACGTTCGTTATAGACTTCCTCTGGCATATGAAAACGTTTGCGTACATCCATCACAGGAATTACTTTTCCACGTAAATTGATAACACCCTTTATGAAAGGCGGTACATCAGGTACTTCCATAACGCGTTGCATACCAACTATTTCAGTGACAAAATTGATACCAATACCATATTCTTCCTCACCTAAACCAAAGGTGAGATACATATCGTTAATATCATTTTCGTCATTGAATACTAAATTAAGCTCTTCGTTTTCGTCTACATGTCTATATGTAGATGGTTTTGCGTTACTCGACATTTCCCCTCCTAAAGTTATTCTATTAATCAACGTTTAAATGCATTAAGTAACGCATTGGGAATTTGATTTAAAGGCAATATTTTTTCAGCGCCACCTAAATCGATTGCCATTTTTGGCATCCCAAACACAACAGAGGTCGCTTCATCTTGAGCGTATGTGCGTCCTCCTGCTTTGCGAATAGCTAGCATTCCCGCTGCGCCATCTTTTCCCATACCTGTCAAAATTGCAGCAGCGACATTGTAGGTGGCTTCACTTGCCAATGAATTAAAAAGTACATCAACCGACGGCCGACTGAAATTAACCATTTCACCTTCCTCTAAAATAACTCTGTATTTATTACCAGTACGTTTAACTCGCATGTGTTGTGCTCCACCTGGCGCAATGAGCGCAAGTCCCGCTTCAACCAAATCTCCATCTTTAGCTTCTTTGACATGTATTTTGCATAACCCATCTAAGCGTTTAGAAAATGCCTCAGTAACGCCTATCGGCATATGTTGAACCAACACAATTCCGGGCGAATTTTCAGGAAAAACCGGTAAAATAAAATTTAATGCTTCAACGCCACCAGTTGAAGAGCCAATAGCGATAATTGGGTCACTGATGCCATGAGAAGACACATTTTGAGAAAGTACCGTTTGATGTTCGTGATGATGAAGATGCGTGTGATGCTCTTGATGATAAAGAGGTGGGGCATGATCGATTTTCTTTAACGTCAGTCCTGCCACTCTTTTTATTCGTTCATTGATACTATTAGGTGACATAAACAAATCATCAATAAGACTCATACTCGGTTTTTCAATTACATCTACCGCGCCCGCTTCTAATGCACTTAAAGATAATTGATTTCCTTTCTGAGTAAATGAACTCACGATAATTGTTGGCGTGGGCATAACCGCCATAAAATGCTTTAAAAATGTAATCCCATCCATGCGTGGCATTTCAATATCTAGCGTAATGACATCAGGGCGAAGTTCAACAATCAAATCCCGAGCAGCGTAAGGATCGGCAGCTTCACCTACAACAACAATATCTGAATCTTTGGAAAGATTTTTGGATAAAATCGTGCGTATCAAGGCTGAATCATCAACGATTAAAACGCGAATAGGTTTTTTTTGAAAACTCATTAATTTTAGTCTCGTGTTTATTAATCTAGATTTTTCGATAAACGCCGCTCATTACGTTGACCCAGCGCGTATTTAAATGGCGTAGCGAAACCGTGACACTCGTTATCATCCACCCCCCCACTTTAGTCACATCGTAAATACTTTCAATGACTCGCTCTTGATGTACATTATCGAAGTAATACAAAACATTGCGACAAAAAACCACGTCAAATAATTGCGTAAAAGGGTAAGGTTTTGTTTTTAGATTTAAATACCGAAAAATACATAAATCGTGAATATTTTTATTGATTCTATAAAGTTGATTAGGCTCGTCGACTAATTCGAAGTACCGTTTTATAATTTCACTATTGGTGTGTTCTAACGCACTTTTGCTGTAAACCCCAATTTCAGCGGAAGCAATAACTTTTCTATCAATATCGGTCCCTAAAATAGCTAAATTTTGTTTTGCCCATGCAATTCCTTTCGCTTCAGCAATAATCATTGCAATTGTGTAGGCTTCATCTCCAGTTGAAGCAGCAGCGCTCCAAATACGAACAGAATTAGCGTTTAATGTCGGTAAAATAGTAGTCTGAAAATAATCTAAAACTTGGGGTTCGCGATAAAAATACGTATGATTTATGGATGCAGCAGTAATAACAATGGAACGTATATCTAAATCGTTATGTAAATAATTTTTATCTAGGCAATCTGCTAATTCTGTGAGATTTTTAAAATGACAAGTTTCACAAACACGTTTTAAGCGTTGTAATAAAAGCTCTTGTTTTGACTCGGGATAGTGCATACCACATTGATCATTTAACCAAATACGTATACGGTTAAAAGAGACTGATTCTTGGCTTAAGTTATCCATGTATAGAGTCATATTTTAGTTATCCATGTATAGAGTCATATTTTAGCACTGATCAATTGTTCACAATCCAACACGGTCGCAACCTCACCCGTTCCCAGCAACGCAACACCAAGTCCAGCCCTTATTCTCCCTAAAGAACTTGGTAATGGTTTCATCACTACTTGTTGTTGATCAAAAATTTCATCCACAGGCAATCCCACTTGTCCTTGACTCGTGTTGAAAATAACAATTATTTGCTCAGTTAATAAAGGCGCTTCGTGAACTATTTCGCCATAAAATTGATTTAATCGACAAATTGGAATAAAACGCTCTCTCACTTTCACTACCTCTGAGTGATATTCAGCGGAGATATGTGTAATTTGAGTATCAAGTGGTTGAAAAATTTCACTCACTACATCAATTGGGGTGGCGTATAAGCAACGTCCAACGCGAACCACTAAGCAATCTAAAAACGCGAGCGTTAATGGGATAGAAAGCGTTACACGTGCTCCTTCGCCAAAGACACTATAAATGGCAATTCGACCACGCAATTCTTTAATTGTGTTATTTAAAACATCCATCCCAACGCCACGCCCCGATAAATTCGTAACAGCTTCTGCGGTCGAAAATCCAGGTTGAAAAATAACCTTCCATAAGACTTCGTCACTCGGTTCTTCGCTTTCACCAAACAGCCCCCTCTCACGTGACCGCGCTAAAATAAGTTCACGGTTAAGTCCCCGTCCATCGTCTGCAATGATAATATTAATATCACCACCGACTTGCACAGCAGATAAGGTAATTGTCCCCGTATCAGATTTCCCCATCGCAATACGATCTAAAGTGGCTTCGAGACCATGATCTGCGGAATTTCTAACAATATGCACAAGCGGTTCATAAAGACTATCAGCCACTACTTTATCAATTTCAACCTCTTCGCCTTCTAAGACAAGGTTGATTTTTTTATTGGTTTGACGCTCCAATTCACGAATCATGCGACGCATTCGACGAAAAACCTCACCAATTTCCACTTGACGTAATTCAGTAGAAATATCTTGGATTTCCCGTACAATCATTTTTAATCGATGAGCTGATTTCTCGAACTCCTCAAGTTCCAAACCATGTAAATCATTACTATTAACAGTTTCTGACACACTCAATCCCAACTCACCTACCATATCCATCAAACGAGTAACTTTATCTGCAGGAACCCTCAGATAAGATGTCTGTTGTTCTATTGTGCTAGTAGCCTGAATGTTATTTAGGTGTTGGCTCATAATTAGGTCGATTTATGTTTCAAAATAATTACTTAGAAATTAGTAAATCTCTTCAATGGCCAAATCAACTAAGACTTTCGCATTGGGCAAAACAACAAGATCAAATACTTTTAATGACGCACACATTTGTTCACATACCACTGAAAAAAATTGCTCTGCTACAGCTGAATATTCCCTTGGAATGCGATCTATCCATCCCGGAGTAGGCATTTCAATTAGATCCCGCGCAAAATACAGACACTTTAGCGAAATATCTTCCGATATAGTGTGATAAAGTGCTTTTGAATTTCGATCTTTACTATTTTGTATTTTTTTATATAGTTCTTCACGAGCAGCAATTTCACTACGCAAAGATTCCAAGTCAATCAAAAATTTTTCTGCATTTTTCAATAAAATTCTATCTGCATCAGTCATACCTTTCACCATAGATCTTAAAAACTAAAAAATTTTAAATTTATCTCTCGATATCAAATTACATTAAGATTGACATCGTATCTAACTAAAAACCCTATCAAGAGCTGCTTAAATTACGAACTGCTGATACAAGAATATTTGTAACATCAGCTACTAATATCACAACTCCAAAATAAAAAAATCCAGCAACAATTAACCAAATATAGTCTTTACCTTCTATAGTATTTTCAATATATAAATTCATATCACGTTTCCTTAATGAAAATCAGGCTCTAAGATTGATCGAAATTAACAACACATGCATAATTTAAAAAAAAAAAAGAAAGAAAAGTTGATCTAGATCAATAAAATTTGAATTTTTCTTTAAATCATAGATTTATTAAAATTTTTACATCTATAAACAAACACTTATGATCTAACGAAATATTTAGATACAAATTATTTTTAACTTGCATTAGGTATAAAGTGGGGTGGGCACATGGTTTAGCGTTGCAGATAGCTCAAGTATGGCTCGATACAATTGAAAGATATAAAGTGATTTATTGACTGAACCCAGCCAAGAGACTTAGGATCAAGGATAAGAAAATACCTTTAATTTGTTTTAAAAACAATCTGTTGATAAAACTCAGCAGTATTAGATTCTTGATATAATCGTTAGTTGAAAATTGATATACCAACCAATAAAGTCGGAATAAAGAAAAAAACTGTTAGTTATTTTTTGGAGGTACCGTTGCAGCTACGGTAAATTTGAGGCATTTATTGAGGTACTTATTAGAGATAATGAGCACGGGATATGTCACTACAATTAAAAAAATTATTGAGGGTGGAAATAATTTTATACAGTTTCTTGATTTATTACGTTAAGCAACTTTTTTTTGTCAATTATCTTAACTAACCTTAATTGAACTTCAATCATATTTTTCACCTGAAACGAATTAAATAGTCGGCTAACAGTTTCATGCGCAAGTCCTAAGTGATTTCCTATTTCTTCTCGTGTCATACTCAAACGAAATTCCAATTCAGAATACCCCCTCTTTTTCAATCGCTCTGATATTTGTAATAAAAAATATGCGACACGTTCTTCAGCAGTACTGCGATTCAAAATCATGCGATTAACTTGAGCATTAAATTGGGCGCATGACCGTTGTAAAAGCAATTCATTTATATGCGAATTTTGAGCATCAAAATGATCAATTTTTTTATCCTCCAAATAACAATAATTAACCGTTTCGAGAGCTATAGCTGTGCAATTATAAATTTTCGTTTCTAAACCATCAAATCCCAACACTTCACCAGGCAATGTAAAATCGACAATTAATTCTTGACCTTGAAGTCCAAAACTTATTAATTTAGCACTTCCTGAGCGAATTGCAATCATGCCTCTATAGGGACTTCCTGCATGATAAATTACTTCTCCTTTCTGGCGAATATTATTTCGACTTACTAATAATGAAAGTTCACCAATTTCAAATTGATCAAATCCTTTAGGTAAACAAATATCATCCAGATTACAGTTTTCACAAGTACCTGAATTTCTTAAATTTGATTTAACTGTGCTTATGGATGTATTCATATCATCTAAATCTTTTTCCATTTCGCTAAGAGTGGCTAATTTTTCAGCGATTTTCAATCCTGTAAATGTTTTGCCTGTCCCGCAAGCCATAATGAGCTTGCCTCTATCCGCTAGTTTAAGCCCAGCTTCTACACCATCAAGCGCATTCACTTGGTGTTCTCGTAGTGTTTTTTGGGGCTTAAATATGATTTCTTTCTTTGGCTGATACTTTGCCCAATTGATTTTGCTATTTTCTAAATCGTTTAAATCGATTTTAGTGACAGGCGGGTTTTGGTCTTGAATAGCGGCTTCAGCGTGGTCATTCCAATTATTGGTTGTTGAAACAATAATTCGATGGCTGAAAATCTTTTTGCCCGATGCGGTGAAAAAACTATCAATGTCTTCTTTTCTTAAACGATAATTTTCAGCGTAGAGTTTGCATTGAATCGCGTGATATTCATCGGTTCCTTGTGTTTTAGCAACGAGGTCAATACCCGTATCACGTGCATCTAAATCATTTTCACGCGCCCAGTCTGAATACAACCAAACTTTCTCATACAAATCCTGATAAGTAGGCTCATTGCGTAGATATGTGCAAATCAGTTCTTCAAAATAAGAACCTTTTTCACGTTCTGTTTGAGCTGCTTCACGATAAGTATTGAGTAATTGGGTTAATGTTGTCATGCAAAGATTGATGAACTCTATGAAATTATTGATATGTCATAAATGTAGCATACTTGCTCATCTATTTCATGGTTGATGGTTCGCAAACATTAGTCTACGGCGAATCATATGGTACGGGAAAAATGAATTGTTTTATTCGGCTTTATTAATTGTAAAGTTAGCGATAAGCTTTCAATTATTATTGGAAATCACAAAATAGTCACAGGAGATGCAATACCTTCTTTTATCGCTATTTTGCAGAATCGCTCATCAAAAGTATAAAAAGGTAATGTATTAGCATTAGCTAAATGTAGTGCATCAGCGAAATCTGCACCTAGACGATACCAAGAAATAGCATTTGCAAGTTCATGCTCACGTTCACAGATAATTTTTGTTTTCTGCAGTAATAAAACTAAAAAATCAGCAATTTGCTGACTTGATTGTTTATAGCGTGAGCGTAGTACCCACTCTATCTCAAGCTGAACGGTAGTGCTTATGAAAAACTTATTCTCAATCAATAAATTCATTACTTTTTGATATTGTATTTCATCATCACGCATCGCCAATCTAATCATGATATTAGTATCAACCGCTATTAACACAATTGATCATCCTGCTTTAATTGAACGGGTTCACAAAGCTCAGTAGTGGTTAATGTCACTGTATTGTTTTTGAAAAAACCACCTAGGTCAGAAATATCATCTGTTTTTTGATACGTTGCAGGGCGCAAAACAACCGTGTCACCCAAACACTGTAAGACCAATTGTCCACTATTTTTCCACGTACTCATTTGTAATACTTCATTTGGCAGTGTTACCTGACCTTGAGGTGATATAGCTAGCGTTAACATGGTTTCTCTCCGTATATTGTATTTGTGACTATAGCACTACCCAGCAATGCTATCCATCAAATCCTGTGTTTTTTTATTGGACGCAAACCCCTCCTTAATGGCTAATTCAGCAGCTTTACCATAGAGCATATCCTCTAATCGCGTTAATTCACTGTAGCGTTGCGTTGACATAACTACTGCAATTTCTTTGTCTTGTTTAGAAATACCAATAGGTTCTACGTTGATTGCAGACAATATGGCACTAAAGTTCTGTCTAACCTCGGTTGTGCTTAATACTTTCATAAAATCACCTATGTGAAATGTACAAAAATAGTTAGTTTTGTGCAGTATAATACTTTTTATACGCTTTGCGCACATTATTTAAATCCGAAGATTTCCCACGTGGGAAATATATAAAGCCGCAAATTTTGAATGATACAGTAAAATTAGATGTTATTTTGATATACAAATAACCTCATAATAACGTTTTTTTAACGTTAATCTAACGCTAATTTATCGTGAATAGCTTCGAGTAACCACGTATGTCTTGGCGTTGGGATAGCCCGTTTTTTTATGCGATTCATCAATAAGATTTATCAGTTCAGCATCTAAACGTAATTGCAGACTCTTCTTTTTATCCGATACGATGGTTTCAGATTTACTATTTTTTGCTACCGAGCCACCTTGATTAATGATGGATTGTATTTGCTCTTCTGATGCTTTGACTTGCTGTGGTTTTTCGACTAATGGCCATTTTTTACACCTTAAAATAATGTTTTTATGATATTTATTTAACTTTAAATGAATACTTAAATAACGTTTCTATTTCTGCAACCGCCTTAGTATCCGGGGTTCCAATACTAACGAGGCGAAAACGTACGCTAAGAAATTTTTAGCCTGAATTTGAACCCACAAAACCGTCTAATAAATCAATTTGTAGACTTAATCGTCTACTAAATACCAAAAAACGATATTTTAGACACGATTTTATGGAGTATTTTTACCGTCTATAAAGTTGAAACTTTTTAGACTGAAAGTCAGTAAGCATAAGGCTTCCACGTGATTAAAATCTCTTAGCGTACGTTTTCTCCCCGTTAGTATTGGAACCCCGGTTAATACCCATTTTAGCGGAGAAAGTTCCAAACCCTCTAATTTCGATACAACCGCCACACCCCTATTCTATTAAAAATACAGTTCACAGCAGCTTCAACATCTTCTTTATTTAAATTGAACGGGTTCACAAAGCTCGGCAGTGGTTAATGTCACTGTATTGTTTTTGAAAAATCACCTAGGTCAGAAACTTGCAATAGTTTTTTTAGATTTGGTGTGCCACTCGTTGGCTCATCTAATAACGCAGCCATAAAAACTCACGGCTATCCTTGAGCAATTTTAATTAAACGTGTCATACCATTTTTTACGTAAGTTGCAATCAACAATAAAAATGACGATTTATCGCCTACCGTATTACATAATTCAAGCGAGTTATAGTAATCCTTACGACTTTCCATATCACCAGAGATATTTGCAATATAGTAACCATGTTGCATTAAGATGAGATTCATAATTAGACGAGATGTTCTCCCATTACCGTCCACGAAAGGATGAATACTAACAACTCTTTCGTGCATTTCTGCGGCAAGTAAAATGGGGTGAACATTTGCTTGATTTTCTTCATACCACTGTAGGCATTTCTCCATAAGTTCTGGCACAACAAAATGAGCAGGTGGAATATGTAAACTGCCTGAAATCATTACGGGCTGATTGCGATAAATACCTGCACTTTTCGGATCGATACTTTGCAAAATGAGTGCATGAAACTGTTTAATAAGCCCTTCCGTTAACGGCACTTTATCACGAACAAATTCTTTCAATATCAATACTGCTTGATAATGATTAATTGCCTCCAAATGTTCACGCATCGATTTGCCTGATACAGTCATTCCTTTATCAATGACAAGCGCTGTTTCGCCTAGCGTTAAGGTATTACCTTCAATACGGTTACTTTCATAGGTATATTCGATATCTAAAGCGTGACAAACGGATTCACTATCCAATGGACGTAAACGATCTAATTCAATTTTTAATACGTCAATTTCATGAATAATATCTGTTAACACTTTCGTTTATCCTCTTTTTAAGCGATTGGCATTTGACCGTATTTTTCAAACAAATCATTGATCGCCTCAGCAACTAATACTTGAACGGTTTTATCTTGATCAAGAGCTAAACGTTTAAATTGTTTTGAAACCGCTGGATCAAAGAATCCAGTAATCGCTTTTTTTCCTACTCTGCTTGCAGGAACAATTGCGATTTCTTTTTCTATGCTTTTAGGTGTTTCGCCCATCAGACTTGATTTACTGAAATCAGGTTTTCCGTTTGCATTATGTAGTGCTGCTGCTAAATTTGGTTTTTTCGACATATAAAATCCTTTACATGAATAAATGTATACATTGTTTTTTATAAACTATTTTAATTGTTTAATTATCCACTTGTATAGTTTATTTATCTCCTCCATTGCCTTTCCATTTGGTTCATACTCCAAAACAGATTGTCCCGTTGTAAGTGAATGGATAAAGGACGCTCTGTGACCAATATGTATTGGTGCTAATTCAACGTTATAGGATGCGACAGCTTGAGCGGCTTCATGAGCCAGTGATCCTCTGGGTGGAACGCACGTCAATACGACAGCTGCTTTACATGCAGCTAATTTTACAATATCAATGGTATTGCTAATTGCGCGTAAATCGAGAATTGCAGGTCTGCAGGGAATTAATATAAAGTCCGCTAATCTTGCTGCAGCTAAGGCACCACTTTCTGAATGAGGCGATGTATCAATAAACACGAAATCTGCTCCATTTTCATTTGCAGCTTCGATTACTTTTTGTAAACGTGATGGTTGAGCAGAAATAACAATCGGTGTTTCAGATAGGCGACTATCTCCCCACCCTGTTGCACTTGCCTGTGGATCGATGTCTATAATTACGGTTTGTTTTTTTGCTAACTGCGCAGCGGTTGCTAAATTAACTGCTAACGTTGTTTTACCAGCCCCACCTTTTTGAGAAAGAATTGCTATTGTTTTCATTATAAATCCTAATTTTTTACAAGTTTATAAGCATAATCGAAAAATTAGTTTCAAGTTAATTAGTTTTCTATATTTATATTTAACATGTATACATGTAATTTTTGTTCAATATTTAATTTTTTGACGATTTGCTTCTATAGCGTTTAAATGCGATTTAAGCGCCTTTTTATTATTACCAATCATCTTACATGTTTTTTTAAAATTCATTTAATTAACCCCCCTTAGAATTGAAATTTTCTATATTTTTTATATTAATTGAAGAACGAAATCACTGATATTGATTTTTTTAATTTTTTAATTCCTAAATAAATTATTTCTTGTAAATTCAAAAAAAATGGATTTCGCTCTTTTATGTTTATTTTAATCTTTTTTATACTTGTTTTAGCGCGTGCAAGATATTGATTTTTATGGTTTAAAAAGTAGATAAGACGACAAATTTAATGCTTTAGACGACAAATTTAATGTTATAAGACGACAAATTTAATGCTAATAAGACGACAAATTTAATGTTATAAGACGACAAATTTAATGCTTTAGACGACATTGTTTTTACATTGTCGTTTAATAATCATGTATCATATTGATAGTTTTGATTTTTAATTAAAAATAGAGTGTAAATTTGTGAACAAAAACTTAACTATTTATAAAGCAAACAAAGTGGTGGAAGCCGGGTACAAATTAACGCTAAATGAACAGCGTGTTGTTTTGGCTTGTATAGGTAAAATAAATTCGAATGAGCCGTTGGCCGTAAGTGATAAATTTGAACTGTCTGCAAAGGATTTTGCCGTCATGTTTGGTGTTTCAGAAGATACTGCTTACAACCAACTAGTAGAAGTAGCTAAAACATTGTACGAACGCAATGTGATTATTGAAGCGCCAGATAAGGATTCTGAACGTATAGAAACTCGTTGGATTAGTGGTATTCGGTATCAAAAAGCTTCAGGAAAGATAGTTTTATATTTTGCTCAATTGATGATCCCATACTTGAGTGAAATTAAAAATCAGTTTACTAGATATGATTTAAAAAATATTAGTGGAATGAGTTCTATTTATGGTATCAGAATGTATGAATTATTGATGCAGTGGCATAGCAAAGGGCACCGCGAAGTGTCCGTGGAATGGTTGAAAAATCAATTTGAATTAGGTAATGAATATGAGCGTATATTTGATTTGAAAAAACGTGTAATAGAGCCGGCAGTGAAAGATATTAACACGCATTCAAATTTGACCGTTTTACATACATATAAAAAAACAGGGCGTAATGTGACTCATGTTATTTTTGAGTTTAAAGAAAAAACAGTGGATAGATCGAAGAAACCAAACAAGCCTAAAAAAGTTGAAGCTCCGGTAATTATAGATAATCTCGAGCATTTTGCAGCGTTACGAAAAAGATTTGGAGATAATGCAGCTATTCCTGTTGAATTTGAAATTGAGTTAAAGAAGCAAGGTAGATGGTCGCAATAAATGTATATTTTAATATATGTAAACATTTAAACATGTAATTTTTAATTATTTTAAACTGTTAAATATAAAAAATATTATTTAAGTTTAATTGTTTACATATTATCGATAACTCGTAACAACATATAGCAGGAATAGTCTTTGCGAGAGAAGCAGCCCAAATTCAAAAAGCCATGGCTATGCTTGAAATGGGGAACATATCCCGTTAAATCCACGTTCTAGTGGTAGTGTTTTCTTAGAATGCTTAGGCATGTCTGGGAATGGACTAGCAGGGGTGGGCTTACCATAGTCCTCTCTGACCTTTTGGTTGATACGTTTCTTCACTTCCTCTAGGTCCATTGTATTGTCTACGATACCAATGGCGTTAGATTGATGTGCCATTTGACGTGCAATAACCGTGTTCGCAAAGCAGCAGATAATATTAGTCTTATCTCCACAAGTAAGCAGAAGTAATGGTGATTCTTTGGTTGCAGTTTGGATACGCTCTAGCGCATCTTGAATATCCATTTTTGACATCGTGTGGTCTGAAAGTAATTTTAGGGGGGGCTCAAAGCCTAATGGTAATAAAATTTTCAAAAAATGAAAAAGGTCACTGCCGAAACCTAAACCCTAGGAGGTTTTGGGGGTAACTTTTTTTAAACATAAAAATATTTTTAACCAAACCGAATCTGAGCGCAGAAAACAACTAATTTAATTGAACGCGTAAATATTCAAGTTTGTTTAGCAGATTAGCCCGTTCTTGTTGATTAACCACTATGGATTTAATCGCACTTTCTATGTGATCAAAAGGATTACCTTCTTCATGCCCAGTATCCTCTTCATACGTGTTTTTGATTGCCTCAATTAACATAGAAGGTAACTCTTCTTGGGGATATTCATCTTCTAGTTTGGTCAGGATTCGCATTTCAGGTGATTTCCACAGCGACCACCTCGCCAGCTGTTGACTGAGTGTCTTAGCCTCTTCATATATTAACTCTTTAAATGAATCAGATATTGGGTAATAGCGCTCGTTGTGTTCGATATAGCACTTGATTTCACCATTTACTTTACCACTAATAATATCGAGCGGATTGTAACGAGATTCTATGACATTCACAGACAACCTGTCGCTAAAATTCCCTTCTTTACGATAAGCCCACTCTTTTATGAGATGGATATTGCTTTCCATATCCTTTTTGTTGACCGTGATAGTGAGTTCTTCAACATGACAAGGGGCGGCCAATAATTCTAACATTTGCGCTAAGTTTGCCTGACGTAGCTGATGTGATGCACCACCTTCAAACGCAATTTGAATAAGGATTGATTGTGCGGTGGCAAAGAATAGTTTTATGGTTTCGTCATAGTCATTCACATCTTTAATTAAGTCGCCTAAAACCACACCTTCTTCTTTCATCTGCACAATACATAACTGCCGAATAAACAATGTGACCTGTTTATATGGTGAATTAATATCCATATCGTAATTGTTTAAGCCTTTTTGTAGCGTAAGTAAACGGCTGACGTTAAAGAAGTGTTCATCTTCTTTTTTGAGTTGGTAATTGAGTTTGCGTTCATCGAGTGGACTACCATTTAAAGTAAAGAACTGCGCAATAATTTTATTCGTTAGCTTTTTACGATGCGTATATTCTTTGGTGCTTACGATGTCTTTGAATCTATTCTTTATTTCTTCTATGTATTTTTTATCACGTTCGCTCATTTTTGTAGCCCCTCTACTCCCTTGAAATAAAAATACTACCAATTTTTTGTAGTAAAGCAAAATCAAGTTTCGTTTTAATTTAATATGGCTCCCGCTTGGATGCTTGCTGATGCTTGGATGCGCATTTTTATTACATTTTTACGAGGTTTTATGTTTGATTTAGAATCACCATTTGTCAATGAAAACAATAGTTTGAACGATTTTTTCGCACCCGAAATTCATGGGGATTTTGGTGCTTCAGTAGTTATCAAAATTTCATTACAACCGTTGGGCGCCGTTGATTTAGACGATGAAGCTGAATTTCTAAAAACTATGTTGAAAGGTGAGTTGAAGCTATTGGGCTCTGATGCAATTTCAATAGTTGTCGCTAACAATGTCATTGATTTAAAAGTAAAATTACCATTAAATTTGTCTATCGAGCGCTTGTATCGAGCGCTGGAGAATCGTCTTCAAACCTCCTGGTTAATGCGTAAAAAAACACCCATTTTTTTTACAACTCCACTTGTTAAATCTATTGCCGGGTAATTTTTATGATTCACCACGAAAATTCCATATTAATCAATACAATTCAAACACTTATATCAGTTGATCAAGTTTTTGAAGTTCGGGCGCTTGGCGTGGCGCGTGCGTATGGCAGTGGCACAGATGTTGTGAGCGGGTTTTTCCAATATGATGGTAATAATGCGGCTGAAATTGCAGGGAAAATTCTGAAAATAAACAATGCAACGGGGATTTACTTCACCTTGAATCCTGTGAACCCCGAGTTGCTGGCACTCGGTTTTAACCGAATTGCCATTTCCAAAACTGGGGGTACGACCAGCGATCGCGACATCATAAAGCGCAATTTTTTGCCAATAGACATCGATCCTGTTCGAAAATCCGGCACCTCAGCAACCGACACTCAGGTACAGTTGGCGCAGAAAAAAGCTCGAGATGTTTTCGCCTTTTTGCGTGCAGAAGGCTGGGCGGCTCCTGTTGTGGCTTTTTCCGGGAATGGGTTTCACCTGCTGTACCCTATTAACGAGGGGCCTGACGATGGCGGCGTTGTCAAAAACATTTTGAATGTGCTTGCCCAAAAATTCGACGATCACGAGGTCAAAATTGATACGGCGGTGCACAACCCCGCCCGCATAATGCGATTGTACGGCACTGTTGCTCGTAAAGGCGATGAGGTACCACAGCTGCAAATATATCACCGATTATCAAAGATTATTTCTTTGCCAAGTAACTAATTTTAAACGTTTTTTGTTGCGATATTTTTTAATTGAATTTTTATCGCAACAAATTTTTTTAGGAAAAATTATGAACGAACTTTCAAAAATTGTTAATACAAATCAACTACATAAGTTATCGCAGCAATTAGCACCTGCACCTATTGTCGCAAATACGTCAAATCAAATGCCAATGCTAAAATCTTCAGGTTTTGCTTGGCTCGATTCGTGGTGTGAAATATACGCGCCAGAAGTCCGTTTTAGGGAGTGGCAAAAAAACGATCGTATTTCAGTGATTACGTGTTTGCATAATCCTGACCACTTGGGTAAGGCGTATATTTCCCAAAGCAGTAGCGGCGGTATTAGTGCAGGTTGCCATTCTGGGTCATGTACATGGGATTGGGCACAATATCGCCAAGCAAAAGAAAGTCAGCATAGACCGATAACGCCTAGTTTTGAGCATTCACATCACTCCGAGCCAAGCGCATGGGGGACACCAGTGCCACTTTCCTATACAGTTGGCGCTGATTTACCAGTGTTAGATGCAGCTTTAATACCCGAAGTATTGCTACCCTATTGTAAAGACGTGGCGTTTCGAATGCAGGCGCCCATCGAATATGTCATCACAGCATTAATCACCAGTATTTCCGCAATGCTAGGCAACAAAATTTTGGTCCATCCAAAACAAAATGACACCTGGAGATGTGCGCCGGTGTTGTGGGGCATTGTCGTAGGAGAGCCGGGCACCGCCAAAACGCCCGTTATTATGGAGGCAACCAAATTCGTTGCCTTTTTAGATGAGAAAATGGGCAGCCGATACGAAACGGAAAAAAAATTGCACTCATCTCAAATTGAAGCATTAAAGCGTCAAATTACTTCGTTAAAACGTAGCAAATCAGCGGCATCATTACAAAAAATTGATGCGCTCGAAAATCAAATTTCTTGTTTAAAGGAAAGTGAACCTCTCGAAAAACGCATCGTTGTCAAAGATGTGACGATTGAAAAACTACAAGAATTGTTATCTTCTAATGAGCAGGGGTTGTATTTTCTAGCCGATGAGCTTGTGAATCTGTTTATCACGATGTACAAATCTGGCCACGAAAATGATAGAGGCTTTTTCCTTGAATCTTGGAATGGGATAAATCCGTACGTTGTAGATCGAATTGGAAGAGGCACCGTTAAAATTCCAAAAGTTTGTGTGGGTATTTTGGGGACTATTCAGCCAGACGTGCTAGAAAAAAACATCCAAAAATCCGTGGAATTGCGTGGCAGTGATGGCTTTTTTGCGCGTTTTCAGATCGTGATCTACCCGCCCGAGCAAGGTGACTGGAAGTTAATTGATAAAACGCCCGACTACGAAGCGGAAGATGCCGTTCGCAACATCATTAATTTTTTGCATCAGTGGACACCCCAAAATGACCCTAATTTTCACAGTTACAGCAGCTATAAATTAGGCGAACCTGGAATCAATTTCGATTCAAACGCTCAGTTACTTTTTAATACGTGGCTGGCTGAAATCATGAATAAAAAGTTAGAAAACAAGGCCATGCGCGAGCATCTAGCTAAGTATAACTCATTGTGTGCAAAACTTGCCCTGGTGTTTCATATGTCAAAACATGCACGAAAAGGCGCAATCCCCCCTCTTATTGATGAAATTGAAGTTGCACGTGCGATTGCTTGGTGTGAATTTCTCGAACCGCATGCTGAGAAAATGTACGGGGTAAACCATCCCGCTGTCCCCGCTGATGTGCAAGCCGCGATTGCTATTTTGGATAAAATTGCAGAAAAAAAATTTACACGATGCAACACGGTTAATGAGCTGTTGCGTAAAAATTGGTCAAAGTGTACCACTCAAACAGTGGTTGAAGATGCTTTAGATCGACTTCAAAACAATGGCTGGATAAAGTTAACAAAGCAACCAGTTACCGCAGCGGGTGGGCGTCCAACGGATATTATTACGTTACACCCAAAAATTGATTCATTGCTGAGCACTCGCACAAATTACGTTTTAACAACGCCAACGCCGAAAAATTATCCATGGCTTGAAAAACTCAAATCAATATTAAGTAATAAAAATGAATCAAGCGTTTTGGTGGACTTTCAGTCGTTAGCACAATTGCAGAATGATCATGATTTTGTTGATGAAGATTTGATAGCGTCTCAAAATCATTTTGATTTTATTAAAGTTTTGATGGCCACAACTGAAATTGGTAGTGAAAATTTGTTGATTTAAAAAATCAAACCTCCGAAACCTAAACCCCTTGGAGGTTTTGGGGGTGACTTCTGTGAAAGGTAGGGGTTTTCTTCTACCTTTCGGTTCTGTCTGCGCTCAAGTACGTCATGTGCCTCAACGGGCTTATGGCATCATGGCATTAGCTTAACGGCTACTTTATTTCACGATGTGTCTTATTATTTCTGTAGCAGAGTATGACTTGCCTCTGAGCTCTGTTTTTTCAATCATTTCATAGAGATATTATTCATCATAACGGCAACTTCCTGCCTGTTATTACCTCGGAGCATTCCCCTATGCACACCAGCACCCTTACTTGGGACTGTTGGTATGGAATTGGTGAAATGGACTACGACAA
>ERZ1034361.480-NODE-480-length-25696-cov-5.785667_pt1 | contig 25696 bp, 25 predicted proteins | sample MGYA00520617_ERZ1034361 | MGnify/ENA primary metagenome ERZ1034361 (study PRJEB33736, sample SAMEA104284507) | Azolla filiculoides | biome: Urban; feature: Water surface; material: Ditch water | place: Netherlands | collected 2015-10-28 | depth 0-0.1 m ...
GGCGGAATTGGTAGACGCACTAGTTTCAGGTACTAGCGGGTAACTCCGTGGGGGTTCGAGTCCCTTCCTGGGCACCAGCGATTTTGATAGAAGGCCTTGTTAAAACAAGGCCTTTTTTCATTTCTGCCGCCGGGCTTCGCACACCGGCCAAAACGACCAATGCCCGAGCACACCCGCATTGTCTCATAGCAGACGTCACACCGTCCCGCTGCAACATTTGGTCACATTTTCGTACACAGCGATGGTCATCGCCCAAGCCTGCTACGCGTTATTCGGCTTATCCAAACGACAAACACGAGTCGAACCATGAAAAAGATTGCCGCCCTCTGCATTGCCGCCACGCTTGCCCTGACTGCCACGACATCCGCGCAAGCCGAATGGGGTCGCCATCATGGCGGCCACGGCCACCATGGTCACCACGGCCATCGCTCCGGCGGCGGCTGGGTCGGCCCGGCTGCCGTGCTGGCCATTGCCGGTTTGGCGATCGGGTCAGCCGTTGCCTCGCAGAACTACTATGCGGCTCCGGCACCGGTCTATAGCGCCCCGCCGCGCCCGATACAGGCCGATTACGGCACATGGTATTACTGCGGTTCGTCCGGCCAGTACTATCCCTACACCAACGCCTGCCCGGAAGGCTGGCAGGCCATTCCGGCCCGCTAAAAGCAAAACGGGCCATCAAGGCCCGTTTTCGTTGAACAACGCGGCTGGCGCCTAGTTGTTGAAGGGGTGCTGCTTGAGAATGGTCTCGTCGCGCTCGGGGCCGGTCGACACGATGGCGATGGGCACTTCGCACAGCTGTTCCAGACGATTCAGATAAGCCTGCGCCTCGGCCGGCAGGTCTTCCCAGCGCTTGACGCCGAAAGTCGTGCCGCTCCAGCCCGGCATCGTTTCGTAGATCGGCACGCAACGGGCGACTTCGTCGGCGCCGATGGGCAGCAGGTCGATGACCTTGCCATCCAGCGTATAGCCGGTGCAGATGCTGAGTTCCTTGAGACCGTCGAGCACATCGAGCTTGGTGATGCACAGCCCGGTGAGGCCGTTGATGCGACCCGAGCGACGCAACGCGGCCGCATCGAACCAGCCGCAACGACGCTTGCGCCCGGTCACCGTGCCGAATTCGCGACCGACCTGCGACATCTGGTAACCCGGCACGCCTTCGGTTTCGATATCCAGTTCGCTCGGGAAGGGGCCGCCGCCGACGCGGGTGCAGTAAGCCTTGGTGATACCCAGCACGTAGTGCAGCATGCCCGGGCCGATGCCCGAACCGGCCGCGGCCTGGCCGGCAACGCAGTTCGACGAGGTGACGAAGGGATAGGTGCCGTGGTCGATGTCGAGCAGGGTGCCCTGGGCGCCTTCGAAGAGCAGGTTGGCACCGGCCTTGTTGGCGGCATAGAGCGCGGCGGAGACATCGGTGACCATCGGGCGGATCTGTTCGGCATCGGCCATCGCCTGGTCGTAGACGGCCTGAAAATCGACGGCCGGGGCCTTGAAATACTGGGTCAGCACGAAGTTGTGATATTCCAGAACTTCCTTGAGCTTCTCGGCGAAACGCTCCGGCTGGAACAGGTCGTAAACGCGCAGGCCGCGGCGGGAAACCTTGTCTTCGTAGGTCGGGCCGATGCCCTTGCCGGTCGTGCCGATCTTCTTGTCTTCCGACTTGGCGCTTTCGCGAGCCTGGTCGATGGCCGAGTGATACGGCAGGATGAGCGGGCAGCCCGGGCTGATCTTGAGGCGCGAACGGACGTCGATGCCGCCCTTTTCCAGTTCGGCGATTTCCGACAGCAGGTGATGGATGTCGAGGACGACGCCATTGCCGATATAGCACTCGACGCCGTCGCGCACAATGCCCGAGGGCACCAGGTTCAGCTTGTAGACCTGTTCGCCGACGACCAGCGTATGGCCGGCATTATGGCCGCCCTGAAAACGTACAACCCCCTTGGCGTGATCGGTCAGCCAGTCGACGATCTTGCCCTTCCCCTCGTCGCCCCATTGGGTACCCACCACGATGACATTCTTGGCCATTTTTTAGTCCTCTTGTATAGCTTCAATAATCCAGTGTTCGCCGACCAGCGCCAGTTTCCGGTCGCAGACCGGACCTTCGCAGGCCGTTTCGCCCGGCAATAGCTGGACGACAATTTCACCCTGTTCGCGCAACGCGGCGATATGTGCGGCGAGGCGCAGGTCGTGGCTGGCATGCGGTGCGAGAATCGCGCCAGTCGATTTGCCAGCCGGGGCCAGACGGGCGACTTCGCGCAAATCCATCGAGAAACCGGTGGCCGGCCTGGCCCGCCCGAAAGCCTTGCCAGCGCCGTCGTAACGGCCGCCCATGGCGATGGCCGCCGGGTAGCCCGGACAGTAGGCGGCGAAGACAACGCCATTGTGATAGTGGTAGCCGCGCAGGTCGGACAGGTCGATCGAGAAAGGCAGTTCGGATGCCCCGGCGAGCAGATGACGCAGGCCGTCGAGCGCTGCCGAAATCGCCGGCAAGGCAGGCAGTTCGGTGGCTGCGCGCTCGAGCACCTCGGCACCGCCATACAACAGGGGCAGGCGCTGCAGGGCTTCGCGATAGGGCGACGGCACATTGACGCATGCTTCTTCGAGCCCCGGCACGTCCTTGGCCTGGAGCAGGCTGAGCAGGTTTTCTTCGGCCTCTTGCGGCAGACCGGCGGCTTCGACCAGTGCCTGGAAGATGCCGACATGACCGAGGTCGATGCGGCTGAGCGGCAGCTTTGCCCGCTCGAAAGCACCGGCCATCAGGCGAATGACGTCGAGATCGGCCTCGATGCCTGCATAACCGTAGAGTTCGGCGCCGATCTGCACCGGCTCACGGCCGGCCGAGATGGTCGCCGGCAGGGTGTGCAGCACGCTGCCGCAGTAACACAGGCGGGTGACGCCCTGGTGATTGAGCAGATGCGCGTCAATGCGCGCCGCCTGCGGCGTGATGTCGGCGCGCACGCCCATGGTCCGCCCGGAAAGCTGGTCGACCAGCTTGAAGGTGCGCAGGTTGAGGTCCTGCCCGGCGCCGGTCAGCAGCGATTCGATATATTCCAGCATCGGCGGCATGACCAGTTCGTAGCCGCGGCCACGAAAATGGTTGAGGACGGTGCGGCGCAGGGCTTCGATGCGCGCCGCCTCGGCGGGAAGGGCATCGGCAAGGTGTTCAGGTAACAGCCAGTTCATGAGAAAACAATCAGCAGGATGAGGCCGATCAGCATCGAGGTCAGACCGATGAAGCGAATCTGCCCATCCGAAAGTTGAATGAGGCGGCGAAAGGTTTCACGCCAGGCCGCCGGTGCAATAAAGGGCATGAGGCCTTCGAGCACCAGCATCAGTGCGAAGGCAATCAGCAGGGTCGAGTTCATTTGCCTTTGTCGGCGCCACGTCCGCCACTCTTCATGTACTTGAAGAAGTCGGAACTGGGTTCGATAACCAGCACATCGCTCTTGCTCTTGAAGCTGCCACGATAGGCTTCGAGGCTGCGGTAGAAAGCATAGAACTCAGCGTTCTGGCTAAAGGCCTGGGCATAAGTATTGGTCGCCTTGGCATCGCCCTCACCCTTGATCTTCTGGGCATCGCGATAGGCTTCGGCAACAATGATTTCGCGCTGGCGATCAGCATCGGCGCGGATCTTTTCAGCTTCGGCCGAACCTTCGGAACGCAGCTCGTTGGCCACCCGCTTGCGCTCGGCTTCCATGCGGCGATAGACGGCTTCGCTGACTTCGGTCGGCAGTTCGACGCGCTTGAGACGCACGTCAACGATCTGGACACCGATCTTGCGCGCATCGACGTCGGCCTTTTCGCGCATCTGGTTCATGACCTTGTCACGCTCGCCGGACACCACATCATGCACGGTGCGCTTGCCGAATTCTTCGCGCAGGCCGGCGTTGACGGTCTGGTTGAGGCGGGTCTTGGCACGCGACTCGTCGCCGCCGACCGAGATGTAATACAACTGCGGATCGACGATGCGCCACTTGATGTAGGAATCGACCAGCACGTTCTTCTTCTCGGAGGTGATGAAACGCTCCGGTTCGGCGTTATCGAGCGTGATGATGCGCTTTTCGAAATAGCGCACGTTCTGGACCATCGGAATCTTGAAGTAGAGGCCCGGCTCGCTGATCGCCCGCTTGACTTCACCCAGCTGGAAAACGACGGCGTACTGGCGTTGATCGACCGTGAAGATCGACATGGCCATGACCACCAGGACGGTGGCGAGAAGCGCCCCCAACAAATTGATACGCGGACTCATTACCGTCCCTCCCGATCACGCGAACGCAGCGAACCTTCGCGCGAACTTCCAGAATACGAACCACCACCGACCTTCGGCGCCGTTTCAAGTTGCGGCGGTGCCTCGCTGGACAGCGCCGCCGACGGTTTGGCCGTCGATGGCGCCACCGAGGCTTCCGGTGCGGCTTGTGCAGCGGTTGCCGCAGCCGTGGCCTGCATCAGTTTGTCGAGCGGCAGATAAAGCAGATTGCCCTGCCCCTTGGCATCGACCATGACCTTGCTGGTGTTGGAATAAACCTGCTGCATGGTTTCGAGGTACATGCGCTGACGCGTCACTTCCGGTGCCTTGGCGTATTCGGTGTACACCTGCTTGAAGCGCGAGGCATCACCCTCGGCCGAGGAAATGACCCGCTGCTTGTAGCCATTGGCTTCTTCGAGCAAGCGTGCCGACGTACCCTTGGCCTTTGGAATCACGTCATTGGCGTAGGCCTGGCCTTCATTTTTCTGGCGCTCGCGATCCTGGCCGGCTTTCACGGCATCGTCAAAAGCAGCCTGCACCTGCTCGGGTGGCTGGGCATTCTGCATGGTCACCTTGGAAATCAGGATACCGCTCTGGTAGCGGTCCAGGATGTCCTGCATGAGTTTGGCGGCCTGGGTGGCGATCTGCTCGCGACCTTCGTAGAGCACGTAGTCCATCTTGCTCTTGCCGACAATTTCGCGCACCGCGGATTCGGCCGCACCCATCACGGCCTCATCGGTCGAGCGGTTGTTGAACAGATACTCGACCGGGTCCTTGAGGATGTACTGGACGGCGAACTGGATGTTTACGATGTTTTCGTCATCGGTCAGCATCAGGGCTTCCTTGAGCACCTTGTTGCGCTCGCTGCCGCGATAACCGATTTCGATGGTGCGTACGCCGGTCAGGTTGACCAGTTCATGCGACTGGATCGGATACGGCAGGCGCCAGCGCAGGCCGGGATCGGTCGCTTCCTTGAAGCTGCCGAACTGGAGCACGAGACCGCGCTGCGAGGCATCAACGATGTAAAAACCGGACGCCAGCCAGACGACGGCGACCAGGCCAACAATGAGGCCGACGCCACCACCGATGAATTTGGGATTGAAATCAATATTCGGCATGCGGGGACCATCACCGCCGCCATTGCCGCCACCGCCACCCTTTTTGCCGAACATACCGGACAATTTGCGATTGAAGTCGCGCCACAATTCTTCGAGGTCGGGCGGGCCGTCGTTGGGTCGGCGCGGGCCGTTGCCACCTGATTTGTTATCGTCATTACCGCCGCGGTTACCCCACTGCGGGTCATTGAGCGACATGAAAATACCTAGGGTCGGGATCATGGATGTCGGGATTCAGTTGATGTAGTCGTGTTGTGCTTCAAATTCAGCTTCAGCTATCGCCTTCTGACGGGCTTCAGCCTTGGCTCGGGCATACTCGGCCAGGGATTCACGCAACAAATCCAGGCCTTCTCCAGTCCGCGCACTGACTCGAACGCGCGCGATATTACCATACTCATCCCGCTCGAGCCCCGGCTGGGCCTCGGTCAGGTCTATCTTGTTCCAGGCAATCAACTGCCCCACCCGGTCGGCACCGATTTCACGCAGCACCTTGTTCACTTCCTCAATCTGCTCGTCACGCGCATGACTGGCGCTATCCACCACATGCAGGAGCAGGTCGGCATGCGTCGCCACTTCGAGTGTGGCATGGAATGCATCGACCAGTGAGTGCGGCAGATCACGAATAAATCCGACGGTGTCGGAAATCACGATATTACCCGCTCCGGCTATCCACAGTTTGCGCGACGTCGTATCGAGCGTGGCGAACAACTGATCCGCCGCAAAAACGCCGGCATGGGTCAAGGCATTGAACAGGGTCGACTTTCCCGCATTGGTATAGCCGACCAGCGACACGTTGAGGACATCGCCGCGCATCCGCGCCTTGCGCTGCACGCCGCGCTGCCGCGAAAGCTTTTGCAGCCTGTCTTTGAGCAACTTGACACGATTGCCGAGCAGGCGACGATCCGTTTCCAGCTGCTTTTCACCCGGACCGCGCATGCCGATACCGCCGCGTTGCCGCTCAAGGTGAGTCCAGCCGCGCACCAGCCGGGTCGACAAATGTTCGAGCTGGGCCAGTTCAACCTGCAACTTGCCCTCCGCACTCGAGGCGCGCAAGGCAAAAATATCCAGAATCAGGCTGGTTCGATCGATCACCCGGCATTTGAGCGCCCGTTCGAGATTACGTTCCTGCGCTGGTGAAAGCTCATGATTGAAAATCACCAGATCGGCCTCGCCCGCCGCCAGCATGTCGCCAATTTCGTCAACCTTGCCTTTGCCGGCAAAGGTCTTGGGATCAGGGCTCTGGCGTCGGCCAAAGACTTCGGCCACTACCATGCCACCGGCCGACTCGGCCAACAGACGGACTTCCTCGAGTTGGTCTTCGAGATCGGGCTGACCAAAATCAAGTTGCACGATCACCGCACGTTCACCGGCGGCGGGTCGTTCAATCATGGGCGTTTCCGGGAAAGAGAAAGGCGACCCGACCAGACCGGCGGGTCGCTGGACAGGAGTCGATTATTCCGGCGCCTGTTCCTGCTGGAGGTTGACCGGGCGGGCCGGCACCACCGTCGAGATGGCGTGTTTGTAAACCATCTGCGTCACCGTGTTCTTGAGCAGTACGACGTACTGATCGAACGATTCAACCTGGCCCTGCAATTTGATCCCGTTTACCAGGTAAATAGAGACGGGAACATGCTCACGACGAAGAGCGTTGAGGAAGGGGTCTTGTAAAAGTTGCCCTTTGTTACTCATGGTGTGGACTCCATGTAATTGTTATGAGGGTCCTAATGTACCCAAATTTATAAAGTACTGCCGAAAATTTTGCAGTTTATTTCGCGTCTTTGTCGGCAAACGGGTTTTTGGCGCTGACACACTGGATACGGAGCGGCGTTCCCTGCAATTTGAACGCTTCGCGGAAGGTGTGCTCGAGAAAACGCCGGTAGCTGTCGGTAATCTTGTCGACGGCGTTGCCGTGGATGACGATGATCGGCGGATTCGAGCCGCCCTGGTGGGCGTAGCGCGGCTTGGGCCGGAACAGGCCGTGCTTTGCTGGCGCCTGCTTGGCCACCGCATCGATCAGGACGCGGGTCAGGCGCGGCGTCGTCATCTTGGCCATGGCGGCGGCGTAGGCGGTGTCGACGGAACGGAACATGGCTTCCAGGCCGATATTGTCGCGCGCCGAAATGAAATGAAACTTGGCGAAGTTGAGGAACTGCAGCTTGCGCTGCAGGATCTGCCGGGTCTGCTCGCGGGTGTAGGCATCGAGACCATCCCACTTGTTGACGGCGACGACCAGGGCGCGCCCGGACTGCACGATGAAGTCGGCAATATGGGCATCCTGATCGGACACATCGGCCTTCGCATCGACCATGAGAATGACCACATTGGCATCCTCGATGGCCTGCAGGGTCTTCACCACCGAGAATTTCTCGATAGTCTCGAAAATCTTGCCGCGCTTGCGCATGCCGGCCGTATCGACGAGCACGTATTTGCGCCCGCCACGCTCGAAATCGATTTCGATCGAGTCACGCGTCGTACCCGGTGCATCGAAGGCGATGACGCGCTCTTCGCCGAGCAAGGTATTGATCAAAGTCGATTTGCCGACATTCGGACGACCGACGATGGCCACACGGACGGCATCGGAATGCCATTCGTCATCCTCAGGCTCGGGGAAGCTTTCCAGGGCCAGTTCGACCAGGCCACGTACCCCTTCGCCGTGCGCCGAGGAAATGGCATTGGGCTCGCCCAGACCGAGTTCGTGGAACTCTGCCTCGACCATGCCACTGTTCATGCCTTCGGCCTTGTTGACCGCGACGATGACCGGGCAATCGACACGACGCAGCTTGTTGGCGATTTCCTTGTCGTGCGGCGTCAGGCCGGAACGACCATCGACGACGAAGATGATGGCGTCAGCTTCGGCAATCGCCTGCTCGGTCTGGCGCGCCATTTCATGCAGGATGCCTTCCTTGACGAGCGGCTCGAAACCACCGGTGTCGACCACCAGATGGGGTTTCTTGCCGAGTTTGCCGTGACCGTAGTGACGGTCGCGGGTCAGCCCCGGCATGTCGGCGACGATGGCGTCGCGCGACTTGGTCAGACGGTTGAAGAGCGTGGATTTGCCGACATTGGGTCGGCCCACCAGAACGAGCGTAGGTTTCATTGAGCCTCGATTGCGCTCACGCTGCCGCCCGTGGTCTGGACCAGGACGGCATTACCGAGCATCTTAAGTGGCGCGCGAACCGGCGTACCATCGGTTTTCTGGCGTGCGGCAAAACTGCCATCCTCGCGCGACAGGAAATGAACAAAGCCTTCGCCATCGGCCACGGCGACGAGACCGCGCTGCACTACCGGCGCCGACAGGCGGCGGTTCTTCAGCTTGTCCTGCTTCCAGAGACTGCTGCCCGACTGACGATCGAGCGCCGAGATGATGCCCTTGTCGTCGGCCACATAGACGTAGCGGCCATCCATGGCCAGACCGGTGACCGACGAGAGGTCGCGCGACCAGATCATCGCTCCGCCCTGCCCCATGTCGAAACAGGCGACCCGCCCCTGGAAGGCGACAGCGCAGATCAGACGGCCATCGACGACAGGCGAGGCGACGATATCCGCCACCCGGTCAAGCTCGGTCGCCCCTTTCGGCAAGGCGACGGTCCCTTCCCAGATGGGCGCACCGTTCTGCACCGCCAGCGCAACCAGCTTGCCACCCGGATAGCCGACGAAAACATAGCGGTCGGCAAAGACGGGCGAACCAGCACTGCGCACCGACAGGGCCGGCGTGGTGCGCTGGTAGACCCACTTTCGTCCGCCATCGCCGGCATCCAGCAGATGCACGCGATTGTCGCCGCTCTTGACGGCTACGCCATCGTCGCCGACCACGGGGGCAGCCAGCACTTCGCTGGACACCTTGGCCTGCCAGAGTGCCTTGCCATCTTCGGTGGAGAAAGCCAGCACTTCACCCTTCGAGGTACCAACCACCAGCACACGGCCATTGGCGCCGACGCCAGCCGACAGCGGCTGACCCGCGTCGATTTTCCAGACGACCTTGCCGTCTGCAAGCTTGAAGACCGTACCGCTCCGGCTTGCGACATAGGCCACATCACCGACCACAGCCGGCGTGAACGTATAGTCAGCCGCCTTGCCGACACTCACCGACCAGGCCGTGCGCACCTCGGCGCTGGCCTTGAAGGGGACGAGCGAAGGCATTTTCTGCCCGGCGCTGGAGAACGGATTGATCGCGTCGATGCTATCCGACACCGTCGCACAACCGCCGAGCAAGAGCCCGGCAGCGGCGAAAAGGGCTACAAGTTGACGTGACATCAGGCGGCCTCACCGAGGTTATCGAGTTTCTGTTGCAGCAGTTCACGGCCGGCGCCCTGCTTGCCGGTCATCTTGTCGAGCGCGGCCTTGTAGGCGGCACGCGCTTCAGCCTTTTTGCCCTGGGCCGTCAATACGTCGCCCTTCAATTCCAGGAAACGCGTATCGAAAGCCGGCGCGTGTGAGGCATCGAGCTGCTTGAGCGCTTCATCGTAAGCCTGATCATCGAGCTGGACAGCCGCCAGACGAAGACGTCCGAGATCCCTCAATTCGTCCTTGCCGTTTTCGGCCACCCAGCCAAACTGGGTTTTCGCCGTCTTCAGGTCACCGGCTTCGAAGGACTGCTTGCCGGCCAGCATGGCGCCCAGCGACGCGTAGCTGGTGCTGCCGAATTTTTCGGCCAGTTCACCGGCCGCCGCCTTGACCTTCTGGGCATCGCCTATGGATGTCGCCTGCTCGAGCACACTGTAGATGGCCGCCGCTTGCGACGACTGTCCGCGCTGGTACCAGTTCCAGCCCTGCCAGCCGATGACGCCCAGCGAGACTGCGACCACCACACCGGTCACGAGATTGCCGTACATCTTCCACCAGGTCTTGATGGAGTCGATCTGTTCCTGCTCTTCGAGGTCGTAATGCGCCATGCTGCCTATTCCTCTTCATCCGAATCAATAATTTGGTCGATGATGGCTTCGGCCAGTTCATCGACTTTCAGTTTACGTTGTTCCATGCCGCTCTGGCGCAGCGATTTCAACTGGGCCTCGCCAGTCGCCGCTTCGTCATCGCCGATGATCACGGCGAATAGCGCACCGCTGCCATCGGCCTTCTTCATTTGCGACTTGAAGCTGCCGCCACCGCAGTGCTGCAGCACGTCGATACCCTGATCGCGCAGGCCTTCGGCCACGCGGAAGGCCAAGCGGGCGGCTTCATCGCCCTGATGCACGAGGTAAACATCGGGTGTCGGAGCAGCCGGCTCGCCGCCCGAATCCTTGATCAGCGCAATCAGGCGCTCAATGCCCATGGCAAAGCCGCAGGCCGGCGTCGGCTTGCCGCCGAGTTGCTCGACCAGACCATCGTAACGACCACCGGCGCAGACCGTACCCTGGGCGCCGAGCTTGTCGGTGACCCATTCGAAGACGGTCAGGTTGTAGTAATCGAGGCCACGCACCAGGCGCGGATTGATCTTGAACGGGATGCCGGCATCGCGCAGGACGCGCTGCACGCCTTCGAAATGCGCCAGCGATTCGGCGCCAAGATAGTCGATGAGCTTCGGCGCCGCGGCGCAGAGATCCTGCATGGCCGGATTCTTGGTGTCGAGAATGCGCAGCGGATTGGTATGCAGGCGGCGCTTGGCCTCCTCGTCAAGCAGTTCGGCGTTTTCCTCGAAATAGGTAATCAGGGCGGCGCGATGCAGGGCGCGCTCGGCTGGCTGGCCGAGGCTGTTCAGTTGCAGCTCGATGCCGTCCAGCCCGAGATCGTTCCACAGGCGCGCGCCCATGAGGATCATTTCGGCGTCGATATCCGGACCGGCCATGCCGAAGGACTCGACACCGACCTGGTGGAACTGGCGATAACGCCCCTTCTGCGGCCGTTCGTGACGGAACATCTGGCCGATGTAATAGAGGCGCTGGGTCTGGCGGGCCGCCAGATTGTGCTCGATGACGGCGCGCACACAACCGGCCGTGCCTTCCGGGCGCAGGGTCAGCGCTTCGCCGTTGAGGCCGTCGATGAAGGAATACATTTCCTTTTCGACAATATCGGTGACTTCGCCGATGGCGCGCTTGAAGAGCGGCGTCGGCTCGACGATGGGCATGCGGATCGGACGATAGCCGTAGCCCTTGAGCCAGGACCGGATGGTGTCCTCGAAGAGTTCCCAGAAGGCGGCTTCGTCGGGCAGGATGTCGTTCATCCCGCGCACGGCTTGCAGTGTTTGACTCATGACTTCAGTTTCTTGGCATAGGTGCGCTCGACATAGCGCTCGATGATTTGCTTGAATTCGTTGGCGATGTTGTCGCCCTTGAGGGTAACCGTCTTCTGGCCATCTTCATAAACCGGGGCCGACGGGGCTTCGCCCGTACCGGGCAGCGAAATGCCGATATTGGCGTGCTTCGATTCGCCGGGACCATTGACGATGCAGCCCATGACAGCCAGGGTCATATTCTCGGCACCGTCGTACTTGAGCTTCCACTCCGGCATCTTGGCGCGGACGAAGTCCTGCACCTGGCCAGCCAGTTCCTGGAAGAAGGTGCTGGTCGTCCGGCCGCAGCCGGGACAGGCCGCCACCATCGGCGTGAAGGCGCGCAGGCCCATGGTCTGCAGGATTTCCTGGGCGACGATGACTTCCTGCGAACGCGAACCGCCGGGCTCCGGGGTCAGCGAAATGCGGATGGTGTCGCCGATGCCCTCCTGGAGCAGGACGGAGAGCGCCGCGGTCGACGCGACAATGCCCTTGGAACCCATGCCGGCTTCGGTCAGGCCCAGATGCAGCGCATAGTCGGCTCGCTTCGACAGTTCGCGGTAAATGGCGATCAGGTCCTGGACGCTCGACACCTTGCAGGAAAGGATGATCCGGTTGCCGGCCAGACCGACCTCTTCGGCCTTGGCGGCCGATTCGAGGGCCGAGGTGACCATGGCGTGACGCATGATCTCGGTCGCATCCAGAGGCTGAGACCGACGGGAGTTTTCGTCCATGATGCGGGCCAGCAGATCCTGGTCGAGGCTGCCCCAGTTGACGCCGATGCGCACCGGCTTGTCGTATTTGCAGGCCAACTCGACCATCTGGGCGAACTGCTCGTCCTTCTTTTTGCCGAAACCGACATTGCCGGGATTGATCCGGTACTTGGCGAGTGCCTCGGCACAGGCCGGATGTTCGGTGAGCAGGCGATGACCGTTATAGTGAAAATCGCCGATCAAAGGCACATTGCAGTTCATGCGGTCGAGATGTTCGCGGATTTTCGGCACGGCAGCGGCCGCTTCGGGCGAATTCACGGTGATCCGCACCAGCTCCGAACCGGCCCGCGCCAGCTCGGCCGTCTGCACGGCGGTCGCCAGATAGTCGGCGGTATCGGTATTGGTCATCGACTGGATAACCGTCGGGGCATCGCCCCCCAGTTTCACATGGCCGACGAGACAGGACCGGGTCAGGCGTTTGGCAACTGCGCTCACGCTTTACTCCAGAACCAGACGGGCCACGTCGCCGCGCGTATGCGGGGCCAGATCAACCGCCTCGCCGTGCCAGAAGACCCGGACGCCCGGTGCATAACCGACACTCAGTGAAAGCGGCCCGTGGCCGTCCATGGCCTGTTCCGCACCGGCGGTCAGGCGCTGGGAAAAGATGACCTTGTTGTCGCGGTCGCGGACTTCAAGCCACGAATCCTTGTCGACCACGAAACGCAATTGCGGCACCGTGCCGGACTGGCCGACAGGGGCGGCGCTGGCCGATGGCGAAGCCTGCGCCTCAGCCGGCGCCAGCGCCTGCGGGTTCATGACCTGCTGCGGCGTGCTCCCCGGCGGGAAAACCGGCTCCGCAGCGGGCGCCACGGCAGCGACTTCCTGGTCCTTGCGGGCCAGCGAGTCGAGCAGCAACTGCGTACTCTCGCGCAGGGAAGACAGGTCGCCGGGCATCAGGAAATAGGCCAGCGCCGCGAGCACCACCGAACCGGCACCAATCAGCACGACGAGCTTGCTGCGCCGCGTGCCGGCACTGCCGGAATGCGGCATGGTCGCCGGTACGGCATCTGAATTGCCGAGACTGCTCACCGGTTTTTCCAGCACCTCATCGAGCTGCGCCATGAGCGGCGCCGCATCGATCTGAATCAGGCGGGCATAATTGCGGACAAAGCCGCGGATGAAGGTATTGCCCGGCAGACCTTTCCAGTCGCCCGCTTCAAGGGCTTCAACCTGACGCTGCCCCAGCTTGAGGGTCTGGGCGATATCGGCAAGTTCCAGCCCGCGCGATTCCCGCGCCAGACGCAACTGCTCGCCGACCGGCGGCCCGGAAATCACGACCACATCATCAGCCACGACGTCCTGGATATTCTCCTGCTCACTCATTCAAAATTACCCTTTAGGAATTCCTGATACTCCGGCGATGTCGGATAACGACCGCGCAGTTGCGAGGCGTAGCCAGCTTCGGCCGCCCGGTTGCCTTGCTTGCGTTCGAGACGCAAGCCGAGCCACAGGGCGTCAGCCGTCGGCGGCTCCATCATTTTCAGCGCATCGGCGAGATAGATGCGCGACTCTTCGAATATGCCACGTCGGTAAAAAATCTTGGCTAGTTGCAGACGGGCCGAAACCGCGCCATCGCGGGACAGCTGCAGGGCCTTGAGCAGGTAGTCCTGCGCTGCATCGAAATCGCCCGCCTTGAAGGCACAGGTTCCGGCATTGGTGTAGGCCCGGTCAGGCGTTTCGTACAGCGGGCTCTTCAGCGCATTGAGAAAATAGCTGATCGACTGGCGCTCCTTGCCTGTTTCGCAAAGGAACCAGCCGTAATTGTTATTCACTTCGGGATCGTTCGGCGCGAGGCTCAGCGCCTGACGAAAATCCTCTTCAGCCTTGCCGTATTCCTGGAGCGACAGACGCACCAGACCGCGGACGCTGTAGGCCTGGAAATAGGCCGAATCAGCACTCAGCGCGATGCGCAGCTCATCGAGCGCGACGCCCGGATTGCCGGCCTGAAAATACATGGAGCCGAGCTCGGTGTGTATCCTGGCCCGGCTGCGCGGATCGCTCGCCCCTTTGACCTGACCGGTTGCCGAGGGATTGAATTCGTATTGCGCCGAGGCAGAAAAGCTGCAGAGCAGCCCCAGGCAAAGCGCCGCCATCCGGCTTTTCAGCAAAAAAAGTTTCACGATCTTGCCTCCACGAGGGGAATCACCCGGCTGGCCGTACGCCGCGTCTTGTCCTGCACCTGCCCGGCCAGTTGGCCACAGGCAGCATCGATGTCGTCACCCCGCGTCTTGCGCGTGGTGGTAACGATACCGGCCTGCATCAGGATATCGCCAAAGCGCCGTACCCGCTCGGCCGGCGAGCGCTTGAAGGGCGAACCGGGGAAGGGATTGAACGGAATCAGGTTGAACTTGCAATGGACCGCCTTGACCAGCGCAAGCAGTTCGCGGGCGTGGGCGTCGCTGTCGTTGATGCCGTCGAGCATGATGTACTCGAAGGTAATGAAATCGCGGGGCGCCTTCTCAAGATAACGCTGGCAAGCGGCCATCAGTTCCTTGAGCGGATATTTCTGGTTGATCGGCACCAGTTGGTCGCGCAGCCTGTCGTTCGGCGCATGCAGCGAAACAGCCAGGGCCACCGGGCACTCGTCACCGAGCCTGTCCATGACCGGCACCAGACCCGAGGTGGAGACCGTGACGCGACGGCGCGACAGGCCGTAGGCGTTGTCGTCGAGCATGAGCTTCAAGGCGGCCACGGAATTGTCGAAATTGGCGAGCGGTTCGCCCATGCCCATCAGGACCACATTGGAAATCACCCGCTGGTCGCCATGGACGGCACCCAGGGCGTGATTGGCCTGCCATAGCTGGCCAATGATTTCGGCGACCGTCAGATTGCGGTTGAAACCCTGCTTGCCGGTCGAACAGAAGGCGCAATCGAGGGCGCAACCGGCCTGCGTGGAAATGCACAGCGTGCCGCGGTCGTCTTCGGGGATGAACACCGTTTCGACGGCGTTGTTGTTGCCGACATCGATCAAGAACTTGCGTGTGCCGTCATCCGACAGCTTGTCGGAAACCACGGCGGGCGGCGCGACGACCGCCGTCGCCTTGAGCTTCTCGCGAAGACTCTTGGCGATATCGGTCATGGCGTCAAAATCCGCCACCCCGGACCGATGGATCCAGCGCAGCACCTGCTTGGCCCGGAAAGGCTTTTCGCCCTGCTCGGCAAACCAGGCAGTCAGGCTTTCGCCATCGAGATCGAGAAGATTTTTCATAGGATTCAGAATCGAAGATCCAGCTTTTAGCTAACTGCCGGATCCTCGATCCTAATGGCTGCTTTTAGCGGCCAGCGTAAACGTTCAGGCCCGGGAAGAAGAAGGCGACTTCCACGGCGGCGGTTTCCGGTGCGTCAGAGCCATGCACGGCGTTGGCATCGATCGATTCGGCGAAGTCAGCACGGATGGTGCCGGCTGCGGCTTCCTTCGGGTTGGTGGCGCCCATCAGTTCGCGGTTCTTGGCGATGGCGTTTTCACCTTCGAGCACTTGCACCATGACCGGACCGGAGGTCATGAAGGAGACCAGATCCTTGAAGAACGGACGGGCCTTGTGCACGGCGTAGAACTGGCCGGCTTCCTGTTCGGACAACCAGACCATCTTGGAAGCAACGATCTTCAGACCGTTGGTTTCAAAACGGGAGTAAATCTTGCCGATAACGTTCTTGGCAACAGCGTCGGGTTTGATGATGGAGAGGGCGAGTTCGATAGCCATAAAATTGCTCCGCAAAAGCTAGACAGTTGAAAAACGGGCAATTTTAGCAGATTCGGGCCACGAACGCCCGACTCACTGCGTTGGCTATTTCACGGCTTCCGCCTTGTTCAGCGGCTCGCGCAGCAGGGCAAAACTGCGTGGCGCAACGTATTGCAGCAACTCCTTGCCGTCGGCATCGACCACGACATCGAGCCCCTTGGCCGGATAAAGCAGATGCACCCGCTTTTCCGACACGACCAGCCGTTCGCCCGGCGGCCCGAAGCGCTGAACCACCGTCGCTTCGTCGAGATTGACCGTGGGAATCACGCTGATTGCCTTGACCGGCATTTTTTCAATGGCGACCAGATCATCCGGATGCAGCGTGATCTTGCGCGTCGTGCTGTCCATGTGATTGGCCTTCAGGGCGCGATCACGCATGGCGGCGACGGTTTCGACGCTGGCCTCGACCGTCACAATGACCTTGGCCAGCACGAAGCCGAGTGCAAGTTGCGAGTAAAAGCCTTCCACGGCACCCATCTCGTCCGGCTCGGCGATGATCGCCAGGTCCATTTCGCTACCGAATTTCTGGCGCACCTCGCCCAGTGTGCTGACACCAGGCCGCAGACCGAAAACCGAACTGCCGCCCTCGGCATCGAGCTCGATCTGCCAGGGCAGATTGGCGTTTGGATCAACGCCCTGCTGCTTTCCCATCCCCGGAAACAGGAAGGGAACAACCAGTGCCACAAGGACGAGGGCGATCAACGATAGGGCGAATTTCATGGTTTCCTGACGGACTTTCCGGGGAGCGGATTGTGCCATACCGATCCGCCAAAAAAACAGGCCCCGAACAAAGTCGGGGCCTGTCCATGCAGCGCGTGAAACGTTTAAATCATGCCCAGCCGCTGCGGCAACCAGAGCGACAGCCCCGGCCAGTAGGTCACCACCATCAGGAAGCAGAGCATCGACAGCAGCCACGGCCAGACCGCCACGGTCAACTCGGTGATACCCATTTTCGTGATACCGGAAGCCACATAGAGATTCAGGCCGACCGGCGGATGACACATGCCGACCTCCATGTTGACCACCATCAGGATGCCGAAGTGCACCGGATGGATACCCAGCGCCACGGCCACCGGGAACAGGATGGGCGCAAAGATCAGAACGATCGAAGACGGCTCCATGAAGTTGCCGGCCAGCAACAGGATGACGTTGACGGCGAGCAGGAAGGTAATCATCCCCAGCCCGTTGCCCAGCATCCAGTCAGCCAGCGACTGCGGAATGTTCTCGTTGGTCATGATGAAGGAGAACAGAACCGCATTGGTGATGATGTAAAGCAGCATCGCCGACATGTTGGCCGAGTTGAGCAGCACCTTTGGTACATCCTTGAAGCCGAGATCCTTGTAGATGAAAACAGCACAGATGAAGGCATAGACCGCAGACATCGCAGCCGCTTCGGTCGGCGTGAAAATGCCTGAGTAGATACCGCCCATGACGACGACGATGAGGAGCAGGCCCCAGACCGAAGCGCGGAAGGCCTTCCAGCGCTCACCCCAGGTCGCCTTGGGCTGACGCGGGTAGTCGAACTTCTTGGCGCGATACCAGGTAACACCGCCCAGCACACCAGCCAGCGCCAGACCGGGAATGACCCCGGCCATGAACAAGGCGCCGACCGAGGTATTGGTCGCCACCGAGTACATGACCATGACGATGGACGGTGGAATCAGGATACCGAGCGCCCCCGAGGTGGCAATCACGCCCGCCCCGAACTTGTTCGGGAAACCCGCCTTGACCATCGCCGGCAGCAGGATGGAGCCGATGGCCACGACGGTGGCCGGACTGGATCCGGAGACTGCTGCGAACAGGGCGCAAGCCAGCACGCCGGCCAAACCGAGACCGCCATACCAGTGGCCGACCATGGACGTGGCGAAATTAATCATCCGTTTCGCCACCCCGCCGTGGGTCAGGAAATTGCCGGCGAGAATGAAGAAGGGAATGGCCATGATCTCGAACTTCTCGATGCCCGTGAACAACTTCAGGGCGACCGATTCGAGCGGCACCTGCGTCATCGTGAAGAGGAAGGTCAACACGGTCAGGCCAAGCGAAATGGAGATCGGCATGCCGGTCAGCATGAGCACGGCAAGCAGGGTAAAAATCACCAGGGCGTTCATTGCTGCTCTCCCTTGTCGTCGCTGTGACGGCGGTCAGCGCCGGCACGGCGTTCGCCAATCATTGGGTGCTTGAGGTCGTGCATGTGCAGGTTGTCGTCCAAACCATAAAGATTGACATCGGCGGGCGGCACTTCATCCTCGAGACCATCGACATGACCATGGTCGTGATGCGGCAGTTCGCCTGTTTTCAGGAAACCCCAGGTGACCTGCAGGAAGCGGAAACACATCAGCGACGAACCAAGCGGGATGGCGCTATAGACTATCCAGGTCGGCCATTCCAGGTCAGGCGTCGTCGGCCCCTCGTAGTTGTCACCGGTATCGATGCCGAGGAACTGGAAGATGGCGTAGTGAGCGCCGTTTTCCCAGACGAAATGGGCCCCCAGCGTAGCCACGACCCCCGTGAACAAGGCGCCGGACAGCAGCCCGAAAACAATGGCCTTGCCGCGCTTGCTGTCATCGAGGCGATTGATCAGGACATCGACCCCGACGTGGATGCCGGTCCGCACCCCGTAGGCCGCGCCGAATTTGGCCATCCACACGAACATGATGATGCAGAGCTCCTGGGCCCAGCCGAAATCGAGCGTCAGCAGCCAGTCCTGGAGGCCGGGAATATCCTGCCCGGCCATGTAGCGATGCATGACTGAAACGAAAATTATGAGTGTGGCCGCTCCCATCAGGAAAGTGACCAGCAACTCTTCAAGGTGATTCAAGGCCTTGTTGATCATGACGAGTTCCCCCGTTGTGACGCGGGGGCCGCAGCCCCCGCATTCATGTTGCTATGACGATTAAAGGCTGTCCGGCTTGAAACCGATATCCTTGTAAACCGCCTGGATCACTTCCTTGCCAACGCGGCTTTCCATCTTCTGATGGACTGGCACCAGCGCCTTCTTGAAAGCCAGGCGCTCTTCCTTGGTCGGCGTGTAAACCGTGGTCTTGCCGCTCTTCTTGACGGCATCCAGCGCGCTTTCGTTTTCCACCTTGGCGATCTGGTTGGCGTAACGGGTCGCCTGCTCCATGGCATCCTCAAGTTGCCCGCGAACATCAGCCGGCAGTCCGTCCCAGAACTTCTTGTTAACAATGACGGCGTAACCGAGATAACCATGCTCGGTCAGCGTCAGGTGCTTCTGCACCTCATGCATTTTCTGGGTGTAGAGATTCGAGATCGGATTCTCGGTGCCATCGACCACGCCGGTCTGCAGCGCCTGATAGACCTCGGAGAAGGCCATGACCTGCGGCAGGCCACCCAGCGCACGAACTTGCTCTTCGAGCACCTTGGATGACTGGATGCGCAGCTTCTTGCCCTTGAGATCAGCCGGCGTCTTGATCGGCGTGTTCAGCGAGAAGGACTTGAAACCGTTGTCCCAGTAACCCAGTCCGCGGATGCCCTTGGGCTCCAGCTTGGCCAGCAGTTGCTTGCCAACCGCACCATTGGTCACCTTGCGCAGAGCATCGTAGTCACTGAAGATGAAGGGCAGGTCGAAGACTTCGAATTCCTTGACACCGAGCGGACCGAACTTGGCCAGCGAGGGGGCCAGCATCTGGACGGCGCCCAGTTGCAGCGCTTCCATTTCTTCCTTGTCCTTGTACAGCGTCGAGTTGGCATAGACCTCGACCTTGACCTTGCCCTTGGTCAGTTCGCCCGCTTTCTTGGCGAACATTTCGGCAGCCTTGCCTTTCGGCGTATCGGCGGCCACGACGTGGCTGAACTTGATGACTATCGGGGACTGCGCATACGCAGCCAGCGACAGCGCACCGGCAAACAGGGCAACCAGCAGCTTGGATACTTTCATTGTTGTCTCCTCCAGAGATTGGAATCGCGAAATCATTTAATTTCGCCTGAGTGAAATTATTACGAAAGGGATAAGTGTTGCGTATTGTGGATTTCCACATATAGATCCACCATAAAAAAACCGCCGGACCAGCCGGCGGTTTTTTGCTCCGTGTATTGCGCTCAGTGGTGCTCGACAATCGGGCGTGGCACGTGAGGAATGATGATTTCCGGCGCATCATCAAGCACCAGTTCCGGATTCTCGGCCTCGTCGGCGGTTTCGTCGTTGAGCACTGCCGTCAGACGATCCGTATCCAGTGCCTTGCACCATTTGGCAACGACCAGCGTCGCCACGCTGTTGCCGATGAAGTTGGTCAGCGCACGTGCCTCGGACATGAAGCGATCGATGCCGAGAATCAGCGCCAGGCCGGCCACCGGCACGGTACCGACCGCCGACAGCGTGGCCGCCAGCACGATGAAACCGCTACCCGTCACACCGGCAGCCCCCTTGGAGGTCAGCAGCAGGATGAGCAGCAGCGTGATCTGCTGCCCGAGATCCATGGGGGTATTGGTCGCCTGGGCAATGAACACGGCGGCCATGGTCAGGTAGATCGAGGTGCCATCAAGATTGAAGGAGTAACCGGTCGGCACGACCAAACCCACCACCGACTTCTCGGCACCGGCGTTTTCCATCTTGGCCATCAGGCGCGGCAGTGCGGATTCGGACGACGAGGTACCGAGGACCAGGAAGAGTTCTTCCTTGATGTACTTGATCAACTTGAAAATCGAGAAGCCGTGGAAGGCGGCAATGCTGCCCAGCACACCGACGATGAAGATGACGCAGGTCAGGTAGAAGGCGCCCATCAGGCTGGCCAGCTGGGTCAGGCTGCCCAGGCCGTGCTTGCCGATGGTGTAGGCCATGGCACCGAAGGCACCAATCGGGGCGACCTTCATGATGACGCCGACGATACCGAAGAGCACGTGCGACAGCTTTTCGATCAGATCGAAGACCGGCTTGCCGCGCTCGCCGAAGGCATGCATGGCATAACCGAAGAGGATGGAGAAGAACAGCACCTGCAGCATGTCGCCCTTGGCAAAGGCATCGACGACGCTGGTCGGGATGATGTTGAGCAGGAAATCGACGGTCGACTGCATCTTGCCCGGCTCGGCATACTTGGCGATGCCTTTGGTGTCGAGTGTCGCGACATCGACATTCATGCCGACACCCGGCTGCCACAGATTGACCACGACCAGACCGATGACCAGGGCAATCGAGCTGACAACTTCAAAGTAGAGCACGGCCAGACCGCCGGTCTTGCCGACCTTCTTCATGTCTTCCATGCCGGCGATGCCGACGACGATGGTGCAGAAGATGATCGGGGCGATGATCATCTTGATCAGCTTGATGAAGCCATCGCCCAGCGGCTTCATTGCAGCACCGCTTTCGGGATAGAAATGGCCGAGTGCGACACCGATGACGATGGCGACAATGACCTGGAAATACAGACTCTTGAATAGCGCTTTTTTGGCCATGAATCCCGTGCTCCTCTGGTGAATTTCTGTTGGAATATTTAAGTCGGAGCGGAGTATCGGTGCCATCGCCAGCGCGCACCATTGTGGATATCCGAATTGTGGAAAGCCACAATGCCAGCGAGCGGAATGCCGTGATGTACCATGCCGCCATGACTGACGCCCGCCCCACTCCACCCGCCAGCGCCCGCCGCCTGCGCTGGCTACTGGCCCTGCCCAAGCTGGGCATCGTGCTGCTGCTCGTGGCCGTGCTCACGCTGATCTGGCTGCTGCACAGCAACGAGGCGGAAGAGGAGCGTTCGGCGCTGATCAAGGATGTGCTCTGGCTCGAGCAAAACCTGCGCTTTCACCTTGATGGCAACCAGGAACAGTTGCAGCAACTGGCCCTGGAAATGTCCAGCGAGCCCAACCGGCAGAAACATTTCCGGCTGCGGGCCGAACACCTGCGCAAGAACTCGCCCGACATCGCGCAGATACTCTGGCTGGATGCCAACCGGCAGATCATTGATGCGCTGCCGACGGCCAATCACCTCGATCGTGACATCGAGCCTTTCGGCCCGACCGCGGCGGCCAGGGCTTTCGAACTGGCCAGCCAGTTGGGCAAACAGCAATACAGCGAACCTTTTTTTCTCGAAGGCAACAGCGCCTTCATCGAACTGCTCGTGCCCATCTTCAGCGAGCGCAAGCTGACGGGCATGCTGGCCCTCGTCTACCCGCTCGACACGCTGCTCGCCAGCCAGGTGCCGTGGTGGTTTACCGAAAAGTACAAGGTAGAAATCGTTGATGACAACGACCGCCTGTTCGCCTCAAAAACCCATATCGCCGGCAAGCATAACCAAAGCTACGAAATCCCCTTCGACCCGCCCGGCGCCGGACTATTGCTGCGCGTCACCAACTACAACGCACCGGACAATTCGCTCCAGCGACTGCTCGTCGCCGCCATCATCCTGCTCGCCAGCGGGGTCTTCTGGAGTCTGTGGCTGGTCCGCGAACTCATGAAGAAGCGCTCGCTGGCTGAAGACGCCTTGCGCGAGGAACACGCCTTCCGCGCCGCCATGGAAAATTCCCTGACCGTCGGCATGCGGGCGCGTGACCTCGTCGGGCGCGTCATCTACGTCAACCCGGCCTTCTGCCGAATGACCGGCTTCAGTGCGGCCGAACTGGTCAATCAGGCGCCGCCCATGCCCTACTGGGCACCGGAACAACTGGAAGAAACCTACGCCATGCACCAGACCGTGCTGGCCGGCGATGCGCCACCGGACGGTTTTGAAATCACCTTCATGCGCAAAAACGGTGAGCGTTTCCAGGCGCTCATCTACGAAGCCAAGCTCATCGACGGCAATGGCCGACATACCGGCTGGATGGCTTCGGTCCTCGACATCACCGAACGCAAACACGCCCAGGAACTGGCCCGCCAGCAACAGGAACAACTTCAATTCACTTCGCGTCTGGTGACCATGGGCGAAATGGCATCGACACTGGCCCACGAACTCAATCAGCCCCTGGCCGCCATCGCCAGCTACAACACCGGTTGCCAGAATCTGCTCAACAGTGGCAAGGCCAGCCCGCAGGAGATTCTGCCGGCCCTCGAAAAAATCGGCCTGCAGGCCCAGCGCGCCGGCAAGATCATCCGCCGCGTCCATGACTTCGTCCGCAAGAGCGAACCGAAACGCGCCCCCTGCCAGTTCGGCGAAGTGGTTGAAGACTGCCTGGGTTTCGTCGAAGCCGAAGGGCGCAAGCGGCATGTCCGGATCGAATGCGACATCCCGCCGCTGCCGCCTATCCCGGCCGACCGCCTGATGCTCGAGCAGGTACTGCTCAACCTGATCCGCAACGGCATGGAGGCGATGGCCGGCAACCCGGAAACCGAGCGCGTCCTGAGCATTGCCACCACCATCCGTGACAATGAACTGCAGGTCAGCGTCAGCGACAACGGTAGCGGCATCGCCCCGGAGATCCGCGACAAGCTGTTTACCGCCTTCTTCACCACCAAACCGGAAGGCATGGGCGTCGGCCTGTCGATCTGCCGCTCCATCATCGAATTCCACCGTGGCCGGTTGTGGGTGGAAGACAACCCCCACTCGCCGACCGGAAGCGGTACGATATTCATCTTCACCCTGCCGCTGGATGCCGCATGAGCCCCCCGCAAGCCCACCTGGTCGATGACGACGACGCCATCCGCGATGCCCTGGCCTGGCTCCTGACCTCGCGCGGCATTCCCCACGCCGCCTACGATTCGGCTGAAAGCTTCCTCGCCGCATGGCACCCTGCGATGGGCGGCTGCGTGGTCCTCGACATGCGCATGACCGGGATCAGCGGCCTCGATTGCTTCGACCAGTTACTCGAACGCAAATCGACCCTGCCCGTCATTTTCCTGACCGGCCACGGCGACGTCCCGCTGGCCGTCAGCACGCTCAAGAGAGGCGCCTTCGATTTCTTCGAAAAGCCGCTCAACGACAACGAACTGGCCACCCGCATCGAAGAGGCCATGGCCCTCGATGCCCGCCAGCGGGCAGCCAATGCCTCGGTCGATTCGGTCAAGGCGCGCCTGTCCACCCTGACCACGCGCGAACGACAGATCATGGAACTCGTCCTGCTTGGCAAGTTCAATAAGGTCATCGCCGACGAACTGAATATCAGCATGCGCACCGTCGAGGTGCACAGGGCCAATCTTTTCGACAAAATGCAGGTCAAGACGGCAGTCGAATTGGCCAATCTGCTCAAACCCTGATGCTGATGCTTCCCTACCGCTTCTTTTTTCGCTAGCATCACAGAATATTCACGTCGCCAAACTTGGCGCAATATTCCTGATTCGTTCCACCCATTCCACGAGGCAACCATGAGCGAGCATATTCATTACGTAACCGACGACACATTTGAAGCGGAAGTGTTGCAATCGCAGCAACCCGTACTCGTCGACTACTGGGCCGAGTGGTGCGGCCCCTGCAAGATGATCGCTCCCATCCTGGACGAAGTCGCCAACGAATATGCCGGCAAGCTCAAGGTCGCCAAGGTCAATATCGACGACAATCAGGCAACGCCGGCCAAGTACGGTATCCGCGGCATTCCGACCCTGATGATCTTCAAGAACGGCAACATCGAAGCAACCAAGGTTGGCGCACTGTCCAAGTCCCAACTCGCTGCCTTTATTGACAGCAACCTGTAATCTCCGTAGTCTCCCGACCTGAAGGTGCGTCCTGCACCTTCAGGCAGATGCCTCAAGCCAAGCGCCCAGGCATCACTCCCCACCCAAAAGCTCCCCAGCTCTTGCGCCCCGGTTTCGGGCAGCAGCCCGGCCCCTCATTGACTGGCGCCACACACTCCCACATGCAACTTTCCGAACTCAAAACACTACACGTCAGCAAACTGCTCGACATGGCCACCGAACTGGCCATCGAAAACGCCAACCGGATGCGCAAGATGGAGTTGATCTACGCCATCCTCAAGGCCAAGGCCAAGAACGGCGACACCATCTACGGCGACGGCACCCTGGAAGTCCTTTCGGACGGCTTCGGTTTCCTCCGTTCATCCGACACCTCCTACCTGGCCAACCCGGATGACATCTACGTCTCCCCGTCGCAGGTCCGGCGCTTCAACCTGCGCACCGGCGATACGGTCGAAGGCGAGATCCGCACGCCGAAGGAAGGCGAACGTTACGTTGCCTTGACCAAGCTCGAGTCGATCAACGGCTTCCCGCCCGAAGCCAACAAGAACAAGATCATGTTCGAGAACCTGACGCCGCTGCATCCGACGCGTCATATGAAACTCGAACGCGACATCAAGTCCGAAGAAAACATCACCAGCCGCGTCATCGACATGATCGCCCCGATCGGCTGCGGCCAGCGCGGCCTGCTCGTCGCCCCGCCGAAGACCGGCAAGACCGTGATGCTGCAGAACATCGCCCACGCCATTACGGCCAACCATCCGGATGTCGTGCTCATCGTCCTGCTCATCGACGAGCGCCCGGAAGAAGTTACCGAAATGACCCGCACCGTCAAGGGCGAGGTTGTCGCCTCGACCTTCGACGAACCGGCCACCCGCCACGTCGCCGTGGCCGAAATGGTCATCGAGAAGGCCAAGCGCCTGGTCGAGCACAAGAAGGATGTCGTCATCCTGCTCGACTCCATCACCCGCCTCGCCCGCGCCTACAACACCGTCCAGCCGGCCTCCGGCAAGGTGCTGACGGGCGGCGTCGATGCCAACGCCCTGCAGAA
>ERZ1034361.481-NODE-481-length-25636-cov-8.791854_pt1 | contig 25636 bp, 26 predicted proteins | sample MGYA00520617_ERZ1034361 | MGnify/ENA primary metagenome ERZ1034361 (study PRJEB33736, sample SAMEA104284507) | Azolla filiculoides | biome: Urban; feature: Water surface; material: Ditch water | place: Netherlands | collected 2015-10-28 | depth 0-0.1 m ...
CGCACCTCGCTGGCCACCACCGCAAAGCCCCGGCCCTGGTCACCCGCACGGGCCGCTTCCACGGCGGCGTTGAGCGCCAGAATATTGGTCTGGAACGCAATGCCATCGATGACGCTGATGATGTCGGCAATCTTGCGAGAAGAGTCGTTGATGTCTTTCATCGTGTCGACCACCCGCCCCACCACTTCGCCGCCCCTAACCGCAACCGTCGAGGCGCTGTTGGCCAGTTGATTGGCCTGGCGGGCGTTGTCGGCGTTGTTTTTCACCTGGGAACTGAGCTCTTCCATGGAGGCTGCGGTTTCCTCCAGCGCGCTGGCTTGCTGCTCGGTGCGCGCGGACAGGTCGTTGTTGCCTTGCGCGATTTCGGCCGACGCGGTCGCCACGTTTTCCGAACTGGCGCGCACGTTAGACACCACCCGGCCCAGGCTGCTTTGCATGTCGCTCAGCGCGTGCAACAACTGTCCCGTTTCGTTGTTGCCCTCGGCTTCAATGCGCGAACTCAGGTTGCCGGCCGCCACATCGCGTGCCACGCCAATGGCGCGGTTCAAGGGTTGCGTGATCGAACGAATAATCCAGAGGGCCAGGGCAATGGCCAGGGCCACCGACACCAAAACCGCCACCGCATTGGCTGTTACGGTGTTCTGAATGCTGGTGTGGGCCTCCTCGCTGGAATCCTCCATGCGCGCGCGCAGGAATTTCAGCATGTCTTCCGTCGAGGCAAAGTAGTCCTGCTGTGCCTTTCGCAAATCGGTCAGCAGCAGCTTGGTTGCCTCGTCCTTTTTGTCACTGGTGGCGAGTTCGATGAACTTGACTTGCAGAGCGTCATAGGCCTTGCGGGCTTGCAGCATTTTGTCGAGGGTTTGCTTGCCGGCACCGGAAACCACCGTGGCCTGCAATTTGTCGAGGCGCTCGCCAATGGCGCGGTGGGTGGCGTCCACCCGTTCTTTTTCCTTGGCGGCCTCGGCCGGGTCACTCACCAGCAGCATATTGCGCATGGCGCGGGCGGCGATGTTGATGTTCTCCCGCACCTCATACACCGAAACCACCTTGGGCAGTCGGTTTTCGGTGACCGCCTCAAACGCCGTCTGAATGCCCCCAAGTTTGGCCCAGGTAAAGCCTCCGATCAGCGCCATCAGCACGACCAGGATGCCAAAGCCCAGCGATAGTTTGACCGAAATTTTCAATTGATTCATGTTCACAGCCCCGCTCCCGTTTATTGGTGTGGTGTATTACATTTTCAAATAAAAAGGACGCTCTGTTCTGCAAATAACAGAGTTATCTTGCGGCGATTTCTGGAGAATTCGCTTCGCAGAAATCTAGCCCGCCGGCAGGTTCACCGGCGTCACCACCTGCACCGCCGATAAGGTGTGCAGCGCCTGTTGTGGCCCGACACCATGGGCCCGCATGATTTGCAGGCAGGCCATGCGCACATCGTGTTGCAGGTCGTGGTGCAGCACGGCGCTGAGTTGGCCGGTGCGCAGCAGTGGCAGGTTGTCGGCATCGAGGTCGTGGCCTATGAAGACCTTGCAAATGCGATCGGCATCCGAGAAGGCTTGCAGAATGGCGGCGTTGGCTCCACCAATCGAATACACCGCCGAAACCTCCGGGTGCAACTCCAGGCACTTTCCCACCACGGCGGCAGTGGCGGCGTGCAGGCCCAGGCCTTCGCTAGCGTCCACTTTGTGCAGGTTCGGGTACTGTTGCTGCAGCGCCTCGGTAAAGGCGGCCTCGCGTTCTTCTTCGCCGCGAAAGCGGATGCTGCTGAGCGATACCAGCACCCCGGCGCGGCTGTCGCTGCCCAGCCATTGGCCCAGCAGGTAAGCGGCGGTTCGGCCGGCGGCCTGGTTGTCCATGCCGGCGTAGGCCAGACGTTCTGAGCCCGGCAGGTCGGTCACCAACGTCACCACCGGAATTCCCTTGGCAGCCAGGCGGGCCACGGCTGCGACCACGCGCGTGTCGTTCGGGGCCTTGAGCAACACCCCGTGGCTGCCGCGCGCGGCAATCTTGTCCAGCGTGGCCACCAATTCGGCCACGGGCAGTGCCTCGCTCAGGTGGTAGCGGGCGCGAAAGATGGCCGGGTGCAGCAGCGGCAACTCGCGTTCCAGCGCGTCGCGCACCACGCTGGCAAAACGGCTGGGCGCCTGCACCACCACGTCCAGCATGAACTTGCGGCCCTGCAACCCGACCTGCGCACTTTGCCGCTCCAGCTCGGCCACGGCTTGCTGCACCCGCCGCACTGTATGCGCCCGCACGCCGGGCCGTTGGTGTACCACCCGGTCCACCGTGGCCAGGCTCACGCCGGCCTGCAGGGCAACGGCTTTGAGCAAATGGGGGTGGGCCATGGGGTTTAGGGTGTAAGCGGCTGCTCCGGATTGTGCCGCAAGGGTTGCCATTTGAGGTGTTTTTGAGGTGTTTTCCAGCACCACGACACAGCCTTCGTTCCTACACTCCGCTATCAAATTGACCCCTATCAATGAGACAAACCGATGCCCACCGCCCCCTTGCTTTCCACCGGACACCTGCAGTTCAGCCAATGCCAGGTGGCGGATCTCGACCGACTGGTGCAAACCGTGACCGTGCCGCAGGACTGCCCGCAGGCCAGCGCCATCCTGCAGAACGTACCAATTTATGACGGCGCCGCCCTGCGCAAGGCCCAGGCGGCCGCTGCCGACCCGGTGCTGTGGCGCAACGCACTAATGGCCGAGTGGGCGCAGGTGTGGGGCAACGGCGCAGGCGTGTTGGTGGTGAAGGGGCTGTACACCGATATGGCGGTGGTGGATGCCGCAACGCGGGAGTTTCAGGCGCTGATTGAAGACGGGCGCAAGGCAGGCCATGCGGGCGACCACTTTGCCAAGCCCGGCGCCAATGACCGGGTATGGAACGCTCTGGAAAAACTCTGCCTGCGCGCGCCCGATGTGTTTGCCGCCTATTACGGCAACGCGCTGCTGGCCACGGTGTGCGAGGCCTGGCTGGGCCCGGCCTACCAAATCACCTCGCAAATCAACTGCGTCAACCCGGGCGGCGCAGCGCAGGTGGCGCACCGTGATTTCCACCTGGGGTTTTTTGACGCGGTGGGCGCCGAACGCTTCCCCGCGCAGGTGCACCAACTGTCGCCCCTGCTCACGCTGCAGGGCGCGGTGGCGCATGTGGACATGCCGCTGGAAAGCGGCCCCACCCTGTACCTGCCGCATTCGCAAAAGTACCTGCCGGGCTATCTGGTGGCCGGGGTGCCGGAGTTTCAAAGTTACTTTGACGTGCGCCACGTGCAACTGCCGCTACAAAAAGGCGATGGCATTTTCTTCAACCCGGCACTGATGCATGCGGCCGGCCACAACCGCTCGCAAGCCATTCGCCGCATGGCCAATTTGCTGCAGGTGTCGAGCGCCTTTGGCCGCTGCATGGAAACCGTGGACCGCGTGCGCATGGCGCAGGTGCTCTACCCGAGCCTGCTGGAAGCGAAATCCAGCGGTCGGATGAGCGAGGCCGATCTGGCAGCAGCCGTTGCCGCCTCAGCCGAGGGCTATGCCTTTCCCACCAATCTGGACCGCGACCCACCCCTGGGCGGGCTGGCGCCCAAGAGCCAGCAGGACCTGGTGCGCACCGCGCTGGCGCAGTCGGAGCCGACCGAGGTTTTTAGCGCCACACTGCAGGCCCAAGCCGCAACACGCCTGAGCTGACGCGTCCATGCAAGACAACAAAACACCACCGGAAACACCATGACCCACACCAACCCGCATGCCCTTGCCTCCTTGCAGGGCAAAGTTGCCATCGTCACCGGCGGAACCCAAGGCCTGGGCGCCGCCATCGCCGCCACGCTTGCCGAACGCGGTGCCCAAGGCATGGTGATTTGCGGCCGCAACGCGGCCAAAGGTGCGGCGCATGCGGCGCGCCTGAATGCCCTGGGCACGCAAGCCATTTATGTGCAGGCCGACCTGGAAAAGGTGGACGACTGCCGCCGCGTGGTGCACATGGCGGACGCCACGTTTGGCCGCGTGGATGTGCTGGTCAACGCCGCCGCCATCACCGATCGCGGCAGCATTCTGGACACCGACCCTGCCCTGTTTGACCGCATGATGGCGATCAACGTGCGTGCGCCGTTCTATTTGATGCAGGACAGCATCCTGATCATGCGGCGCGAGGGCATTGCGGGCAGCATCGTCAACATCGGTTCCATGTCGGCCATGGCCGGGCAGCCGTTTCTGGCGGCCTACTGCACCAGCAAGGGCGCGCTGGCCACGCTGACTCGCAACACGGCGTATGCGCTCTTACGCAACCGCATCCGGGTGAACGGGCTCAACATCGGCTGGATGGCCAGCGAGGGGGAAGACCGCATTCAGCGCGAGTTTCACCACGCCGATGCCGACTGGCTGGAAAAGGCTGCGGCCGGCCAGCCGAATGGCCGATTGGTGGACCCGAACGAAGTGGCGCGGGCCGTGGCTTACTTGTGCAGTGCGGAGTCGGGGTTGATGACTGGCTCGGTGATTGAGTTTGACCAGTCGGTCTGGGGCGCCTATGACGGCTCGCCACATCCGGTGGCGCCGCTCTAAGCCGCGTGGCTGCGGACCGGCTCAGGCAAACAGCTTGAAACGGGCGGCGAGTTTCTGAATATCGGCCAGGCTGTGCGGAATAAGGGAGCCCCCACTTTCGCCCGCAGCCGCTTGTGGCTTGGATCGCGCCTGTTCCTCGGCGTATTCGCGCATGGTCTTTACGGCAAAGCTCACAAAGTCCGGTGCCTCATTTGTTGCGGCATGGGCGGAAGCTGCCGCTTGCGTCACCAGCACGCCGTCCTTGTCCACCACCAGCGGTGTGGAGGTGCCATTCGCGCGTTCCATCGCCAGGCGGTGCTGCTCAGCCATGCGGCGCGTGTCGGCATCGGCGTCGGGCGTGGTGTGGCGTTGGCGACCATCGGAGTAAACCAGATCCTTTTGCAGGGCCACGCTGGGTTGCGCGCTGATGTCGGCCTGCAGTTTCAGGATCACACCCACCGCGTCCTGCGCGGTCGCGGCCGGTGGGGCAGCCGAGCTGCGGCCACTGGATTTAGCAGAGGTGCCTGCCGCCGTGCCGGACTCGCCCGCAACGGCGCCTGTGCTGGTCTGGTTGCCCGCGGTCGGGTAATTCAAATGGTTTAGCTGGCCAATCTGCATGGCACACCCCCGGAAGATAAAGGTCTATGCCAAGTATCCGGAGGCGGCCAAAAGGCCAAGCAGGAAATAAAGGGCGATAAGCGGGGCAATTCCGGCTATTTGCCGCTTGCCACCAAACGCTTGCGCAGGGTGGGCCAGAGCAGGTTAACCGCCAACCCGCCCATGACCAGGGCAGCGGCTACCAGCTTCCAGGCGGGCAGTGGTTCGCCCAGCCACCAGGTCGAAGCGCCCATGCCAAACACCGGCACCAGCAGAGCCATGGGGGTGATGGTGGCGGCCGGGTGGCGCGCCAGCAACCAGCCCCAGGCCGCGTAACCAAACAGCGTATTGCCCCAGGACTGCCATGCCACCGCTGCCCACGTCATCGGGTCCGCGTGCAACACGCCGTTGACGATGGCATCCGTTCCCTCAAACACCCAGGAGAGCGCCAGCAGTGGCGGCACCGCAAAGGCGCTGGACCAGACCACATAGGCCAGCATGTGGTCGGGCTTGCCCTGCTTGGCTGCAATATTGCCGCCGGCCCAGGACAGTGCCGCACCCAGCACCAGCAACAGCCCGAGCACTGTGGTCGTGCCATCGGTGTGCAGACCGATGTTGGCAATGCCGGCGCTGGCCAGCGCGAGTGCCACCCACTGGAACGGCTGCACCCGCTCACCGTTGATGCGCATGGCCAAGCCGATGGTGAAAAACACTTGCGTCTGCACCACCAGCGAGGCAATGCCGGGCGAGATGTGGCCATTCATTGACAGGTACAACAGTCCGAACTGACCCACGCCAATGCACACCCCATACAGCGCCAGATTGCGCCAGCCTACGCGGGGGCGTGGGAGAAACAGCAGGGCTGGAAACAGCGCCAACGTGAACCGCAAGGCTGCAAACAACAGCGGCGGCAAATGGCCCAGCGCCAGCTTGATGACGACAAAATTGGTGCCCCACACCGCCACCACGGCCAGGGCCAGCAGGAAGTGACGCAGGGGCAGTGCAGCGGGCATGGGGCTATTGTGCAGCCCATCTGCAGGCGCTGTACCTTGGGCGGATAGGCCACTGGGCATTGAGAAAGTGAGGCTACAAATACCCGCAAAAGGGATTGCTGACCGGTCTGGATTGCCGCGGTTCCCGCCCTACAGAAGTTCAAACAATTAGGCGGATAGCGGTCGACTATTTCGTTACTAGAGATCTCCAAGTTTCTGATTTCAACGGCTTCAGTTCTTCGCCATCCCCGCGACCAGCTCGCGCACGTTGTGGCGCATCATTTCCAGGTAGGTGGTGCCAGGTTTGTCGGCTGTGGACAGCGCGTCGGCATACAGGCTGGCACCCAGGGTGGCGCCGGCGTCTTTGCTGAGTTGGTCAATTAGTTTTGGGTTGCCCATATTTTCTACAAACACCGCCCTGATTTTTTCGCGCTTGATCTGCTGAATCAGCTTGGCAACCTGTTTGGCGCTGGGTTCTGCTTCTGTGCTGACGCCTTGCGGAGCGAGAAAGGTCACACCATAGTGCGCCGCAAAGTAGCCGAACGCGTCGTGCGAGGTAATGGCTTTGCGTTTTGCAGGCGGGATAGCGGCAAACTGTTCTTTGGCCCATGCGTCCAGCATTTGGAGCTCTTTGACATAGGCATCAGCATTGGCCTGGTAGGCGCTGGTTCCAGCAGCGTCCGCCTTGCTCAGGGCGGCTGCAATGTTGCGCGTGTACAGCACCACGTTATTGGGGTTCTGCCAGGCGTGCGGGTCTGTTTCGGTATGGCCGTCTTCCTGCATGGTGCGGGTCTTTATCCCCTTGGAGGCAATCAGCACCGGCCCTTGGTAGCCGGCAGACTGGACCAACTTGTTGGCCCAGGGCTCGAAACCCAAGCCATTGCTGACTACCAGTTTGCTGGCCAGGATGGTTTTTACATCGCCTGGCTTTGGCTCAAAGGCGTGGGCATCCTGGTCGGGGCCTACCAGAGTAGTGACCGCAACCCGGTCACCGCCGACCACGCGCACCAGGTCGCCCAGAATGCTGAAGCTGGCGGTGACCGGCAGTTTGTCGGCGGCTTGTGTCTGACTGCCCAGCAACGTCAGCGCAGTGACGCTGGCCAACAAAAAACGCCGTGGCAAGGATGCCAGTGAAAAAGTGTGCAGAGATCGCATAGAAGTCCTGTTGAGAAAAAACTTACGCCACGCGGTGCCGGTTGTTCCTCAGGCGTGGCAACCAGCCGCCCGGCGCCACCAGCAGCGAGAGAAAGTACAGCGCCCCCGCGCAGCCAATGATGGTGGGGCCCGAGGGTGTGTCGAAGTGGTAGGACAGCAGCAGCCCGGCCCAGCCCGCAAGGGCCGCTTGGGCGCTGGCATTGAGTAACTGGGCCGCCAGCGTGTCGTGCCACAGGCGCGCGCTGACAGCGGGCAGCATCATCAGCCCGACCGCCATCAGCGTGCCCAGGGTCTGAAAGCCGGCCACCAAGTTCACCACCACCAACAGCAAGAAACCCTGGTGCCAGACCCAAGCGGGCAGCGACCCGCCCTGCGTGCCAGTGCGCGCCGCCTGGAGAAAAACCGGGTCAAAGGTCTCCAGCACCAGGCCCCGGTACATCAGCGCCAGCAGCAACAGGCTGGCTGTGGACACACCCGCCACCAGCAGCAAGCCGGAGTTGTCCACGCCCAGGGCACTGCCAAACAGGATGTGCAGCAAATCGAGTTGGGTGCCGTGCCTGGAAATCAGCGTCACCCCCAGGGCCAGGGCCACCAAGTAGATGGCGGCCAGGCTGGCGTCTTCCTTCAGCGTGGTGAAACGGCTGACCGCTCCGGCAATACCGGCCACCAGCACGCCGGCCACGACCCCACCAAGCGCCATGGCCGTGAGCGACAGGCCGCTGACCATGAAGCCGATGGCAACGCCGGGCAACACCGCATGGCTCAAGGCGTCACCCAGCAGACTCATGCGGCGCAAGGTGAGAAATACGCCCAGAGGCGCTGCGCTGATCGACAAGGCCAGGGTGGCCACGAGAGCGCGGCGCATGAACGCAAATTCGGCAAACGGGGCCAGCAAGGCATCCCAAAAAGGCATGAAAAGCAAGTCCATGTGTCAGGCCTGCACGTTGCTTGACAAGCGCTGCGCCAGCAAGGTTTCGAAATCCTGGCCATTCAGGCTGCCGTTACGGTCGCAGACGGTGGCGGTCTCGTCCCAGGCTTCGGCCATGGCACGGGCGCGCTGCCAATTGCGCTCGGTTAGCACCTCGGCTGTGGGGCCCCAGGCAATGCATTCGCGCGCCAACATCAGAGTCTGCGGAAAATAGCGGAGCACCTGCGCATCGTCATGCAGCACCGCCACCACGGTGCGGCCCTCGCGATGCCACTGCAGCACCAGTTCCAGCAGTGCGGCAGTGGTTTTGCTGTCCACTGCGTTAAAGGGTTCATCCAGCAGAATCAGTTGTGCATCCTGAACCAACAGGCGCGCGAACAGCAGGCGCTGCATCTGTCCGCTGGACAGGGTTCCCACCGGGCGGTTTTCAAAGCCCTGCAAGCCGACCGTGCGCAAGGCAGCAATCGTGCGCGCCCGCATGACGGGGGAAACACCGCCGAATGCACCGGTCAGGCTCCAACCACCCAGCAGCACGCAGTCGTGCACGCACATGGGGAAGCTGCGGTCGAGTTCGCTGAGTTGGGGCAGGTAGGCCAGGCGATGGCCCGGCAGGTGGATCTGCAAGGCGCCCTGACTGGGCAGCAAACCGGCGATGGTTTTGATCAGGGTGCTTTTGCCGGCCCCGTTGGGGCCGATCACTGCCGTGAGTGAGCCGCTGGCGAAGCTGCCGTTGAGGTGGTGCAAAGCGGGGTGCTGGCGGTAGCTAACGGTCAAATTGCGCAGTTCCACGACAGGCGTCGCTCCGGTGGCATGTGGGTTGCGTGCCAAGGTCACAGCGGTACCACCTCCAAAGTGGCCCACCCCACCGCCAGCCATAACAGGGCCAGCAAGGGCAGCAACACGGCGATACGCAGCCAGGCCGGCCAAGCCAGAACGCTGGAAAAACGGGTATGGGTTTTGAACACGTGCAACAATCCGTAAAGTGCAATTCGATTGCGTTATAGTTTATCGCAATCGAATTGCGTTTTCTAACTTTTGCAACACAATTGCAAAAACAGAACAGAGTCCACAGTCCATGTCCAAGCTCAAACACAGCACGCCACCGCAGGTAGATCCGATTGATGCACTGTTGACGGCCCATGGCCTGCGCAAGACGGCCACCGGCCGTCTGGTGCTGGGATGGTTCTTGGCCCATCCCGAAACCAGCTACACACACGCCCAACTGTTGTCCGCCTTGACCGACGATGTATCCATGGATCTGGACCGCGTCACGCTGTACCGGCTGATCGACCGGCTGACCCAGGTAGGGCTGGTACTGTGCCGCGTGGACGTCAAGCGGGTGCGCCGTTTTCAGGCCATGCCAGCTAGTGTTCACGCGATCCCCCACTTTGAATGCCAGAGTTGCCACCGCGACAGTCCGCTGGCCGGTGCCCTCAAGGCCAACGCCAATGACTTGGAGCGAGCCGCACAGAATGCCCTAGAGGCGTTGAAGTCGCTGGGCTACCAGGGCTTGAGCATGGACTTTGCCGTGCGTGGCGTCTGTGCCGATTGCGCCAACACGGCTGCGGAATGATTCGCACGTCGCATTTGTCCTACGCCTTACCCCGGTGGCGCGCCGATCTGGTTTCCGGATCTCGACGTCCCGCAGGGTGCGGTGGTTGTAATGAGCGGACCCTCCGGTTGCGGCAAGTCCACTTGGCTGGCACATAGACCGTCACAAAAAAATCTTGCTTGAACCCCCGTGAAGCAGACTGTCGCGGAAACCAACTTTCGGCCCATCAGAGACATTCCTGCCCCCGGCAAAAGCAATGGCCATCCACCAGAAAATCCGGATACCCAACTGTATTAATGCCCCGCCAAGACCGGTTGCAAATGCAGGTTGCCGGGGTCCAGAACAAACACCGCCTGCGTTTGCGCCAGTTGCTCCACCATCTCGGTGGCCAGTTGACCAAACGCCAGCCGGGTGTGCTCTAGCGTAGAAGTAAAGCCAAACGACTCCGGTGGGCTGACTACGCGCGCGGTGGTTTCAATCACTTTCCAGCTCAAGTCCAGCCGCTTGAAAGACTTCTCCAGCTTCTGCAGGGCCTGCATGCGGGGCGCAACGACGGGTGTGGCAAGGCTCATTTCTGGCTTCTGTGGTTTGAAGTTCCCCTTTTTGGAGGCAATAAACGCACCACGGCCCTGCCGTTGCACAGGCTCGCGGGCGGACTTCCCGCCCGCTACGGCGACGGGTTTTACACCACGCCTGCAGCTTGCAGTGCTGCGATACGGTCGGCGCTCAGGCCCATCTCGGCCAGCACCTCGCGGGTGTGCTCGCCCAGCGCCGGAGGCGGGTTGCGCAATACCGGCGGCGTGGCGGTCAGGCGCAGCGGGCTGGCTACGCTGGAAATGGCTGGCACGCTGGTCTGGGCTTGTGCGGCCGCTGAGGTCGTTTGGGTGACCTTGAGCCCGCGGTGCTGCACCTGCGCATCGGCAAAGGCCTGGTCCATGGTGTTGATTGGGCCACAGGGCACGGCCTTGTCTTCCAGCGCGGCAATCCACTCGGCGGTGGTGCGCGTGCGCGTGGCGCCCAGCATCAGTTCCACCAGTGCAATGCGGTGGGTGACGCGGGCCGTGTTGCTGGTAAAGCGCGCATCCTTCGCCCACTCGGGGTGGCCGGCCACTTCGCAAAAGCGGGCGAACTGGCCGTCGTTGCCAATCGCCAGCAGCATGGCGCCGTCGGCGGTTTCAAAGTCCTGGTACGGCGCCAGGCTGGGGTGGCTGTTGCCCTGGCGCATTGGCACCTTGCCGGTATTCAAAAAGCCGGCGGCCTGGTTCGCCAGAATCGCCATGCCCACGTCGAGCAACGCCATGTCGATGTGCTGCCCCGCGCCGGTCCGGTGGCGCACTTCGAGCGCGGCCAGAATGGCGCTGCAGGCGTAGACGCCGGTGAACACATCAATGATGGCCACGCCTACGCGCATGGGTTCACCCTCGGCCTTGCCGGTGATGCTCATCATGCCGGTCATGGCCTGAATCATCAGGTCGTAGCCGGCCCGCTCGGCATAGGGTCCGTCCTGGCCGAAACCGGTGACCGAGCAGTAAATCAGCTTGGGGTTGAGTTGCTTGAGGCTGGCGTAGTCGAGCCCGTATTGGGTCAGCCCGCCGACCTTGAAGTTCTCCACCACGATGTCACTTTGCAGCGCCAGCGTGCGAATCAGTTCCTGCCCTTCGGGCTTGGACATATCCACCGTGACCGAGCGCTTGTTGCGGTTGCAGGCAGCAAAGTAGCTGGCCTCGCGCGTGTTGTTGCCGTCGGCGTCCTGCAAAAACGGAGGCCCCCAGTGCCGCGTGTCGTCCCCCGCCACCGGCCGCTCCACCTTGATGACATCGGCCCCCATGTCGGCCAGCATCTGGGTACACCAGGGGCCGGCAAGCACGCGCGACAGGTCCAGAACCTTGATGTGAGAAAGAGCGCCTTGGTTTTCTGTCGTCATGTTTTTGTCTTTTCTGTCTGCTTGATTTGTTGGTGCGCCTGCGGTTCTTTACGCGCTGGATGTTGTGCCTACCCTGAGAGGGTTGGGCTGGGGCCTCATGGTGCGGGGGTACGCACAAATCGGCCCCAACCCAACCCTCAGGGCGAATCGGGGTGCGAGCTTGGTGCCGCCAGGGATACCGGGCAGCCTTGTTCGCAAACGGTTCCAGTTATTGAACATGGGCTTGGTTTTCACCGTGTGCACGCACTGACGTTTGCGGCGTGACCGGGCATGGGGTGGCGGCCGATTTGTGCGTACCCCCGCACCATGAGGCCACCGCCCCATGCCCGGTCGCGCCCACCCACCAAGCCCGCGAATTAGAACGCCGCAATACCCGTCTGCGCACGACCCAGAATCAATGCGTGGATGTCGTGTGTGCCTTCGTAGGTGTTCACTACTTCCAGGTTCACCAGATGGCGCGCCACGCCGAACTCGTCGGAGATGCCGTTGCCACCCATCATGTCGCGGCTCATCCGGGCAATGTCGAGCGACTTGCCGCAGGAGTTGCGCTTGAGGATGGAGGTGATTTCCACCGACGCCGTGCCCTCGTCCTTCATGCGACCCAGACGCAGGCAGCCTTGCAGGCCCAGCGAAATTTCGGTTTGCATGTCGGCCAGCTTTTTCTGGATCAACTGGTTGGCCGCCAACGGTTTGCCGAATTGTTTGCGGTCCATGGTGTACTGGCGGGCACGCAGCCAGCAGTCTTCGGCCGCACCCAAAGCGCCCCAGGCGATGCCGTAGCGGGCGCTGTTCAGGCAGGTGAACGGGCCCTTCAGGCCACGCACCTCGGGGAATGCGTTTTCTTCCGGGCAGAACACGCCGTCCATCACGATTTCACCGGTAATGCTGGCGCGCAGGCCGACTTTGCCGTGGATGGCCGGGGCGGAGAGGCCCGCCATGCCTTTTTCCAGTACAAAGCCGCGGATCGGGCCGACCTGGCCGCCTTCGGAAACTTCCTTGGCCCAGACCACAAACACATCGGCAATCGGGCTGTTGGAGATCCACATCTTGGAGCCGGTGAGCTTGTAGCCGCCGGGCACCTTGTGGGCGCGGGTGGCCATGCTGCCGGGGTCGGAGCCGTGGTCGGGCTCGGTCAGGCCGAAGCAGCCGATCCACTCGCCGGTGGCCAGTTTGGGCAGGTATTTCTGGCGCTGCGCCTCGGTGCCAAATTCAAAAATCGGCACCATCACCAGCGAGCTTTGCACGCTCATCATGGAACGGTAGCCGCTGTCCACGCGCTCCACTTCGCGGGCAATCAGACCGTAGGCCACGTAGTTCAGGCCGGGGCCGCCGTATTGCTCGGGGATGGTGGGGCCGAGCAGACCAAGCTCGCCCATCTCACGGAAGATGGCGGGGTCGGTGGTGCCATCGCGAAAAGCCTGCGTCACGCGGGGCAGCAACTTGTCCTGGCAATACGAGGCGGCGGCATCGCGCACCATGCGCTCCTCGTCGCTGAGTTGCGAGTCGAGCAGAAAGGGGTCTTGCCAGTTGAATGCTGCGTTTGCCATGGTGGTCTCCGGATAAAAAGGGGGGTGGCTGACAAGCCGCCTTGCGGGCTTGAACGGCGCAATGGTAGGGCGCGACCGGGCAGTGGGCAAACAATGCTTTTTCATCCAGGTATGCGTTTGCAGAATACTTAAAGCCAAATCGGTGTACAAACGAGGCATCCGAACGACCCTGCCAAACGCCATGCGCCGCAAGATTCCGTCTTCCAATACGCTGCTCTGCTTTGAGGCGGCAGCGCGGCACCGCAGCCTGACCCGGGCGGCGGTGGAGTTGTCGCTGACGCAAAGCGCCGTGTCGCGCCAAATTCTTGCGCTGGAGGAATACCTGGGGCAGTCGCTGTTTCGCCGTACCCGCCACGGCATGGAACTGACAGCGGTGGGTGCCGATTACGCCGCCCGCGTGGCGCAACGCTTGGGCGCGCTGGAGCAGGACACGCTCGACATCATGGGCGCGGGCGAGCCCGGAAGCGATGTGCACCTGGCCAGCGTGCCGACCTTTGCCGCCAAGTGGCTGATTCCCCGGCTGGGCGAGTTTGCCCGCTTACACCCGGGCATCACGGTGCATATTGAAACCCGCACCCGTCCGTTCCTGTTCGCCGATACCGCGCTCGATGCCGCCATTTATGCCGGCAGCCCCGAGCAGGTGCGTCAGTGGGCGGGCACGCAGAGCCAGCATGTGATGGACGAAGAAGTGGTGGTGGTTTGCCACCCGAGCCTGTTGGGCGGACGCCAACGGCTGGAGGCCGAAGCCATTGCGGCCATGCCCCTGTTGCAACAAAGCACCCGTCCCGATGCCTGGAGCCAATGGTTTGACCAGGCCGGGGTGGACGCGCCACGCGCCCTGGCCGGGCCGCGCTACGAACAGTTTTCGATGACAGTCGCGGCGGCTGCGCAGGGCCTGGGATTGGCCCTGGTGCCGCGCCTGCTGATTGAGGCCGAGTTGCAGCGGGGTGAACTGGTGATTGCCCACCCGCTGGCGCTGGCCAATCTGCGGGCCTATTGCCTGGTGCGGCCGCAGGGGCCGCAATCCGCTTCAGCGGCCTTGGAGCAGTTTGCCCGCTGGCTGACTAATGCGGCAGGATCTCAGGGCTGACGCACGATGACCGGCTGGATGTTGAACAGCGCATCGCTGCTGGTGTCCACGGTGACCTTGACCCAATGCAGGCTGGGGCTGCCAAAGGTTTGCAGGCGCGTCAGGTTGGGCAGCAGTTTGGTCGGGCTGTAGAGGGGTTTGTCCACCTTGAAGTTGTGGGTGTCGCCGTGCACAAACAGCACCTGACCGTGAAAGGATTCGGTCTCCTTGACCACTTGTGCCATGAAACTGCGGTAGCCGCTGAACTGGGGCAGCAGGCTTTCGTCGTTGTCCTCGGTTTCGGGGAAGTCAAAGCCAGGGTCACCCTGAACCACCAGCACCACGCCCCGTGCCTGCTGTTCCTTGGCCTGCTTGAAGGTTTGTGCCAACCACTGCATGTTGGCGGCATCACGCTCCAGGTATTCGGCATTGGAGGCATCGCACTGCGCGGTGGTGCGGGCGCTCTTGTTGCTGCATTCCTTGGCGTTCAGGATTACGTTGTTGTTGCTGCCCGGCACGTTCAACCCGGCAAACACCACTGCACCCATGCTGAAGCGGGCGTTTTCCACATACTTTTCGCCGGCCTTGCCCTGGCGCTGCACGGCCATGGTGGTTTGTCCCAGTGTCTGGTTGCCGGTGGGGAACATCACTTTGCGAAGATGGGCCAGGCGTTCCAGCCCGTCAAAGCCTCCGTTGTTGAGGCGGTGGCAGTCGGTCCATTCGTTGTCGCCGGGCACATACAGCACCGGCTTGGCCATGCTGCCAAACATCTGCAGCGCTTCGGTGTACACCTCGTCGGTACATTTGGAACTGCCGTCCTTGATGTCACCGTCATAAATGGAGAAGGCAATGTCGGCCTTGTTGATGCTCTGCAGCACGGCGGGCAACTTGGTCTGGTCGCCGGCCTTCTTGTAGGGCATGTCGCCCCACAGGCCAAAAGAATAGCTGCCGCCAGCGGCACCGGGGGCGGTGGCACAACCCACCAAACTGAGCGCGACTAGGGCGCTGGCAATGCTGCGAATCATCATGGACTGACCTTCCTGCGTTGAGCGAAAGCTCGGAAGGTAAGGCAATGGTGTGACAGCGCGGTGACGATGTGCGGCACGGCCCGCTAACTGCCCTGCACCTTCATGATCACCTGGCCAATCGCCTCGAACTCCGCCATGTGCGGCGAAGTGGAGCGGGTTACGAGGGCGATGGTTCGGGACGGTGCGTTGGCTGCCAGCGTGCGCGCCTGCAGTGGCAGGCGCTTAAGCAGACCGGCCTGAATTGCCATCTCTGGTAGCAGGGCCACGCCCATGCCGGAGGTCACCATTTGCACCAGGGTCAGGAGGCTGGTGGCCTCGATGCCATCGACGCTGGCCACTTCGGTCGCATGGCAAGCCTGCAGCGCGTGGTCCCGCAGACAGTGGCCTTCTTCGAGGAGCAACAGTCGCTCCGACCACTTGCTGCTCACCTGAATGGATTTGCTGGTGATGGCCGGATCGTCCTTGCGCCCGACCAGCAAAAACTTGTCGCTGAACAGCGGCAGCACGCGCAGGTCCTGCGTCTCAAAGGGCAGCGCGATCAGCGCGAAATCCAGTTGGCGGTCACGCAGGCGGTTTAGCAAATGGGCGGTCAGGTCTTCGCGCAATGCCAGTTGCAGGCTTGGGAACTTCTTGCGCAGTTCGGGCATCACCGCAGGCAGAACAAACGGCGCAATGGTGGGGATCACGCCCAGGCGCAAGGTGCCCTGCATCGGCCGAGCCGCATCGGCAGCAAAGGTGCTCAGGTCTTCGGCGGCAGCCAGCACCCGGCGCGCCCGCTCCACTACGGCCTCGCCCACTTCCGTCAAGGCCACCAGTTGCTTGTCGCGCTCCACCAACTGCACACCCAACGTGGACTCCAGTTCTTTCAGTCCGGCGCTCAACGTCGATTGCCCGACAAAGCAGGCCTCGGCGGCGCGGGTGAAGTTCAGGTGCTCGGCCAAGGCCAGCAGATAGCGCAGTTGTCGCAGGGAGGGAAGTGCGGTCATGGTGGCTCGCGATTGGTTATCGAAATTTTAGATTGAAATTACAAAAATTAGTCATTGGACGGATGGATCCGCAAATTTCACAATTCAACCCATCGCAACCAACCCAAACCTGAAGGAGTCAAAAAATGGCACGTCCCGAGATCAAAACCTACCAGAACCTCGAAGCAGCTTTTGCTGGCGAATCGATGGCCCACATCAAGTACCGCTACTTCGCCAAGCTGGCCCGCGCGGCCGGTGATGAAGACACGGCGCGCGCCTTCGAGCAGACCGCCGACCAGGAAGTGATGCACGCCTTCGGCCACCTCGACCTGCTCTACCCTGCCGCCGACATGACACCGGCCAAGGCTCTGCAGATCGCCATCGAAGGCGAAACCTACGAGTACAGCGAGATGTACCCGGGCTTTCGCAAGACGGCGATTGAAGAAGGCAACGCCGCAGCCGTGGCCGAGATCGACGGGCAGATCGGCGAATCCCGCGAACACGCCGACCAGTTCAAGGCCGTGCTGGAAAAGGCCGCCAAGCGTTTTGCCGCGCTGGCCAAGGTGGAAGAGCGCCACGCCAACCACTACCAGAAGGCTTTGGACGCCATCAAGGCCTAAGCCGCACCACCACGGATCAACGATTTCATTTAGCAGGAGAAAACCATGAAAGTTTGGCAATGCATTGTTTGCGGATTCATCTACGACGAATCCCAAGGGATCCCCGAAGACGGCATCGTTGCCGGCACCCGATTTGAGGACATTCCCGAAGATTGGGAATGCCCGGACTGCGGCGTCGCCAAGGCCGATTTCGAGATGGTTGAAATCGCCTAAGGCGCCAGGAGCAAGCGATGGTTCACCCAACACCCAGTCTTGTGATCGTCGGCTCCGGCCTGGCGGCGTGGACCGTCGTGCGCGAGTTTCGCAAGCTCGACAAGCAGTCGCCGGTCACTCTCATCACCCGCGACAGCGGCGACTACTACAGCAAGCCCATGCTGTCCAACGCCCTGGCCAGCGGCAAGTCGGCGGCCCAGTTGGTGAGCACTCCGGCGACCGCCATGGCCGAACAACTGGACGTGCGCTTGCTGGCGCAAACCGAGGTGGCAGCAATTGACGCGGCAGCGCGTGCCGTTCACACCAGCAGCGGCCCGGTGTCCTACAACCGACTGGTGTTGGCCACCGGTGCCGACCCGGTGCGCCTGCCCTTGCAGGGCGATGCGGCCGGTCAGGTGTTGTCGGTGAACGACCTGAGCGACTACGCGCTGTTTCGCGAACGCATCGCAGGTGCCAAGCGGGTGACCGTGATCGGAGCAGGCCTTATCGGCTGCGAGTTTGCCAACGACTTGGTGAGTGCCGGTTATGCGGTCGATGTGATCGACCCCGGTGCCCAAGCGCTCGGTCGCCTATTGCCTGTTGTGGCCGGTGAGCGTGTGGTTACTGCACTGATGGAGGCCGGTGTCCGGTTTCACTTTGGAACCACCGCGCACGCGGTTCACCAACAGGATGGTGCGCTGGCAGTGACCCTGGCCAATGGCCATGCGTTGCCCACCGACGTGGTGCTGTCGGCAGTCGGCTTGCGCCCGCGCACCGCGTTGGCGCAAGCCGCCGGCGTGCACACGGCGCGCGGCATCGTCGTCAACCGCCAGTTGCAGAGCAGCCAGCCCGACATCTATGCCGTGGGTGATTGCGCCGAGGTGGATGGGCAACTGTTGCCGTTTGTGATGCCGCTGATGCAGGCCGCACGCACACTCGCGGCGCATCTGGCCGGCCAGGACGTGCGCCTGCGTTATCCGGCTATGCCGGTGGTGGTCAAGACGCCGGCCATCGCCGTGGTGGTGGCGCCCCCTTCAGCCGGTGCGGCAGGTGAATGGCTTGTCGCGGCCGAACCTGACGGGGTCACAGCGCGCTTTGTTTCAACTGACGGTGCCCTGCTCGGCTTTGCGCTGGTGGGTACGGCCACGTCCCAGAAGGCCGCTTTGCAAAAGGCGCTACCGAACGTGCTGGAGTGAGGGGTGGGTTTGTGCATTCCAGTCCGATAGCGCAACTTGGCCACGGGCAGCAAAGACAGGCTGGCCGTGGCGTAACTGGAACCGGCAAGGATAGGACCGCTACACCTAGTTCACAGCATCGTGGAACCGAATGAAGTTTCGACCCGCTTCTTTGGCTCGATACATGGCGCCATCTGCTCGCTTAATGAGCTCGTCAAGCGGCACTTCTGTCCCCAAAAAGACCACCACGCCGATACTTGCAGTCACGCTATGCACAATGCGGTCGGCCGATGGCTCGGTCCGGCACACGGATAAGGTGTAGAGCTCCGAAAGCTTGGTACGAATTTTCTCAGCAATGATCGCGGCCTGAGAAATGGATTCCACCTTGCTTTCGTGGAGGCTATTCAAAACAACCACGAACTCATCGCCTCCATACCGCGCCACGGCATCCACCTCACGCACACAGGCAGTCAGGCGCCTCGCGGCTTCAACCAGTAGCGTGTCGCCCGCTTCATGGCCATACTGGTCGTTCAGTGGTTTGAAGTGGTCCAGATCGATAAACATCAATGCTCCGTAGCAAGCGCTACGTTTAGTGACCGCCATGGTTTGCTTCAGTCGGTCAATAAGCAGCCGGCGATTCAGCAACTTGGTGAGCGGATCGAAGAACGCCATCGTCCGCACCTGTTCCTCGACTTCCTTTTGCTCGCTAATGTCCAGGCAGTGGCCCACATAGCCAACAAAGTTGCCTTGGCTATCGAACCGGGGTGCGCCATCGTCCATGATCCAGCGATACACCCCGTCATGACGGCGCAGCCTATAAGTCATGCTGAACTTTTCACGCCGCTCAAAGGCCGAGACGTAAGTGGCCAGACACCGCTCAAAATCCTCGGGATGCACGCCTTCGGTCCACCCATTGCCGAACTCTTGCTCGATCGACCTGCCAGTGAAGCGCAACCAAGGCTGATTGAAGTGGTGACACCCCATGTCGAGCCCCGATAACCAAATCAGTGCTTGTCCGTTGTCCACGACATCGCGGTAGAGTTGCTCGCTTTCTCGAAGCGCTTTTTCCGTTTCCCTTTGCGCGGTGATGTCGTGCCAGACGCAAAAAATCACCGATCTGCCGTCAAATTCAATGCACGTAAGTGTCACTTCGGCGATCAGAAGACTTCCATCGGCCTTGATGTGATTCCATTCAAACGCATGTCGACCCAGTTTTCGGGTGAGTTCAAACATCCTCTCCGCTTTGGTGAATGAGTCTGCGCCATCTGGCTGCTTAGGCGGTGACAACCGAGACGGGTGAACGTGAAGAAGTGCTTCCCGGTTGGCGTAACCCAGCGCTTGATACGCCGCGATATTGCATTCGACAAACTGGGTGCCTTCGATGAGCCACGTTGGGTTTGGCGATAGATCGAACAACTGCCGGAACAAGCCTTGCTCCGACACAGCACCCGAAAACTGAATTGATTCGCCCGACATGTAACTACTCCTTGCGATAACGCCTATTTTCTCAAGCAAATCCGACCTTGCAAGCGCTTGTATTTCCCAGGCTTGCCATCCGTAAGGTTGATCCCGGTCGCTGGGTAAGCCACTCACAGGATCTGCGCCAGCTCCAGAATGCTGCTGACGCAATAGTCCACGCGCGTGCTCGGTGCGATTTCACCCAAGCCGGGACCCATCTCATCCGGGCGAGCCACAAAGGCTGTTTGCAGGCCGGCGGCCGCTGCGGCCGCCAGATCGGAGGAGTGGGCCGCAACCATCAAGGTGTGCTCGGGTGCGATATCAAAGGCATCGGCACAAGCCAGGTACACCGCGGGCATGGGTTTGTAGGCGCGCGCGATCTCGGCGCCCAAAATCGCATCCCATACCAAACCGTTGTGCCGCGCCAGATCCACCATCAACGAAATGTTGCCGTTGGAGCACGGAGCCAGCAAAACCTTTTGTCGCAGCGCGGCCAAGCCGGGGGCCACGTCGGGCCAGGCATCCAGCCGATGCCACGCCCGGTTCAGCGCGTGTTTTGTCGCCTCATCCAAATGGTCAATGCCGTAGGCCGCCAGCACCACGTCCAGATTTCTCCGGTGCAAAACGTCCAGTTTGGAAAATGGCAAGCGGCCTGAGCGCACTTCTTCCATGGCCGGCTGGTACTGGTCGCGCCATGCATCTGCAAACAGGGGCCAGTCCAGGGCAATACCCAGCGGGCTCAGGATGGACTCGGCTTCGCGGGCAATCGAGGTTCGCCAGTCCACCAGCGTTCCGAAGACATCAAACAGGCAGGCCTTGATCATGTGTTTGCTCCTTGGTTCCGGGCTGTCAGGCGCGCCTCATGGCAGCAGCCGATCGATACACTTCAAACGTTCAAAATAACCTGGCGATACCTATGAAAACACGGCTGGTCTTGATTGCCTCGGCACTGCTCGCTGCGATACACGCCGCCTGCGCCGGCGAGGTATCCGTCGCCGTTGCCGCCAACTTTACCGCGCCCATGAACCGCATTGCCACGGCCTTTGCGCAGGACACGGGCCACACGGCCTCCTTGTCTTTTGGCTCCACCGGCAAGTTTTATGCGCAGATCAAGAACGGAGCGCCGTTTCAAGTGCTTCTGGCGGCGGACCAGCAAACACCTGCCAAGCTGGAACAGGAAAAACAGACGCTTGCCGGCAGCCGCTTTACCTATGCCGTAGGCCGCTTGGTGTTGTGGAGCAAGCAGCCGGGATTGGTGGATGACAAGGGGGAAGTCCTGCGCAAGGGCAGCTTCGAAAAAATCGCCATCGCCGACCCCAAGCTGGCTCCCTATGGCGCGGCGGCAGTGGAGGTGATGGAAAAAATGGGTGTGCGCCAGGCGCTACAGCCCAAGGTGGTTCAGGGCGAAAATATTTCCATGGCCTACCAATGGACTAGCACCGGCAACACGCCTCTGGGCTTTGTTGCCCTGTCGCAGGTGATGCTGGACGGAAAAATCGCAGAAGGCTCGGCGTGGGTCGTGCCCCTGTCCCTGCATGAGCCGATCCGGCAGGATGCCGTGGTATTGAACAGCGGCAAAGACAACCCGGCCGCCACCGCCTTGATGCACTATTTGAAGGGCGACAAGGCCCGCGCCATCATCAGGTCCTTTGGCTACGAATAGTTAATCGTCGCCAGGGCACCCACGAACGGCTGCGTCGCTTCAGCTTTCCTTCGAAGTGGCACCGGCCTTTGCCTCGGTCACTTCGATATACAGCGTGCTGATCAGGCCCTGTACCTTCACCGAGTGCTTCGAGTAGTCCTGCCGCAAGGCGGCACGCGCGTCTTCGATGTGGCCCTCGTCCACCAGTTGAACAATCGAACCGGCAGCCAAATGAAACTGACCGTGGGACATCTTCAGCTGGCTAAACACCGGCATATGGCCGTACACATCGCCACCCGGGCCATTGATCCATTTGCCCAGCACGCATTGGTTATCGCGACAAATTTGCCGGTAATCCAGCTTTTCGGTAGAGGTCCCTGCCAGGTAGTTGGCCAACCGGGTTTTCCACTTCTGGTGGGCCGTAATGGCGTCCATAAAGTTCAAGCCTCCGACCTCGGCCGACTGCAACTCTTCGGCGCTGAGGTCCGGCGGAGCCTCGGACTCAGCGGCATTGACCAGGTTCTCTTCCGGTGGTGATGTGCTTGTGGTTGGACTGGTGTTCTCCCGCCTGGTTCTGGCTGGGCCCGAACGTGTGGCAGGCTCGCCTGCGGACGCAGGGCTCGCCAGTTTTTTCATCCAGTCAATAATGCCCATGACATCCCTTTAAGCGGGCAAACGCTGAGAAGCAGCGCTTGCATTCATTGTTGAAAAGATTATGGCATCGAGGTCAGTCGGCAGTGTGATGAGTGCGTTATCGGAAGCGGCGTTGCAGCAACAGAATCCTGTCTCTTTCTTTCGGAGCGGTGCGTGCCTGCGCAGCCGCAGTGTCAGTACCCGTGTGCTGACCGGCGTGGTGCAGGTGCCGGCTCCTCCGGCCCGCTTGGTAGCCGATTGGCAGCGTGATATCAGCGGCCAATTGGCGCTTGAGGCCGGGGATGTGGAGTCCCTGTCGCTTCCCCGCTCCCGCTCCCGTTGGCCGGACTACCGGCTTTGTGTTCAGGCCCTGAGCGATTGGGCCGAAGCGTTCGGCTTGCCCCCGCTGTTGGGAAATAGGGAGGTGGCCCTGATGGCCTGCCGTGGGGCGCGCTATCACCATGACGGCCTGCAGTACGGTGCCAATGCTTTCTGCAACCTGTTTCTGAGCGATGAGCAAGGGCTGGACCTGCATTTCCCCGCCATCGATCTGCGCATTCCACTGGTGCGCGGGACCGCCGTGGTGTTTGACACCTGCCAGCCGCATGGCGTGGTCCGGCGGGGTCGCAGCGGCTTTGATGCCGGTGACTTTCCGGCGGAGTCCGCTTGCGATCTGGTTTTTTTGACGTGGGAGCTTCCGCTGGAAGACCCGCGCGTACACAGTCAACTCGGCATTCGCCTGGACGTCTCGGCCGATGCCGGGTTGCTAGGGGCAGAGCCGCAGGTGCGGATCCATGGTCTGCGCAGTCGCGTGTGCCCGGCCTCCGGCCAATGGCAAGCGGACGAGTGACCCCGCATCTTTACTTCCCCGTTACCTGGGCAGTGATTTAAATCATACGAAGCATCCGCGCCATGCCAAATACTCGCTTCAATACCTGTTCCCTCGGAAAGAATTGCACCCATGAAAAATCTGCATTCCATTGATCAACTGCTGCGTTTGCTGGCGGGCATCCTCTTATTGGAGGCGGCCTTCTTCTGGTTGGCCGGGACGGCGCAGGGGCTGGCCTACGGCGCCGGCGCAATCCTCCTGGCAACCGGAGCCATGCGCTTCTGCCCGGTGTACCGCCTGCTGGGCATCGGTGCAGGGCCTTCCGCTTCGCAGCCCCGGGGTGGCGTGGCCTTGGCCCTCGGCCTGGTCTTGCTGCTGGCGGCGTTGGCCGGTGGCAGTTACGCCAGCGTCTTTTTCAGCCGCAAGGTGTTTCTCGAAGAGTTCAATGGCATGAACAACTTCTACAAGCAAACCCTGTTTCTGACCGGCAAGGGCCAGCGCGAGAGTGCCAATGCCAACTATGACAAATTGCTTCCGGCCTACCTGTTGTTCAAAGAAAAGTACACGCAGTACCAGCCGTATACGCTAAGAGGCGATGCCCAGTTGGTGGCGGATCTGGGTCGCGTCGATACGATCCTGAAAGATGTCAACGGCCTGGTGCGCAACGGCGATTTGCATCAGGCGCATCTGGACTTGGAAAAGGTGCGTCCGGTGTTTCAGGACGTCTTCAAGCGCAACGGATTTTCCATGCTGTCGGTGGCCCTGGTGGACTTTCACGACACGATGGAACTGATGCTGGATGCTGGCAATGCCAAGGACGCACAAAAGGTGATCGGCCTTTTCCCGCAGGTCAACGACAAACTGCTGGCGGTGGAAGCCGAGGCCAACGACCCTGACATTCAGGCCATCCGCAAAAATCTGGATGCCATGCTGGCCCTGTCCAAGGACAACGCCGCAGACAAACTACCGGCGCAGGCCGAGGCTTTGAAGTCCAGCTTTGTTAAGGTTTACCTGCAGCGCGGCTGACCACCCGCTGAATCAGCGGGTGGTGCACCTTTTTCTCCGCGCCAATGGCGAAGAAATGCTCTTCGACCCCCGCACTGCGGCCCCACTCCTTGAGCTGCAACCCATCCAGCAAGCCATCGTGGGCCATTGCAGTAGCCGGGAATAGCCCCATGCCGCTGGTGCCAAAGGCACTGAGCAAGGCGCTGTCCTCAAACTCGCCGACCACACGGGGCTGAATGCCCATCTGGTCAAACCAGAGGTCCAGCCGGCCCCGCATGGCGTTGTGGTGTGTGGGCAAGAGCACGGGCAATTGCGTCAGGCACTCCGGAAAGCTGGGCGCATCGGCCTGTGTCCAGCTCAGGCTGGAATACCAGGCCACCGGTGACGCGCCCATGCTGTGCGTGGTCAGTTTGATGTTCGGATTGGCGGGTGCCTGCTGATCGGTGAAAACCAGATCCAGCCGGTGCAGTGCCAGATCGCCCAGCAGTTCATCCAGCTCCCCCTCGTTGCAAATCAGGTGCAGATCGGGTGTTCCCAGAATCGGTTCGAGCAGCTTGTGCACCACCGTTTTGGGCAGGCCATCTGAAATGCCCACGGCAAAACGCACGCGCGGCATGCTGGCCGCATCTTTCACGATTTCCGGCAGACGCTCGCCCATCTGAAAAATCTGGTCGGCCTGTCGCAGGGCGGCAGTTCCCGCATCGGTTAGCGCCAGACCCCGTCCGGCGGGCTTGAGCAGGGCATAACCCAGGTCGCGCTCCAGCGCGCGTACCTGTGCGCTGATGGTCTGCACGGTCATGTCGAGCTTTTCGGCAGCGCGCACCATGCCACCTTCTTTGGCTACCACCCAGAAGTAATACAGGTGCTTGTAATTAAAGACTTTGCGCATGGGCTGACTCCTGATGCAGGGCGATGGTTTTTCAAACACTCAACTAAAAACGAACTATCGTATCCAATATTACATATTTATTCGAATGAAGGATGGGCCTACAGTCCTCCTCACACCAGCGCCTTCGCGCCGGATGAAGGAGAAAAAAGCATGCGACTCAGTACCCGTGGACGTTTTGCCATTACCGCCATGATTGATCTGGCATTGCGTGAAAAGGGCTATCCGGTACCTTTGTCTGACCTGGCCTTGCGCCATGGCATCTCGCTCTCGTACCTCGAGCAGGTGTTTGCCAAGTTGCGCCAGCACAGCCTGGTCGAAAGCACGCGCGGCCCCGGCGGCGGCTACAGCCTCGGTTTCCGGGGTGACAGCATCACCGTGGCGGACATCATCGGAGCCATTGAAGAGGGAGATGGCGAGGCCCAGAGCGGCCGCAAGAAGCGCGATGGTGTGCTCGACACCCAGGCCCTGTGGGACTCGCTGAACACCGCCGTGTTTGAACACATGAAGACCATTACGCTCAAAAGCCTGGCCGACGACCAGCGCGCCAATGGGTTTAAGGTGGTGGAACGGCGCAAGGCACAAAAGGGTGTGCTGCCGGCCGTGGTTCGCCAAGTGGCCCGCCCGATGGTGCCGAACTCGGTGTTTGCGCTGGCGCAATCTTTCCGCACCTGATGATGCAGGGGTGCCACAGTACCGCGATTTCGGTCGCGGTACGTTTCGCCTCGCTTTGATATCTATCAATGGCTCGCGGTACAGTTCTTGCAAACTCGCGCTGCCCACTGGTGTGGGTACGGTTCGATTAACAAGATCAGGAGGCCTTCATGTCCACCAGCAAAAAACCCGCCGCCGCCGCACCCGTGGCTTCCGCAGCGCCTGCCAAGAAAGCACCTGCAGCCAAAAAGGCGGCTCC
>ERZ1034361.483-NODE-483-length-25572-cov-6.157364_pt1 | contig 25572 bp, 11 predicted proteins | sample MGYA00520617_ERZ1034361 | MGnify/ENA primary metagenome ERZ1034361 (study PRJEB33736, sample SAMEA104284507) | Azolla filiculoides | biome: Urban; feature: Water surface; material: Ditch water | place: Netherlands | collected 2015-10-28 | depth 0-0.1 m ...
TGTATCGTAAATAATATTGGCTGCTGTACCGCTAGTATTGGCTACTAAACTAATCGCACCGGTTTGGTTGATTTTATTGTTTGAGGTGAAACTAATGCTTCCGCCAACTGCATTATCGGTAATTGCGCCTACTTGATAAATTCCGGTATCACCACCAGCTACAGCGCTATTAGCAGTCACGGTGATATTCCCTCCGCCCGCATTAATCTTCATTGCACCCAAGGTTACGTTAGTACTTGGTGAGCCAGATGCACTGCCGGCAATCGTAATTGAGTTTGCAGTAACTAGACCACTTTGGTTGACTGAAGCCCCCCCCACAGTTCTCCCAACGATGCTTACAGAGCCTATCGTTGCAGTAATAGGAGCTGCAATTGCATTAGCAAATCCGCTATTTAATGCGCCTAAAGTTGTTGCCTCAATTGAAATATTGCCTGTACTAGATGTAATGCTAGCTCCAACGACTTGTAAAAATACTCCAGCATTAACATTTGTAGTTATACCTTTGATACTTACTCCGCCTGACCCTGCAATAGCTGAGTCAGAAATGACGCCTGAATGATTAGCCGTTGCAGAATTGGTAACGCCATTTAAAGTGATGACTCCCCAAGCCGTTAAAGAGCCACTAACATTAATCCCTGGCCCAGCCGTCGTTGCAAGTGTTGTTGCATTACTTGCGGTAATGTAACCAGAGGCAGGCGCACCAGAAGCGGCACCATAGGTGTTGTCTAAGGTTACCGTGCCTTTAAGGGTAATCGCACCGTTAACGATGATTCCACCACCAGATGAGATTGCATTCAGACTTACCTTAGACCCAGCGCCTGCCGAGTTATCCGTTATTGCAATTAGCGTAATGCCCTGCTTTGAGCCGCTGGTGTTATCTAGTGTGAGGGTCGGGGTTAAGCCTGCGCCAGTAATATTGAAAGTTAAGGCGTTTGTTTGAGTGATGGTGCCAGATGCAATGATCGTAACGCTGGTGCCTGCGTTAATGGCCGTCTGAATTTGAGTGGTGTTGAAATTAGAGGTGGTCGCTTGACCTTGTGCTGTTGCTAAATCACCGCCCGAGGATGCTGCTGAGCTAATGGTGACATTGGTTGGATCCAAGAGCCACATCCCGCCACGACCTGCATTAATTGCCGCGAGCAAGCCCAGGGTTTGTCCAGACGTTTCGATGAAGCCACCAGCAATGCTGTGTGGATTAATTTGGCCTGCACTAATAACAGTTAAGGCATCAAGGGAGGTATAAACAGAAAAAGGTAATGTGCCCTTTTTCGCATCATTACCTATTAAGATCTTACCGCCTTGCTCTAGGCCCACTGCAGAAATTGTCGTGGCGTTAAGCAAGGTATTTTGTGTGCCAGACATGGCAATAGAACCACCACGGCCATTTGAGCCGTTGGTTTGGATGATCGCTTGTTGCGCATTGATGCTGTCGCTGGTCAACAAGAAAACATCGCCGCCGTCTAGGCCATCGGCCTCAATTCTGCTGCGTGCATTGAGGTATATATTGCCCGCATTGATGCGTACACTGCCGCCTTTACCGCGACTGTTATTGGCCGAAATAGTACCAAAGACATTGGCCACCCCTGCAAAGATAGCCAGCAAGGAATGCTCACCTAATCCGCGCAGTTCACCCCATGTATTTAAGGTGTTTTGGGCTTGCATGGTGAGCTGAGAAACAGCCGCTAACGCTGAACGCTCAACGCTGACTTCACTAGCCAATACTTCAAGTGTTAAAGGCGCATCCAGCCATTGTGTAATTTGCCCTTGTATATCAACCTTGCCTTGGGCGTTTATAATTAATTTAGAATTTTCCGCACCAGTGGTTTTTTCTATGACGGCATCCGCAGCCAAATCGATATCACCAGTGCTGCCGTTTTCTGTCACTGCCGCCAGCGTCACATTTGCCCGACCGAGCGTTTGACTCACGACTTTAGCCAGCGCTTGATCAATAGCAATTTGACCTGCTTGCAGGATCCATCCACCCATTTGACCACGCGCAGCCGCAACCTCTACTTTTGCCATTGGGCCAACCACAACTCGCCCGTTGGAGCTGGTTTTAATGAAACCACCGTTGCCAGACTGAGTGCCGCCATTGGCTGTCAACAAACCATCAATTTGCGTTTTATCTGTTGAGTGCAGGCTGATTTTGCCGCCGTTACCGCGCGTGATGGCTGACGCCGACAGCACGGCATTGGCCTCGACCGTTACAGTTTTGGCAACGATAGCGGGCTCGGCGTTGCTGCTATCGGCCACTTGCCTGCCCACATTAATTTCCCCACCACCGGCATCGCCGTTCGTGGAAATTTTACTGTTGGCAGCCAGCAGGACCGTTTCAGCCGCCAAGGCAATATGGCCTCCTGTGGCCCCCTCGCCTTTGCCATTGGCCAGCAGCTTACCGGCATTAATCACCGTGGCTCCAACCAATGAAATCTTGCCAGCGTTGTTTATTGCGCTAGAAGCCACAATAGCGCCTGTGTTTCTCACCACACCATTCATTAATTGACGCGCACTATTGGCCGCCACAATGACGCTGCCGCCATCGACAAAAACCAAGCGCTTGTTTTCCACAAGGGCATTAATGGTGGACACATCCACGCGCACGCCGGTCAATTGATTGTTTTTAAAATTTAGGGTGATTTTTTCACCGGCCGCCATAGCAATGGTATTGTTCACGCTAGCACGTGCAATTAAATAGCCTTCGTTGCGCACCTCAGGTGCCAATAAGGCAATGTAGCCATTGGCATCATGGGCAGTAATGCGACCTTCATTAAGCACCTTACCGTGACCGTTACCTTGGTAGACATGCTTGCCGTCCATGAAATCTTGATCGGCCATGTTCATGGTGGTGGCAACCACTGCAGCCGCATCGACTTGCGCACCTTTACCAAACGACACCCCGTTGGAATTAACAATAATCACTTGCCCGTTGGCGCGCACCGCGCCATCAATTTGCGAGGCGGTCGCGCCTGTCACGCGATTTAAGGTGACGGCTTGAGCATTGGGTTGATTAAAGTTAACTTGCGCATTAGCTCCCACATCAAAACTTTGCCAATTAACCACCGCACGTTGCGAGCTTTGGTTGATGCTCATGTTGGCTGGCGTGGAGGCAATCGTCGCATTGCCCGCCACCACTTGCCCGCCAGTAGGCAGGGCATCCACCGCCACACCAGCAGCTAAGGCACAGACGGGCACCAGCAAAATAGCAAGCGCCAAGCAGTGCAGTGCTAATTTGCACCGTGCTTTTAGACCGACTATTTTGCTTAAAGTAGGCATATCGCTTTAAAAGGTATAACTGGCGTTTAGCCAAGCCCGTGGGTTGCTATCCGTGCCATCGTTGTCAAGGTAGACATAGGCACCGTCTTTTACTATCTTTAATGGGTTGTTGCCGACTTTCCAAGCCAACACTGCAGCGGCATTCCACTTCCCGCTGGTCCACTTCACACTCATACCAGCACCATATAACTCATAGCCGTTGGCGGCGGCGGTATCGCCCTGCCAGCCAGGATAGGGGTCTTTGTATTGCTGCACGGTACCGGCATCAAAAAACACACTTGCCACTAAATGCTGCGGCAATTCCTTTTGCAACTCAATAGCTGCCAACATGCCTTGCGAACCGCCGGCTTGGGCTACTGGGTAAGCCCTCACGCCATTTGGACCACCTAAGTAAAATTGCTCAGACGAATTCAAATTATTGGCACTCAATTGGCCGCTTACATTAATGTTCAGTTGCAGTGTTGGCCAAGGTAGGGATTGCATACGACTGGCGTTGAAAGTGAGCTTAGTAAAATGATTGGGCACATAGGAATAACAGTCATTTCTCGTCGGACAATAAGCCCCGAATGTCACTGGCGTGCTGGCGTCCAATTCCAGGTGACCCAACATTAGGCTGGCGTTTATGGTGCTCATGCCACCGCCAAGCAAGGCGTCGTAGTGGTTAGCATTGGCGCCGATATTGATGTTTTCAATATCAAAACTGCTGTTGACCTCACGACTGGCCAAATCTCGATTCAAGTAGCCTTTCTTTTCAAAACCCAGCATTACGTTGGCATTGGTATTTTGACTGCGTTGCATAGGGTAACTCAGGTTGGCGGCCATGACCCAGGCGTCACCAAAACCCCCGTTGGTTTTGTATGAGCCTACATTTTGATAGTCCAAGTAATTGCCGGTTAAAGCAAGGCGCAAGCCATGGTAACCAACTGGCAGGCTATACATCACCTGGCTAAAATTAGAGCCCGCCGAATACATGCCATAAAATGAGGCTTGATCACCCTGCTTAAGCGGGCTATTCCAAGCGGCACTGATGACCCCCTGTGCTTCGCCGGTGCTGCGGCTGCCACTGTTTTTTGCTTCCATTCGCGCATCAACTAGCGAGGTACGGCTCAAAGCCAAATGCACTTTAGTTTCGCCGTCTTTATCGCCGGCTTCCAATGCCGAACTGGCTTTCACACCAGACAGTTCATTTAACACCGCCATACTTTTTGCCAAGGCCCGAGTATTAAGCGCCTTACCCAGTGGATTCTCGGCTAAGACATAGGCAGCAGCTTGATCCTTGGATAAACGTGCTAGACCGTCTTTATTTTCTACGCTCACGCCACCCAAGCTAGCTTCCACCACTTGTATTAGCAACACACCGTCTTCTTTAATATTCTGTTCAGGTAGAAATACCTGGACAACAAAACCCTGCGCGGCATAGAAATCACTGACTGCGTCCAGCAGCTTTTGCAGCCCCTGCATGCTATAGCTTTTACCTAAGCTGCCGGCCAAAGCATCCATGAGCGCCTGCTCATTTACTAAATGCACGCCTTGCAAGCGCACTCCTTTAATTAGCATCTGCACTGCGGCCTCGCCCTCGGCATGCTCGGATTTTGGCACACCCACCTCAGGCAAGGGTGCCATAAAAAGATCGGGTGCCTCTTTTTGTATTTGCTGCTGCAAGGCGCCGCCATCTATAGGCGGAGTATCATTGGGGCTGGCGCTGGCAGGCGAGGCCGTAATCATGACGGCCACTAGCATTAAATATTTTGTTAAATTACTTTTCAAAAAAACCCCTGAACTCTAGAACTGGCCTGTAAATAAGGACTATTTAGCTAAGCTCCGCGATTATCTTAGAAAGCCCCAATTGGGAATATCCCTAATTGGGGATGGTTGGCAATTTTTATTAGCGATACACTGCATAGGTAATAATCCCTTAACTCTTACGCTAGACTGTTGCTTTAAAAATCACACCGCATTTATGCACCTTATGCTTATGAGAAACATGCCCCATCATGCAGTTTGATGTTCCTACCGCAACCCTAGTGGTGGGGTTTATGTATTTATTGCTACCAGCCTCGGTGTTTGTTTTTTTGAAGGAACACCGCAATTCAGCAGTGTTGTTGTGGTGTGTGGGTGGCGCTTTCAATGGCATTGGCTTTATGACTATCGTGCTTAGGGGCGGCTTTAGCGAGATCAGTCCATCCATTACCTACACCCTCCCTAACGCGCTGTTCTTCCTCGGCGTACTGCTTAGATTTCAATCCTTAAAAATGGATTGCAAACAGGCTTTGAGCTACCAGCAAATCGGCCTGTTTACCGCCGCATTTATCGTCATTTACGAAATGATTTGGCGCCAATTGGGCGTAGACCAAGCCAGGAACATTTATCTGCTGCCCGTCTTTACTGTGGAACTCTTGTTGATCTGCCATATCGCTTGGGTGTTTAAAAAAATGTACCAATCTAAGGTCATACGGGTAGTGATTTACAACTACTTTAGCTATGCCAGCATACTGGCGATTAAAGCCATCAGCGTTGCTATCGGCGATGAAGACATATTGATGCTGAGTTCTAGCGCTATCAACATCACCCTAATACTTATCGGGTTTTGCACGGTCATCTATACCAATTTAGGCTACATCGGTGTGGTGTTGGAAAAGGTAAACCGAGAACGCGAGTTGAGTTTAAATGAGAATAAAAAACTGGTTAGCACGCTTAAGAAAAAAGAAGCCCTGATCAGCCAATACGCCCGCATCAAAGCCTTCTCAGACATAGGTGGCTATGGCTCATCGGTCATCCACGAAATCTCCCAACCACTCACTACCGCCAGCTTTGCCTTGGAAAACTTATCCACCCTAATGGCCAAGCAAAAAGACCTACCAGTGGAAATTTTAAACCGACTAAATCTGGTGAAAGAGCCTACGCAAAAAGCCGCACAAATAGTCAACAACCTGCGCGGCTTGATGGCCAAGTCGGATTTCAACTTAAGTCCGATTAAGCTGCGTGATCGCATCAACGAAACGCTGTTGGTTTTGCAAAACAAGATTGCTCAGCAGCAAGTAAGCATAGAGCTAATTGCATCTGATGCGGAGCTGCAAGTAGTAGCCGATGAGGCGCAAATTAACCACGTGCTGATTAACATTTTGGACAACGCCATCGATGCCACGGCCAACAACCCCAACAACAAACGGGACATAAAAATCAAAGTGCGCTCAGCAGGGAAGCAAATCTATGTGCAAGTGATAGACTCCGGTAGCGGTTTAAGCAGCAAAGTTCAAGCCGATATGTTCAATTGGCTGGCCAGTAACAAGGTGGGGGGCATAGGCATAGGCTTGGCCTTATGCAAAATGTTTGTAGAAAGTTGGGGCGGCAAAATCACTGGGCGCAATGCCAATCCCAGCACCGACCAATTAAGCGGCGCCCTCATTGAATTAAGCTTGTTGGCACACTCGGCTCATGCGCAAAATTAACACCCATAAAACCGTCTATTTGGTCGACGACGATGCGACGATTTTACGCAGCATCGCGCTTTTTTTGCATGACCATCACTACCAAGTGGAAGCTTACAGCAGCTTGGCGGAGTTCAAAAAAAACCTACCACTTAAAGCCATGTCGGTATTAGTCAGCGACATGCAACTGGTCAACGAATCGGGCCTAGAACTGCAACGCTTTTTACTGGAAGAAAACATAGCCGTGCCCATCCTATTTTTAAGTGGCAACAGCCAAGCTCAGGAAATCATTGATGCGCTAAAAAATGGTGCTTATGATTTTTTACTTAAGCCAGTGGACCCTAATACCCTGCTCACGCAAATAGAAAAAGCCTTCACTAAAGCCAACCTGCAATCGCAGATTAAACATGCGCAGCAAAATTGGGCCAGCTTATTCCAGTCCCTCACCGAAAAAGAAAAAGACGTGGCGCAATACATCAAACAAGGTTACAGCAACAAGGCCATCGCCGAGATCATGCAGGTAAAGCCGGATACCATTAAGAAAAAACGGGCGCAAATTCTACAAAAAATGCAATGTGACAGCCTGCCAGAATTTATCTCACGCTGCCCCTAAGGTAACCTTCCTTAATGCAAGCTCCCCAAAAGGGGATTGTGAGGCGCGCTTGCGCCGCTTATGCTAAGGGTGATGTCAGTATTGCAATAAATGAGAATTCGCTTAGCCATGATCACTGGTAGCACACTTAAAGAAAAACGCCTGAGCTTAATGCTCAGTCAATTGGATGTGGCCCAGATGGCCTGCTTAAGTTTAAATCAAGTACAAGCCCTGGAAGGCGATGATGCCACGCCCTTTTATTCCAATCAAATTAGGCTGCAGTGCTTAAAACGCGTGGCCGAGTGCTTGGGCATAGCCTTGGCAGACATAGACGAAACCACCGCCAACGCCACCCCTGAGTACTTGTTAAACATTAACGGGCCACCAGCGCTATCTATTGTCAGCCACCTGCATAAAAAAATATTTCTGCTGGCGCGCGAAGCTCGGCCTTTTATCTTCAATGGCTTATTGGTGGTCAGCGCCTTGCTAGCCATTAATTACTTACTGGCACGCAGTGCATCGGAACCCGCAGCAGATGCAGCCCCAATCAAATTGGTGGTCCAAGACAAAAAATCAGCGCAAGACCTCGCCAGTTTCATCACGGACAAACCGTCAACCGACCAAGCAACAACGCCGGAAAAAGACCTTAATTCAAACACTGGTAGACCTGAGCCAAGTAATAGTCAGGCATGTTATGAGGGCAGCGAGCTGACCGCCTTGCAAGTGAGTGACCCAATCAAAGCAGGGGACAAGCTCTACTTTAGCAGTGCATCGCCCCAAACTGTTTGCATTTCAGACGCCAACAACCGCCTGCAACGCTTTCATTTAAACGATAGAAAAGGCTATGTATTTCGTGGCTCCCCACCGTTTATCGTGACGGCAGAAAACTTCAGCAGCTTGGCCTTATTTTTTCAGGGTAAAAAAGTTAAATTTGATGGCCTCAATCTTGATGCCATCAAATTAGACGCCAGCCCAATGATTAAATAGAACCTTGCGCATGTAATAACCAATCTTTAGTCTAAGTTAAAACATTAACTGTGGCGTCACGTTACACTTGTATTAATTTTCAGATCCAAACATAACAATCAAATCTATTCTTTAAGTAATTATTAAAAGTGTCTGCTGTACTCCATAGAGTCGTCTGTTGTTAATCTTAGCAACCATACGTAAGCTCGCCTCTTCAAAAAGTAAACGCTTGTTCTTTAGTAACATATTTGTTATATTTTTCCATGGGCTACAAAATAAGCTACTACAGTGAAGCTTTGCAAGGTGAAATTCTTGCCTTACCTGTTGGCTTGAGCGGTCGTTATTTTTCCTTGACCGACCGCATGCAGTTACACGGCGCTAACATTGGCTTGCCTCACACCAAAGCGTTCGGTGACGGCTTGTTCGAAATGCGCCTAAAAAGCAGCGAGGGCATTGCCCGAATTTTTTATTGCACCTTAATAGGAAAACACATTGTAATTCTGCATAGTTTCATTAAAAAAACGCAAAAAACACCGCTGCGGGAATTGCGTATTGCAGAAACGAGAATGAAGGAGATTAAACTTGCTAACACACGCTGAATTAAAGGCCAAAGCGCTAGAAAATCCTGCCGTAAAGGCTGAGTATGAGCGCCTAAACCGAGAAGAATTTGCTATTTTGGATCAGATGTTAGCCGCACGCCGTGCCGCGGGTTTGTCCCAAGCACAAGTTGCCGAACGCATGGGCACCAAAGCACCGGCAGTCACTCGGCTAGAGAGCGCGCTGGCCTCCGGCAAGCACTCGCCTAGCATCGATACTCTTCGTAAATACGCCGCTGCCCTAGGCAAACGAATTGAAGTCAATTTAGTGTAATGTTTAAGTAAGTCAGCTATTTCAACTGACAATATGCTCTTGCTTCTTAATGCCAAAATTTCAGCATCGCCATAAAGCGCATTTGGCAATCCTGGTATCAGCCTCCCACAGAATAAAGCCTTGTCTTGACAAGTTTAACTGCTTTATATTTAATAACTATTAATAATAGTTAGGAGTTACTCATGCCCACCAGCGTTGCCCTAAGTCAGCATTTTGAAACCTTTGTACAGAGCCAAGTTGAGAGCGGCCGCTACAACAACGTGAGCGAAGTGGTGCGAGCCGGCTTGCGTTTACTGGAGGACACCGAACGACAACAGGCCCTGCAATTACTAGCGCTCCAGGCTGAAATAACGGCTGGCCAAAAAAGTGGCCAAGCTAAAGCGGCTGACCCAATTTTTGATAGGCTTGAAGAAAAATACGCTCGACAAGCCCGCACAAAAAGTAGCTGATGCAACTGCGTATTTCGCCCTTGGCTGCAGAAGACTTGGAAGCGATAGGCGACTTCATTGCAAAAGACAACCCATTACGTGCGTTAAGTTTTATTAAGGAACTGCGGGCGCATTGCGAAAAAATTCTAGTCAACCCTGGCGCTTACCGACGCAGACCAGAATTATCCAAACATTTACAATCCTGTGCACACGGAAACTACCTCATCTTTTTTGAATGCCAGTTAGACTGTGTCAACATCGTGCGCATATTGCACGGCAGCCGTGACATCGAACAAATCATAGAGCCAGCTTAATCAAGCCCAATGGTGTCAGCCAAAAGCAATAGCGCTTAGTTTATAATGGCCGCATTCATTCATTAAGACCGTTGGAAGACATTGTCTTAAGCTTAAAAAAGACAGCGTCAGCAACCCGGTGCAAACCAATTTAGGTTGGCATATTCTTAAAGTGGAAGACATTCGCAAATTCAAAACGGCCACCTTTTAGGACGCCAAAAACAACGTCAATAAAGGTTTGGTCAATGCCAAACGCAAAGTGTTGGCGGAAGAACTGGCCATTCATCACTGTCGTATCTTCCACTTTTTTTACAGCTAAAAATTACTGTTAATTTGATTAAAGTTCATTAGAAATTTCATCACCAACACTTCTAAAAACTTTCGTTTGCTTATGGATATCCTTCTCATCAAACTTCATTCGCAATCGCAAATAAAACCCGTGCATCGTATAATCATTACCGACTAAATCCTTATCGGTAAAGCCGCTAAAATTGTACCCAGCGCTTGCCCATACATTCTGCTGAACAACATACCCTACTTCTCCTCCGTAGGCATACTGCTTAGCGTCACCCTGAGGGCTATATAGCATGCTTGCCATTAAGCCAATATCGAAGTCTTTATTTAAATCGTAAATGACTCGGCCAGATACTAAATACGCTTGGTACTTATCAGTTATACCCACCAACGTTTCATTAACAGTTTTTCCAGCTAAGCGGCCATTTACCCAAACTGGCCTTGTTGGATGGTAGTTAGCGTTGGTTGAGAGCAAGTTAACAAATCGACGGTCTTTGTCATCCATCTCAAAATTACGCTCATACTTATTTTCATAACGAACTAATGCATCAAAATTGTTCGTCCAAATTGGGCGATAAGCCGCACCCAATTGGAAACGGTTCTGCAGTTGATTGCCGGCAACGCTGCGATCATTCGTGGTCAGGTAGTAATTCCTAAATAGCCCTGTCCAATTGTCATCAATTTTGCGAGCAAGGGATAAGGTGCTCATCCAACTATCCGTTGTGTTGTCGATCATCGCATTTGAATCACGATCCATCTGCCGCCATTCAAGACGTGCACTGCCTTGCCATAGCTTCTCGATATATTCCAATCCTCCGCCCAATGCTAATGCGCTGCGCCCAGCACCATGAATAATCTTCAAACGTTCCGCCATGCCGTTGCCTTTTAGATTGTCATTGATGGGAAAGGTGTTACGTAATCCAGTTGCGTTTTCAAGTTCGTTGTCATTCATGCCATCACGCATGCGCAATTCCGAGTAGTTTTCCGAACCTTTACCGTCTGCATTTCTTACCCCTAGCATGATAGCCTGTGATTTTGCTGCACTATCTAATGCATAACTTGAGGCCAATCCGTTAGTTTGTTCCCAGCGACCATAAACGCTGGTATCGTCTAATACACGGTAATCTGCACCCGCTGCAGCACGACCAGTAGGCGTCTCTACACGAGCAAAGGCACGACCTTTTTCATATCGATAGTCAGTACTTAATGCAACCCATGTTGGATTGGACTCAAAACCGTAGTCATGTCCTACTTCAGCGCCAGCACTCCAATTTTCTTTCCACAAATAACGGCCACCGGCACGCACGGTATAGGCATCAATTGCCGGGCTGACATTGCCACTGGATATTGGTGTGCCTGTAAAAACACTTTGCGGTTGCCCTGTTACTGGGTTTAAACCCGTACCGGTTCCCCAAAAACCCGCGCCATTTGGATTTAATCCTGCACCACCGTATGCGGATGCTTGGCCGGGCAGCACCACCGAGCTGGCACTCGATGATAGAGATAAAACCGCTCCGGCTGTTTGCTTAACATGACGAATGCCTGCATCCAATATAATCTTAGGCGTCAGTTGATGTTCAATCGAAATGGATTCCGCCTGACGATGGGCGGCCTGCCATCTGTCTTCGGTATACACGGTATTGGCAAAGAAACGGGTTTGCTTAGTTAACTCAATCATGGCTTTAATGCCGAGTTCAACTTTACCGCTGGAATAACTGGATGCAGGGTTATTAAAATCCTTTTCTGATACGCCTCCAAAAGCCCGCAAATCATACTTAAGTTCACGCCCTAATTGGCTGTCGTAAAGCCCTTTTTGTCTCCAGTCAAAGCGAATGGCATTGCCTCGTATATCCGTGTCTACTGTGGCCGAATTGCTGTTAGCCACTTCCAATACTAACTTGCCGTTTTCGCCTGTTTTTAACCCGATGTTTGCGCTGATTAATTCGCGTAACTCACGTATACCTGAACCAGGCGTGGTGGCATAAGCCCCGCCTTGAGGACGACTTGGATTATCGTCTTTCACATATGAACCACCCACTTCAACTTGATCGGTTAATTGACGCTGACCTGACACACCGTAAACCCAGAATTTTTCACCTTGGGTATCCACTTCGTAAGTGATGCGCAGAGAAATCGGATTTAAATCAGGATCCAATGACGGAAGGGCAGACTTCAGTAGGATGCGCCCTGAGAAGGGCTCAAAGGTGTAGTCTACAAAGCGTGTTAATGGGGTAATGGAAATGATGCGAGAGACATTGTTTCTATCTCGTACCACCACTTCTAGCTTTTCTGTATTTTCAATGGCATTTATGTTCGCAACGGAATACGGCCCAGATGTGCCGTTGCCGCGATACTCTTCAACCGCTTGCCGCATTGATTCATGCATAACAAAACTATCTGCATAGCCCTTGCCATCATCGCGAACTACACGAATACCGGTCATGGTCCGATTGTATTGACCAAGATTGCGTTGCTCAACCGGTGCGACTGATTGCCCCCCCATGGTTTGTGAGAAAGATGAGCCTGTTTGAAAGTCGCCATAAAGCACATAACTCTTATCATGATCAACTCGCACATAAAGACGATCTGAACTTTTGGCTTCGTAGCCACGTTGAGCAGAGTCGCCCATTACCGGGTAATATTTTTCCGGATTAATGTTTTGAAACACACGCTGACGCATGTCTTTTTCAGAGTCGTACATGGCCGTTAATAAATACTCTCCCTTGATCGTTCCTTTCACAAAGAAGGTAGTCCGCCCAGCCAAACTCATGTCGCCTTTAGCAAAGGTACGTTGCCAATGCCTCAGCTCTCTTTCAAACCCATCCGACAGGCCGGTTGATGGTGTAATTGCACTTGATCCCTTTTTGCCAAGATTGATGATGCCTTCCACCACGCCTGCGGCAATGAGTGGTCGAACATCTGGTGCAAAGGCAATTTTCCCGCTTACACGCTCCTTGCCCACAGACACCAGCAAATTTACATCCAGTGCGCTGCTTGGCGCGATCAAATTAAATTGACCCACGCCGTCCTTTAATTCCACTTCATCTTTGCCTAAGCGTTTACCAATGCTATCCACTCCTGACTCCAATCCATTCAGGGATTGGCTAGAAATGCGCACGCCCTCGGCCTTAACCTTAGCGGTGAGGTGTCCTTTAACAGGTTGACCAGCAGCATCAAGCACTTTTATTTTAACCAGCACAGGTGTCATGCCGTCTGCGGGTAACATCCCAGATACTTCGTTCAGCCCCTCAACTTGCACCACCAAATCTTTAATCTGCCCGTAAGCCGAACCTTGGCCAACCTCAGGTTTGAATGAATCAAAAGCCGCGCTTGAATAAGGGTCGAAGGATGGTGCAGGGCGCCTGGTATCGGGGTCAATTGGGTTATTAACAGAGGCGGCATTGATGTTCTGGTCCACAATGGGTAACACCGACTCCGCATGGAGTAATTCCGATGTAAAGAGCAGACCCACACTGATTGCAATTAAACGCTTAGGAAAACGAGTTTTCATTATCTCGCTCCTTCGCTGTTTTGCTTGCTTTCATTTTGTTCTTTCGAACTGAACACCTTGGTTTTGCTAGGCCGTTTATTATTTGGCGGCAAGGTGCCTTGCTTAAGTGCTGGACTATCTAAGCGCTCTATTAACTCTGGCGTACAAGTATTAATAATAAAGTCAGCGCGATGCAGCTCACCAAATTTCATGTCCACAAAGATTGAATCCGGGTCGCCTGCATTACGGTTTGCACTTATGCCAAGTTTGGCTCCAGGTGGCAAGGTGGTCTGATCTAGCTTGAGCACATGGGTCATGGCAGAAACGCCGCATAAGCTATACGAACCACGTGGATCGCTGATCATATACGTACCGTCTTCTGTGTATATGCGCACGCCGCCAATACCAGGTTCGTTGCCATTATCGCGGTCTTGCACGCCATTACCGTTACAGTCTAGGTAGACCTTACCTATGATGCAGCCTTCTTGCGCAAATACCCCGTTATCTACTTTCACCTTAACGCTGGCTTCATTCGAACTGACGCCGGATGCAGAACGAGCGCTTGCTTTATTAATACCCGTGCCTTGCGCTGCACCCACGCCGACACGCACTCGATAGGTTATGGTATCCACATCGCCATTAACAATATTGCCTATCGTAAAATTAAGTGTCGGACCAACGCCCGTCACTCCTACCGCAGCATCGCCTGAAGAAATTGTCGAGCTGCTACCAGTTCTAGTTACTTTGACGGTATTGGGAATGTACCTGAAGCCAAGTGGCAAGGTGTCAGTAATCGCCACGCCAGTCTGTGCGCCACCTGCAACATGACGCAAGGTTAATGTGTACATCACAGAATCACCCAGTTCCACGTTCTTGGCTGATGCGACCTTAGCTAATGTCAAAGTAGCCGTAGCTTCAGATACAACCGTATCAACGCTACAAACAGAGGGAGAAGAACATGTTGCTGATGCCGGAGCTGGACTCACCACTGTCCCACCAGAAGAGCTAACTTGAATATAATTAGTTATTGTTGCCGGTGTGGCGGGAACCGTTGTAGTAATCGTAAATGTTGACACCCCAGGATCTGTCAACGCTGTTCCAGCCGATATAGCTGTTGACGTTACCGTACAATCTAATAGAGCGCCAGCAGTGCTCATATTTGTACAAGTCACGCCACTCACGTTATTCCCTGCAGAAACCGCTGTAGCGCTTACACCAGTTGGCAGCTGATCATACACATGGAATGTCGTTCCTGTCGCCGAACCACCTGAATTACCCAACGCTATGGTATAAACCAAACTCGTGTCACTAACTAACGCACTGGCTTTATCAACTGTTTTCTTGTAAATGATGTTGGCTGGCAAATCTAAATCAATAGGAATCTGATTGTTGATGACATCGGCAGATGTTCCTGGTGTAAGATTGAATGATTCATAATAGGCACTTGAAGACAAACCACTTCCGAGCCCACTCGTCAATGTTGGGCAATCTACACTGCGTAAGATCGTGCCATCAGGCGGGACTGAACTGCTAAGGTAGACGGCTGCAGGAGATGGCGTCGATCCTGCCGTCAAAGTTGCACTGCAAACTGGAATGTTTGTTGAAAAACCAGCCCTGTAGCCCGATGGCACGCTTACAATAGACAAGGTGTAAGTTCCAGCAGGGGCATCCGATGTAAGTAAAAATTGATAAACTCCATCAGCACCAGTTGTTTGATCGACGCTACCACCAACAACGTTCGCTGATGTAAAACCAGCAGGCCCACTTATTCTTATGACAACCCCTGCCAAGGGAGCCTTAGAAGAAGAGTCATAAATAATCCCGCTCGGATCTAAAGGCAGCGCAAAACTTTGCTCAGAAATTACCTGTGTTGCTGACACGCTTAATTGATTTAAATTTCCATCAATTGTGCTGGCTCCAGCAGGATTGTTTGATCCAACCACTCCATCTGTAAAACTTTGGCCGGATTCATTAGGTATACCAAATCCAAACGCAGGAGTCGTTCCGTTCGGCTTAAAAATTCTTATTTGGTAATTAGTATTTTCTGCAATATTGTTAAAAACATAAGCTCCCGTTGAATCACTAACAGCAGTGGCATAAAGTGCGCCATTGTAAAAAAGCTTAACCACATAGTTAGCTAGAGCTGTATCTGATACATCTAGAATTTTATTATGATTTCTATCGTAAAAAACTTTACCACTTATTGATCCCGTGCCAACTATGGCAATGACTTTTGATGCGCCATTGTTACTTTGGAATCCAACCGGCTCTGCCCCACCAGATATGCTGGCACTTGCAGTCAATACTTCCCCATGTTGATCAGAATTAACCCCAACAGCAATCACAACAGGTTGACCAAGAGAGCCCTGGGCGATTACGTCGCTTGATGAACAGGTAATTACTTGGCCAACGGTAGCACAAGTCCAACCGGATCCCGTACCACTTGCGACACTCATGCCTGTTGGCGCAGTAAAGGCCAATGATATTGTTCCTGAAGTGCTTGCCGAACCAATATTTTTCGGGGTCAACGTAAAGGAACCAACATTCGAACCAACATCAAATAACGTTGTTGAGCTAGTAGTTGAGCTCAATGAACTGATGGTATAAATAATCAAATCAGATGAACTTACAGGAACATCCAAAAAGTAATTGTCAGCAGACGTAGTGGTAGAACCCGTCAAATAAATATTTATCACTTTACTTGGAGTAGTATTCTTAGCTGTTACCGAAGTAGTAGGCGATCCGGAACTCCCATTTCCTTTTATTGTTTCACCATCGGTGGTTGAGGTTGGTTGAGTAGTCTCTGTTAGGGTGTATGTACCTTCCGGCAGGTTGGAGAAGGAAAATGTGCCATCACTGGCTGTAGTTGCGCTTAATAAAATTGAATTAGAAGCGATATCCGTACCAGACAATTCAATAACAACCCCAGAGATACCTCCCTCATCAAGGCCAACGGCACCATCATCATTTTGATCTAAAATAACTGCACCCATAATGCTTCTTGTCCCGGGCAGTTCTGGAAAATTATATTTTGTGGCGGCCGTATTCGGTGGCAAAGTAATGCTAGCAATTGCGCTGCTTGTGCCAGTAGGATTAGATAAAGTACCCAGAACCCCTGAAACGCCAGTGGTATTAGTCATGGTTAAAACTGTTCCAGTAATTAAGCCATTAGTGGTATTGCTAGGTTGGCTTGCTTGCGTAACGGTATAACTACCAGGTAACAAAGCGGTAAATGAATATGCGCCAGAACCGTTTGTAGTAGCAGATTCTGAAACAGCTCCACCTAAATAATCGGTACCTGTAAGGGTAATCGTGACGGAGGGAATTCCTAATTCAGATCCATTTTCGACCCCATTATTGTTTGTATCGGAAAAAACTTTACCGCTGATGCTGGATGTAACCAGCTCTGAAAAGTTATTGCCTGAAGATGAGCTAACGCTTGTGCCATCTGTACCAAGCACTATTCCCAAAATACTACTAGTGCTGCTTGTTGGATTGCTCGCCGTACCTGAGGATCCAGTTGCTGACCCAGCAGTTATATCTGACCCTGCAACCGTTTGCCCATTAATTGTTCCTGTTGGTTGACTGGCTTGACAAATTGAATAGGTGTTAGCTGCCAGACCTTGAAAGCTAAAATTACCTAAACTATCAGTCGTTGTATTAGTTGGTGTTCCTGAGCACGAAGACCCAGCATAAAGGCTTACGGTAGCTCCATTGATCGGCGCATCCGAACCCTGATTGAAGCTTGAATTGGGTGTTGCCGCATTCTCAATAAAGACACGACCTGAAATATACCCTGCAGCAGACGCGCTGACCGTTAATATTGAACTTGAAGCCGTTAAATTCATGCCAGCGGAAGTCGACAATGCCTCAGCTGCAATGTAGTTTATGTAATCCCCAACCGATGCGGAGGTGGAATCGGTAGGCGTAACATTTAGTGATATTGAACAACCAGTTATGGCTGTAATTTGTGAACTGCTGGTGCTATAAGTAAAACTTGTTGCTCCTGCAGTGGCGGTAATGGTGCCGGCACAGCCGGTCGCAGTCAAGCCATTTGGGCTGGCGATTTTCAATCCAGTCGGCAGAGTATTAGTGAATGTCGAGGAAACCGAAATGGCACTTGCATTTAAGTTTCCTAAGACGACATTCAGAACTGAAGTGCCGGTTGGGGCAATCACACTGGGGGTAAACGTGGAAGCAACCGTTGGTCTTTGGTAAATCAATAGAAGCGCAGAGGACGAATCAGCATTACTCACCCCTTCATTGTTACTCAAAAAATTAGCAGGAACTGAAAAACTGTAACTACCGGAACTGGTGGTATAGACATAGGCGGTAATTTCACAGGTTGTGCTAGCCGGAATAACCCCAGCGGATAGTGACAGGCTTGCGCCATATGCCGATGCTGCAATAGTCGCTTGGCAGCCTGTACCTGAAATTTGCGCATTTGGGCTAGAGGATAGAAGCAACCCACTTGGCAAACTAAAGCTAAAACTACTGCCGGTCAACGCAGAATTATTACTGTTGGTTACCCTAAGTTTGATCATCCCAGTAAACGAGCTGCCGCTGGCAATGGAAAGAAGTGCGCTACTATAAGTTCCGGTTGCCCAACCGCTAGGTAGAGAAGTATCTAGGGTCTTATAACCAGATCCTGAAGATGAGCCTATTGCAACTTGAATTGAAATTGGTGTAACCACCCGCAGCACATCTGAGGCGGGTTGCGAATTACTTGTTGTCGTTGAGTTAGAACCTGCCGACACCGCACCAGAAGTAATGACGTTTGTATAATTAGCTGCCACAGCACTACTGACATCAAGTTCTACATAGCATGAGGTGACAGTCAGCGCACCAGTAGCTGTAAATGAAATAGTCCCCCCCGAAACAGATACCGAAGTACTTGTAGTTGCAACAGTCGCCCCGGCACAGGTGCTAATTACATTTGGCCCAGCCGGCACAGTAAGATTCAATGGCAAATTATTTGTCATTGCGAGCGAGGTCATCGGCAATGTTGTTGGATTGTAATAAGTAATTCTCAGACGGCTACGCTGATTAACCGTTACAACATTAGGGGTGAAATTAGTGGTTACGCCAATGTTATTCCCGGTTGAAATACTTGTTGTAGCCGCAGATGCATTTGTAATGCCTTGCGAAGTTGAGATTGCATTAGAAGGGATGACAAGCGTCACCCCACCAATCACAGTAGAGAGAACATTAACATTAACAACACAGCTTTGATTTGCAGTCAAACTTACACCTGACAATCCAATTGACCGCCCTCCGGCAGACGCACTCACAACTGCACCGTCACATGTTGTTGATATAGCTGGCGTGGGAGCAACCTCAACCCCTAACTGCGTGCCCCCAACAAGACCATTCCCAGTAAAGTATTCCGTCATATTTAACTGAGAAACTGCAGTTGTTCCGTTTGTAAGCGTTAATTGCAGCGTACTAATTTGACCTGGGAAGGTTAAGGTACTGGGCTCCGCATTTTGTGAAATTAAAATTGTGGTTGGGGTGGCTGCAGATTGTAAAAGCACCGCTGATACCGCGGCTGTTTTTATGTTGTTATCTGCCAAGATATTGCCCGATGCGATGCTGTTCGTTACGCTAGTCGTTGAAGAACTGGCAAAATTTTCCACAACATCATAAACAAGCTGACAACTGGCATTCCTAGGCAGCGTGGCTCCTGTCATCTTGATTGAACTCGCTCCATCTACGCTCGCCCCACTTGAGTCGGTAATAACAGTTACCCCAGAACAACTTGTTCTAGCATTAGACGGTGTAGCTATGACCATACCTGTTGGCAAACTACTGTTATTGACAGTGATGCCAGTAATGGTCGTAGGGCCATAGTATGTGTTCGTTAGCGTAATAGTTGCTGTTGTAGTTTTGCCAGAAACGACAGAACTAGGAGAGAAACTGAGGGTCGCCGTCAGTGGATTGTAAAAAGTAAAACTTGCGCTTCCTGAAACATTAACTAGTGCTGGAGCCGTTGTTCCATCGGCATAGCTGCTCGCTGCAGTACTCACGGCTATGCTTTGGGTATACGTTAAATAAGAAGCTCCCGCATCCCCACTGACATTAACTGCGATTGTACAACTTGGTATGGTGGTTGATGTGCCATTAGTCGCCCTACCCGTAACAGTCATACCCGTTCCAGACAAAGTGGTGCTGTTCGGCGTAGCACCGACACTGCCCCCACAAGTATTTGTTACATTAGGATTGGCGGACACCCTTAAATTACCTGCACCAGATGTTGCCAATGCACTGGAAAAATTTACCCCTGTTAAATCGTTTTGAGTGTAGTTGTACAGCGTGATTGTTAAGCGTGCTGTGCCAGAATATGTATAATTTGAGTAAGTTGGATCACTTATTGAAACCAATACAGACATTGGAGCCCGTACTTGGTGAGATGTTGTCGATGCTGCCTGGCTATTGCATGGCGGGCCTGTGGTATTTAAACAGGCAGCACCGCTATTAATTGTGTTGTCATTAACGGCGTTGTAGTTGGTCAATAAAGCATCGGTCTTGACCATGGCCCAGAATGTAATGGTGCAAGTTGATGGACTTACATCCGAAGGCGCGATGGGGATGCTTGACAACAACAAAACAGCTGACGCATCGCCTGCGCTTGATGTTGTTGAAAGGGTTCCGCAAGACGTGCCGGACACCGTAGGGGTAAAGTCATGCCCATTAATAACTCCAGTTAAGAATTTGTAACCGCTTGGCAGGCTATCCGTAACCTTAAAATCTGCTCCCGCGTTTGCGTTATCATAATTGGATACAGCTAATGTGTACTTAACCGGATTGCCTGGCGCTACTCCGGTAAAGCTCGAGGAATAAGAACCTGGCGTTTGAGTTAGCGTTAGACGTAATGTATCCGACAATGTCAGATAGCCAGAATAGGTATCAGCTGGCTGTCCATAAGTTAATATGCCATTTGATGCGGTTGCAGTAATCGCGTTAGCCACTATATAACTGGAAGCTAAAGTGGTACTGGCTCCACTAGTTGGCGTCGCAGAAAAATCCACCCAAATGTTACAATTAGAAGCAGCATTTAGGCTTAGTCCAGAGATGGTTATCGATCCACCGGAAGAGCTTGCGCTTGCCCCCGTGCAAGCGCTCGCATCAATGGCACTTATGCTCAAATTGCTAACCGAAGAACTTTGCGTTCCCCTTAATGAAAGCAGTGGGTTTACGGTAAAGCCTAGATTGCTATAACTTATACTGCTGTTGTAATTTCTTAAATTTATTTTTATACGCCCAGTATCACCCGACACCAAAGTCGAAATGGCACTTGTTGTACTGCCGTTAGCGTAATAACTTAATGAAGGTACGATGGGGGAATAGACATATAAACTTCCAGGCGTTGCAGAGCCACTAATTATCGAGGCGTTTGTTAGGGTGATTGCGCCGGCACTAATAGTATGGGTATAAGGACCTCCATAATAGCTATTACTTAATTTACCTGTAAAATTAACGGTGATTACGCACGTCCCGTTTACACCCCCTACTTTAGCAGGCACGCTAGCCGAACTAACCGCGAATCCATAATTACTGTTCGTTAAAGTTGATGCAAATGTGCCGCAACCGACGCCGCCACTAACCGACGAAATAGTCAAACCATAATCAGGATGTGTGCCACTAAGACCATCTAAGCTGTTAATTGCAAAATTAGTGACGCTAAGCGCATCTGCGCCTGTATTGGTTAAAGTAATGGTTAGGGTATCTGCCTCGTATGCGTAAGGTGCGCTACTAGCCCAACTTTCAGACACCGTCAAAGGAGTACTAACCGTTAATGTGGTAGCAGAGTAGCCGTTGTGATAAATACCTTGCGCATTCGAAATACTGCCAGCCGCCCCACTAAATGCATAGTTATTCGAAGATGTGCCAGTGTTATTACCTACAGTAAAAGCAATAACAATCGTGCAATTGCTGCTTGCAGGAATTGTTGCGCCGCTAACCTCGAAACCTGTTGCAGTATAAGACACGCCTGCGCATGTACCCGAATTTGAGGTAGACGTTACAGATAACCCAGATGCCCCAGAAAACAAGCTGGACTTAATAAAGCTTACATTACTAATTGCCGTGGCACTTGCATTACTCAAGGTTAATGTGAGCGTATTGCTAGCGCCAGCAATCATGGAGTTACTTTGATATGCAGCACTAACGCTCAAAGGACTTGTAACGGTGTATGTACTATAGGTCGGAGTATTGCTGCCTAGTGAAAGATCATCAACTACGTTACTAATCGAATTGACCTGATTCCTAGTTACAGCACTACCGATGTACGACCCCGTAACCTTAAAGCTAAAGGTACAACTGGATGAAGCGGGAATGCTAGCACCAGCAATCGTGACAAACGAAGCGCCAGATACCACACTAAAACTAGGTGGTGTTCCGCTAGTACAAGAAACCGAACTGTTAGGGTTAGCTGAAACCAAAGCAATTGGTGTGCTTGTTAAAGTTGCTATTGTGTCCTTAAGTCCAACACCAGTTATTGCAATGGTATTGGGATTGGTTACTCTAATCGATACCGTCGAATCACTACCAATATGAAATGATGAAGGACTAGTCGTCTCCGCAATCGAATACTTAGAAAGCGTTAAAATATTCAAACTTTGACTGACCGCCCCTGAGTTTGACTGCGCTGTGCCATCGTTTCCACTGATTGCGTTGCTGGCTATATTAAATGTAAGAGAAGCAACACTGGACGAGCCTGCAGTCACGGGGATCACGATGGTGCAATAGCCATCCACACTAGTTGCATTATCGTGCGCAGGGATTATACCCCCAGTAAGGGATATAGACTGAGAGCCAACACTAGCCGTAAGCGTTCCAGAGCCAGCGCTTGCCGAGAGACCTGGAGTAGTACAGGTATAGCTTGGTGTACCGTTAACCTTCAAACCCGCTGGCAACGTCCCAGGCAAAGTCAGATTAAATCCCAAGCCGCTTACTTGAACAGGTGCAGTGTTGGAAATTGTAAGTTCAAAACGAGTTTCTTGAGTGGGGTAAATTGAACCTGGCGCTCCACTATCCAAAGAAACGGATGCGGTAATTGCGCCCATAGCCGAATAAGAAACTAGGGAAAGTAATAATATTACAAATAGACGAATAAAACTTTTCATTAAACAATTATTAATTTTTTCGTGCATTTTAGCATTGATCGGCCTTATTTAGGCGAACAATCAAGCCCCTACGGTATTAGCAAAAAGCAATGGCGCTTAGTTTATAATGGCCGCATTCATTTATTAGGATACGGTCATGGCCACACCTCGTTTTAGTCACTTAGCTCAGTACTTACTTTGCTTTAGCTTAGCATTAGGCAGCGTTGCCGCATTAGCCGCAGAAAAAGCCAGCAAGGAACCCAAAGCCAACGCGGACACAAGCAAAGCCATCAAAACCGTGAACGGCGTGGCCATCAGCCAAGAGCAACTCAATCACTTCATGCAAAACCTGCAAGCGCAAGGCCAACAAATGGGCCCGGATGCGGAAAAAATGGTCTTAAACGAGTTGATCGCCCGCGAATTGGTGGCCGGTGATGCACGCAAGAAAAAATTGGATGCCTTGCCCGAAGTCAAAGCACAAGTGAAACTGATGCAACAGCAAGTGTTAGTCGACGCCTGGTTTGCCGACTACTTCAAGAAAAATCCGATCAAAGAAGAAGACGTGCGTAACGAATACAACCGTCAATTGGAATCCACCAAAAGCGGCCGCAATGCGAACGAATACAGCGTGTCGCAAATCCTCTTAGGCAGCGAGCAAGAAGCGCAAGAAGTCAGCAAACGCCTAGAAAACAACGAATCGTTTGAGCGCATTGCCCAAGACAAATCGCTGGACAAACCGTCTGCCGCTCAAGGCGGTAAGTTGGGTTGGTTGTTGCCTAGCATGATCGTTAGACCATTAGACGACATTGTCTTAAGCTTGAAAAAAGGCAGCGTCAGCAACCCGGTGCAAACCAATTTAGGTTGGCACATCCTTAAAGTGGAAGACATCCGCAAATTCAAACCGGCTAGCTTTGAGGACGCCAAAAACAACGTCATCAAAGGCTTGGTCGATGGCAAACGCAAAGTGTTGGTGGAAGAACTGGCCAAAAACGCGGTAATTAAATAGTTAAAAAAACGATTTCGTATTGCCCAGCTTGGTAGGAGCGACACCGCTCCTACCTACCACTCCTCCAGCCATTTATTTTCCTAGACAATCTTAATACCCTTGGCACGCAAGCCGTTAAGGGAAGCAACGCCCGCTAGCTATGGCTCGGCGATTGCGTTTCATGCCCCTGCGAACACTCTCTTCATCTTCAATAACCAATATAGCGCCTGCTATGCCTGATCCGGTGGACACCACCGGTCTGTCCGTAATGCTAAAGGCGGCATTGCTGGTATCGTAGCTAATGTCGTAGTTAGATGCTTTAGCGCCCATACTCATCAAGATATCGTAGCTCGCCACCTCTTCACCGGCTGTACGACTAATCGCAGCCATCACGTCACTTAAATTATCCGCTGGCGCCAGGCTACCAGCACTGATACTTACCTCCATCACAGGGTCGTCATCGCCTTCCACCTTGCTGACTTGAGTCGGGGTGATGGCGATAGGCCTTGGGCTAATAACCAAGTTAGCATCGCTAATAGTGGGCGCGTTATAGTTATCCAATACCGCACCGGAAACGGCTATATTCGATGCATAAGTGCCCACATTGGTACCCGTGGCCAAACCGCTAATGACAGCCAAGCTGGCATCCGCCCCGAGGAAAGTGCTGGTGTAAGTGCCCGTGTAGGCACTGCCGTTATAAACATTGCCGCTTAAGCTGGCGGTTGCCGTGATGCTTAAGTTCGCCTTGGCTACCGTGTTGGTGGTGGCCGAGTAAGTGAAGGCATAATTGCTTGCTGAGCCGCTGGCCATGATGGCCGCACTTGGCGTGGCGACAAAGCTACCGGCCTGGGCGATGCCGCTCACCGCTACCCCACCCACCGTTACCGCTTGCGTGAATGAGCCTATGGCATCCGAGCCTATCAATGGCACATTGGTACTAAACCCAGCCGCATTGGCAAAGTCTTCGTAGGTGCTCACGCCGTTGTAAGTGGTCGCGCTGTTGCTGGAGCTAATCACCACCGGTTTGGCGGTAATGGCAAAGTTAGCCCCGGTGTATTGGATGCTGTAGTTGCTGCCAGCGGAGGTAGCCAATGTGCCTTGGTTGATGGCGTAATTAGTGGCGACATCCGATCCGCTGGCGCGGGCTAAGGCGCCGGTTAATGTCACGCTGTCCGTGCCCATGAGGCCAGAGCCGGTGGCCTTAGCCGCAGTGGCGTAAGTAAAGGTCGGATCGGTTTCACCGTAAACTTTAGTTTGACCACTGTTAGCCGTGATGAAGATAGGTCTAGCGGTAATGGCAAAGTTGGCCGATGCCATGCTGACGGCGTAGTTGCTGTTTGCCAGCGTGCCTTGGTTGATGGCGTAAGCGCTGCTGACGTCCTCACCCACGGCTCTGGCTAAGGCACCAGTGAAACTATCACCCACCACTAAACCACGGCCCGCACTGCTGGCTTCAAGGCTGTAGGTCAGCGTGCTATCTGCCTCACCGTAAACCTTAGCCTGGCTGCTGGTTGGGGTCACCGTTATAGGACGGGTGCTGATGCTCATGGCTTGGTTGCTGGCGTTATAGGTGATGGCATAGTTAGACGCCTTAGCGCCGCTGCCTAACAAGATGTTATAGCTACCGACGTTCTCACCGGCGTCACGGCTTAGGGTGCCGGTAACTTCGCTTAAGCTGTCGCTCACGCTGACTGTCGCCAAACTACCTGAAGTCACGGTCACCGCCAAGCTAGGATTGCTGTTACCGTAAACCTTGGTCGCCGACGATGCAGTTAAGGTAATCGGCCGTTGGGTGATGGCGTAGTTAGCCGGCACCAGGGTAATCGCGTAGTTGCTGTTTGCCAGCGTG
>ERZ1034361.484-NODE-484-length-25487-cov-5.312593_pt1 | contig 25487 bp, 25 predicted proteins | sample MGYA00520617_ERZ1034361 | MGnify/ENA primary metagenome ERZ1034361 (study PRJEB33736, sample SAMEA104284507) | Azolla filiculoides | biome: Urban; feature: Water surface; material: Ditch water | place: Netherlands | collected 2015-10-28 | depth 0-0.1 m ...
GATCAAGACAGACGATTTGCACGGCGGGACTCCCGATGAAAAAGAGAAATAGTTAAGGGGCAAATTTTACCCGATCGCGCCCGCCTGCCCTACAATGCTGGGCGCATGAACCGATTTTATTCCACTTCGTTCCGGATTTTCCTGGGGGTTTGCTCCGGGTTGGTGCTGTCTGCGCCTGTTATGGCCGCGGCACCGGCGCCGGTGTTTGATCCGGCAGTGCTGGAGGCGCGTGATCAGGAAGCCAAGGCGCTCAAGGATGAAGGCAAGGCGATTCGCGCCCAGGCCGATACGCAGCTAGAGATTGACCGCTGGAATTGCTACAGCAAGATTTTGGTGAACCGCTGTATTGATCAGGCCAAAGAGCGTCGTTACGAAGAGCGGGAAAAGGCGCGGGCGCTGGAAGCCAAGGCAGCCGTGATTGATCGCGAGGTGCGTGAGCGCCGTCTGATCAATCAATTGGCGAATCCGCCAGAAGAGTTGCGCCAGCCAAATCCACCTGCTGGCGCGATCAAGAAGGCCATCGACGAAGGCAAAACCGTCAAGCAGGTAGACCAGGAAAAGAAGATTCGTGATGCCGAGCAATCGGCCACACCGCTGAAGACCGATGCCGAAATTCAGGCGGCATCCGCCGAGCGTGATCGCAAAGCCGCCGAGAAGCGGGCGAAGCGCGAAGCGGCTGATCAGCAGCGGGCTGCAGACAAGGCAGCGTATGAAGCGCAGCAGGCCGCTAAGACTCAAAAACCCTAACTGTAATTGCGCTGTCTGAGCATGGCGTAAACCCGTCTCTCATGGGACGTGCCGTCCAAAATCGAGACAAATTTACCCCACACTCAGACAACCTGGCTCAAGCGAGCGACTTAATTCACACCTTGTGAGGCGAGGTAATCCTCGTAATTACCCTGGAAGTCCACGACCGTATGGTCTGCTTTGATCTCGATGATGCGCGTGGCCAGTGACGACACAAATTCGCGATCGTGCGAGATAAAAATTAGCGTGCCCGGGAACAGATCCAGTGCCGTGTTCAACGATTCGATTGATTCCATATCCAGGTGATTGGATGGTTCATCCATTAGCATGATGTTTGAATGCAACAGCATCATGCGACCGAACATCATGCGGCCTTGCTCACCACCGGAGATCACGCGGACAGGTTTCTTCACGTCATCGCCCGAGAACAGCAGGCGGCCGAGTGTGCCGCGAATCAGGGTTTCAACGTCCGAACCTTCATAACCACCCGCGCGCACGTAACCCGAGATCCAGTCAGTGAGGTTTTCATCCGAATCAAAGTCAGCCGCATGGTCCTGGGCGAAGTAACCGATTTTGGCTTTTTCGGTCCACTTCATGGTGCCGGCTGTTGGCGTGAGTTCACCGTGCAACAGTTTGAGTAGCGTGGTTTTACCGACGCCGTTTTCACCGATGATGGCGATTTTTTCGCCGGCATTGATGGTGAGCGACAGGTTTTTGAACAAAGGCTCGTTGCCTGGGTAAGCGAAAGCGAGGTTCTCGATTTCAACCGCTTGGCGATGCAGTTTGTCTTTGTCGTCGTATTCGAAACGGATCCACGGGTACTGACGCGACGATGGCTTCACGTCTTCCGGCTTCAGTTTGTCGATCAGCTTCATGCGGCTGGTGGCCTGCTTGGCTTTCGAGGCGTTGGCCGAGAAGCGGCGCACGAAGGTTTGCAGTTCGGCGATCCGTTCCTTGGCCTTGGCGTTGGCATTGGCCTGACGTTCACGCGCCTGGGTCGAAGCTTCCATGAAGTCGTCGTAGTTACCGGCGTAGGTGGTGATCTTGCCGTAGTCCAGATCGGCCATGTGCGTGCACACCTGGTTCAGGAAGTGACGGTCATGGGAGATGATGATCATGGTGGCGTTGCGCTCGTTGAGCACGTCTTCCAGCCAGCGGATGGTGTTGATGTCGAGGTTGTTGGTCGGTTCGTCGAGCAGCAGAATGTCCGGGTTGGCAAACAGGGCCTGAGCCAGCAGCACGCGCAGCTTCCAGCCGGGAGCGACTTCGCGCATCGGGCCGTTGTGTTTGTCGGTAGGAATGCCCACGCCGAGCAGCAGTTCGCCGGCACGGGCTTCAGCCGTGTAGCCATCGTATTCGCCGAACTTCACTTCCAGGTCGGCGGCCTTCATGTAGTCGTCTTCGGTCGCTTCCGGATTGGCGTAGATGGCATCGCGTTCCTGCATGCAGGCCCACATTTCTTCGTGGCCTTGCAGTACGACATCGAGTACGCGCTGGTCTTCGTAAGCAAACTGATCCTGGCGCAGATAGGCCATGCGTTCGTTCACGTCTTTGGTCACGTTACCAGCGGAAGATTCGAGTGCGCCGCACAGGATCTTCATGAAGGTGGATTTGCCGGCGCCGTTGGCACCGATCAGGCCGTAGCGATAGCCTTCGCCGAATTTGACCGAAACGTTTTCAAAGAGGGGTTTTGCCCCGAACTGCATGGTGATGTTATTTGCGACGAGCATTGAAGATCCAGAAAAGCGTGGCGGCCGGCATGATTTGGCATGGGCGGCCGCTAAGACGATGTTTTTAAAGACGACATTCTACCAGCCAAGGGGCCTGAACGCGCCGCCGATCGCGTAGGCTTCGGGTAAACTGGCAGGATGGTTCCTAATCTGACAACGGCGTTGGCCGGCCCCCTTCATGCGCTGGAACAGTGCTTTCTGGATCAGACGACTGCCATTGAGCGGTGGTTTCGGTGTGCCTGGCAGGATCACACGCCGCCGTTTTATGCTTCAGTCGATTTGCGTAACGCCGGATACAAGCTGGCGCCGGTCGATACCAATCTCTTTCCCGGTGGGTTTAACAACCTGAACCCGGCGTTTTATCCGCTGTGCATTCAGGCGATTCAGACCGCCATCGAGAAGTACTGCCCGGATGCACGCAATATGCTGCTGATTCCGGAAAACCATACGCGTAACCAGTTCTACCTGAAGAACGTGGCTACCCTGGCGGGTGTATTGCGCCAGGCTGGTCTGACGGTGCGTTTGGGTTCGGTGTCGCCGGAAGTGACGGCACCTGTGACGCTAGAACTGGATGACGGCCAGATCCTGCATCTGGAACCGCTACAATTGAACAAGGGTCGCTGGGGCGTGGCCGGTTTCGAGCCCTGCATGGTGCTGTTGAATAACGATCTCTCTGCGGGCGTACCGGACATTCTGCAAGCGCCAACGGGTCAGATTCTGATTCCGCCGGTGCATGCCGGTTGGCATGTGCGTCGTAAGAGCCAGCACTTTGCGGCCTACGACCGGGTCGCCACGGATTTTTCTGCACTGGTGGGCATGGATCCCTGGCGCATCAACCCTTACTTCTCCACCTGTGAGGACATTAATTTCCATGAGCGTGTCGGCGAGGATTGTCTGGCTGCGCGTGTGGATGACCTGCTCAATCGTATTCGTTTGAAATATCGTGAGTACGAGATTGAGGCTGATCCGTATGTCGTTGTGAAAGCCGATGCCGGCACCTACGGCATGGGCGTGATGACGGTACGTGATGCGAGCGAAGTGATTGGCCTGAATCGCAAACAACGTAACAAGATGAGCGTGATCAAGGAAGGCGTGGAAGTGTCCTCCGTGATTATTCAGGAAGGCGTGCCGACGCTGGAAACGATTCGCGATGCCGTGGCCGAGCCGGTGGTCTACATGATGGACCGCTTTGTGGTGGGTGGTTTTTATCGTGTGCACGAGGCACGGGGCCCGGAAGAGAACCTCAACGCACCCGGGATGCATTTCGAACCGCTGGCCTTTGAAACGGGTTGCAATTTGCCGGATTACAGTGCCAACCCGGATTCACCGCCGAACCGTTTTTATGCCTATGGCGTCATTGCCCGCCTGGCACTGATGGCCGCTGCCTACGAGCTCGAAGCCACCGATCCTCTCGGGATCTGAACATGCGCCGTTGGGTTGTCTGGCTGCAGGTGGCGTTGATGGCCTTTGGCCTGGCCGCGTGCGGCGACAAGAAACCGGTGGTGAGTGAATCCTTTGTTTTTGGTACGCGGGTTGAAGTGCAGGTGGCGGAAGACGTCCCCGAAGCGCAGGTGCGTGCCGCCGTGGCCAAAGTGCTGGCCGAGTTTGATCGCATGCACCGGACGTATCACGCCTGGCAGCCTTCCGAGCTCACGCAACTGAACGATGCGCTGGCGGCTGGCCAGCGTTTGCATGTGTCCCGGGAAATGGCCGCGTTACTGATCGAAGCGCAGGGTTTTTCCCGGGCGTCGGATGGCTTGTTTGATCCGGGTATTGGTCGGTTGATTGCGCTCTGGGGTTTTCATGCCGATAGCTATATCGCCAAGCTGCCGGATCCGGTGGCGATTAAAAGCTGGTTGAATACACATCCTTCAATTGCGCAACTCAAGATCGATGCTGATGAGACGGGCGCCTGGGTGAGCGGCAGTAACCGTCAAGTGGCGCTGGATTTTGGCGGCTCGCTGAAGGGCACGGCACTGGATCGGGCGGCAGCAATTCTGCGCGAGGCCGCCATTCGTAATGCCCTGATCAACATTGGCGGTAACGTCATGGCGCTGGGTACCCGCTATGGCGCACCCTGGCGCGTGGCCATTCAGGCACCGCGTTACGCTGGGCCATTAGCCGTGTTAGAACTGCGGGATGGTGAAGCGACCGGCACATCGGGCGATTACCAGCGCTATTTCGAGGTGGACGGCCAGCGTTATCCGCACCTGCTTAATCCGCGGACCGGTTATCCGGCACCGGGTGTGCAGTCGGTAACTATCGTGGTGGATGGGCCGGATGCGGGTGTGCGCTCGGATGTGCTGACCAAACCCCTTTTCATTAGTGGCGCGCAATGGATGGCGATCGCGCAGCGCTTGCAGCAGCCATCGGTGCTCCACGTGGCCGAAGATGGCACGGTGTCTGTGACAGCAAATCTGGCAGATCGGCTGAAATTTCAGCCACATGATGGCAAACTGCCGGATATACGGCGAATTTCCCCATAAAATTAGGCGCTATGACAGAAACATCAACAACTCATCCGGTAGGCATTCTGCTTTTGACGCATGGTCGTCTGGGCGAGGCGTTGCTGGATTGCGCACGTCATGTGCTGGGCGGCAAATTGCCGGACCACGTGGCGATTCTTTCTGCAGGTCAGGATGAGCCGGTGGAGGATGTTGAAGCCAGAGCGCGTCAATTACTCACTACGTTGAATCAGGGCGGTGGTGTGCTGGTGCTGACAGATTTGCTGGGTGCAACGCCAGCGCGTGTTGCGGCACGACTGATTGATCCGGGTCAGGTGGCCGCGCTTTCGGGCGTGAGCCTGCCGATGGTGCTGCGCGCGCTTAATTATCGTAACCGGCTGCTGGATGCGCTGGTTAAAAAAGCCTTGCTGGCGGGCACCGAGTGCACCGTGGCAATGACGGCGACTGATGCCGGTTGATGAATTGGTTTTTTAAGAGAGCCCCTTTATGACTACGCTGCGCCAGGACGTCGAAATTATTAACAAGCTGGGCTTGCATGCCCGTGCATCGGCCAAGTTTACGCAACTGGCCGGTACCTTCCAGAGTGAAGTCTGGTTGGAACGTAATGGCCGCCGCGTGAACGGCAAAAGCATTATGGGTGTGATGATGCTGGCAGCAGGCAAAGGCACTTCCGTAACCATCGAGACCATCGGTGATGACGCCGATGCGGCAATGACTGGGCTCGTTGGCTTGATTAACGATTACTTCGGCGAAGGCGAGTAACGCGCATGAGTTTTACCCTCCACGGTCTGGGCGTTTCCGGTGGCATTGCCATCGGTCAGGCGCAATTGCTGTCGCATGCGACGCTGGAGGTTGCTCACTTAACGCTGCCCGCACGTCAGCTGGAAAAAGAAGTAGCACGCTTTGAAGCGGCCGTAGATCGTGTGCGTAATGAACTCGATGAGCTGCGTAATGACATGGCGGAGTCGGCCGCCGAAATGCGTGCTTTTATTGATGTCCACGCCCTGATTCTGCAAGATCCTGAACTGGTGGATGTGCCCAAAAAATTGGTTCGTGAGCGCGGCTGCAATGCCGAGTGGGCGCTGGTGCAGCAGATGGATTATCTGGTGAAGCAGTTCGATGCCATCGATGATCCGTACTTGCGAGAACGTAAAGCCGATGTGGTGCAGGTGGTTGAGCGCGTCATCAAGGAGTTGATGGGTCGCACCGGCAAGATTGGCAAAACCAGCAAGAGCGCCAAAGGCGTTAAAGAAGAAGAGCAGATTATCGTGGCGCATGATTTGCCGCCATCGGATCTGATTAGCTTCAAGGAACATCGCTTCGCAGCCTTCGTGACGGATGTCGGTGGTGCAACATCGCACACCGCTATTCTGGCGCGTAGCATGGCCATTCCTGCCGTGGTGGGTTTGCGCGGTGCACGCGAAGTGATTCGCGATGGCGAATTGCTGATTGTTGACGGTTTCCGCGGTGTCATCATCGTTAACCCGGATGAGCGGGTGCTGGAAGAATACCGGCTGCGCAAGACACAGATCGAACTGGAGCGCAGCAAGCTCAAGCGCTTGAAAAAAGCGGATCCGTTGACGCTGGATGATGTGCGTGTTGATCTGATGGCGAATATCGAATTGCCGGATGATGTACAGGCAGTTAAGGATAACGGGGCAGATGGTGTCGGTCTGTTCCGGACCGAGTTTCTGTTTTTGAATCGTCGCGAGATTCCTTCAGAAGACGAGCAGTTTGAAGCCTATCGCAAAGTGGTCAAGGGTATGGCGGGGAAGCCGGTCGTGATTCGTACCTATGACCTGGGTGCTGATAAAGCACTGGATCAGGCACGCAGCGCCATCAATCCGGCACTGGGTTTGCGCGGCATTCGTTTGTCACTCTCCGAGCCCGCGATGTTTGGTGTGCAGTTGCGCGCTATTTTGCGTGCAGCACGCTTTGGTCCTGTGCGTATTCTGATCCCCATGATTTCCAATGCGCTGGAAGTTGAGGCCACACGGGCCGCGCTTGATAAGGCGCGTGAAGATCTGAAGGATCGGCGCGTGGCTTATGGCGAAGATATTCAACTTGGTGGCATGATCGAAATACCGGCCGCGGCACTGGCGTTGAACATGTTCCTCAAGCGCCTGGATTTTCTGTCGATCGGCACGAACGATCTGACGCAATACACGCTGGCGATTGATCGCGGCGACGAAGAAGTGGCTGGTCTTTACGACTCATTGCATCCGGCGGTGTTGATGTTGGTTGCCCATACATTGGCCGGTGGTGAAAAGGCCGGTGTACCAGTATCGATTTGCGGCGAGTTAGCCGGTAACCCGAAGCTCACCCGTTTGCTGCTGGGTATGGGGCTGCGCCATTTTTCGATGCACCCCTCGCAAATTCTGGAAGTGAAACAGCAGGTTCTGACTGCGGATGTAGGACAATTAGCCCCTATGGTGCGCAAACTGCTGCGCCTGGACGACCCTGCGCAGATTCGCGAGCAGATTCGTCGCCTGAATTTACCGGCTGATCACTCAGCGCATTAACTGATTAGAACAATGAACGACGTCTCCCCTGGCTCAGTTGGCCTGGTACAACCTCAGACTTTTCACTGCGCAACACCGCTGCCACTGAAGAGCGGTGCCGTGCTGCCCGAGTTTTCACTGGTGTACGAAACTTATGGCACGTTGAACGCTACTGCCAGTAATGCCGTGCTGGTCTGCCATGCCTTGTCGGGTAACCACCATGTGGCAGGCTATACCGATGCAGCGGATAAGGATGGCACGCTGGGTTGGTGGGATAACCTAGTGGGCCCCGGTAAGCCACTGGATACGAATAAATTCTTTGTAGTGGGTGTGAATAACCTGGGCGGTTGTTACGGTTCCAGCGGGCCTAATACCGTACATCCTAAAACCGGTAAGCTGTACGGCGCTGATTTTCCGGTGGTGACGGTGGAAGACTGGGTGGTTGCCCAGGCTCGTCTGGCCGATGATCTGGGCATTGCTAGCTGGGCCGCCGTGGTGGGTGGTTCGCTCGGTGGTATGCAAGCACTGCAATGGACCTTGTCCTATCCGGATCGTTTGCAACATGCCGTTGTAATTGCATCGGCACCAACGCTGACGGCACAGAACATTGCATTTAACGAAGTGGCGCGCCAGGCCATTCTGACGGACCCGGAGTTTTACGGCGGCCATTATTACGAACAGGGTGTGGTGCCGGCGCGCGGCCTCAAGCTGGCGCGGATGCTGGGCCACATTACCTATCTGTCTGATGATCAGATGGCCGAGAAGTTCGGGCGCTCATTAAAAGACGGCGCATTGAAGTACAGCTATGAGACGGATTTCCAGATCGAGTCCTATCTGCGCTATCAGGGTGAGAAATTCTCCGGCTATTTCGATGCCAATACCTATCTGCTGACGACCAAAGCCCTCGATTATTTTGATCCGGCGGGTAGTTCGGGTGGCAGTCTGGATGCGGCACTAGCGGGTGCCAAAGCCGATTTTCTGTTGGTGGCTTTCACTACCGACTGGCGTTTTTCGCCGGAGCGCAGTCGCGAAATCATGACAGCGCTGGTTCATAACGGCCGTCGTGTGAGCTATGCAGAAATTGATAGCGTGCATGGCCATGATTCTTTCCTGATGGATGATGCGCAGTACCACGCTGTGTTACGCACCTATTTTGAAGAGGTGGTGCTATGACCACGACGCATTCGCGTATGGGCACCCGTCTGGATCTGGCTGATCTGCGTGCCGATCTGGATGCCATTGCCGGTTGGATTCAGCCCGGTGAGCGTGTGCTGGATCTGGGCTGTGGCGATGGCTTGCTGTTGCGTCGGCTGATGGATGAAAAGCAGGTGATCGGCTACGGCATCGAAAAAGATCCGGCGGGTGTGCTGGCCTGTGTGAAGGCAGGCGTGAACGTGATCCAGGTAAATCTGGAGCGCGGTCTGGCCGGTTTTGAAGACGGCGCCTTTGATCATGTGATCATGTCGCTCTCGCTGCAGATGATCCAGAACACCGTGGGTCTGCTGAATGAATTGTTGCGCGTCGGCCACGAGGCCGTGGTGTCATTCCCGAACTTCGGTTATTACACACACCGCCAGGCGATTCTGAAAGGCCGCATGCCGGTTTCCGAAAGTTTGCCTTACCAGTGGTTTGACACGCCGAACGTGCGCTTTTTTACGATCGCTGATTTTGAAGCCTTGTGTCGTGAGCAGGGTATCGTCATTCTGGAAACGATTGCGCTGGATAACGGGGCACGCGTTACGGAAGACATTAACTTCCTGGCAGACACGGCCATTTACCGTTTGGGGCGTGCATGACCCATAGTGGTTCGGAACAGAAACCTAACGTGTGGCGCGCTCTCTGGACGCGCCACATGGCTATTTGCGTCCTGATTGGTTTTGCATCCGGTTTGCCGCTTTACCTGCTGTTGAATCTGGTGCCTGCCTGGTTACGCTCGAGTGGCGTCAACCTGAAGACCATTGGTCTCTTTGCGCTGATTCAGTTTCCCTACACCTGGAAATTTATCTGGGCACCGCTACTCGATCGTTACGGCCTCAATTTTTTGAAGCTGGGGCGACGTCGTGGCTGGATGTTGGTAACGCAGTTAGGATTGGTCGGTGCGATTGGCGCACTGGGCGGGTTTGATCCACATACGGAAATCAGCACCATCATGCTGATCGCCGCATTGGTGGCGGTGTTCTCGGCAACGCAGGATATCGCCCTGGACGCGTTTCGTCGTGAGCTGCTTTCCGATGAAGAACTGGGTCTGGGTAATTCCGTTTTCGTGAATGCGTACCGTGTTGCTGGCCTGGTGCCCGGTTCCGTGTCTTTGATCCTGGCGGATCATTTGCCGTGGGCAGAGGTTTTCTGGATAACGGCGGCTTTTATGGTGCCCGGGGTTGTCGCGACGTTCTGGGTGCGCGAGCCGCAAGGCGATGAGCAGGCGCCGCGCACGCTGAAGCAGGCGGTGGTAGAACCCTTTAACGAATTTATGGCACGGGCGGGCTGGAAGAGCGCGCTGACGGTGCTGGCGTTTATTTTCTGCTACAAGCTCGGCGACTCGCTCTGTACGGCGCTTGCCACGCCGTTTTATCTGGACATGGGTTACGCCAAGAGCGATATCGGCTTGGTGGCCAAGAACGCTGGGCTCTGGCCAGCAGTGATTGGTGGTTTGCTCGGCGGTTTGTGGATGGTGAAGCTGGGCATTAATCGCGCACTGTGGTTGTTCGGTGTCGTGCAAGTCGTATCAATTTTCGGCTTTGCCTGGCTGGCAGCGGCCGGCCCGCAAGCCTCGATTGGACCATCAGAGTTGGCGAGCCTGGCGTTAGTCATTGGTTTTGAAGCCCTGGGCGTGGGTCTGGGTACCGCTGCTTTCGTGGCCTTTATAGCGCGTTCGACCAATCGTGCCTACACCGCAACACAGTTTGCGTTGTTTACCAGCCTGGCGGCAGTGCCGCGTACTTTAGTGAATGCATCGGCGGGTTGGTTGGTCGAACAGATCGGCTGGTATGGCTTCTTCTGGTTATGTGCGTTTCTCGCCATTCCCGGCATGTTGCTGCTATTTAAAGTGGCGCCGTGGTCCGGCGATGATAGGGGAACGGCCAGCGAGGCGCGCGCTACATGAGTGCACAGAAGCTGATCGCAGCAGCCGGAACGCTGTCTGCGCAGTTGGACGGCTTGTCGTTTTCTACCCCGGTGACGCATGTGTATAACCCGCTCGATTATGCGGGTGCGGCGCATACGCAATATTTGACGCAATGGGGTGGGCAGTCACAACCACGCCGTGTGATTTTTCTGGGGATGAATCCGGGGCCTTTCGGCATGGTGCAGATTGGCGTGCCCTTTGGTGAAGTCAGTATCGTTCATGAGTGGCTGCGTATTGACGCACCCATTCAACAGCCCTTGCACATGAATCCCAAGCGCCCCATCGAAGGTTGGGCCTGTACCCGATCGGAAGTGAGTGGACGGCGTTTGTGGGGTCTATTCCGTGATCGATTTGGTACGCCGGAGGCGTTTTTCGCTGAACATTTCGTAGCCAATTACTGCCCGCTGGCGTTTTTTGATAATGCGCGCAATGTCACACCCGACAAATTACCGGCTGCAGAGATGGCGCCGGTAATCGCTGCTTGCGATGAACACCTACGTACATTGGTGCAGACAATGCAGCCTGACTGGGTGGTGGGTGTGGGTGCCTATGCCGAGGCGCAGGCTATGCGGGCGTTAGCTTCATGCCAGCATCAACCACGCATTGGCCGTGTGTTACACCCGAGCCCGGCATCACCTGCTGCGAATCGAGGTTGGTCAGACGCGGCAACGCGCCAGTTGATTGATCAGGGAATCTGGTCCGCTGACGCCTAGGCTAATAACGGGCCGAGCTTCTGGCGGATAAGACGGAGTGTGCGCCAACCGAGTAATCCCTTGCTCGCCAGTTTTAAGGCACCTTTGGGGCGCCAGAGTACCAGCACAAAAAGACCAATACCCACCACGATCGGGTTCTCGCCAATCCAGCGGCGGGTGCGTTCGGCGCCTTCAACCACGTGGTCGGCTGCGTTTAAGGTATCGACCACCGGCGCGCAGCTGAGCGCAAGCGCCGTGCGTTGTTGGTTAATGCGTTCTAGCAGGCGTCCACGTTGGACGGCGCGTTCAGTCAGCGCTGACATGGCTATCCTGAGCGGGTGGCCTGAGTGCTGCCCGATCGGTTTGCAGTGCCTGCAAGCTATCGGAAAAGATGTCGGCACCAGCTTTGGCATGCGTACTGGCACGCCAGATGGCAAGTAGTGCAAAAAGTGCAAAAAGCCCTGTCGCGCCACCAAGAATAGCGAGGCGCTGCTCCCAATACGCTAAGACGAGCCAGGCAAGCAAGGTAACAACGGTAACGCCGGAAAAAAATACAGCCACCGCTGTAAAAGCAAAGAGGGCGACCAGATGGTCGCGTGCATCGGCGAGCTCAAGGCCGAGCAACTCGAGGCGGGTTTGCACCACCCCGAGTAACTGGCGAAGCTGATCGCGTGCTGCGTCGAGCAGTTTCATGTAGAGAAACGCAGTCGATTAACGACGGCCAATCAGCACGCCGAGTGCCAGGCCCAGTGCCGCAGCAATGCCTACGGCCTTCCATGGTTCTGTCTGTACGAAGTCATCGGCAGCGTGTGCTGCTGCTTTGGCTTTCTCTGTCGCGTACGCCTGGGCATCGGCGAGCGATACCTTGGCGTCTTGTAGACGCTTCTCCAAACGACCACGTAATTCGGTCACTTTCTCGCCAGCCTGACCAGCGGTAGCGCGCAACAACTCTTCAGTATCAGCAACAACCAGTTTCAGGTCGGCTACGAGTTTTTCTTTGGAGGCTGTGGTGTTCGACATGTGAATCCTTTCTAAATGTGTCTTCACGAATGCTTATGATGCATCCGCAAACTTAGCCTACGCTTAACGCGAGGCACTTGCAATTGTCGCTTTGTTAAAGCGTTAAATCGTAATCGATAACAAGCGGTGCGTGGTCCGAGAACTTCTGCTCTTTATAAACGGAAGCAGTACGGGCTGTGGCTGCAATGCCCGGTGTCGCGATCTGGTAATCAATACGCCAACCCACGTTGTTGGCATAAGCCTGGCCTCGATTGCTCCACCATGTGTAGCATTCACTGGTGGATTCCGGATGCACTGCGCGGTAGACATCGACCCAGCCGAGTTCATCGAGTAGCTGCGTCATCCAGGCGCGCTCTTCTGGTAGAAAACCGGAGTTTTTCTGGTTGGATTTCCAGTTCTTAAGATCTTGTTCTTTATGGGCAATATTCCAGTCGCCACAGACAATCACTTCGCGCCCGGAATCTTTGAGCGCTTTCATGCGTGGCAAAAATTCATCCATAAAGTGGAATTTGGCGAGCTGGCGTTCGGGTGAGCTGGAGCCTGAAGGCAGGTACAGCGACACCACGGTGACTTTGCCCAGATCCAGTTCGAGATAACGGCCTTCGGCATCAAAATCGGGGTGGCCAATGCCCTGCGTCTGCTGCTTTGGCGTGTGCGGGGTCCAGATGCCGACACCGCTATAGCCGGGGCGTTCTGCCAGGTGCCAGTAGCCGGTGAGGCCGCTGGGGTTTTCCATGGTACCGTCTTTGGCCATGTCTTTTAGCGTGGCGCGGACTTCCTGGGTGCAGATGGCATCGGCCTGCTGGGCGGCCAGCCATTCGGCAAAGCCCTTTTTCCAGGCGGAGCGGATGCCGTTGAGGTTGGCAGAGATAATGCGCATGTTCAGTCGGTCGTAGTCTGTGAGAAACTTCTGAACATTATCCTTGATTCAGGAGTCGCTATGCGCGTCGGTTTTGTTGGTCTAGGCATCATGGGTCGCCCGATGGCGCTGAACCTGTTGAAAGCCGGACATGAAGTCACTGTCTGGGCGCGCCGCAAGGAATCGATGGCACCATTGCTTGAAGCCGGTGCACAGGGCGCCGATAGCCCGGCCGCTGTAGCTACCGAGGCTGATGTGGTGTTTTCCATGGTGGCGGACGCGCCGGATGTGCGCGAAGTGATGTTGGGTCGTCAGGGTGTGGTGCAGAGCAAGCGCCCGGGGCTGATCGCGATTGATATGAGCACGATTCCGCCGGCGGCGGCTAAAAGCATTGGCGCTGATCTGGCCGCCCAGGGCGTGACTTTTCTAGATGCACCAGTAACGGGTGGCGAACTGGGTGCGGTGGCAGGCACCCAATCGATAATGGTGGCTGCCGACAAAGCCGCGTTTGACAAGGTGCAGCCGCTATTCGCCTGTATGGGTAAGAATGTGGTGCATATTGGTGTTTCGGGGGCGGGTCAGGTGGCGAAAGCGGCCAACCAGATTCTGACCGGTGTTGGCGTGCTCGCAGTTGCAGAGGCGATGGCCTTTGCTAAAAAGAACGACGCTGATCCCGCAAAAGTACGAGAAGCGTTGATGGGTGGATTTGCCGGTTCCAAAATTCTCGAGAACCATGGGCAACGCATGATCGACCGCAACTTCAAACCGGGTTTCAAGAGCTGGATGCATGAGAAAGATATGAATATCGTGATGCAGACAGCCCATGACCTCGGGCTTTATTTGCCGGCCTCTGCGGCGACAGCACAGATGTATAAGGCGATGGTGGGTTCCGGTCTGGGCGAGGAAGACTCGATTGCGGTATTGAAACTGCTTGAGCGCTTATCTGGGCAGGAAGGTAACGGTTAAACAACGATGGCAATCATTCCACGAGTTCCCAATATTCAGGGATTGCTGGCGTTCGAAGCGCTGGCAAGACACCGTAACGTCACGCAGGTGGCAGATGAACTGCACATTACGCCGAGCGCAATCAGCCATCGTATTCGCCAGATAGAGACGCAGCTTAAATTCAAATTGTTTGTGCGTAAGGATTTCAGCCTAACCTCGGAGGGCGAGGCTTATCTTAAGCGGGTGCGCGAAGCGCTGGCGATTCTACGAGTCGCGGAACCTGCCGTTGCTCAGGATGCCCGAACCCAGTTGCGCATTGCAGTCACGCCTACCTTTTCCCGGCAGGTGTTGATGCCGCGTTTACCATTATTCCGGTACGCCTATCCGGAAATTGATCTCGTGCTGCAGGTCTCCATTCCCTTATTCAATGTGGTTTCGCAGGAAACCGATCTGGAAGTGCGCTTTGGCGTCGGACCGTTTGCTGATCAGGAGTCGGTCCACTTGATGTCGGATTATGCGACACCGGTTTGTAGCCCAAATTATCTGAGTGAAGTGGGTAGCCTAGGCGGCTTTGATAATGAAGAGCAGGTTGCACGGGCGTTGCTGATTCACAGTGAGCTAGAACCCTGGGAAACCTGGTTTGATAGCTGTAAGCTGGACAAAACACGCTTACAGACCACCGCAAAATTTAATGATCTCGGTATGCTTTACGATGCCTCGGCGGCGGGGTTGGGCGTATGCCTGGCGCGCACGACACTGGGTGCTGCCTGGCTGGATACTGGGCGCCTGGTGCGCTTATCAGAGCGTACGGTGGCTGCGCCGAATCATCACTATCTAAGCTGGAAACCCGGAGTTTCAGAGCGTTGGGAATGTGCAGCCTTCATTGAATGGTTGGTCGATACGCTGGGGCAGACGGCTGAATAATCCTCAAGGGCGCTGCTAAAAGTTTTCATACGTTTAATGCTGGTAGCCTCTATACTTTTTTAAAGTAGGCTTTTCAGAAAACTGGGGGTATACGAAAGATGGAGCAGCGTCGCCACAAGCAGGATGCCGAAAAACCCTTGGTCGAAGATATTCGACTGCTTGGCCGCATTCTGGGTGATGTGATCCGGCGCCGCGAAGGCGAAGCGGTTTTCGAGTGTGTCGAGGCGATCAGAAAATCCTCCGTAGCGTTCCGGCGTGATGCTAACGAACAGGCGGGCCGCAAGCTCAAGAAGATGCTGAGCGGTTTGAGCGATGAGCTCTCGGTGAGTGTGATTCGCGCCTTTACCTATTTCAGCCACCTGGCCAATCTGGCAGAAGACCGCCATTACATTCGCCGTCGCGCTGTGTACGAACATGCGGGCCATTTGCAGCCCGGCAGTATTGGTGCTGCCATGCAGCGTTTGCGGGTTGGCGGGAAAACGCCACGTCAGATTGCACAAGTACTGGCCGAGGCCTATGTATCACCCGTGCTCACCGCGCATCCGACCGAAGTGCAACGTAAGAGTATTCTGGATGTGGAGCGTGATATTGCCCAGTTGCTGGCCGAGCGGGATGCGATTCGCGATGAATTCGGTGGCGCCAAGAGCCGGAAGGCACAGCTAGACCGGAAGTTGCATGACAATGAAGTGCAGCTTCGTGCCCGTGTCACCTTGCTCTGGCAGACACGGCTGCTGCGTTTCACCAAATTAACGGTGATCGACGAAATCGAGAATGCGCTCAGCTATTACGATGCCACCTTCCTTGAAGAGATTCCTAAGCTCTACGCGACGCTGGAAGAAAATCTGGCTGGATGGCCGGTGCCGAGTTTCTTTCGTATGGGGCACTGGATTGGTGGCGACAGGGATGGTAACCCGAACGTCACAGCACAGACACTGGATTACGCCACGCGTCGGCAAAGCGAGGTAGCGCTCCGCTATTATTTGCAGCAAGTCAGAGCTTTGGGGCGCGAGTTATCACAATCGTCCATGCTGACAGAATTTACCCCGGAATTAATCGCACTGGCCGAGGCATCGGGTGATCAGAGCGAGCACCGGAGTGATGAGCTCTATCGCCGTGCACTTGCAGGCATCCAGGCGCGGTTAACGGCAACGCTCCAGAAGTTGAGTGCCGGGGTGCTTGATGGCACAACGGTTCCAGCCGCGCCTGGTTATTCCAGCGCAGAGGCGTTTATCGAAGATTTGCGCACTATAGATGCCTGTTTGCACACTCAGGATGCGGCAGGATTGTGTTTGCACCGTTTGCAGCCGCTTATGCGAGCGGCCGCCGTCTTCGGATTCCATCTGGCCACAGTTGATCTGCGTCAGAGTTCAGATAAGCACGAAGTGGTGGTTACCGAGCTGTTGGCAGCAGCCGGTATATGTACGACATACAGCGCGCTGGATGAGCTGGCACGAAGAGCGTGTCTGGTGCAGGTGCTTAACGATGTGCGTCCATTGCGTGTGCCAACGCACGTGTATTCCGAGCACACCCGTGACGAGCTGGCAATTTTTGAAACGGCGTGCCGGGTGATCCGACAATACGGAGCGATGGCGATTCGTCACTACATCATCAGCCATACAGAGAGTGTCAGCGATTTGCTGGAGGTGCTGGTGCTCCTGAAAGAAGTGGGTCTGATGCGCGGCACGTTGGCGAAAGACGGTATTGCTGATCTGATTGTGGTGCCTTTATTCGAAACGATTGGCGATCTGCGCAACGCGGCGCCCATCATGCGCGAATTCTATGCGTTGGACGGTGTGGCGCCGTTGGTTGCACGCTCTGGTGGCGAGCAGGACATCATGCTCGGTTACAGTGATAGCAATAAAGATGGTGGTATCTTTACCAGCAATTGGGAGTTGTACCGAGCTGAGATCGAATTGGCGCAATGCTTTGATAGTCTGGGCGCGGCGCACGGTATCCGGTTGCGTATGTTCCACGGCCGCGGTGGCACAGTGGGACGCGGTGGCGGCCCGAGCTACGAAGCGATTCTGGCGCAGCCGCCGGGTACGGTGCGTGGCCAGATTCGGTTGACCGAGCAGGGTGAGGTGATTGCCTCCAAGTATGCCAATCCGGAAATCGGACGGCGCAATCTAGAGACCTTGGTGGCGGCAACCCTGGAGGCCTCGATGTTGAAACCAACGAAGGTGGCGCCCCAATCATTTCTGGATTTGGCGACATTGCTGTCCGAAGCCAGCACGAAGGCTTATCGTAAATTAGTTTACGAAACACCAGGCTTTACCGATTACTTCTTTGCGGCAACGCCTCTTAAGGAACTAGCGCAACTCAATATCGGGTCGCGTCCGGCATCGCGCAAAGCATTGCAGCAGATCGAGGATTTACGGGCGATCCCCTGGAGTTTTAGTTGGGGTCAATGCCGCCTTACCTTGCCCGGCTGGTATGGATTTGGCTCGGCGGTGCATGGTTTTCTAGAGAATCAGACTGTGGGCGAGCGAAAGAAGCGGGTGGCAATGCTGCGGCGCATGTACAGCGAGTGGCCGTTTTTTCGCACGCTCTTGTCTAATATGGACATGGTATTAGCGAAAAGCGATCTGGCGTTAGGGTCTCGCTATGCCGAGCTGGTGGCAGATCGTCGTTTACGTAAAAAGATCTTTGGCGTGATCGAAGCCGAGTGGCACCTCACCGCAGAAGCACTGCATATGATTACGGGTGAAAAATCGCGCTTGGCGACCAATCCCGGGCTGGCTCGTTCCATCCGTCACCGGTTCCCTTACATCGATCCACTGCATCACTTACAGTTGGAGTTAATTCGTCGTTACCGACTGGGACAATCAGGTGAACGCGTACAAAGAGGCATCCATCTCAGCATCAATGGTATTTCGGCGGCGCTCAGAAACACGGGTTAATCCTAGCCGATGCTCGGCTTTGCTCTGTGTGGCGCACCATGGGCATGAATAATTCTCACTCTTTGCCGTAAAAAGTTTCACATAAGCGTAGCTAAGGCTTCCTATAATCATTAAATGGATACTCTGTACGAGTGCTCTTAATTTATAGATAAAAGGCGACATCATGGTTTGGCAACAAATCTACGATCCAATCGGAAACACGATGTTTTGCACGCTGCCCACGGCAAGTCCCGTGGGCATTATGCTGATGAATCTGTAAGACGCTATGAGCGCTCAAAATCAACGCCTGATCGAGGCCCTCGGCGGGGCCCTTCCTTCCGCTAATGTGCTTTGGCAGAAGGAAGATACTGCCCCCTACGAGTGTGATGGCCTGGCGGCTTATCGCACCCTGCCCTTAGCAGTTGCTTTGCCTGAAAACGAAGTACAGGTTCAAGCGGTATTAAAAGTATGTAATCAATTCGGCGTGCCGGTGGTCCCGCGTGGTGCGGGCACCGGCTTGTCCGGTGGCGCCATGCCGATGGCCGAAGGCGTAGTTCTTTCAACGGCCAAGCTCAATAAAATTCTGGATGTTGACTCGCTAAGTCGTCGTGCAGTGCTGCAGCCCGGCGTGCGTAATCTGGCGATCTCAGAAGCGGCTGCACCCTATAATTTATATTACGCACCGGATCCATCAAGCCAGATTGCCTGTTCAATCGGCGGTAATGTGGCAGAAAACTCCGGTGGCGTGCATTGTCTGAAATACGGCCTCACCGTTAATAACGTCATCAAAGTCCGTGCGGTATTGATGGATGGCGAGGTTGTGGAATTTGGGACCGAAGCGCTGGACGCGCCCGGCCTCGACTTGCTGGGCGTCATGATTGGTAGCGAAGGGATGCTCGCTGTGGTGACCGAAGTCACCGTACGACTGATTCCGAAGCCGCCAGTGGCGCGTGTGATCATGGCCAGCTTTGACGATATGACCAAAGCCGGTAATGCGGTGGCAGACGTCATTGCGGCAGGGTTGATTCCAGCTGGTCTGGAAATGATGGATAAGCCGGCGACACATGCCGTTGAAGAATTTGTGCACGCTGGCTATGACTTGAATGCAGAAGCGATTCTGCTGTGCGAGTCCGATGGCACGGCAGAAGAAGTGGAAGAAGAAATCGTGCGCATGAGCGCGGTGCTGCTTCAGTCAGGCGCAACGCGTATCCAGGTATCAGAAAGTGAAGCCGAGCGCATGCGCTTCTGGAGCGGGCGTAAAAATGCCTTCCCGGCGGCGGGCCGCATCTCTCCGGACTATTACTGCATGGACGGCACGATTCCTAAAAAGCACATCGCAACCTTGCTCAACCAGATCAAGGAAATGGAAGAGCGATATGCCTTGCGCTGCATGAACGTGTTTCATGCGGGAGATGGCAACATGCACCCGCTGATCCTATTTGATGGTTCGGACGAAGATCAATGGCACCGTGCCGAAGATTTTGGCAATGAAATTCTGGAAGCCTGCGTTGCCCTGGGCGGCACAGTGACTGGTGAGCATGGTGTGGGTATCGAAAAGATTAACACCATGTGTGTGCAGTTTGAAGAGAAAGAACGCGATGCCTTCTTTGGCGTTAAAGCTGCGTTTGATCCCGCCAAACTGCTGAATCCGGACAAGGTGATTCCAACGCTGCACCGTTGCGCCGAGTATGGCCGGATGCATGTGCATCGTGGCCAGATGTCGCATGCCGATCTTCCGCGCTTCTAAGCTGAAAAATAATTGCTATGACTGATTTAACTCAGGAATTCGTTGCACAGATCCGCGAAGCGGCCGCAATGAAGCAACCGTTGAATATCGAAGGTTCGGGCAGCAAACGTTGGTATGGCAATCCGAGCATTGCACAGCGTTCGCTGGCAACCAGCGGCCACCGGGGTATTGTTGATTATGATCCGGCGGAACTGGTGCTCACCGCCCGCTGCGGCTCGACCCTCGCTGATATCGAAGCCGCCTTGGCCGAACGCGGCCAGATGCTGCCCTTTGAACCACCACGTTATGCACCGGAGTCCACGCTGGGCGGTGCAATTGCCACCGCTCTGTCGGGGCCGGGCCGCCCGTTTATCGGTGGCGTGCGCGATTTCGTGCTCGGTATGCACGTTATTGATGGCAAAGGGAATGTACTCAAGTTTGGCGGCCAGGTCATGAAGAATGTGGCGGGCTATGATGTATCGCGCCTCATGACAGGTTCGATGGGTGTACTCGGCCTGATCTCGCAAGTGTCGCTCAAGGTGTTGCCATTTGCGCCGGCGCGCGCCACCCTACGCTTCGAGCTCTCGGAAGCGGCAGCTATTCAGCAGGTGAATGAATGGTCCGGCAAGCCCTTGCCGTTAACCGCCAGCGCCTGGGAAAGCGGGACGCTCTACGTCCGTTTGAGCGGTGCGCGCGCAGCCGTTGATTCGGCGATCCAGAGCATGGGTGGTATGCAGCTGGATGCCGCAACGGCGGATGCCTTCTGGGATAGCCTGCGTGATCAGACGCACGGCTTCTTCTGTGATGCGCATGAAATGAATGCGGGGCAGACGTTATGGCGTCTGTCGCTACCGGCGATTGCGCCGGTGGTTGCTGCCGGGCAAGTGCCCGGGGCACATCATCAATTAATTGAGTGGGGTGGTGCACAACGCTGGCTATGGAGCGATGCGCGCGCGGATGTGATCCGTGATGCTGCGCAAGCGCTGGGCGGCCATGCGGTGCGCTTTAATAATCAGCACGGCGCGGGTGAAACTTTTGCGCAGCCCACCCCTGCGTTAATGGCGATTCATCGTCGTTTGAAACACACTTTCGATCCGCAGGGTATTTTTAACCCGGGCCGTCTGTATCAGGGTCTCTGAGGTCGTCACTATGCAGATCAAGATTGTTCCCGAGTTCCAGAACGATGCCGACATCGGCGCATTCAAGGCGATCGTTAACAAATGTGTGCACTGCGGTTTCTGTACCGCCACGTGCCCAACGTATCAGGTGCAGGGTGACGAGCTCGATGGCCCGCGCGGTCGCATCTACCTGATGAAAGAAATGGTGGAAGGCGCACCGGTAACCGCCAAGACCCAGAGTCATCTGGATCGCTGCCTCACCTGTCGCAACTGCGAATCCACTTGCCCATCAGGTGTTCGTTATGGTCGCCTGGTGGATATAGGCCGCCGTTATGTCGACGAACGCGTCGTCCGTCCGCTGTCGCAACGCGTACAACGCTGGCTGATGCGCGAAACCTTGAGCCGCCGCCATGTGTTTGCATTCCTTCTGGGTGCAGGTCGTTATGTGCGCCCGTTGCTACCGGCAGCGCTGAAGAAAAAAATCCAGCTGGCACCGGCCGCTGGTGAGTGGCCGCGCGCTAACCATAAGACCAAAATGCTGCTGCATGTGGGTTGCGTGCAACCGGCCATGATGCCGAATGTCGATGCGGCAACCGCACGAGTGTTCGACAAGCTGGGCATCGAACTGATCATTGCGTCGGATGCCGAGTGCTGTGGCGCGATTCGCCAGCACCTGAATGACCATCATGGGGCCGAAGCCCAGATGAAGCGCAACATCGATGCCTGGTGGCCTCATGTTGAAAATGGTCTAGATACCATTGTGATCAATGCGTCGGGCTGCGGTGTGATGATCAAAGACTATGCCGAGATTCTGGCGCACGATCCGGCTTATGCCGATAAGGCCAAACGCATTTCGGGTATGGCAAAAGACGTGAGCGAAATTCTGCCTGACTACGCGGCACAGATTGGCACGCTGGCGCAAAGCAAGCGTCAGGGCGCAATCCCCGAACGCGTGACCTATCACCCGCCGTGTACGCTGCAACATGGCCAGAAAATCCGTGGACCGGTAGAAAGCTTGCTGGGTGGCTTGGGTGTGACTGTGCGCCTCTGTCAGGACAGCCATTTGTGCTGTGGCTCTGCCGGTACCTATGCCATTCTGCAACCGGCGCTTTCGCAAGAATTGTTGAGCCGCAAGCTCACGAATATCCTCAAAACCGAGCCGCAGGAAATTGTTTCGGGCAACGTCGGTTGTATCAATCACCTGCAATCCGGCACGGATGTGCCGGTGCGTCACTGGGTGGAGCTGATTGACCGAATGATTTAATCAAGAGAATTGCGATGGCTATCTGGCAAGTTCTTGAGATAATGTAGGCATTGTTTCAGAAACCAAAGAAAGTTTTTCATGTCGACACTCAGCCACGATTTCATCCGATTCTCTTTAGATCAGAACGTCCTGCGTTTTGGCGAATTCAAGACCAAGGCTGGCCGCCTGTCGCCGTACTTCTTTAATTCTGGCCTGTTCCAGGATGGCGCCGCGCTGGCCAAGCTCTCCGAGTTCTACGCTGGTCGTTTGCTCGAATCCGGTTTGCAATTCGATATGCTTTTTGGCCCTGCCTATAAAGGCATTCCGCTGGTTGCGGCTATTTCGGTGATTCTGGCGCAGCAGGGGCATAACTTTCCGTATGCATTCAACCGTAAAGAAGCCAAAGACCATGGCGAAGGTGGCACGATTGTTGGCGCCCCGCTCAAAGGCCGTGTACTGATTATCGATGATGTTATTTCTGCCGGTACCTCTGTACGTGAATCGGTCGAGCTGATCCGTAACCAGGGCGCGACACCGGCCGGCGTGCTCATTGCGTTGGATCGCATGGAACGCGGCACAGGCGAACTGTCGGCCGTGCAGGAAGTCACTGCTTCCTATGACATCCCGGTCCTTGCCATCGCCAACTTGGCGGACCTACTCGACTTCCTCAAGGACAATGTTGATCTCGCCAGCCATCGTCCGGCGGTTGCGGCGTATCGGGAGCAGTACGGGGTTTAATCTGAGCTAGTCTGCATAAAAAAGGCCGTTCAAATGAACGGCCTTTTTCGTTTGAGAGTTGCGCGATTAACCGAGTTTCTTCTTCAGCAAATCATTTACCTGTTGCGGATTAGCTTTGCCCTTGGCGGCCTTCATGATCTGGCCAACCAGTGCATTGAGCGCTTTCTCTTTCCCGGCTTTGAATTCGGCCACGTTGCCCGGGTTGGCGGCGATGACATCGTCGACCAGTGCTTCAATGGCGCCGGTGTCTGTGATCTGCTTCAGGCCTTGGGCTTCGATGATGTCATCGGCGCTCTTGCCCTGGCCCTGCCATAGTGCATCGAACACTTTCTTGGCAATCGCGTTGGAAATGGTTTGGTCGGCAATACGGGCGATGAGGCCACCCAGTTGTTCCGGGTTCACCGGCGCGGCTTCGATGTCGAGGCCTTCACGGTTAAGGCGTGCCGATAGCTCACCCATAATCCAGTTAGCGGCCACTTTGGCTTGCGCATTGCCGGCCACGTTGAGGGTGCCTTCGTAGTAACGGGCAATCTCCAGAGATGCCGTTACGGCGGCGGCATCATAAGCCGATAGACCGAAGGCCTGAAAGCGTTCGCGCATCGCTTGCGGCAGCTCTGGCATTTCGCCGCGTACACGAGCGATCCAGTCATCACTAATAGCGACGGGCAAGAGATCCGGGTCCGGGAAGTAGCGGTAATCCATGGCATCTTCTTTGCTGCGCATGGCGCGGGTTTCACCCGTGTCTGGATCGAACAGCACGGTCGCTTGTTGAATTGGGCGACCTTCTTCCAGTTCATTAATTTGCCATTGCACTTCAAAGTCGATGGCTTGTTGCATGAAGCGGAAGGAGTTGAGGTTTTTAATTTCGCGGCGGGTGCCGAATGGCTGACCCGGTTTGCGCACCGATACGTTGGCGTCACAGCGGAAGGAACCTTCCTGCATGTTGCCATCACAAATGCCGATCCAGCGCACGAGGCTGTGCAGCGCGCGGGCGTAAGCAACGGCTTCTGCCGATGAACGCATTTCCGGTTCTGTCACGATTTCCAGCAGCGGCGTGCCGGCACGATTAAGGTCGACACCGGTACGGCCGTGGAAGTCTTCGTGCAGCGATTTGCCCGCATCTTCTTCCATGTGCGCGCGAGTGAGGTTGACGACTTTCTCAACGGCGTCGTCGCCCTGACCGAGTTGCAGCACGATCTGGCCACCCACTACGACAGGGTTTTCAAATTGACTGATCTGGTAACCCTTCGGCAGATCCGGATAGAAGTAGTTCTTGCGGGCAAAGATGGAGTGCTGATCAATCCTGGCGCCAACGGCCAGGCCGAAGCGGATGGCACAGCCGACGGCTTCGCGATTCACTACGGGCAACACACCCGGCATGGCCAGGTCGATCAGGCTGGTTTGCACATTCGGTTCGGCGCCGAAGGCAGTGGCGGCTCCCGAAAAGATTTTCGATTGGGTGGCGAGTTGGGCATGCGTTTCGATGCCGATGACAACTTCCCAGGTCATAGTGCGCTTTCTGGTCTTGATACGTGAATCAGGCGAAGGCGGCTGGCGTACGACGATGCCAGTCGGTCACTTGCTGATATTGGTGTGCAACGTTCAACAGGCGATGTTCGCTGAAGTACGGGCCGATCAGTTGCATGCCGGTAGGCAAGCCATTGATTTCGCCACAGGGGTGCGACAGCGCCGGGATACCGGCCAGGTTAACGCCGATGGTGTAGATGTCGGATAGATACATCTGCACCGGGTCGGCAGACTTCTCGCCGAACTTGAAGGCGGCGCCCGGTGTCGTTGGGCTGGCGATAACATCACAGTGCTTGAACGCCGCTTCAAAATCGCTTGCGATCAGACGGCGAATACGTTGCGCCTGCAGGTAGTAGGCATCGTAATAGCCGTGCGATAGCACGTAGGTGCCAATCAGGATGCGGCGTTTTACTTCTTCACCAAAACCCTGTGCCCGTGATTTTGCGTACATGTCGTTGAGGTCGCTGTAATCAGGTGCGCGATAACCGTAACGCACGCCGTCAAAACGCGACAGATTCGAGCTAGCTTCGGCCGGGGCAATCACGTAATAGGCAGAGACGGATTGGCTAATCGATGGCAGCGAAACTTCCACGGTTTCGGCACCCAGTTTGCGGTATTCGGCCAGCGCGGTTTCGATGGCAGCCATAGTGGCAGCATCGCCGTCGGCACCAAAGAACTCTTTCGGCAGACCGATGCGCAAGCCCTTGAGTGGTTGCTCAAGTGAGCGGGTGTAGTCCTCGTTCTCACGCTCCAGGCTGGTGGAATCCTTCGCATCAAAACCGGCGAAGGCATTCAGTAACAGGCCGCAGTCTTCAGCCGAGGCGGCCATGGGGCCAGCCTGATCCAGCGACGAGGCAAAGGCGATCATGCCCCAGCGCGAGACGGTGCCATACGACGGCTTCAAACCGGTGAGGCCACACAGCGCAGCCGGTTGGCGGATCGAGCCGCCGGTATCGGTACCGGTGGCGGCGGGTGCCAGGCGTGCGGCCACCGCAGCGGCCGAACCACCCGATGAACCACCGGGTACGCGATCGGTATCCCAAGGGTTGCGGACTGGGCCGTAATACGAGGTTTCGTTAGAGGAGCCCATGGCAAATTCGTCCATGTTCACCTTGCCGAGCGGCACCAGGCCGGCCTGATTACAACGCTCAATCACCGTGGCGTTGTAAGGGGCGATGAAGTTTTCCAGCATGCGCGAGCCGCAGGTGGTGCGCCAGCCGTCCTGACAGAAGATGTCTTTATGGGCGAT
>ERZ1034361.485-NODE-485-length-25486-cov-9.603959_pt1 | contig 25486 bp, 23 predicted proteins | sample MGYA00520617_ERZ1034361 | MGnify/ENA primary metagenome ERZ1034361 (study PRJEB33736, sample SAMEA104284507) | Azolla filiculoides | biome: Urban; feature: Water surface; material: Ditch water | place: Netherlands | collected 2015-10-28 | depth 0-0.1 m ...
GCTTCGACCATCTTGACGATGTCGGTACAGAACACGCTCGAGCGCATGTCGCGGGGGTCAGAGGTGGTGAAACCGATCTGGTTGTTGATGATGATGTGGACGGTGCCGCCTGTGGAATAACCACGGGTCTGGGCCAGCGCCAGGGTTTCTTGGTTGACGCCTTGGCCGCCGAAGGCGGAGTCACCGTGCACCAACACGGGCAGCACTTGCTTGCCCAGCGGGTCATCACGGCGGTCCATGCGAGCACGCACCGAGCCTTCAACCACAGGGTTGACGATTTCCAGGTGCGAGGGGTTGAACGCCAGCGACAGGTGGACGGGGCCACCGGCGGTGTTCACGTCCGAGCTGAAACCCTGGTGGTATTTCACGTCACCGGCTGGCAAATCTTCAGGGGCGGTGTGGTCGAACTCGGCAAACAGGTCCGAGGGCAACTTGCCCATGGTGTTGACCAGCACGTTCAAGCGGCCACGGTGGGCCATACCGATCACGACTTCCTGCACGCCTTGCGCACCGGCTTGCTGGATCAGCTCGTCCATGGCCGCGATGAAGCTCTCGCCACCTTCGAGCGAAAAACGCTTTTGGCCCACGTATTTGGTGTGCAGGTAGCGCTCCAGCCCTTCGGCAGCCGTCAGGCGGTCGAGGATCTGCTTTTTCTTGTCGCCGCCAAAGCTGGGCTTGCTGCGGATGCTTTCGAGCTTTTGTTGCCACCAGCGCTTTTCAGCCTGCTCGGTGGTGTACATGTACTCGGCACCCAGCGTGCCGCAATAGGTTTCGCGAAGCGCATTGAGCAACTCGCGCAAGGACATGTTGTTCTTGCCGAAGAAGGTGTTGCTGGTGTCGAACACGGTTTCCTGGTCGGCGTCAGAGAAGCCGTAGAAAGCGGGGTCGAGGTCGGGGATGTTGGGGCGCTCGGTGCGCTTGAGCGGGTCCAGATCAGCCCAGCGTTGACCGACGTTGCGGTACGCGGCGATCAGCTGCTGAACGGCGGTGCGCTTGCGGCCCATTTCGACGTTTTCGCTGGCCATGACGACCTTGGTGCCACCAGCTTTGGCGCGCTCTGCGAAAGCGTTGATGACGGGCAAGTGCGGCACATCTTTGGCATTGGAGCCGTCGACTGCGGGAACGTGTTGGAGGGCGTCGAAATATTCGCGCCAGGAGTCGGGCACGCTGCCTGGATTGGCCAGGTAGTTCTCGTACATCTCTTCGACGTACGGGCCGTTACCTCCGAAAAGGTGGGTGTTGCCTGAATAGGCAGCGTAGACGGAATTTGTCTCGCTCATGATTCGCTGACCTCCGTTTCCCTCTGGGAAACATAAGTTGGTTGATTTCTACCTTCCGCGACACGGCTGAACCGGTTGGCGGATGCGACTGTGGCATGGGAAGGGCCTGAGTAACTTGCGCATTGTGCCATGGGTTCACCGGTATCAAACTTACATCTTTCGGATGCACGGGCAAAAAAAGACCCCGCCGGGGCGAGGTCCTCTTGTGTCAGCCTTTGACCAGGTCAACGATCTGCTGCAACGCAGCCGGATCGTCCATCGTGGTCAGGTCACCGGGGTCACGGCCTTCGGCCACTGCCTGAATGGCCCGGCGCAGCAGTTTGCCGCTGCGCGTCTTGGGCAAGGCCGAGACAAAGAACACGCGAGAAGGACGGGCCACTGCGCCCAATTGCGAGTCCACCACCTTCATGACCTCACCTTCAAGCTTGAGGCGCGCTGCCGCATCGGTCAGACCCGAAGTGTCTTTGGCGATGGCAAAAGCCATGGCCACCTGCCCTTTGAGCTGGTCGGCCACGCCGACCACGGCCACTTCGGCCACGTTGGGGTGGCTGGAGATGCTTTCTTCGATCTCGCGGGTGCCCAGGCGGTGACCGGCCACGTTGATCACGTCGTCGGTACGGCCCAGAATGAAGTAGTAACCATCTTCGTCGCGCACCGCCCAGTCAAACGTGCTGTACACCAGCTTGCCTGGCACCGTCTTCCAGTAGGTCTTGACGAAACGCTCGTCGTCGCCCCAGATGGTTTGCAGGTTGCCGGGAGGCAGCGGGCCTTCGATGGTCAACACGCCCTTCTGGTTGGCCCCAGTCAGTTCTTCGCCGGTCTGGTCGTCGACCAGTTTGACGTTGTAGCCATAAATGGCCTTGCCGGGCGAGCCGAACTTGCTGGGCGCTTTTTCCACGCCGTTGCAGATGCTCAGAATCGGCCAACCGGTCTCGGTCTGCCAGTAGTTGTCAATGATGGCTTTGCCGTTCAGGCCTTCAGAAATCCACTTGGCGGTGGGCTCGTCCAGCGGCTCCCCGGCCAGGAACAGCGCCTGCAGGCTGGACAGGTCGTATTTAGAGAGCAGCGCAGGGTCCTGCTTTTTGAGCACACGGATGGCCGTGGGCGCGCTGAACATGACGTTGACCTTGTATTTTTCGACCAGGCTCCACCAGATGCCGCCGTCCGGACGGATCGGCAGGCCTTCGTACATGATGGTGGCCATGCCGCCGATCAGCGGGCCATAAATGATGTAGCTGTGACCCACGACCCAGCCAATGTCGCTGGTGCAGAAAAACGTGCCGCCGGGCTTGCCCTGGAAGATGTGCGGCATGCTGGCCGCCAAAGCCACGGTGTAACCACCGGTGTCGCGCTGCACGCCTTTGGGCTTGCCGGTCGTGCCCGAGGTGTAGAGCGTGTAGCTCGAGTGGGTGGCATCGACCCACTCGCAAGGCACCACGGTGTCCATGTGCTTGGCGCGCTCGGTGGCGTAGTCCACATCGCGGCCCGCCACGGGCGTGAAAGCCGCCAATTGGCGGTCCACCATGATCACGTTGGCCGGTTTGTGGGCCGATAACTTGATGGCTTCGTCGAGCAGCGGCTTGTAAGGCACACCCTTGCCACCGCGCGAGCCGGCATCGGCGCTGATGATGACCTTGGGTGAAGCATCTTCGATGCGGGTGGCCAGCGAGTGCGAGGCGAACCCGCCGAACACCACCGAGTGGATCGCACCGAGGCGGGCACAGGCCAACATGGCGAACGCAGCTTCGGCGATCATGGGCATGTAAATCAGCACGCGGTCGCCCTTGACCACGCCCAGGTCCTTCAGGATCGCAGCCATGCGCTGCACTTCGGCATGCAGGTCACGGAAGGTGTAGGTTTTTTCCTGGTCGGTTTCGGTCGAGACAAAGATCAGCGCAGGCTGGTCGGCACGCTCGGCCAGGTGGCGGTCCACCGCGTTGTGGCACAGGTTGGTCTGGCCACCCACGAACCACTTGGCAAACGGCGGGTTGCTGTAGTCGCAAATTTGCTGAGGCGGGACTTTCCAGTCCACCAGCTTGGCCTGCTCGGCCCAGAAAGCGTCGCGGTCGTTGATCGAGCGTGCGTGAAACTCAGCAAAGCTGCCCATGAATGTCTCCTGAATACCGGCCAAATGAATGCTTGGAAGGCGCGCCAGCCAACTGACGGCAGCGCCCTTCTGAATTCATAATTATGGGCAAAGGACTTGCAACAAGCTGACTTTATGCCTCGCACGGCTCAGCGCATGACAGGCTACTGTCCAAGAACCCGTCAACGCACTTCAAAGTTCACTTGAACAGGCTTTGCAGCAGCTTGAAATCCGGGTGCTCGGCCGTGCGAACCCACTCAAAAGCCACCATCTCGGCGGTCACCAACTCGGCGCCCGCCCCTGCCAAACGGTCATAAGCGGCATCGCGGTTGCGTTCGGTGCGTGAACTGCAGGCATCGGTCACCACCCACACCTCAAACTCGTCTTCCAGCAAATCCAGTGCGGTTTGCATCAGGCAGATGTGGGCTTCGCACCCGGCCAGCACAATGGTTTTGCGCTCTTCGGCCCCCGCTTGGGGCTTTTGCAAATGGCGCGGCAAGCTGCGCGCATTGCCACGCGGAGCCTGAACCGGCTCGGGCTGCAACCATTCGCCCAAACCCTCTTCCACCGCGCTGAATTGCATCTTGGCCAGCACTTTGCGACAGTGGTTGCGGATTTCAGGGGGCATTTCACCCAAACGCGACGGGTTTTGCTCGGTGCCCCATGTGGGCACGTCCAAGGCTTGGGCCAATGTGGCCAGCTTGGCGGCGTTGGCCCAAACCAAGTCGGCATCCAGCATCACCGGCTTCAAACGGGCCTGAAAATCCACCAGCACCAATTGGCTTTCATCTGCATCGATCAACATCAGCATTCCTCATAAGTCATGGGCCTGATTGTCGCAGGAGGCTGACACGGCATCCGTTATGCTCGAACAAACACCTTACCCTCTGAAAAAATGAAAACACAAATTGACCACCTCGTGGTGATGGCTTCGACACTCGATGCGGGCGTTCAATGGTGCGAGGAAACGCTGGGCATCACGCCCGGCCCAGGTGGCGAACACGAAAAATACGGCACCCACAACCGCCTGTTCAAAATTGCGTCCCCAAAATTTCCTTTGGCTTACTTTGAGATCATCGCCATCAACCCACAGGCGGTGATCCCCAAGCGCTCGCAAGTGCCGCGCTGGTTCGACATGGATGACAAGGCCTTGCAAAAGGCCGTGGCTGACAGGCCTCAGTTGATTCACTTTGTGACCAGCACCGACGACGTCAAAGCAGCTCGGCATGTGCTGCGCACGCAAGGCATCGAACGCGGACAGGTGGTCCACGCCAGCCGCAAATCCGGCAAGGGCACGCTCAACTGGCAAATCACGGTGCGCGAAGATGGTGAACGTCTGTTCAACGGCACCCTGCCCACCTTGATTCAATGGGGCAAGCCGGACGCAACGGAGCCGCTTCGCCTGCATCCGCGCAACAGCCTGCCTCGCTCGGGGGTGACACTGCAAAGCCTGACCGTCAGCCACCCCAGCGGTGCCAAGCTGCAGGCGGCCTACGAATCAATCGGTTTAGCGGACATCGCCGTGGAAACCGGGCCGGCCAACATCATGGCCACGCTGCAGACGCCCAAGGGCATGGTGCAACTGCAAAGTTGGGGCATTTGACGCTGATTTGAAGTGGCCTGCGCTTCCTACGCTTTCAGCTTGCCGGCTCATCCACCGCTTATCCCATCTCAGCGGACTTTTTTCTCCGCGCCCTCCCCAGGCAAAGTCGCCAACAGCACCATGCCTGCAGCCATGACCGCTGCGGTCAGCCATAAGGCCCCTTTGAAAGTACCCGTGGCCTGCGCCATGGCCCCCGCCACCACGGGTGCGATCACCTGCGCCGCCCCATAACTGAGCGTCAGACGGGCCATGGCTTTACCTGGATTGTGCGGGGCACGTCGCCCAACGAGCGCCAGCGTCATGCTGACGATGCCAATGAAGGTCGCGCCGTAGCCTATGGCACCGCCCAGCACCGCTGCCAGCGAACCCGACAAGGCAGGCAAGATGACCGAGAGGGTTTGCAAGCCAAACGCCAGCAGCAAGGCTCGCGTATCACCCCACCGCCTCGCCACCTTGTCCCATAAAAACACGGCAGGCATGGCCGCCAACCCGACCAGCGCCCAAGCCAGTGCACCCTGCCCGGCCAAAGCCGGTTCGCGCTCGACAATGGCCACGGTGAAGGTGGCGCTGATGACGAAACCCCAACCCGCTGCAAAGTAACTGCCCGCCATGGTCAGCATCCAGCGGCGCGACACTTTGGGCGCAGCTTGCATTTCGCTGGCGGAAACCGGTGCGGGCGGCACAGGCGGACGCCAAGCCCAGGCGGGCACAAAAAACACCAGCCCGATGGCCGCCATGGCCAGCCACTGCTGCGACCACAAAGCCCAAATCTGAGACACCCCCCAAACCCCGACCGCCGACACCACGATGCCCAGGCCCAAACCAATGAAATGCACCCCCAACTCGGGTCTGCGCCCCTGGCGCATCAGCCACCCCAAGACCAGGCCCGCCCCGAGCAACATGCCGGTGGCCCCGCACAGGCCACCCAGATAACGCCACAGCGCCCACGCTGGCATCCAGGTCGACAGCGCCATCCCGGCCACCGTCAAAAGCGACAGCCACAAGCCCATGCTGTAGAGCCGGTGCCGCCAGCGCACATCGTCGATCCAGGCGGCCGCCAAAGCGCCCGAGATGTAGCCCGCGTAATTGATGGCGGCCAGTGCCCCTGCGCTGGCATCGTTGAGCCCGGTTTGCACCTGCAAGGCGGGCAGCAAAGGGGTGTAGGCAAAGCGCGCCAGCCCGATGGTCAGCACCAGGCCAAAAATGCCGCCGACGATGACTTGCCAAGGCTGCAACAAACGGGGAGTGGATAAGTCTTGCATCTGAGGTCCAAGTATCCACCTATTCCCAGAGAGTCCAGCTGGCTCCGCGAGGGCAACTGACACCTGTGTAACAGCCCTAGCCAACCGCTGGCCAAGGTCGCAAACATGACAAGCGCGGCCTGTTGCAAAGGGTTTTCACCATGCGCTTCGTGGTGTGACACCCCCTAAAGTGAAACGCCAAGGAGAACTTTCATGCGTCCACGTTTTGCACCTATCCGCTCGCTGACTTCATCCACAACGGGGGGCATTGCCTCCCCCCTTCGACGCAGTCTGGGAATCCTGCTTTTGGGCTTGGGAGCTATGGCTGCCACCGGAGCCAGCGCTCAAAACTTTCCAACCAAACCCTTGCGCCTAGTGGTCACCTTTCCGTCGGGCGGTGCGCCCGACATCCTGGCCCGGCTGTTCAGTGAAAAGGCCCAACTCGGCTTTCCCATCGTGGTGGACAACAAACCGGGCGCAGGCGGCAACATCGGTGCGGACATCGTGGCCAAATCGCCGGGCGACGGTCACACCATCGTCATGGGCACGGTCGGCACACACTCCATCAACGGGGCGCTGTACGAAAAAATGCCTTACGACATGGTGAAGAACTTTTCCCCCATTTCATTGATTGCCTCAGCCCCCAACTTGCTCGTGGTCAACAACGACCTGCCCGTCAAAACCGTGCCCGAACTCATCGCCTACATGAAGGCCAACCCCAACAAGCTCTCGTTTGGCTCGCCGGGCATCGGCACCTCGGTGCACGTTTCGGGCGAATTGTTCAAGTCGCTCACCGGCACCAGCATGACGCATGTGCCCTACAAAGGCAGGCAATATGCCATCCCCGACCTGATCGGCGGCAGCATTCAGCTCATGTTTGACAACATGCCTTCGGCCTTGCCCATGGCCAAGGAAGGCAAGATCCGCGCACTGGCCCAAACCACTGCGACCCGATCGCCCGCCGCACCCGATGTGCCCACCGTGGCCGAGTTTGTGCCCGGTTTTGAGGCGACCACCTGGTTTGCCCTGTTTGCCCCAGCCAATGTGCCGCGCCCCATCATCGACAAACTCAATGCTGAGGCGGTGCGCGTGTTCAAGCTGCCCGAAGTGCAAGAGAAGCTGAAAACCCTCGGCCTCGACCCGGTGCTGTCCAGCCCCGACGAGCTGGCACGCTACCAGGCAAGCGAGATCACCAAGTGGGCCAAGGCGGTTAAGGACTCAGGCGCCAAAGCGCAATAAAAATACGCCAAGCGGGTTGGAGCAAACCCAGTGGGGTTCAGCGCCGCCCGCTGCCGGATTTGGCAAAGTCAGCATCGACCCAGGCTTGCGCGGTCTGGCGGTTGAGCTTGAACCCGGCATCGACCTTGATTTCAGCCAATTCATCGCCGGCTTCGTTTTGGGCACTCAGCACCGCATAGGGGTTGTCGTCATCGGGCACGATGCGCAGCAACACAGTCACGCGGCTGTCCGGTCCGTTCACCGTCACGCTCTGGTTGAGCTGGGCATGCAACTGCTGCTCGCTTCGGCGCACAAACTCGCTGGCGGTTTTCACCAGCGTGATGAAAGCCGTGCCATCCAGCGGCTTGGGGTTCTTTTTGTCGCGCCCCATGGTCCAGGGCCCAACCAGGGCGGGCTCGGATTCACCGATCTTGAACATCGCCACCGCCCAACCATCGTCATCGTCATTTTTGATGACTTTGGCAGTCCATTGCTCGTTTTGCCAGAGGCGGGGTTCTTGCAGCAGGGGCGTGTCGTGTGTGTTGTCAGTCATTGTGAAATTGCAAAAATTTGTGCTGATCATGCACCAAGGCATTTTGCAGGTCGGAGCTTCAGCGCCGACCTTTGTCCGCTTTGGCAAACGCCCATGTCGGGGCTGAAGCCCGCGACCTACACGACCTGCACAGTTTCAAGGCCGCAGGTGCAACGCCAACAAGAGTACCTGGCTGACGCCCTGCTCGCGCAACAGCGCTGCCGCCACGGTGGCCGTCCAGCGGGTTCGCACATCGGTGCCCACCAGCAACACCGGCCCAGCGGGCATGGCGGTGTCGCCTGTCCAGCGGATGGCTGATTCGAGATGCGCCACGACCGGGGTGGACGCGGCATCATCCGGCTCGGGTCCGCCCGTCCAGCTGAAGCCGTCCAGCATCAACAGCCGCCCCTTTTGACCGATGTGTTCGGCCATGCGCCGGTTCGACGCCATGTCGGGCGCAGGCAGCGGCACCACGCACACCGGACGGGTGGGCCAGCGCTTGGCCCAGCGCCCCAGCGTGGCCACCGCGCCCGCCAGCAACTCGGCAGGCACATCCCCGGGTACGGCGGTGCGCAGAGCCTGCAGCTCGGCCACCCAGCCCGGATCGTCGGCAAACGAGACCGCCCGGCCCACATCAAAGCCCTGGATGCTGCCTTTGCGCCGCACCCCGGCAGGCCAGCGTTTGCGCGGCTCGATGTCCACGTCCATGCCGCGCAAGAAGTTGCGGGCGGCCATCAACTTGTCTTGGGATGGCATGAGCCCCGGATGCGGCACATGCCCTGTGCAGACCGAGCAGCGGCCACACGGCGCGGGCGACGGGTCGTCCAGCGCGGTCTGCAAATACGCCATCAGGCAGCCCTGGCCGTGCGCGTATTGGCGCATGATGCCCGCCTCTTGCTGGCGCACCTGGGCCAGCGCTGTCCATTTGGCCGTGTCGTGCACATAAGGCACACCTGTGGTGTGCCAGGCAGAGCCGGTTTTTTCGACCACACCTTCCACGGCCAAAATTTTGAGCAGCGCCTCCAGCCGCCCCCGGCGCACGCCCGTCTCGGCCTCGATCTCGACCAGGCTGCGTTCCTCACTGCCCAAGCTTTGCAAGACCTTGTCTGCGGCCTGTGGGTCTGGGATCGATGCAGTGGCGAAATAGTCCCAAATGCGCTCGTCGGCATCGGAAGGCAGCAACACCCCTTCGGCGTGCGCCACGGCGCGCCCTGCCCGCCCCACCTGCTGGTAATAGGCCACCGGGGTGGAGGGTGAGCCCACATGCACGCAAAAGCCCAGGTCAGGCTTGTCGTAACCCATGCCCAGCGCCGAGGTGGCCACCACCGCCTTGACCTGGTTGTGGCGCAAACGGTCTTCCACCTTCAGGCGGGTGTCGGCGTCGGTCTGCCCGCTGTAGGCATCGACCGCATGGCCGCAGCTTCGCAAAAAAGCCGTCAGCCGCTCGGCCTCTGCCACCGTGAGCACATACACAATGCCCGAGCCGGGCAACTGCTCCAGGGCGTCGGCAATCCAGGCGTAGCGCTGCAAAGGCGACAAACCCGGCACCACCGACAGCGTAAGCGAGGTGCGGGCCAACGTGCCGCGAAAGGTCACCGTGCTTGCGCCCAACTGCTTGCCGATGTCCAGCGTCACCCGCTCATTGGCCGTGGCCGTGGTGGCGAGCACGCTGGCCGTGGGCGTGGACAAGAGCGCCCGCGCCAGCCGCTGGTAGTCAGGCCGAAAGTCAAAACCCCAGTCGCTGATGCAATGCGCCTCGTCGATCACGATCAAGCCCACCCGGGCCAGCAAAGCGCCCAGCCGCGCCGCAAAACGCGGGTTACCCAACCGCTCGGGCGAGACCAGCAGCACGTCGATGGCGTCCTCGTCCAGCCGCTGAAAGACCTCGTCCCAATCGTCAATGTTGGTCGAATTGACCGTGGCCGCTTTCAGCCCCGCCCGTTCAGCCGCGCTCACCTGATCGCGCATCAGCGCCAGCAAGGGCGACACCACCAGCGTGGGGCCAGCGCCCGTGCTGCGGATGGCATGTGTGGCCGCCCAATACACCGCCGACTTGCCCCAGCCCGTGGCCTGCACCACCAGCACCCGCGAGGCGGGCTGCAACACCGCGTGCACTGCATCCACCTGGTCAGAACGCGGCTGCGCACCCGGACCGGCCAGGCGGGCCAAAACGATGAGCATGTGTTGCGCTGCGAATTCACTTCCCGGATGGTCGGTTGTGGTCATTTGAAAACTCCCCTGACGCCTTTGGCGGCGTTTGTGATGGGGTCCATTTTGCGGCCAAACTCGCCCTCATCCTGAACCTTGCGGCAGACATCCGACATCTCAAGCCACACGGCCCCCATGTGGGCTGCGACGGGGGAAAACATCGTCATTTTGGGCAACTCGTTTCAAGTATTTTCAATTTTTTCGATAAATTCGATCCATAAATCCCCAATTAGGGATAGGCAGCTGAATCAATCTTCTTGAAAATTGAAATCGAAAATTCATGGCGATTTTGATACTTCAGGCACTGAAGGCGTCAACAAGATCAGATGCCATGTGACGATAAAACGCCCCCATATGAGCTTCCATGGACAACAGCCAGCCTATGAACGATCTCGACTATCCAGTGAATTCACCCGCACAAATGTTTGCGGCATCCGACAAGGCCGAGCCTCAGATTTCTGAATTCTTGACCAGCTCACAAGCTGCGAAACGTTTGGGTTTGTCCATGGCCACCATTCAAAAACTGGTTGACAACAACATCCTGCAAGCTTGGAAAACCTTTGGCGGGCATCGCCGCATTTCACTGGCTTCGGTTTTAAGCTACCAAACATCGAATACTTCGAGCCAGCAAACAAGCGCACCGACGAACAGACCCTACCAAGTTTCGATAGTGATCGAATCGCCCGAGCTGATCAAGCGGCTGTCCAAAGACGCCACGCAATGGCAACTGCCCCTGAAAGTCTCATTTTTTGAGTCACTGACCGAAGCTTTGCTGGAATTGCTCAACCAAAAGCACGACTTGCTGATCATGCAAATGAACTCGCCACGCAAGCAGCAGGAGAAAATTCTGGAAATCTTGCAAAAGTTCATGGGTTCACGTCACACGCTGGCCCACACCTTGATCTTGACGCCCGAAACCGATTTGCTGCCACCCACCAAGCCCGGAGACAACGCAGGCAGCATTCAAGTGGTCAACAACGATTTGTCACCTCTGTGGCTTTCGGCCTATCTGGCCGGTTTTGTCGCCCAGCGCCGCAACTGAGCCCCAAAACGCTGCCGAGTGGGCACTGCGCCCCACTCGGCCCCCAGATCTAAGGCACAAGCCTCATGCGGTGCAGCACTGTTTGAGGCTGCTGCTGCAAACCCGCATATCCCCCTTGAGCCCACCGTGCCGCCATGCTGCGGCTGCGCGGGTCAAACGCATGGCCTGACTGCCCGGTCTGGTAAATGAACACCGACTGATCGGGTTGCGCCAAGTCGTACACCGCGCGCATGGAGGCGGCATGCCGGTTGGCAAAAGGCGCTTGTTTGTCATTGGCCCAATACTGTCCGACGTTGACGGTGAACAAATCCCCGGCACTTTCGACACGCACATCGAACAGCGCATTCAGATAAGGCACTTTGCCCAAGGGCTTGTGGCTGCTGATGGCCGGGTGCCAAGCACCCCAACGCCAGGCACTCACATCCCTCCCCTGGCTTGCGGCGATGCGATCGAGCGCCCGGTCCAGCGCCAAAGCCACCTGCACGGAACACCCAGAAGCGCCACACCAGAATGCATCGGACCGGTCCAGAATGCCTTCGACGGCAGCCCTGAAATGGCGCTTGCCATACAGGGACTGAAAGCGCTCAGCCCCCAAGTGCGGGACCAACAAGCCCCGCGTCAGTTCATCGGCCCAGACGTTCAGCACCAGTGCAGCCGCGCTGTCGGTGCGCATCTGACCATCAAATTCGGCCACCAACTTCAAGGCAGCGGGTGCCAAAGGGTGCGATGACGGTTGACCAGAAAGGTGCTTGGCCAATTGGGCTTGCAAGGCCTTGGCCCCCAAAGACAACACATCGTTCTGAATGGCCTGCATGGATTCACGGCTGTGTTTGGGCATGGCCGCCAACAGCTGCTCGATCCGCTTAAAACGCTCGGGTGTGGTCCAGTCCCCCCCCACAAAGTGGGCATAGCCTGGCGGCAGGATGTTCTGGTTCGCCGTCGCGTGCCAGCCCTTCTTCTCAATCTGAGCGCCATCCACAGCCGGGTTTTGCGCATACGGCAACCAACCTGTCCAGTCGTACTGAGCCAGCCAACCCGGAGACGGTGCCACACCACGAATGTCATTTTGGGGCGCGCGCGTGGGCACTTTGCCCACCGCACGGTAGGCCACTTCACCCAAGGTGTCGGCCATCACCACGCTCTGCATGGGCGCGTGGTGATCGGCAAAAGCCTGCTGCAACTGCGGCACGGTCTGCGCCCAATTGGCTTGCATGCCCGCATCCATGGTTTTGTTGTCTGGCGTGAGGGCGGACCAGCGCAGGCTGATGGCATAACGGTTCGCATCCACCACACCCTGGTATTGCGGCTGCACATCGCTGATGACAGGCCCGTGGCGCGTGCTGCGGACCTTGAGCGCCACATCGGCCTGCCCCTTGACGCGGATGGTTTCGCTGCGTTCACCGAAAGCAGCCCAACCCTCTGGCGTGCGGTATTGGCCCGGCTTTGCGGCATCCAGTTGCTCCAGGTACAAATCCTGCACATCGGGGCCGGTGTTGGTGAAACCCCAGGCAACACCCGTGGTGCGGCCCAGCACCACAAAGGGTAAGCCAGGCAAGGTGGCACCGATCACGTCGAGCGCCGGGTGTTTTTGCCCTCCGGGCAACTCACCCGCAGGGGCTTTCAGATGGGCGTAATACCAGATGGCAGGCGCGCTCAAGGCCAAATGCGGGTCATTGGCCAGCAAAGGCTTGCCCGAGAACGTGTGGCTACCGGGCACCACCCAGTTGTTGCTGCCCTTGCCCTCCAGAATCCCCATGTCGCGCACCCAGTCAGCAGACCATTGGGCCAACTGCGTGTGGGCAGCAGGCCAAGTTGCCGTCTTGGCCGCTGCAGGGGCATAAACGCCCAAGCCGCGGTACAAAGCAGGCAAATCCACCGCTGTGGCGGGCTTTTCGCCGGGGTAGGCAGGCAACAGTTGCCACAGTTGTTCGTTGTTCAGCACCTGGCCGGCAGACAAACGGGCAAACTCCTGCCCCCAATTGCCACCGAGGTCCAGCGCCATCATCAAGGCCCAGCCTACGCTGTCTTCGGGCGTCCAAGCTGGGCCATTTTTGCCCCCGGCTTGGGTGCCCAGCAGCTTGAACTCCGGCGACGGGCGCACCGCGCCACTTTGCCAAGCGGTCTGAATGCCTTCGCTGTAAGCTGCCAGCGCGGCTTGGGTCGCTGGAGACAAACCCTGCAATTGCTGCTGGGCCATGCCGATGATGCCCAGCGTGCGCATCAGTTTGTCGGTGTCCAGCGTGGCCGCGCCCAGAATTTCGGACAACTCGCCGCGCATCACGCGCCGGTTGAATTCGAGTTGCCAACCCCGCTCTTGTGCGTGCACAAAACCCATGGCACGCCAGGCATCCAAGGCACTGCTGGCGTTGATGTGGGTCACATCGGCCCCATCGCGGGTGATGTGAACCGGGCCCGACAAGCCCTTGAGTTGGACCTGGCCGTCGAGCTGGGGCAAGCCGCGCAACAAGTGCACGCTGATGACCCCACCTGCTGCCAACACGGCGGCAATGACCACCAACAGGGTTCTTGCGATCCACTTCATGCTTGTCTCCTCATTTTTTGAAAGGCATCAGCCTCTGCACGTGACTTCAGAGCCCCAGCGCTGCAACGCATGCGGGCAAAAGGCTCTGTGAACTTGGTCGCTTTAAATATGGCCCCAAACCATCAGCGCGTCACGCCCTTCGGTGACAAGGTCCACCTTGGCACCCACGGGCAGCAGCACCTTGGTCTCCACGTGGCCGAACGGCAAACCCGTGAGCACAGGCGCCTTGATCTGGCTGCGCAGCCAGTCGACCACGGTGGCCAGCTTGAAGCCTTTGTCGTGCGCAGGCACCAGCTTGTAGTTGCTGAATTGACCAATCAGCACGGCCTTTTGCTGGGCCAGCACACCCGCATGCAAGAGCTGCGTGAGCATGCGCTCAACCCGGTAAGGGTGCTCGCCCACGTCTTCGAGGAACAGTACACCGCCTTTGACCTGCGGGAAATACGGCGTGCCCAGCAAAGACGTGAGCACGGTCAGGTTGCCGCCCCACAGCGGCGCATCTTTCACCACCACGCGGCGCTCGGCCTCGGCCTTGGGCAGCTGCCAGCCCGTGCCCTCGCCCTGCTCCAGCAGCAGGTCGTCAAAACAGGCCTGCATGATGTCGTCGGGTTCATGCTCCGGGCCGAAGTCTTCGCCCAGGGCCGGGCCTTGCCAGCTGATGCGCCCGGTCTTGGCGAATACCGCTTGGTTGAAGGCCGTGAAATCGCTCAGGCCCACGAACTGCGTGCCGCCATCAATCGCTTTGGCAATGGCCTTGTAGGGCAAGCCGGGCAGGATGCGCGTGAGGCCGTAGCCGCCACGCGAAATCAGCGCCACATCGGCCCCACTGGCCGCAGCACGGGTGATGGCCGCGATGCGGGTGGCGTCATCACCCGCAAAACGCATGTGGCTGGCCAGCGCTGCCTCGTCGACTTCCACCTCATGGCCTTGGGCCTTCAGGCGCTTGAGGCCTCGGCGAAAAGCAGCTTTGTCGCGCACCGCGCTGGAGGGGGAAAAAATGTAAATGTGGGCCATGGGCTGTGTTCTTTTTCAGGGCTTGAAGTGTCGCACAGCCGCCACGGCAATCGCCCGGCCCTGCTCCTGGACAAAATGCCCTGCATCGGGCAAGAGCATGGGCTCAGGGCAGCCCCGAATTTGGCTTTGCAAATGGCGCATCACCGGCTCGCCCAACACCGGGTCTTGCTGGCCAATGGCCATCATGGTTTGACCTTGCCAGTCGTTTTGCCAAAAGGCCTGGGCTTGGCGCGACGTGGCCGCGCCGGGTGAATCGGCCAACTCGGGCACCATGGGCGGAAAGGCCCTGAGCGCTGCGCGAAAGCCTTTGTCAGGGAACGGTGCGTTGTAGGCCGCCGTCTCAGCGGGCGTCATGCTGCGGCTGCCGCGCGCGAACAACTTGCCCACGTCAAACTGCGGCTGGCTTTGGCACCAATCGCGCCAAGCCAAAAAGCCTGCACTCAAGGGCAGCTCGCCCGTGGCCAAGGTGGTGTTCATGACCAGCAGACCTTGGTATCGATTGGGCGCATCCATCGGCAAGGTCAGGCCCAGAATGCCGCCCCAGTCCTGCACCACCAGCACCACGCGCTGCAAATCCAGCCGCTCAACCAAGTCCAGCAAGGACTGGCGATGCGTTTCAAACTGGTGAAAACTGTCCTTTTTGGGTTTGTCGCTCTTGCCAAAGCCGATCAGGTCCGGCGCCACCACGCGGTGCCCCGCAGCCAGCCAGACCGGGATCATCTTGCGGTAGAGGTAACTCCAGGCCGGGTTGCCGTGCAGGCACAGCCAGGTCAGCGGCGCATCCGTGTCGCCCTCGTCCAAATAATGCATGCGCAACCCGGCGATGCTGGGCAGGTCGTTCACATAACGGGGCTGCCAGAGGTAATCGGGCAAGTCAAAAAATGCGGCATCGGGCGTGCGCAAAGCGTCTTCGCGCACCGGGTCGGCATTCACGCGCCGGGGTTTGAAAAAGTCCTTGAGCAACTGCCCGCACTCATCGGCCAGCACGCCACCCGTGACCAGCGTCTGGTGGTTCAGCTGCGGGTGGCCAAACAGGTTGAGCACCGAGCCCGCCACGCCCGTGCGCGGGTCGGCTGCGCCAAACACCACGCGGTCCACCCGGGCGTGCAGCATGGCCCCACTGCACATGGCACAGGGCTCCAGCGTCACATACAGGGTGCAGCCGTCGAGCCGGTAATTGCCCAGCACGCGGGCCGCCTCGCGCAGCGCCACCACCTCGGCATGCGCCGTCGGGTCGTGGCTGGCGATCGGGGCGTTGCGGCCTGTGGCGATCACCTGACCGTCTTTGACGACCACCGCGCCCACGGGCACTTCGCCCGCTGCGGCGGCGTCGCGGGCTTGCGTCAGGGCCAGACGCATGCCTTGCTCGTCGCTCCAGCCGTTCATGCGTCAGCATCCTCTTCAAAATGAAAGCGGTGCAAAAACCGGTGCAGCACGGGTGCACCCAGCACACCCACGCAGATCAAAGCCACAAAACCGCTGTACAGCGCATAAGTGCCCGCAAACAGCTTGCCTGCCATGCTCAGCGGCTCACCCACAGGCCCCATGCCAGACAAAATCATGGCGGCACTCAGATAGGCATCCACCCAAGACATGTTTTCAAGCGCGTGGTAACCCAACATGCCCGCCAGCAAGGACACACCAATCAGCAGCAAGGCCAGACCCGCCGCACCGACCAAACGCCGGTGGTAAGCCGCCTGGGGAATCAGGGGTTTGCTGTAATGTTCAAACATGGTGCGTCATCCCTTGGGTAGGGTCGATGGCTGCAACCCGAGGTCTTCCATCCAACGGGCCAAAGCCTGTTCGTTCGCAGGGCCTGCCGCATACGCGGCATGCATGGCGGCTTGCGCCTCGGGGCGGTGTTGATTGAGCTTGACGGCGCATTGCAAATCGGTGATCTGCATCTCGAAAGCCACAATGCCGTTCAGCATGGCCTCGGTGTAACTGGCTGGCAATTCGCGCCACTGCTTCGCATAAGACGGCTCGTGATCTGCAATCAGGCACTTGAGCAAACGATCGCGGTCTGCATGCGGGTCGACGATGCGCGTGCTGACCTTGGCCTGCACCGCGAGATAAGACCAGGTGGGCACGCGTTGCTTGTCGGCATAGACACCGGGCGACATGTAGGCCTGCGGCCCCATGAAACTCACCAAAGCCTGCGGCTGCGAGGCCAGCAACTGCGCCTGCGGGTTGGCCCGGGCGCAGTGTCCCAGCAAAACGCCGTGCTCGGGAGCGTTTTCACCCCACAAGGACACAGCTTGCCAGTGCATCGGGATATGGCTGAGCACCGGAAAACCGTTCTCGCCCACCGAAACGACAGACGCCAAAGGGTGTTCCCGCATGATGCGCTGCGCGATGGCGGAGTCGGTGTTTCGGAATTGTTGGGGCAGGTACATATCAGAATGAATGTACCAAAACAAAGGCACCCGAAGGTGCCTTGTTGATTATTCCCACTCGATGGTCGCCGGTGGTTTTGAACTCACGTCGTACGTCACTCGGTTGATCCCCCGCACCTCGTTGATGATTCGTCCCGACACTTTCTTGAGCAGCGCATAGGGCAGCTCAGCCCAGTCGGCAGTCATGAAGTCGCTGGTTTGCACGGCGCGCAAGGCCACCACGTAGTCATAAGTGCGGCCGTCGCCCATCACGCCCACGCTCTTGACTGGCAAGAACACGGTGAAGGCTTGGCTGGTCAGGTCATACCAGGTCTTGCCGGTTTCGTCGGTGAAGTTGCGCAGCTCTTCGATGAAGATCGCGTCGGCGCGGCGAAGCAGGTCGGCGTATTCTTTTTTGACTTCGCCCAAAATGCGCACGCCCAGGCCGGGGCCTGGGAAGGGGTGACGGTAGACCATTTCACGCGGCAGACCGAGCGCCACGCCGAGTTCGCGCACTTCGTCTTTGAACAGTTCGCGCAGTGGCTCCAGCAGTTTCAGGCCCAGTTGCTCGGGCAAGCCGCCCACGTTGTGGTGGCTCTTGATCGTCACGGCCTTTTTGCTCTTGGCACCGCCCGACTCGATCACGTCGGGGTAAATCGTACCTTGGGCCAGGAAGGTCGCGCCTTTGTGGCCACCGTCGCCCGCCTTCAATTTCGCGGCTTGCTCTTTGAACACATCGACAAACAAGCCGCCAATGATCTTGCGCTTGGCTTCGGGCTCGCTCACGCCCGCCAGCTTGCCCAGGAACAGATCGCTTGCGTCGACGCGGATGACGTGCGCGTGCAGCTTGCCGACAAACATGTCCATCACCATGTCGCCTTCATTCAGGCGCAGCAGGCCGTGGTCCACAAACACGCAGGTCAACTTGTCGCCGATGGCGCGGTGAATCAAGGCGGCAGCCACAGACGAATCGACACCGCCGGACAGGCCAAGGATGACTTCTTCGTCACCCACTTGCTCGCGGATCTTGGCCACGGCTTCTTCGATGTAGTCGCCCATGATCCAGTCTTGGCGGGCTTTGCAAATGTCGAGCACAAAGCGGTTGAGCAGCGCCTGGCCTTGCACGGTGTGCGTGACTTCAGGGTGAAACTGCACCGCGTAGAAATGGCGCGACTCATCGGCCATGCCCGCAATCGGGCAAGCCGGGGTCGACGCCATGACCTTGAAGCCGTCGGGCATTTGGGTGACCTTGTCGCCGTGGCTCATCCAGACCTTGAGCATGCCGTGGCCTTCGGGCGTGGCGAAGTCTTCGATGCCCTTGAGCAGTTCGGTATGGCCATGGGCACGGACTTCGGCGTAGCCAAATTCGCGTGTCGTGCCCGCCTCCACTTTGCCGCCCAACTGCTGCGCCATGGTTTGCATGCCATAGCAAATGCCCAGAACCGGAATGCCCAACTCAAACACAGCATCCGGTGCGCGGTCATCGACTTCGTAGACGCTGGCATGGCTGCCCGAAAGGATCACGCCTTTGAGGTTGCCGTCTTTGGCGTATTCGCGCACCCAGTCGCTGGTCACATCACAAGGATGCACTTCGCAAAACACATGCGCTTCGCGCACGCGGCGGGCGATGAGCTGGGTGACTTGCGAACCGAAGTCGAGGATCAGGATTTTGGAGTGCTGCATTCGAAAAAGCGCGTTAATTGTTAGAGGAGGCGTCGGCTGCAAGCAGGGTTTGCACACAGTCGATCAAAGAAGCCAAATGACGATCGATCACAGACCGAACAGTCAGTGCATCTATGTCGCCGAGGTAGTTGTGCACGAGGATGTTGCGAAAACCGCTGATTTCTCGCCAAGGAATGGCGGGGAACTGCGCCTTCAGGTCATCGGGAAGCATTTGGGTGGCCTCGGAAAGCGTCTGCAAATTCCGAAGTGCTGCGTCATAAAGCACTTCGTCTTGCGTCAAATCCCCACGAGCCTGAATGCGTGCTATTTTTGCAGCAACATCCAATATGTGGAGTGCATAAGCCTGCCACGACTTGCTCATAGCGCGACCGCTTCAGCAAGGACTTGCGCTTTGATGTGCGGGTTCAGTTCATGCTCAGGCACAAGATCCACCCTGCGATTCAACAGGTCACCCAACCCTTGCGCCAATGGCATGCGCTGGGTGAACAAGTCGTATCCGCGCGGAAATTCGACTAAAAAATCCACATCGCTGTCAGAAGTCTCTTCACCACGAGCCACAGAACCGAACACGCGCAGACGAGACGCCCCAAACTGCGCAGCAATGCTGTTCAGGCTGGTGTTCATCTGGCGAAGTTGGTCAAGCAACATGGTAAGTTCCCTTCAAGGCTCACAATTCTGACGCAAAGCACGAAATAGGGGCAAGCATCAATCAGCGCGGTAGTTTGGGGCTTCCTTGGTGATCTGCACGTCGTGCACATGGCTTTCGCGGATGCCCGCTGCGGTGATTTCCACAAACTGCGATTCGTTGTGCATGGCCTCGATGGTGGCGCAACCGCAGTAGCCCATGCTGGCGCGCAAGCCACCGGCCATTTGGTAAATGATGGAGACGACCGAGCCTTTGTAGGGCACGCGGCCTTCGATGCCTTCGGGCACCAGTTTGTCGGCGTTGGGGTTGCCGGTGCTCGACTCCTGGAAATAGCGGTCTGCACTGCCTTGCTGCATGGCACCAATGGAGCCCATGCCGCGGTAGCTCTTGTAGCTGCGGCCCTGGAACAACACGATTTCGCCGGGCGCTTCTTCGGTGCCCGCAAACATGCCGCCCATCATCACGGTGCCCGCACCTGCGGCAATGGCTTTGGCAATGTCGCCGCTGTAGCGAATGCCGCCGTCAGCGATCAGGGGCACGCCTGTGCCTTTGAGGGCCGTGGCCACGCTGTCCACCGCCATGATTTGCGGCACCCCCACACCCGCCACGATGCGGGTGGTGCAAATCGAGCCGGGGCCGATGCCGACCTTGACGCCGTCCGCGCCCGCCTCAACCAAGGCCAAAGCGGCTGCGCCCGTGGCGATGTTGCCGCCGATGACTTCGATGTGCGGGTAGTTTTGTTTGACCCAGCGCACGCGGTCGAGCACGCCTTTGCTGTGGCCGTGCGCGGTGTCCACCACGATGGCGTCAACCCCTGCGCGAGAAAGTGCCTCCACGCGCTCTTCGGTGCCCTCGCCCACGCCGACGGCAGCGCCCACGCGCAGCTTGCCAGCGGCGTCGCGTGCGGCGTTGGGGAAGTTCAGCTGTTTGGTGATGTCTTTGACAGTGATCAGGCCCTTGAGTTCAAAGGCGTCGTTGACCACCAGCAGGCGTTCGAGTTTGTGTTTGTTGAGCAGGTGTTTGGCTTGCTCGGGCGTGGTGCCTTCGGGCACGGTGATCAAACGCTCACGCGGCGTCATGATCTCACTGACCTTTTGGTCATAGCGGGTTTCAAAACGCAGGTCACGGCCAGTGACGATGCCGACCACTTGGCGGCCATCGCAGACCGGAAAGCCCGACACGCCCAGCTCGTCGGAGAGGGCCATGACCTGGCGCACGGTGGTGTCGGGGGTGATGACGACCGGGTCGCGCAGCACGCCGGATTCGTAGCGCTTGACCTTGGCCACTTGCGCGGCCTGCTCTTGCGCCGTCAGGTTTTTGTGCACGATGCCGATGCCACCTTCTTGCGCGATGGCAATGGCCAAACGCGCTTCGGTCACGGTGTCCATGGCGGCAGACACCAGGGGCAAGTTCAAGCGGATGTTTCGGGTGAATTGCGTCGCGAGCGACGTGTCCTTGGGCAGGACTTGGGAGTAGGCAGGGACGAGGAGAACGTCGTCAAAAGTAAGGGCTTTACCGAGTAGGCGCATAAGCTAAGGCTCCAAAAAATGGATTGTACCCGCGCAGACCGAGGGATTTCCCGCCCTACACACCAAAAATGGCGCAGCGAAACACCCAGGCCAAGCCTCAGGCGTTTTGGTAATGCAGCACTTTGAGAGACTTTTCCGGGTCGATATCGACAAATGCTGCTGGATTGGCCAAGCGCTCAACAAAACGCAAGGCAGGGGCGGCCTCGGCCACTTGTTGGTGCAAAAACTGCGTGTCCAGCTCCGGCGCGTTCAGGCACAACAGCACATGCCCTTGCGGTTCCAGCAAATCGGGCAGTCGGCGGATCAACTTGATGTAGTCCTTGGTCGCGATGAAACTGCCTTTTTGGTAGCTGGGCGGATCAATCACGATCACGCCATAAGGCCCCATCTTGGTGATCTTGCCCCAGGTTTTGAAGACGTCGTGCCCCAAAAACCGGGCTTTGGCAGGCAGATCGTTCAGGCGGTGGTTTTGCTGCCCCACTGCCAGCGCGGCCTGACTCATGTCCAGGTTCACCACCTGCGCAGCCCCGCCCTGCAAGGCCGCTACCGAAAAAGCGCAGGTGTAGGCAAACAGGTTCAGGATGTTCTCGTGCTTTGAATGGGCTTTGAGCCACTCGCGCCCATTGGCCATGTCCAGAAACAAGCCATGGTTTTGCCCGCGCATCACATGCACGATGTAACGCGCCCCTTGCTCGGTCACCACATGCGGCTCGGGGACGCTGCCCGCCATCAGGCGCGTTTCGGCTTCGCCTTGGGCACGGCACTGGAACACCCAGTTCAGCGGTTCACCCGGGGCCAATGTGTCCCAGCGGGCCTGCAGTGCGCTTTGGCAAAGGGCCAGCTCTTCCTCGGTCACCGATTTGAAGCTGGTCAGAACCCACACAGGGGCAAACCAGTCGAGCGTCCAGTGCTCGCAGCCGGGGTAGACACCACCGCGCCCGTGGAACACCCGGTGCGCATCGGCCGTGTTGTGCATCTGGGCAATGGCGTTCAAAAGGGCTTGCATGGGGGCTTTCAGTAACCGGCTGCAGAGCCGCTCTTGCGGTTGGCAAACAGGCCCGTGCGGCCCTTGCCCTGGCGCTTGAAGCGCTGGCGCCGTGCCACTTTGGGATCGACTTTGAGGGGGCGGTACAGCTCAATGCGATCGCCCGCCTGCACACGGTGCCCCCAGGCGACTTTGTGCCCCCAAATGCCGGGCTGCTGAAATTTGAGCGATGACAGGGATGCGGCATCGGCTGAACCCTGGCTTTGCAGCCACTGGGCCACGCACAGATCGAGCACGGCCTCCACGGTGCTGTCCTCAGGCACTTGCAGGCTCATTTCCTGCACATGTCTGGGCGCGAGGCTCCAGCACAGCGTGACCTGACATGTCGGCTCAGCCATAGACTGCTTCAGCGCGTTTCACAAACGCATCCACGAGGCTGGCCGCGATCTTGTCGAACACAGGGCCCACCAGCGTGGCCAAGGTCTTGCTGGAAAAACCGTACTGCAAGTCCAGCTCGACCTTGCAGGCACGCTGCGTGCCATCACCCACCGGGGTAAAACGCCACATGCCGCTCAGGTTGGAAAACGGGCCTTTGACCAAGCTCATGCCGACCGAGCGCCCTTCTTCGTGCGTGTTGCGGGTGGTGAAGGTTTGTTGGATGCCGCCCAGACTGATGCCCACTTCGGCCAACATGCCTTGGGCATCGGTTTCGAGCACATTCGCGCGGTCGCACCAAGGCAAAAACTCAGGGTAACGGGCCACGTCGGTGACCAGGCGAAACATTTCCTCTGGGGCGTACCAGATGAGAACAGACTTGTGGATATTCTTCATACAATGCACCGATTGTAGTTTTTCGATCTGCCTGTTGGCTGATCGCCGGGCTGCACACTCTTGCGAACGGCCTGCCCGTCCTTATCTGCTCACCATGGCCACCACCAAAAAATCACCAGCTGCCCCCGTTTTTGCCAAGATCGCCGAGAACAAAAAGGCCGCCTTCGACTATTTTTTCGAAGAACGCTATGAAGCAGGCATGGTGCTGGAAGGCTGGGAAGTCAAGGCCATCCGCGAAGGCAAGGTGCAACTGACCGACGGTTATGTGGTGATCCGCAATGGCGAGCTGTTCATCATTGGCTGCCTGATCAACCCGCTCAAAACCGCCTCCACCCACATCAACCCCGAAGCCGCACGCACGCGCAAGCTGCTGCTCAACAAAGAAGAGATCAAGCGGCTGATCGGCAAGATCGAGCAAAAGGGCTACACCTTGGTGCCGATCAATTTGCACTGGAAAGCGGGCAAGGTGAAGTGCGACATTGCACTGGCCAAAGGCAAGGCCGAACACGACAAGCGCGACACCATCAAGGACCGCGAAGGCAAGCGCGAAGTGGAACGCGCCATGAAGAGCCGCCACCGCGACCGCTGAGCATCAGCCCTCAGGGTTCGGTTGGCAGGTCGGCGGCTTCAGACCCGACATGTTTTATGAGTCCGTTGTGTCGGGGCTAAAGCCACCGACCTACAAAGTCAGCTTAAATCGCGCAAGGGGTGGTGATCCGAAGGCCAGGGACTCGCAAAGAAACGCGCCGCTTCGGCCGCATCCACTTCTTCGACACGCGCAGGCTTCCAGTTCGGGCTGTGGTCCTTGTCGACTGCCAGCGCCCGAATGCCTTCCACGGTGTCACTGTCGCCGACGGCGCGCAGGTGGAAACAATGGTGCACCATGTCGCGCTCCATGCGCAGGTCGTCGGCCAAGCTCATTTGGCGGGCTCGGCGGATTTGCTCCAGCACCACATGCAGCATCAAGGGCGAACGGTGGCGCAAGGCCTGGGCCGTTTTTTGGCTCCACTCGTCAGAGGCAGACTCCAGCTTTTGCAACATCTGCGCAATGCTGGGCAAACCAAACACTTCGTCTATTTGGGGTTGAGGTATCAGCTTTTCTGGCGCCATGGCGCCGGCTTGGGCCAACACCCAGCGCTCCACCGACTCTGCGTTTTCAAACGGGCTGCTGATCAAGGTTTGCCAGATGGGCTCCAGCATGCCGCTGGGCAGTGCGATGTCGGCCAACTTGGCGGCCACCGCCTGTGCACCATTCAGCATCTGCCCTGTCAGGCCCAGGTATTCGCCCAGGCGGCCCGGGCAACGGCTGAGAAAGTAACCACCACCCACATCTGGAAACAGGCCGATGTTGGTTTCGGGCATGGCCATCTTGGTGCGCTCGGTCACCACGCGCACACTGGCGCCTTGGCTGATGCCCATGCCGCCGCCCATGACGATGCCGTCCATGAAGGCGATGTAAGGCTTGCTGTAAGTGTGAATCAGGTGGTTGAGACGGTACTCTTCGGTGAAAAAGTCCCCCAGCGATGCGTCACCCGCATGTGCGGCCTGATGGAAAAAGCGGATGTCTCCGCCTGCGCAAAATGCGCCAAACGGACCTTCTTTGCCTGTGCCGCGCACGGCCACGGCCAACACTTGCGGATCATCCTGCCAGGCCAAAAGCGCTTGGGTCAAAGAACGAACCATGTCCAGCGACAAGGCATTCAGCGCCTTAGGTCGGTTCAGAGTGATGCAGCCAATACGGCCTTCAATTTGTGCAATGACATCAGACATTGTTTTGTCTCCAGCCTAACCATTCATTGAGAAGCAAAGCACCCAAGACCAGGGCACCCCCAAAAAGCACGCTCAGCTGAGGCGCTTCGTTCGCGCCCCACCAAGCCAAAGCGATGCCAAATACGATTTCGAGCAAGGCCAGCAAGGCCACTTCAGGGGCCTTGAGCACACGGGCGCAGACCACTGACAAGGCGCACGGTATGGCCAGCTGAAACAAGCCCAGCAGAGCCAGTAAACCGACATCATGCGCCGAAGCCTGAAACGGCATGGACATAGGTAAAGTCAGCAAAGTCGACATGAGCGCACCCAGCATGACGCTGGGCACCAGATCGAGGCTTTGCCCCTCGCTTTGGCTTTTTTGCGTCAACGTCCACTGCACAGAGCCTGCAATCGGGACACACAAGGCCACCAAAGAACCGATCAAGAAGTTGGGATCGCCCAAGCTCAGTTGTGAGCCGTACATCCAGGCAATGCCAATGCCAGCCAGCGCAATGGCTACCCAAGTGCGGGCAGGCAAACGGTGCCCCAAAAACACTCGGGTGATCAAAGCGGTGAGCAACGGCCCCACAGCCATGGTGATCAACACATTGGCCACCGCTGTCAAGGTGAGCGCCACCATGAAGGCGGTGAACATGACGCTCCAGCAAATACCTGAGTACCAAAAGTAACGGCTGCGCAGAGGCAGCCGTGACCAAACACTTCGGCCTTGCCACAAAGGCAAGATGACCAGCAAGGACGCCACAGTGAAGAAGCTGCGCCAGAAGGTCACTTCAAAGCTGCGCGCTTGCTCCAGGTGTCGCGTCACCACCCCGGCCATGGACCAGAGGGCGGTGCAGCCCACCATGGTCCAGACGGCGAGGCCGTGCGTTAAACGCATGATCGTCAACCGATCACTTGTTGC
>ERZ1034361.486-NODE-486-length-25432-cov-2.834234_pt1 | contig 25432 bp, 37 predicted proteins | sample MGYA00520617_ERZ1034361 | MGnify/ENA primary metagenome ERZ1034361 (study PRJEB33736, sample SAMEA104284507) | Azolla filiculoides | biome: Urban; feature: Water surface; material: Ditch water | place: Netherlands | collected 2015-10-28 | depth 0-0.1 m ...
GATGTATCGCCTTGATTTTGAACATAAGCAAAGTTGGCGGCAGCAGGATTAGAAAACTGAGTTTTATATGTAATAGCAGAAGTTGTTGCTGGACTATCTAAATAAGATGTACTTTGAGTTCCCACTACATTCCACAAAGCTGAGTTTGTCCAACTTGCATATATAGCAAATGTTATTAAATCTGTTGAGTTTCGTAATAGTTTGATATTTACTCCGCTACCTGCATTTACATTTGATTTTCCAACACCAGCTTGATTTACTAAAACAAGTATTTTGCTTGATGAGCTTGATGGGGTTATTGTTACGCTTAAACCAGTAATGTCTGTAAATGAGCTTGATGTTGATGACCATGTATCAGTCTTAACAGTTTGCACAATAATAAGCACTCACTACTTGCAACACTTTACCTGATGCTGGAGCTACACCATTAACTGTAAGTGTGCCTACTATATTAGCACCTGCTGATGTCACCGCTATCTTAGTTGAGCCACCGCTTTGTATGTTTAAATCGCCACTATTGTCCGCTGTGGTGATTACTCCACCTACACCGCTCGTTGAGGCATTAATTATTGAAGCCATTATTTATTCTCCATTATAGTATTACCCATCTAGCACCACTAGGAACTGTAATTGCGGCACCAGAATTAATCGTCATAGGTCCGACAGACATTGCATTCCTACCTGTTGTCAATGTATATGAAGTAGTAACTGTAGTTGCATTTTCTACCACTACTTGATCAGTACCACCACCTTGAACTACACCACTAAATAGTTGGTTAAGTTCACCAGCAGTTAATCGTAATTCTACTTTATCACCAGTAATAAAAGCAGCAGCAGTTGTACCCTCTTGCGCTCGAACTATGGTAAAAGTGTCACTAGACCTTGCAGTAACTTTAACAATCTCTACAACAGTACCAGCTGTGTTTTGAAGAGTACAGAAAAAGAACTGCCCTGCACTTGGGTTTGGAAACAAACCACCTGTAGCACTAAGAACTGTTAGACTTGTGTCGCTGCTTGAAATACCAGAAGCCAGAGTCGTAGCAGCGTTATTGGTAAATAAATATGAAGATGACATATTTTATCCTATTGAATTTGTATTAAGTGATGAGCCATTTATTTCTCGTGCTCCTGCAGAAACTGGTAGAACTCTAAAGAAAGTAAGCAACACTGAAGAAGTACTATATGCTCTTTGTGTTGCAGGACCTTCAATAAAGTTTGTTACTAGTGTAGCAAAGGTGTTACTAATGTAAACAAGCCACTGTGCAATAGTAACGTGAATGAACTGGTTCTGAGGTTCTGGACGTAACCAAGGAGCAATCTGAGTATCAGCTACACCACGAACAAAGTCTTGTGGTTGACGGATTTCCCAGTCATCCTCACAACACATTAAACCATCCCAGCGTTTAATTAGTTGACTAGCTTTATACTTTCGACCGCAGAGATCACAGTCTGCAATCCAGTCACCCTTATCATATCTAGGGGTATAGCTCATTTTAAACCTCTAAAGGAGTGTAAATAGCTAGATCGCCTACTAGTGTGTATGTATTAGTTAAGCTTGTTGTAACTGTCATCTCTAGACGATAGATCACACCACTTAAACCACCATATATACGCTGAACAACTACAGCCCCATCAATGGCTGGAGAACCAACCTTGATATCACTTGGGTTAGGATCTGTACCATCTTTAACTTGAACTGTACAAGAAGCTGTAAGTATTGTTTCACCAACAGCTAGAATAGGACTGTAGTTAAAAGAAAAGAGTTCGGATTCTGTAGTTAATTTATAAGTGAATGTTCCACTCATATTGTTATATCCTTAAAGTTATATCCTATTATTCTTAGACTGCGAATAAAGGGTTCTTATTTTTTTAAGACTTACAGAACGAATTCTTTCTGCAGCATATAGATATGTCTTACTTAGTAGTCCAGTAAAGTAAATTCTATTAGGAATTAAAACAAGCAGAACATTTGACAGCACAGAAAGCGTTTTAACGATAGTTTTAGATACAGTTGATATGCTGGTATTCAAAACAACTAAAAGCTTGCTGTAGGCTCTTAAAATGCTTGCTGTGACCATACTAGTAACAATCATGTCTTTAAAGAAGAATAAATGTGCTACTAGAGTCGCTAAAGAACTTACTGATGCAGAAATTGTATGTGTTATACTTTTTCTTAGTGTTACTAAAGAACTTTGTAAAGCTGTAAATGTTAAACTAATATATTTAGTTACTGACACATTAGATGCAGAATAAGCTAATAAAGTAATAAGTCTATTTGTAGCTGTAATAATCGTAGCAGCAACAACTTCAAAGTCTTCTATAGTTTTACGTATAGCTCTAACAAATAAACTAGTAGTAACACTGTTATAAGTTAGAGTTAGATAGTGAGAAGTTACTTCTAAGAGTGTTGCTATAGACGTTACTAGAGTAGCAGTAAGAGTCTTGCCTACAGTCTTAAGTAAACTAACTGTATTAGTAACACTTGCTTGAAGTGTTTTAATAGCAGACTTAAGAATACTTACAGTTGTAGTTACAGAACTACTTAATGTTTTAGTAGCTCCTTTTACAAGACTTACTACTACGGTCTCTGAGTATGTAAGAGTCTTAGCAACAGCTTTCTTAATAGAAGCCGCTACTGATGATACTGCAGTTAAGGCTTGAGTAAATACATTACCACCAGCCGAACCATTAATTACTTCTTTATTAATTGCTGCTTGATTAAGAGCCATAGCTCAGGCTCCTATTCAAATTAACTAAATTGTGTTTTGAAAGTAAACTGAATGCTGTCACCAGTGGTTAAAGCAATACCAGTGAAGTCACCTTTAACAAATAAGTTACCACTTGTAGAAGCATCAAATAAACCAGCATTAGTAATAGTAGCGGAGCTACCTGCTGTAATAGTACCAACTACTTGGTATGTATCATCTGTAGTTGATGTTGTTTGCTGAGTAGAAGTACCAGAAACTCGTGAACCTACTTCAGTAAATAAAGTAGTATCAGTAGCTGCAGTAGTACCTGCACCTGTACCCCAACCTAAGTAACTAGGTTCAGTACCAGAGCCTTTAATACGATTAGTAACAACAGCTTTACCTGTATTAACTAGTAATGTAGCCATTTTTTAATTCTCCAAATAAATCGTTTAATAGGATTTACATGCCAGTATTGTATAGCACCTAAATCTTCGACAGTACCATCTGCTCTAGTAATTACAGCGGATAGCGTCATTTCTTTTACTTTTGTTTGTGTAGTGATCATGATAGGTTTCGTAATTTATAAATAGTACTTAAATATAAACCTATGACTTCATCAATAATGTTTTGAATTGCTGATAACTTACAAGCGTTAACTCTAAGTTTCTCAATCATTTTCATTTGATTTTCAAGAAAGTCATCAATAGACTCAGTAGGGACTTTAGAGAATAAAGGGATATCTTTCATGATACCCTCGTATCCTTGATAAGCTTCTGCAAGTTTATCAGCAAAATCTATAACTTCGTCATAAAAAGACCCTAGGGCCATATGCTGAGAAAAGCTCTTTGTTTTAAGATGTGCCCTATGAGCAATGGTTCGGGCATGAAATAATAACCCTATGATCTCTTCCATGTTAACTCCACTGTTTAATGCATTGAATTACCATTGTAAAGTACTGAGTACCTGAGGTATAGCCTGCGGTATCATATAAGATCTTACCTGTTTTACCAGTACCTGCATTGTTTTGCAAGAAACCTGTAAACTCCATGTTCATCTTATCACGACCTGAGAAGTACCAGATAGGTACATCTACGTCTGCATCCCAGTACAAACCAACAATACAGCCATCTTGGATATCAAACACAACAGACTCAATAGCCAATGTAGTAGCTTGTTGAGGATTCAATGTAGATGCATTAACTGCAGCTAACGTTGCTGGATCTAATAGAGTAGTTAAAGACACATTACCTGTATCTAATTTACCTGTAAGCTTGGCAATGACATTGCGGTCGCCATCTTCTAGGATTTGAATCGAGGTATAGTTAGCCATAGTAACCTCCTAATTAAGATGCTGCGATTGCTGTACCAGCTGGTGAGATCCAGTTTGTACCATTACCTACTGCTAGGCATGGAGCACCTGCTAGACCATTGCTAACATAGATTACTTTACCAATAGGTTTAGTAGCTAGAGCATTAGCTGTAGTTACTGTGTAAGCTGGAAGAGTTACTGCACCTGTAACATCACCAGTTACATTGCCTACGAAATCACCTACAAAACCATTTTCTGAGTTTACTGGACCACTGAAGTGTGTATTTGCCATTTTTAAATTCCTTTACGTGTTATAGCACTTAGCTTATACCGTCTCTATAACGTCTGCTAGGACAGTCTGTATAAGCGAGATTCCTAGATAATAATTTATTGCTTTTTAATTGGTGGAACTGGAGGGCGTTTGCCCTTTGCTTCTTCAATTGGGTATGACATAGCTTTTCCTCTACAAGAGTAGGAGGGGACTTACGAAAGCGTTTTAAGCCTTCTGCCCCTTAACCTAATTACGGACCGTTAACACCATAGATGGCACGAGGGTCTGTCCAACCGAATGAATAACGCTCGTAACCTTTTGCTTTCGCATTCATGGTATCGAAGTCATTGTCTTGGTCGAATTGAATACCAACACGGCTATAGTATTTCAAACCGTTTTGGATATTAGTACGTACAAACCATGCATTTGGAGAAGTCAAGTAATGGTTCATTACGATGCCTTCTGGTAGTGCGTTAGTTGCTTTCAACACGTTGATAGAGTTGTCGGCAGAACCTGGAGTGTATGTAGATTTCAAGATACGATTTGCATTGTACCAGTTTTGACGAGCAACAACTAGAGAACGAGGCATTACGTTAATTAGCAAACCACGGTCATTTTGGAAACCCATGATTGCAATCAATGCATCTTCTAGTGAAGCTTCTGACAAGTCAGCGTCTACTGATGGTTTGTTTGCAAAGGTACCACCTGATACGTTCGGGTGAGCAGTGTTACATAAAGAAACACCGTCGCCACCAGTGTATGTATCACTAAAAGCACGATTGTAAACGTTAGCACCAACGTTCTCTTTCGTTTGACGGAAAGACATTGCAAGTGCAGCGGCACGCTTCTTAGACACCTGCTCATACAGGTTGTCGTCCATTTCTTCCTTCGTTACGATGTAACCCATTGCGTAAGCAATGTGTGTGTAACGGGTAGTGAAGCCTTGGATTTCAGAATCGTAAGCTACGCCAGCGCCTTCAGACTTGATTGGTGCAAGACCAAAGCCCGACAATTGAACATCTTCTTCGTAGTTCTGCGAACTGGTGTCCTTGTCGAACAGGTCCACATACTCTTCAGGATGCTCATTGTAGGTCTGACCCCACCAAGCCTTAATACCGGGCCATAGTGCTTTGGGATGCGATGCAGTAGTGATAACTCCAGCCATGATATGTACTCCTTATACGGCGAGGTAATTGACAACGGTGCCAGAGGCAGAACCGATAACACCGTATTCGTGGTAGTTCCATTTGCACAGAACACGAATGTAAGGAGTAGCGGAAGAACCATTCAGCACATTTTCAGGACGCTGAACAGCACCCAACATGCGGATAGGCAGAGTGGCAGTCACGGCAGGGCCAGTCAGAACCATGTCAGAGTACGGAGCACTCGGAGACAAAGAGGTTTGGTTAGCAGCAGAGATAGTCACAGCAGCGTTCATAGACAGTTGAGCTTGGGTAACACCCGTAGCATCAAACTGAGCTTCAAACACAACCATTGGGTCATCAACGACATAGACGTAACGGACGTTGGTACGAGTACCTGCGGGGATGTAGGTAGTTTCCAACGACAGCGAAGTGCCAACCAAGCTAACGCCCGGATCAGCAGTACGAATGCCAACAATGATACCCAGTGGCAGAGCCGAGGTAGTTGTTGCACCGCCCCACTTCTGGACGTAACGAACACCATTAGCGTCAGTCGAAGAGCGAGACATAACGACATCACCGATAGCGTAGCTATTGGTAGTGTCAGCGGTAGGGATAGCATAGAGCGTTCCCTGTTCAGCAAAGCCACCAGACAGTAGGCTTCGCACGGGGCTAAAGCCCGAGGGCTTATTGATAAGTGCCATAAAAGACTCCTAAGAAGATTACGATTGTTTCATGCTAATGCCACCTTGAGGGACATAGAAGCTGGGATTATCCCCAGTGATCTTGCCACGCTTAATAGCTGCATCAACCTGATTGTTCTTTGCTTGAAGTGCTCGTTGGTCTTCCTCATACCACTCCAACCGCTGCTTCATTAGGTATCCGTATTGCTCAGTGCCTTCAGCACGGGGATTTACAAGATACCGAATCCTATCTCCGAGGTCTCCATTACGGGAAACTACGTTTTCACTTACTCCCCCGATCTCGTCGGGACGGACGAATTCATAACCTGCGTCCATTGCTTCTTGGATTCTACTACCAGAATCCGTAAAGATGTGCAAATGATAGCCTTCGATCTGTTGTCGAACACCTAACTTAGCCTCTGTACCGTTAAAAACATTGCGGCGTTTACGGGTAGCACCGTCAGAAGACGGGGCAATTCCTTCGGCAGCAGCCTTACGTTCTTCAATCTTGGCTACCAGACGATCACGTTTCTCAAACTCATTCAAAGCGCGGGGCATGATTATTCCTTTAGGTTGTTACTAGTAACATTAAGACCAGTCATAGGAAGCTACGTACTCTTCCTTGGTCATAAGCTTTTGCTTTACAAACTTGTCGCAAGCAGCCTTAGCATCAGCAGGCAAGATGTCGTAGCTTTGAGCATTGCTATTGCCACGACTCTGCCGGTTAGAACCGGATTCAACACGACTAGAAGCAGCAGCTTTCTTCTTGTTTCCAAACTTGTCGGGAAACTCTTCTGCTAGAACTTCGTCTAGTTTGTCGAGGAAGTGTTGTCCTTTGAGGTCAGGAAAATCAATGCGAAGGCTTTCACCAATACCGTTGACGATGCTAGTCATACGGCGGTCTTTACCAAACCAATCATTACGGTCCAACCAGTTTTGCAGGTTAGGGTCGATGGTAGGTGCTTCACTAGCAGTAGGAGTAGTGGGAGCCTTTTCAGCTTCCTTAGCAGCCTGCTTTGCTTCTTTTAAGTCGTCTTTAGCTTGATCAAGAGCATCATCCAAAGCATTAACCTTTTGACCATCTCCGTCAGAGATAGCTTGGGCACGGCTCTCTTTGATCTCTTGGATACGCTTTTCGTAGTCAGCAGCTTTACGCTCGTAAGCTTCCTTTTGGAACTTCTTGAACTCTTCAGCAGCCTCACGGAACTCTTTGAGTTGTTCCTTGGTCTGGTTCAAGTCCTTAATCAAGTTCTCGTTGTTCTTCCGAAGGATAGGAAGAATCTCACGACCACGCTTAACAAAGGTGTCAGCATCAACCCAATCAGACTCATTGCCACGGAAGCGTTCTTTAGGAACCCAACCTTGTGACTCTGCTTCACGTAGTACTTCAGGTGCTACTTGGGGTGCTTGTTGTTCAGTATTTTCTTCACTCATTTCTAACTCCATTAGTGTTTAGCTAGGTACGGATCAACCAGATCAACATCAGCATCCAAGATGCCAGTGATGTCTTTGTCATTGATCATGCGGTAATGCACACCGTCTTTACCCTTGTAGAGCAAGCCAGCATACTTTGCAAAGATCACCTTGTCTCCTACAGAACACCAAGGGGCAGGTTCATCTGCAAAACATTGGTCTCCCATAGCAATGACAACACCAGTGGTATTGCCCATCTGCTCTCGCTCTTTGCTTACCTCAGTAGTCAAGATGATGCCTCCTTTAGAGACTTCCTTAACCTCTTGCGGCTTGATGAGTACTCGCCAACCTACGGGATTGATACCAGAGTCATTAGTGGACATTGGCTTCTCCTCGGCTAACTACTTCAAACAAGTCTTCGTACTCTAAGGTCAGGATGATTGCGATTGCTCGGCAACGTCCTTTAACCTCTTGCTCATCTTCAAAGGCTCCATGAATCAAGCCCTCTTTCATGGTTTCACGATCCGCAGTCAAGAGCTTCATAAGCTGCTTGGTTACGGGATGGTGTTTCCACTCGTCAAAGTTTTCTCTGCTAACTGCTTCTGACATTTACTTCCTCTTGCTATTGGGGCAACTTGGGTGTGCCTCCCTCACCAGCCATTTGAGATGACATCTCTTGGCCCTTCATCATGGTTTCATACACCTCATTCATGGTTTGTATGGAACTCATAACGCCTTCACGCCGTTCACGCTGCATAGCGATCTCGGTATTGATCTTGTTCAAGCGCATCTGTTCTGCATCCGTAATGATGCCAATCTTGATTGCTTCAGCTTCGGCTTCTAGCTTTTGAATCTTGGCTTGGTTAAGCTCTGCCTCACTCATAAGCTTCAGCAAGCCCATCTTCATTTGAAGTTGATCAGAAGCTTGCTTGGCCTGCATCTTCATTTGTTCAATTTGAATCTTGGGATTCTGTGGAGCCGGTACAGCATTCGGACCCTTTGGATCAGGAAGAATCTTGTCAATGTCAGGAATCTTTCCTGCCTTCAAGATCATCTTCTCACCCTCATAGCGGTTGTAAAGACCGGGTGTATTAGCCATACGTTCACCAACAAGCATAGCTTGGCGTACACGTTGGGAGTCAGAAGTAATGCTCGGGTCAGCCGTAGGCATGACATCCGTAACCGGACCCTCGTAGTCGGTGACTAAGACAATGCCTTCGTTACCTTCTGCATTGGATACGTATTGGGTAGTCTCATCAATAAAGATTTGATTCAAGCGATAGAGCTTACGAAACTCTTGCTTGAGGGAACGATAGGTGCGTTTGAAGATACCGTTAAATATCTTCATGCCCTGCTCTGCCATAGTCCGGGTTGTTTCAGCAGGAGTGTTCTGTCCGGGATTCTGACCAGTAAGGATGTCTACCGAACCGCCTACTCGCTCACCATAGTTGATTAGGAGGTTAAGGAGAGTGAATAGTACTTGACTAGGTTCTCGAACAGGAAGTGGAACGATTCCTTTACGGAGGTCATCTCCGGTAGTGTCCACATGCTTCCACTCCATAGGGTTGAAGGAGTAGTTGCCGCCACGGAGCTTAATACCACGAGAAAGGAAACCACCAGCAGTATTCGCCATAGTGCCCGCATCGACCAATTGGTTGATGATGGTGTTGATGGATTCATTAAGAGGCCCAAGAAGAACCCCAAAGCCGAGATCATAAAAGCCACCATCAGGAGAAGGAACAAAGGGATACTTTGTAAAGTACTGCTCAGCTTTGATAGAAAGGACCGTCTCATCATTGCCTCGCTCTATGTCTTGCTCTGTGTACCGAGCAACAATACGGGCAACTTTCCTGTTGTCTTTACGGACGTAGACGATGTAAGGCTCTTCGTATCCATCATCATCAAAGTCAATCCAGCAGTGCTGTTCCAAGATTTCGATAGGAGTGCTGGAGTCATTCGGTTCAGGCGGTGTGAGACCTTGGGCTTTGTCTTGTGCATTCTGGAGATTGTTACTAAGAACATTAAAGCTGTTGGACTGTTGGCGACCTTCTTGGACACCATCCAACCACAAACCACGGGCAGTACGTTCATAAATCTCGTTACGAGACATCTGGAGTACATGGGTAATGCGAGGAGCAGTCTCTAGGCTTTTGGTCCAGTAGTTGACCACCAAGTCTTTAGCAAGCACATTCTCGGAGATGTTGTGCTTCTTGATTGGGTCGTAGTAGGTCTTCTTGAATGCACAACCAACGATAGGCTGGGTGATCAAGACCTTGTCCATTTCGGATTCCCAATCTTCATCCTCTTCCAAGAGTTGGTAGCTCATGTGTCGTTCAACACGTTCGGCCCTCATACGACGAAGGCCGTCTTTGTCCTCACCTACCACACGGCATTTAACAGGTAAATCACTATCGATAAGAACAGGATAACTACGAGCGTGATACTGCAAAGCAGCAATAGTGATAAGAGGGAACTTAACATTGGAGGCATTGGGCCACGGAAAGTTCTTAGCTTCCGCTACCTGAAGAGCAAGCTTTAGGGATGCTTCGGTACGTTTTTCCCAAGCACTACGAGACATGAGGTCGTTGTCAAAGTCCTTTACAACCTGACTACCAATGGCTTCCAAGTCTGCTTTGCAGAGTAGGTCAGCAATGTTGGCTTCATAAACCAACTGGTTGAGTTCAAACTTGTCTTTAAGCTGCATGGTCTAGTACCCACAAATTGCGGAACGACCACTAGTGGCAGCCCCTTGGTTATCCTGAATATAAGCCTCGTATTGCTCGTCTTCAATTTCTTTTTCGGTAGGTGCTTCCCACATCTTGTCTAGCATCAATCCCAAGTATGCCCAAGCATCAACTTGGTCATCGTGCTTATCACGAGGGAACCGAAGCAACTCATCCTCAAAGCCTTGGTACCAATCAGTGTCCTTATCGAACCGACAAGCCCCACTTCTCATACGAGCTTGGATGCTCTTAGCACGAGTGAGCTTATCTCCGCTTGGTTTTAGCAAAGCTAGATTGATAAACACATTACGCTTGAGCATCGCCTCGTTGAGATAGGGGCCAATAGCCTTTTGAATAGTACCCTGCTCAAAGCCGAACAATACGGGCTTATAAACCTTCTGAAGCATAAAGATTGTATCCACAATCTCCAAAGCGTCCATACGGTCTTTTATGACATGCTTACAGTAGAGCTTGCCATCTTCGTCCATGCCACCCACCACAAAAGCAGAATAGTCAGCCCTAGACGAAGTAGACACAGCCAAGTCACAAGTGACGTAGAAGTTGAGGTTCTTCTTGTTGTCTTCTGGCTTCATTGCAATGAAATCAGACTTCTTGAAGAAGGTGTCCGTAACGTCTAAGGGGATGTTCAACATCTCTTGGGAGTAGACATCTGCCAAACCTTGCTTGACGTAATCCTCTTTGAGCATCTTGAAGTCGTCAGCATTCTTCATCTCAGGCCATAGCAGCTTCTTGAAGTCGTCCGTATGAGCACGGTACTTAACGGATTTCCAAGGAAGCTTCTCGTTAGTCCATTCCTTCAAGTCTTCTTGGATGAGAGGGCTTTTAGGACCACCTCGTAGCACACCAATCTGGGAACGGGGCATAAGGTTTTCCAACAGCGAGTCCAAGTGAAGTATTGTGCCGACGATACGTATCTTGCCGCTGGATGAGATACACGGTATGAGAGCACCATAGAACCACCTCTTGAACTTCATACGACGATCTTTGTTCATCACAATCTCGTCGTTCTCCATGTCATCCCCAATGATCAGGTCAGGACGGAGATTGGCCCACTTCAATCCACGAAGTTTTTGTTCAGAGCCTTTAGCCTGTATGCGGAACGTATATCCATCTTCCATTTCGACAATGAGGTCATCTTCAGTGTCCTTCGGAAAGCTAGATACCGAGAATAACGAGCGTAGGTCTTCGTTGTCCAACAGTTCCTTTTTAATGTCACCAAGGAACTGTATAGCCTGCGTTGTTGTATCACTGACAATGAGGACATACCTACTCTCTCTGAAGAGTACTGACGCCAACGTGTACGCATGGGTAACGGCAGTACTTTTAGCATGATAACGGGGAGCAGCTATGGCTACTTGACGGTTGTTACTAGTAACAAGTTCCCACACCTCTTGGTGGAACTTAGGGGTAGCAGCAGGTCTATCAAAGTTCTTACGAAGGACCGTATTAACGAATCCTTCCATGACCGTAGCATTGAGCTTAGACAACCTTTACCTCAACATCAATGGGTACTTCATTAGAGAGCTTCTTAGAAGCAAACTTAGCAAACTCTTCCGATAGCTTCAATAGACGATCATCAATCGTCTTCTCTACTTCTTGCTGTACTGGCCTATCGGTGAGATGTTGTTGCTTGGTAAGTAGCTCTGTACTGATCTTCAAGGCAACATGAGCTTTGACAGGGATACGAACAATGGCACCTGTCTTTTGGTCGTACATGGCATCACCCAAGTCAAGACGATCCTCTACAGCCAAGAGAGCCTTATTGACAATCTTCTTGAGCTTAGCAGTAGTGTGCTGGAGGTCTTCTTGTTGGAGTTGGAGACACGCTTCCTTCCACCAATCAGAGGTCTTCCATACCTTCAATGTCTGGATTGGGATAGAAGTAACGATAGCTGTCTCTGCCATGTTTCCCAACATCAACCAAGTACTAACAGCCTGTAGCTTCTGGTTCTGAGTCCAGTGCTGTGTCTTGTATCGCCTATCTTTGCTCTTAGGACGCTTCATACCTACCTCCAAGTTGGGCGTACTGTATCACACAAGAACTTGGCTTGTACCAACTACTGTATAAAGGAACAGTGTTTACAACATCAAAAGTGTTGTGGTTATAATTAACTATTCTTTCTTTCTTCTTTTCTTTTTTACCCTTTTTTCTGTTTGTTCTTTCTTTCTTGGGTCAGGTATAAGAGTGTTAGGTATGTAAGGTCCGTAAGGACCTTTTTTTACGTCTGTGCTTTGTTAATTTTTTGATGTTTGCATTTGCGAGGTCTGTATAGCTAGCACCATAGCAGCAACACAACAACCCCCCTTTGTTTAAAAACTTGTAGCAGTGTTAGAGACTAAGTAAATTATCAACAAACAACATTTGCTCCCCCCTACCCCTTCAACTAGGTAGGACATCTCCTAGGAGCTACCTCTACTCCCCCTCTCCAATAGCTCTCTAGGGCTACATCTGTTCTTAGTAACACCGATGTTTACACACTGCCTATTTTTTAAGCAAATTGCCTGTTTATTGAGCAGCTCTATCTCACAACAACTTGCCCCACACGATTAAACGCTCCATAAGCGTCTTTTGCATACCCACGCACCCCTACCATTGACCCACATCTATCTGCCCGTTGTAGAGCGTTCTAGCCCCATCCTTGAGGCATTGCTAGTTGTTCGGTACATCTCTCCAACCCTTTTGTAAGCTCTCCCCGTTATGAGATGCCTTATGTGTACTTGTCGTTCTATTGCTTAGTCCCTTTGTGGCTATTCGTTTCGTCCGCAAGCTTGTAGTGTCGTGTCGTGGTTGGAGTTGGCAGTCGTCGCGCCAGAACCTCTCCGCTCCGTTTCACTCCGCTCCGAGAACCTGTCACTCCTTTGTGCTGCGGGGCGGCGTGTTTGGTTCCAGCGGACTCCACTTACTTTCGTTGGCTCAGAGGAACGCGCCCCCCGCTGCGCTATGAGGGGGGCGGTTCCCCCTCGCTTAATCAACGAAAGGAGCCTCAAATGGCACAGCAAAACGACTTCGACTTCAAGGCATTCTCGGCACTTACGGATCGCATCCCTGCGGGTCTCCAAGTGTTCCTCGCTCAACAACTCTTGAGCAATGCTCTCTGGAGCTATGACCGCTACGACAATCCCCGTGCAGATGAGGTCCGTGGCATCCACGACGAGATCAAGGGCTTGCGTGCGAAGCTCAAAGACGACGCTAAGGCTCGTCAAACTAGCTAAGAAATGGGGCTTCGGCCCCTTTCTTTTCTCAACTCTTTAGGAGATAGCTATGGCTAATCGCTTCAATGCCCTGTTTCTCATGGGTAAACACCTCGATGAAGGCGGAAGATTCAATTTCGCATGGGCAACTATTCGTCCTGCTGACCATGGCATCAACGCTACGGAATGGGAGCGTGGTGTACGGATGCTCAAGCACGACTATCCCTCTCAAGTAGCACTGAAGGCATTCCTCCACGACAACTACTATGAAGTCATGGACATGGATGCTTGGTCTGAATTCATCGACTCTCTCGGTGATGGTACAGATGTTCCTAATAACAATTTTGTGTATCCCAAGAAAGCTGACAAGTGGGATACACGTCCGGAGATTTACTAATCATGTGGCTCATCATCACTCTCACTTGTGCCAATGCACTCTGCTCAGTCGTATCCATTGAGCAAACACCGAAGAACTGCAAGGAGTTCAACGCTCCTTTTGATGGCTATCACACCGAAGCTACGTACTGCGTACATCTCAAAGCTGCTCCCACTCAACTCAAACTGAAGGAAACAAAATGAAAGTGCCTATGCAAGACAAATCACCAGAGATGATCAACCAGATCGAAGCTCTGTTCCTCGGCACTAAACAAGCTATTGCCGAGTCCAAATGCCCGTTGTGTCTCAAGTCCATCAAGGCATTTCGAGATGTTCTTTCTCAACGTGAGTACGAGATCAGTGGTCTCTGCCAAGACTGCCAAGATGACATCTTTGGTGAAAATGGGATGTGCTGATCATGCAAAACAACAAATACCCTTTGTTCAGTCGGCATCTTGATGTAACTTGTTTTCATTGTGATACGCACATTGGCTCAAAAACAAACACGCCCATACGTTATGGATTTCCAAAAGGAACATACGGCATGTGGTGTGAGTCTTGCAAGCTGCGTACTTACTACGACACACCAGATGGCTCAATCGTGTTTGATAACAAAGGCGATCCAATAGCTACAACATGCTCTTGTGGCTGCACTACTCCCCGCGAAGAGTGGGACGATGACCAAGGACATGGCTGGCCTCGCTGTCCTGATTGTGGAATGGTTTAAAGAATTGCTACCGGCGCAACTCTATCACTAGCCGGATGCACTGAGCGCGACCCACCAAGTGGGTGCCGGATAACGTAACCGGCAAATATCCAAATGGAGAACCACTATGCACTGGCTCTGCATCTTCGGAGAAAACAACGAAGACTGACAAGGCATCCCGAGGTGCCTGCGCAAGCGCAGTCACACGGGCTGCGCGCTATGAAAAGAATAGCAGTAAGGGCTGGCTCCCGGCCCTTTGAGGGGGGCCGTGAGGCTGCGCCCTACTGTATGTTTAACCAGTTAATAGGAGATAGCAATGACTACAACGGAAGCTTTAGATTTAATTGACACCAACCACCTTGAAGAACAAGGTACAGTGTTAAACCAACAACAAGAGGATGAAATAGCTGTGGAACAGTACTTCACTCACAGCATCTATGCCTACTTAGATTGGTTCTACGACGGTGAACAATGTGAGTTTGATAGGTACTAATTAGCATTCTTTTTAATACCATTGTTATTAGGAACAGTGGTATTAAGAGGCAATGTTGCCTGTTTGAGATGGAGGTCTTAAGTGACTAAAGTTGATATTTCTCCTAAGCTGTATGAGGCAGCTACAGAGTCTTTGGTGTCTGATGCTTCGGCTACCAGCACGTTTGAGAAGATGATCGGTGTTGCGTACACACACAGCACTGTTGAAACCTTCGCACAAGAACTGAAGGCTACTGAGAAGCAGATCAAGCAAGAGTTTGAGGTGAGTTCTATGCCCGGACCTTGGCGCTCTTCCAAGTCTGTCATTCAAAGTGCTATGAAGCTTGGCTTGGCTCTCTGCGATGACAATGCTGTGTTCTATGGTAAAACGTTCTTGCAAAACAAGATCAAAGAAGCCAAGTCACCTACAGCAGAACCTACCAACGAGGAATACGCCAACAGCATCATCAAAAAGCTGATGACTGTTCCAGAAGGCTTGGATGCTAACGCTGTTTATCGTCAAGTACGTGAGTTCTTAGCAGCGGCTGCTTAAATGCTCACACAAGGCATTGAAGTCCAAAAGTACATTCGGGCTAGTGCAGGACGCGCTGGCTTGTCTGTAGTCTTTGAAGACTGTAATCAGCCTAGGCATGACGGTAAGACTATCTTCCTGCCTAAGATCACTGCTAAGACCTCTGAACGTGATTTAAAGCAGCTTATGGCATCTACTGATCACGAAGTAGCCCATGACCGCTATAGCTCGTTTGAAGTGCTTAAAAAGCTATGCCTCGATCCCAATGGCATCCTGATGTTCACGTGGAATTTTTTAGAAGACTCTCGTGTGAACAACATCGAAGCTCGTGAGTATCAAGGTTTCCGTGAGAATTGGGATGACTGCTCTGGTGAGCTTGTGGAACAAATCCTCAAAAAGTCAGAGAAAGCAGACAGCATGATCTCTAAGATCATGGCTGCAATGCTTATTTGGGAATCCAAAATCTCTAAAGGCGTATTTCCCAACATCGAATTTGTGGCAAGCAAATTCTCATGCAGTGAGGACATTTTAGATGTTCTTAGTAACTATTCTGATCGTCTTGTGGCTTGTCACTTCATTTTAGATAAAGAGAAAGGTACGGAAGCAACGTACCAACTTGCGTATGACATACTCAACAAGCTCGGAACGGACTGTAAAAAGGAGCTTGAAGAAGCTCTTGCTAAAGCTGCTACGAAAGCATCTGAAAAGAAGTCTGGAAAGAAGGAAGCTGTCAAAGGAGAAGCCTCTGAAGCCTCTGGAACTCCAGATGATACGGATGGAACGGAAAAGGGTAGTGAAAGCGAAAAGAGCGACGAGTTTAAGATTATTAAAGTCACCCTGACTAAAGATGATCTCAAGACGTTCTCTTTGACATCACCCGACGAAGGCTCAGAGATGGGCAACATTGGTCTCAATTTCGATCCAGTCGATCTCGACAATGATGTGTGGGACTTAACGGACTACGAAAAGTTTGTGGTTGTTCATTACCCCAAAGGTGTTGGCAACCCAAAGTACTTACTAGACGAACCAAAGTTCGTCAGTGTCTACAAATCCTGTGTAGAACCACTGCTAATTTCGCAAGAAAACTTCGCACAACAGGTTCGTAGAATCATCCAGATTCGAGCTAAGGTGCAAACCCAGTACGGAGTAAAAAAAGGCAAGCTAGATCAATCTAGACTGTCTCGTATCTGCTTCAATGCTCCCGGCTTCAATGAGAAAGTGTTCAAGAACCGCATAGAGAATAAAACACTCGATGCGGCTGTCTCAGTTCTCGTTGATATGTCTGGTTCTATGGGTGGAGACAAGGCGTACTACGCACTGGCTTCTGCGTTGTTGCTCAATGAGGTCTGCTCTACTCTTAACATTCCGTTGGAAGTAACAGGCTTTAGCGATGACTACAACCTTAGCTACACAGTAGCACCCAGCATGTTTGTCTACAAAGCTTTTACTGACCTAAAAGTTAGCCACGAAGACATGATCAAGTACTTCTCACAAAGCAGTAGGCACATGAACGGCAATCCAGATGGAGAAAACATCATTTGGGCACATGATCGCTTGATCAAGCGTAAAGAGAAGAAGAAGTTGCTGGTCGTCATGTCTGATGGTTGTCCAGCAGCTTCTAAATCTAGCGAAGGGATTGAAGGATTTACCCTCAAAGTTATTCGAGAAATCGAAAACTCCAAACGTGTAGACATTTACGGCTTAGGTCTTTGCAGTAACTCAGTACGAGACTACTACCGAGCACATAGCATCGTAAATGCTCCACAAGACATTCCCCACAAACTGTTAGAACTCATAGAAAAGAGGATATTGACATGACTGATCCGGTAGGCGGCAAAGGCAAAGTAGAAAGCCTTGTCAAAGAAGCTTTGAAAGAAGCTATGGAGAAACGTAGGTTAGCAGTAGCTGAAGTTGAACCTTCTACACTCGTATCCACAATGATCAATGACGCAATAAAAGTCACAACACCAGCAGCAGTACCTGCCGTACTAGAAGCTTCTCAAAAGTACTTCTCTGAAGTGCTCGGTGATGTATCTGTTACTAGTAACGAAGACTTTCCAGTTAGTTGCTTTCATAGCTACGCATGGGATGATCGTGTTGCTTTCTTGATTCCTGAAGTTGATCTTTCCTACGTTATCGACAAGAAGCTTGCTCGTAGCGTGTTGATGGCTTGGGAAATGGGTGATCGGGTCTTGGCTTACGGTCCCACAGGAGCAGGTAAGTCTTCCTTGATCGAACAGCTTTGTGCTCGTACACATCGTCCTTTTCTTCGTGTTAATTGCACGGGCGATATGGACAGTTCAATGATCTTTGGTCAATTGACAGCCAAGGACGGTTCTACACTTTGGGAAGATGGTGCTGTTACGGAAGCTGTTAAATGTGGTGCCGTATTTGCTTGGGATGAATGGGACGTAACACCTCCCGAGATTTCTATGGGTCTTCAGTGGCTCTTAGAAGACAACGGCAAGTTGCTTCTTAAAGAAAAACCCGGAGCTATTCGGGATAAGCAAATCACACCTCACGAGCACTTCCGTATCGTGGCTATTGGCAACACACAAGGCCAAGGCGATGACACAGGCTCACATGCTGGCACAAACGTACAGAACACTGCTACACTGGATCGCTTCGGTACAGCAGTTTATGTTGATTACCTCCAGCCTGACATTGAGGAAAAGATGATTCTCAACAAGTGGGAAACAGTTATTTCCCGTAAAGCTGCTAAAGAGTTGGTGAAACTCGCTAACTTGATTCGTCAAGGCTATAAAGCAGGTCAGTTCAACCTGACAATCTCACCACGCACACTCTTTAGTATCTGCAAAAAGCTCTCGAAAGGCACTACCTTACGCGAAGCTTTCACTGTTACGTACCTCAACAAGCTTAACGACACACAACGTAAAGTTGCTGATGAGTTGTTCGTGAAGATTTACGGTACAGCAGTTTAAAACCCAAAAACTCAGTGGCTCCTTCGGGGGCCATTGCCTTTTGTGCTTTAACAAAGTCTCCCATGATTGATCGCAACCTCATTCTCAAACATGCTCCTAGTAACATCAACGAGCAAGTACACGTTAACCATGAAGGCTGCGAAGCAGGAGAAGACAAGAAGCGTAGGCTATACATCAAGCGTACTGATAAGGGACTCGTAGCTTACTGTCACCACTGCAACGAGAAAGGCTTTGCTAGTGATAGCTCTGCAAGGCTCTCTACGTGGCTGTTTAGTGGCTCTACAAGCCATGCTAGCCGACAACAACTACCTACTCTTGTAGAAGTTTCTATCGAAGGCAAGATTTGGTTAGGAAAATACTATTGCGACAGTACCGACAAACCCTTTAACGGCATCAAGGGAAACACTAAACTACTGTCCCTTGATCTTGTAGACCACAACGGAGATGTGATTGGCTACCAAGTACGCAACTTGGTTCCCAATGCTGTTCCTAAATACGTCAGCCATTACTTTGCTCAAAACAATCGTGGTGACGTAGCTTGGTTCTACTCTGGACACAAGACACTTGTAATCACCGAGGACTATCTCAGTGCTTATCGTATTCACAAAGATACAGGCTTCACCTCTATGGCTTTGTTAAGAACTAGTCTTACTGACCAAGCTCTTATACAAATCTGTGAGTTGGAATTTGAGCAAGTGATTGTCTGGTTAGATTCAGACGAAGCAGGAAAGAAAGGAGCTAAGAAAGTAAAGACGCAACTACAACACTTCCTACCAAACAAAGTGTCTGTCATTCGATTCCCGTTAGACAGAGAACCAAAAGAACACACACCAGCAGAACTAAAAGAGATGCTGTTGTAACAGAAAGGAAGACATGGACTACTCAGTGTTGTTCTTATGCTCAGAAAGCAAAGACAACTTGTTTAAGTACCGCCGCTATGTGAAACCTCACGTAGTGGCAAAAGAGACCAACATCATCTTGGATGGCATGGAGAAGTATTACAAGACTTTTCCCGCTATCAAGACATTTGAGTGGGACTCTTTCTCTGCGTACCTCATTGCTGATCAAAGCAAGAGACTTACAGACGATTCACTCGTCAAACTACGCCTCACGCTTAACAAAGCAAAGGCATTTGTTCCACACCATGCTCACGAAGAGATCATTAAGACTCTTATCGAGTTGGACTATCTCGCAAAGATCATGGATGAATGCGAGAAAGTAAAAGAGGGCATTAGTGACTTGGAGCATGTTCATGTTCTAGCTACTAACGCTCTCAAAGATGTTGAAAGGTACATCGAAAAAGATGAGCTATTTGTATCTGCTGACCTATCTGGCATTGCTGATCGTATCTCTGCTTCCGGGTACGAATGGAGGCTCGACGTTCTCAATCGCTCTCTTGGGCCTCTCCGCACTGGCAACTTTGTTATCGTTGCTGCACGTGTTGAAGTTGGTAAAACAACCTTCCTAGCAAGTGAAGTGAGCTTCATTGCTCAACAACTTCCCAAGGATCGTCCTGTTGTTTGGGTGAACAACGAAGAGGAATCTTCTGTTGTGTTCTTTCGTATAGCTCAAGCTGCTTTGGGTATGTCTTCTGCTGACATGATCAAGGATGCCAAAGGTTCTATGGAAAAGTACACCGACTTGATGGGTGGTAACAAGGACAAGATTCGTGTCACTAAAGACACGAACAGCATCAAAGACTTGGAGACATTGTTCAAAGAAATCAATCCGGGTCTTATCGTATTTGATCAACTAGATAAAGTACAAGGATTTAGGAGCGATGAACCAGAACATATCGTCTTGGGCAAAATCTATAAGTGGGCTAGAGAGTTGGCTCGTACTTATGGGCCGGTCATTGCGGCTTCACAGCTTAGTGCTTCGGCTGTTGATCTTAAAGACCCTCCGTTTATCGGAATGGATGCTCTCCGTGGAAGCAAGACGGATAAGCCGGGCGAAGCGGATGCTGTCGTTACCATTGGTAAGTACAAAGAACCCAAAAGCCCCGAAGAAGAAATGATTCGGACCATCAATGTTCCTAAGAACAAGCTTCCCGGCGGAGGACCAAAACAGACAGAGGCTGAACGACATGGACAGTACCTCGTCAACATAGATCCAGTTCGCGCACGTTACGAATGATGTAACGATTCTCTTAACGATATGGAAGGAAAACCATGACCTTTCCCACCTTTATAGCGGTGGATGTTGAGACTACTCTCAACGGAAACGAAGACGTAGGGTTAGCACACCCTATGCACCCCGATAACAGGGCTGTTTACGTAGGCATTAGCGATAGCTCAGGCAAAGCTCATGCCTATGAAACATTCCACACACCGGGTTTGGCAGAGATAGCAATAGGTGGTTACACGCCGTATGCTACCTACTGTGGACACAACTTTTCTTTTGATATGTTGTACTTGTTTAGGCTTAGTCACAAGTTTAAGCATGTCATTCAAAAAGCAAAGATTTGGGACACACAACTTGCCGAGTACATCCTTACTGGACAACGTTCTAAGTTTTCTAGTCTTGATGAGTTGGCAACTAAGTACGACTATCCTCTCAAAGAGGACAAGATCAAACAGTACTTCCAAGCAGGTTTAGGTTCTGAAAAGATTCCTCCTGAAGAGTTGATTCCTTATCTCAAGCAAGACGTTGAAGTGACTTGGAAGATTGCTCGTGATCAATACAAGATAGCTGTTGAACAAGGCCAACTGACTCTCATTGAGACACAGATGGAAGCCATGCAAGCAACTACCGAGATGATGTATAACGGTCTACACATCAACAAAGCAACGTTAGATGCGTACACCATCGAAGTAGTTAACGAGTTCGTTGAGTGCAAGCTCAATTTAGAAGAGCTTGTTAAAGATTACGTAGAGGACATCAACAGTCCTAAGCAATGGTCACAGTTCTTCTTCGGTGGTAAGAAGAAGATCAAGGTCAAAGAAGAAGTTGGGGTCTACAAGAATGGCAACACCAAATATAAGTTGGTTGAGAAGATGGTTGCTGTTAAGCCCTTTGTGGACTTCAAGCCTGATCCTGACAAAGTTAGCGCAAAGACTGGTCAAGTATCTGTAGATGACTCGGTACTCAACGACATGCTTGACCACACGTTCAATGTAGAAGCAAAGAACATTGCCAAGTCATTGCTAAAGTACCGTGAGTTGTCTAAGCAGCTATCAACGTATGTGCAAGGCTTGTCTAAACACCTTATAGACGGCTTCATACATGGAAAGTTGAATCACACAGCTACCGTCACAGGTCGCTTGTCTTCAACCAATCCCAATCTTCAAAACATCAGCAACAATCCTATCAAGAAGATTTTTATCTCTCGTTGGGTTGGTGGTTTGATTGTTGAGGTTGACTTCAATCAGCTAGAAGTTGTAGCTCTTGCTCACGTTACTAAGGACAAGCAACTGATTGCTGACATCTCTGCTGGTGTGGACATTCACAGTGCTTTGTATGAAGCAATGTTTGGACGCAAACCTACCAAGGAAGAGCGTAAACCCTTCAAGGCGCGTACATTCCAACTGATCTATGGTGCAGGTGCCAAAGCTATCGCTAAACAAGCTGGATGCCCTTTAGAAGAAGCACAGAAGTTTGTTGATGTGTTCTACAAGCGGTATCCGCTAGTAGGTGCTTGGCACCAAGATTTTGCTAAGTTAGTTGAAAGCTCTTCAAAGTACCTTCGTGATAAAGAAGGTCTATTGGAAAAGTTTAAGACTTGCGTGCATACTACTCCGACAGGACGTAAGTTTGTATTTACTGAGTACTACAACGATAGCTCTTGGTCTCCGAAGATGTATAACTTCTCACCTACGGAAATGAAGAACTATCCAATACAGGGTTTAGCTACCGGAGATATTGTCCCACTTATGTTGGGCGTTATCTATCGGAAGCTGATAGACCGAGTAGACGTTAAGATGTTGAACACAATTCACGATAGCGTTCTATTCGATGTGCAAGCAGAGTCCATTGGGGACTTCATCTTAGATATAAAGGAGATATTTCAGAACACACATAAGTACTACGAGGAAACGTTTAAGCACCCACTAGCTCTGAAGCTCAATGCAGGAGTTAGCTATGGGGAAAATTGGTTTGAAATGATTGAGGTATAACGATATGACAATGATGAGTGGTGTGGTTGAGTCCGTAACAACCAAAGACGTAACAACTAAGTTTGGAGTGAAGCCTACATGGTCTATCCGTGTTGAAGGCAAGTGGATCAAGTGTGGGTTTAAGAATCCCAATGTTGAAGCAGGTTACACCGTGGACTTCGATGCCGTAGCAGGTACGTATGGCTTGGAGACTAAGGCAGTTAACATCATCTCTCGTACTACGGCACCAACAACTGCTGTAGCAACCGCAGCACCAACAGCTACCGCTGGCAAATCTGCTTACACAGCAAGCTATGGTGGTTCTAAGGTGTTTCCTATTCCTGCTTTGCATGGTGATCGTGCTATTGTTCGTCAGAATGCTCTAGCTCGTGCAACTGATCTTTACATCGCTGCTCGTGGTGGAAAGCCTTTTGAATTGGAAGCTTCTTCTCTTGATTTGGTGATTGCCTTTGCTCGTAAGTTTGAAGCTTATACAGCAGGTGATCTCGATCTTGCAGAAGCAATGGCTGAAGAAAGTGTTGGTGGAGCAGTTCCTCCTTCTGCTGATACACCGTTCTAAAACAACGTAATTCCACAACAGGGTCACTAGGTAACTAGTGGCCCTTTTTGACTGCACACTAACATAGGAGGTGCTATGCCAAGGAAAGAGGTTTACAAAGGCTATGTGTTTTACATCGTCACAGAGGATGGAGAGCATATTATTTGGGACAACTTAAGTGAAGTGATTGCAGCTAGGCTGTATCGGGCTACTAGGGACAATGCTCCTAGTAACATTTTGAAGTACGGGTGGGGAGCAAAGCCCGGTAGATTTAACACAAACAAGGAGACAGAATGAGAGCCTTAATTGATGGAGACATCGTGGTGTACCGCAGTGCTTCTTCAGCACAGAATGATGAGACATGGATTGCTCTAGCAAGGGCAGACCAAATGATCCAAGACATCCTCGCTGAAGTTGGTGCTACAGATTACGGTGTATTCCTTACTGGAGAGAACAACTTCCGTAGAGAGATTGCTCCCTCTTACAAAGCACAACGACCCACAGAACGTCCCGTTCATTGGCAAGCTGTACGTGATTACTTGGTATCCCAACACCGAGCTATCTTGTGCAACGGCTATGAAGCAGACGATGAGATGGGTATCCAACAAGACAAGGTTGGTTTGACTACGGTGATCTGTTCTATCGACAAAGATTTGAAACAGATACCCGGTAGACACTACAACTTTGTTAAGAAGGAAGCTGACTTTGTAGACTCCGTACAAGGTAAACGTTTCTTGTATCTACAGAGCCTCATAGGGGACCGTAGTGACAACATCATTGGTGTAACTGGCTTAGGTCCAGTAAAAGCTGCTAGAGCCTTGGAAGGGCTTTATAGCGAACAAGAGTGGTATGACAAATGCCGTGAACTCTATAACGATGATGCTCGTTACCACCTCAACATGCAACTGCTATACATCTGGCAGAAGCCTAACGACCAATGGCAACCGCCGACAGGCGGCAACAACCACAACGCCGAAGGCGATCATCCCGAGTCTTTCGCTCCTCCACAGGAGCGCAAAGACGAAGGGCCAGAACCACTCTACGACTGGGAAGCAAGAGAGCAATGAAACCTAAACACCACCTCAAAGCAGCTTACAAAAGCGGATTGGAACAACGGTTCCAAGACGCTACTAAAGCATTGGGGTATGACTTGCCTTATGAGATGGATCGTATCAAGTACGTCATCCCAGCAAGCAAACATACCTACACACCCGACTTCACTGTTACGCAGAACGTTTACATAGAGACTAAAGGCTTGTGGACATCAGCGGATAGGAAGAAGGCTTGTCTCATCAAGGAGCAACATCCAGAGATACACATCCTCTACGTGCTCTACCGAGATCAGAAGCTTTCTAAAAAGAGTCCTACTACTTACCTCATGTGGGCAGAGAAGAACGGCTTAGAAGCTTGTACGTTTGCAAACAAAGAATGTTGGATTGATTACATCAAGAGGCATGTATGAAAGACACTGAGCAGGAAGTTATTAAGAACATCATCGAGAGACAGAAAGCAGGCATACAGAAGTACGGTACTACCGTAGCTGGAAACGAGCTAACAACTCGCCAGTGGGTACAACATGCTTACGAAGAGTGTCTCGACATGGCCATTTATTTAAAAAGGACTATGCAAGAAATGGACGGAGAAGAATGAACACCCCCTTGAAGAACCTCACAAGAAAGTCTACGGAAGAGGCTACCTTGCGTATCCTCCGACAAAACAAGACAGCTACTCCTTCCCATGTTCCTAGTAACTTAGGAGACAAGATAGCTAAGAAGTACATTCGCGGTGAGTTCACTAAGAGAAACAAACTCCCCTTTGAAGCAGAGCCTTTGAATCGTACTGCTGTTACTCGTGCTGGTCCTTACCGTACCGGAGACGGTGATCTACCCATTGCTATGCGTCCCGGATGTGATGATCACAAGAAGTTTAAAAGCTTGATGACCGAAGGAACTATCGTCTATCCAAGGGGACACAAATGATGTGCAACGGTGATTGCAAACAAGGCCGACAGTGTGATTGTGGAGAACCCTTTATTGGTGGTACTTTGGACATTGTTTTGGCAATCCTTACCTTTGTGTTTGCACTGTCTTCATTGGCTTATTTATTTGGAGGTTGGAGATGACTAGGAAACTGATTGAGCAGATGCTTGCTGCCTCTACGTATAGTGAAGTTGCAGTAGCCATCACCGCAGCCCGAGAGTATCTGGCACAACCGGAGAGCGAAGCTCGGACAGAGCAGTCGGAGCAATGCACTGAGAGCGATTCTTGGAACTGCAAATACTGTCGTAAAACAGAAACTTGTAAGGCACT
>ERZ1034361.489-NODE-489-length-25387-cov-4.484354_pt1 | contig 25387 bp, 16 predicted proteins | sample MGYA00520617_ERZ1034361 | MGnify/ENA primary metagenome ERZ1034361 (study PRJEB33736, sample SAMEA104284507) | Azolla filiculoides | biome: Urban; feature: Water surface; material: Ditch water | place: Netherlands | collected 2015-10-28 | depth 0-0.1 m ...
GCTATCGAATCAATGCCTGATGCATCAAAGCCTTTCAGCTGAAGGTACTCGACAAGCACCTCCCTGAAATCAGCTTCGTCTTCAACAATCAAGATTTTGAAGGGCATGATATTGGCGAACTAAAATATAGTATTTACCTCGGCAGCGCAGAGCGATTAGTATCTTCGGTCCACCACTTCCGCAACTGTGTCGCAGTTTGAGCGTAAGAGCCATTTACTAGATTCGGCTCATAGTGCTTGCCACCCGTACCATCTGGTTTGTAATAAAGAGAAAATTGTTCGGGGTGCAACATAAACAACGCCGCAGTTTCATCCCAAAGTAGCATTTCACCACCTGGCCCAGCTGCGACATTCGCTGGCACCCATGTTGATAGAGCCGAGCACTGCGCCTCAGGTACGGCAGGCATTGCCGGCATGACTGGTGTGTATTTGCTGTTGCAACCTATCGGATTGGTCAGCGCCTGTTTGAGCCTGCCTGCCAGCCCTGTATTAAGCAAACCAACCGAACCGCCGCCACCCGCCACCATCTCATAGCTTGGGTTATAGCAATTAGGTGATGGCATAAGCGTATTGGAGCAAATCCCTTCACGGGGGATATCTACAAAGTAGGCATTGAGTCCCTGCAACTGCGTCATGGCAGTTTGACATGAAGCTAAATCGAATCTGCAATTAAACGAATCCCGCCCTTCAGTGCGAGAATTATCACCAATAGGCTGACCCATAATCACAACCTTATCAATTTTATCCCTAATTAATGGGCTGTAATTGATAAAAGATGTATACGTGCCGATAATGAGCACGGAAACATTTTTACAACTTGCGACAGAGTCTACGACCTTTTGTGTATAGCCACTGTCCGTTTGCCATGGCAAAGGGATGGATTCAAGCAGCGCGTTTGATTGATCCATCATCGCCCGGAAAAATGGCAACCACGGCCACTTCGAAAGATCCGGACCTTGCGCTTGTTTAGCACCAACAATGATGGGTATCTGCCGATTGTTTGGTTGGTCTGAAAGTTTATTTACCAAAGCATCTATAGCTGGTGCGCTTTGCTCCGGTAATGTGTAACCTTCGGATTGAACAATGGCAGCAACATACTTGTTGCCGATGACCAAGGGAATGGCCATCATGTCATCAATGTCGTAATCGTTGTCAATGAGCACGCAGGAATCACGCATGGGAGCCGCGGCATTATTGCTGCCACCGCCGCAAGAAGTTAGCGATAACGTGAATAGGAGCGCGAATCCTGCGCCGCAAAATTTAAGGGAACCCTGTTTCATCTACGTTGTCATTCAATAAAGTAGTCTAGGCAAGCACTCAATTTGCGTATTTCTGCAGCAGGTAACCCCGCGTCCATGTGAGCGTGGAGTCACCGTTAAGGCTGCTCGGCACAACACCCTTGAAGGCCGAAGTAGCTCCTTGAGCAAATAGACCGCCGTTAGAGCGCCAGAGGAAGTCGTACATAAAGGTACCGTTTGCACAAACAGCCGTACCCCGATCGATTCTTTTCCCAACAACAGTCCCTGTAACGCACTTGGCGTTTGCTCCGGCAAGAGCGTCATAAAACTGCTGGCTGCTAAAGTTGTTTGTGACTTGGGTTTCTACTGCCAAGCCAAGATCCTTGGCGGTATAAAAGAAGGTATCGAGCCCCACAAACGGGCTATTACTCTGGGCTACTTTGCTTGCAAAGTTGCTGTAGCTTGCCGGGATCATTTGATTAGGAACCGTGCCATAGTTATTTCTTGGCAAAGCGATCACGGCATTGGTGACATCCGCATATTTTGCTGCGCAACCGTTATAGCTATAGGACGGGTTGCTCCCTAACAACAAAGGTGCCTGACTATTGGACAATGTCGGTGACCACGTATTGTCTACGGCATTGGTCGAAATGGTTGTACTGTTCGGGAAGAAAATGAGATTGTAGAAAAGGGTGACACCGCTGCTCTCCTCGGTCGAGCTCGCTGTAGCGTTAGACGCGAAGCATTCGAGGCCGGTGTTATAGGTTGATATCTGCGTGTTATAACCATAAGACCTCATGTATTTACGGGCATCATCCCCACCAAGACCTAGGAAGGTTTTACTAAACACGTTGAAGCTATATCCGTTAATAGTGACTGAATACACATTATTGGAATCACCAACTGGCAGCGTTTTGGTTGGGAATGCAACCTGCATTGATGAACCACCGACTTCAAAATCGCCTACTGTGGTTGGTGTACAGTTCGAACCACAATAGGCAGTATTTCCACCAAAAGCGTTGTAATACTGGTCGTTCAGATTAATCCAGGTCCAAACGCCTTCTTCTTTGTTACCGTTGATAGTTTTGAATTCACCCGTGGCAAACCCCATGGATGCTACGTAGGTTTTCATTCGACCGTAGTAGGCGGAGATTTCTGGGGCCGTATAGGTGCCGCCATTGAACTTTTCTTCGGTACGCATACCAGCTGTGGCAAAAAGCTCAGTTTTAACTTGTGCACGCGACAGTTTGTTCGAGGTGAGGGTTGCATCCTGTGCCAGCAAAAGCGGTTCAATCACGCACGGACTAACATCTGTCTGGCCCAAACCCACTATGGATTTTTTCAATCCGGACGTAACCTCTGTGCCACCAGTACAATTAACTGGCCTTTGGCCGTTTGGGAGTACATTGACTCCATCCTTATCCACCAGAGTAATCGTTCCCGCGCCACTCAGAAAATCGTTAATGCCGTTATCGTCATACTCTTTATAGAAGAGTTTGGTGATCTGAGGATACCCCCCGTTTCCAGGCGTCACCTTGAAGAACGAGAGTCTGGTACCACTGCTACCCGCATCAAAGACTGTGGTGTAAACAGGTTGTGAGCTTGATGTGCTGGAACTGCTACCCGATCCACAAGCGACTAATGCGCCGGCAAGTAGACTAGCCAGAATCGTATTTAAGACAGGGGCTTTGCGGAGTAGCATCGGTAATCCTCGGAATTTATATAAATTTTTTTAAATGATACAGCTAGCTTGGCACTTTAATTCTGACAAATCCTGACAATTGCAAGCTTAACCCATTCCACATATTTATCAATGCGTTAAGATGCACCGGTCCTTAAGGAGTATCTTGTAACACCCCAATCTGCGCTAGCCCGATTAATGCATGGCAATGACCGTTACGTAAGTGGTGTTGAGACGCCCAACAGTTTTAAAACAACCGGTGCTGCGCTCACTCTGGGTCAAAATCCTTATGCCTGTATTCTTGGCTGCGCTGACTCGCGGGTTAGCCCAGAGCTTTGCTTTGATGAAAATCAGGGAGATCTTTTCGTAACGCGTATTGCCGGCAACTTTGTGACTACAGAAATTCTGGCCAGCCTTGAATACGGCACGGTTGTACTGCAATCTCCTTTGATTATGGTGCTTGGGCACACGAGTTGCGGCGCTGTGGGCGCAGCCATTAAGGCTATGGAAAACCATGAAGACTTCCCCGGGCATATTCAAACCCTTGCAACCGCTATAAGCCCAGCAGTTAAACAAGCACTTAAGACTGCGCCACACGATGTGCCTGGATATGCCACACGCATCAACATCATTAACAACGTTCTTAGACTCCGCGAAGCAACCCCATTTCTCTCACACCAAGTGGTTAAAGGGAGACTCATGGTGGTTGGCGGACTATATGATCTCAACACCGGGCGTGTTGAAGTCATTGATGCATAGTTTTATTGATGCAGCTTATCAATTTGATTTGTAGTTGCGGTACGATCGCACAACGTTTTGACATTTAACATCAGGGCTAATTTTATGTGCATCCATTGTGATACCCCCACTAGCGAACTGCATAGCCGTCGCGCTTTTCTTAAAAATGCGGCCCTCGGTTTGGGCTCTGCTTTAGCAGCCGCTGCATTTCCTGCCTTTGCTGCTGGCGGCCCGCCACCCAAACCTGAAAACGTGATGTCACCGGACGATGCTCTGCAACGGCTGATGGAAGGCAATGGCCGTTATGTAGCCAATACACCCCAACCCTCTACGTACGCAGCTACACGCGCGGCTTTAGTTACAGGACAAAATCCGTATGCGTGCATACTGGGTTGCTCGGATTCTCGGGTTAACCCGGATCTCTGTTTTGATGCCGGCCGAGGTGATCTATTCGTTGCCCGCGTTGCCGGTAATTTTGTAACACCGGAAATCCTAGCTAGCCTGGAATATGGCACCGCTGTTTTGCAGTCACCATTGATTATGGTGCTAGGCCACGACAGTTGTGGCGCCATCAAGGCCTCTATCAAAGCGGTTAAAAATGATGAAGATTTCCCCGGCCACATTCAACTACTGGCATCCAGCCTCGCGCCAGCAATTGATGCTGCTATTAAAAAGGACCCTAGGAATGTGGAAGACACTGCCGTCCGGGAAAATGTGCGTATGAATGTCGAGACACTTAAAAATTCAACACCAATACTTCGTCGTTTGGTTCAGAGCAAAAAGCTATTAGTGGTTGGGGGTGTCTACAATCTCAATACCGGACGCGTTGAGCTAGTTACCCCAACATAAGAACGTATGCCGAGTAAAAACGCTGATCGCAATGCCGTTGATGTTTTTCTGAAGTCCTGGCAGGTTTATCAGGACATCATTACGCACAACTATATGTTTCACAATGAAATCTCTAGCGCAGTACGTAAAGCGCTGCTAGGTTTTAAGTCAAACGAGAAGCTATGTGTTCTTGATCTGGGTTGTGGCGATGGCAGCATGACGCTCACGCTACTCCCCCCCGAGCGCATTGCCACGTACATCGGCTGTGACCTCAGCAAACCTGCCCTCGATATTGCACAACGCGAAATCGATGATCTAAGCATTTCTGCCAAGTTATTATGTGATGACATGCTGAAGGTGGCTGAAGAACAACCCGATCAGAGCATCGATCTCGTTTTAAGCAGCTATGCGGTTCACCACCTCAATGCCAATAACAAACAGCGGTTAGTCGACCAGGCCACTCGTGTGCTTAAGCCGGGTGGGCAGTTGGTACTGATTGATATCTTCCGCGAACCCGCGGAAGACCGAGCGGCTTATATGCGCCACTACATGGATGCTCTGAAAAAAACCTGGGGCAAACTCTCGCCCGAGGCAAAAGATCTGGTGGTTAACCATGCCACGGAGTACGACTACCCCGAACACACAACGTTCTATCAGTTGATGTGCGAGAAGCTCGGTTTAGGTTCGGGTCAACGACTGGCGAAACATACGTGGCATGAAGCGTGGTTGTTCTCAAAGATTTAGCAGCGCATCACTCGGACCACTCAGTCCTTTGCTCCCTACATAAAGGCGTGGCCAAAGCCTTTTCTTTTGTGGCGTTGGCATCAATTGCCTCCTACAGCCACGCCTGGGACTTGCCGACCTATGGCGACACCAGCATTGCCATGGGAGACACCCTCGATTTTGGTGGTCAGCGCAATCGGATAAACACCGATCTGATCGGTGACTGGCAATTTAATGCCGCACTGACGGGACTTGGTGCAATCCAGTCCAATGCACCGCCGGGAGACCCCAGAAACTACGGCGACATTTCGAACGCTCAGGTTGTTATTGCCAAACCCACTGGCATGCTGCAGCTATTTGCCATTGCTGGTTACTATTCAATCCCCGACCTTTCAACCAACTATCTGCGTGCTGCCACCCAAACCAAGACGACTTGGGGTGCATTACCTGTGGCCTATGCCAGCATTGTCCCTAATGACAGCTGGTCTCTCTACGTAGGCAAGCTTTTCGCACTCGGCGGCGCTGAAGGCACGTTCACGTATGAAAACACCAATATTCAACGCGGGTTGCTGTGGGGGCAAACTAATTCCATCACCCAAGGCGTGCAACTCAACTATCAGGATGATGCCTGGTCAACATCCTTTGCCTGGACCGATGGTGCTGACTCAGGCAAATACAACTGGTTGGGTATCTCAACCGGTTACAAGCTAAGCCCTCAGACCACCATCACAGCCATCTGGAACGGTGCCCTGAGCGGCAACCCTGCCGACAGTGCTAAAACGCCACTATTACAGAACAACTCCCAGATCACGAACCTGCTGTTCTCTTACAAAGGGGATAACTGGGGTTTAACGCCGTATCTGCAATACAGCGTTATTCCATCCAATCCTACCGTTGGCATTTACGGCACCTCCAACACCCAAGGTGCCGGCTTACTAGCAACCTACCGCATTACCCCGTTGATTGATGGAAAACCCGGCCGTAAAAACGTTACCTTGCCATTTCGTCTTGAATACCTCAACACTAGGGGCGATAGCGGCACAAACCCCAACAATCTCCTTTACGGGCCAAATAGCGCCGCCTGGAGCGCGACACTAACGCCAACCTTGCAAAACGGCGCATTTTTCTGTCGCCTGGAAGGTTCATATGTCAAAGCGCTGAACTACGCACAAGGCAGCGCCTTCGGCTCGATGGGCGCAGCCCCGGGCCAAGCACGATTAATGATCGAGGCTGGTCTTTTATACTAGATCCTATGACTGTATTTAAACCCATTATCAACTCGTTCAAAGACTTCTGGGTCGACACTTATATTTCTGCAAAAGGCATCATCCAGAACAATCGCCTGCTGGCACTCGCTTGCCTAATCGGTTGCGGGTTACTCATTGCACTAAGTCGACCCTATCCGACTGAGAAGGTGTATTTATCTGTTGGGCAAAAAGGTTCATCCTACGATGTGCTGGGTGATTATCTTGAAACGTACTTCAAAAAGTACGGCCTAGAGCTTGTTAAAGTAGAAACACGCGGGCTTGATGACGGGCTTGATAAGCTTGATGATGATCATTCACAAATCAACGCGGCATTCCTTGCTGCCGGCCGCGCCAAACCTGAACAGTGGAGCGGCCTGGTTTCCCTGGGGAGCGTTCAATACGCGCCCGCTTGGCTTTTCTACCGCGGCGAGAAATTAAGCGATCAAGATCTACCGAAAAAAAGGATCGCCATCGGTGCAGAAGGCACCAACACGCTTAGCGTCTTTAAAGCCATAGCCAATGCCCGTGGTTTTGATTTTGAAAACCACGACAATCTATTGAAAATCAAACACAGCGAGGCGGTAGCCTTACTCAATGCGGGCATGATTGATGGATTATTCATCGTTGATGGCTTTGACTCAGACAATGTTCAGGCGCTTCTTGCCGACCACAAAAATAAAATCTACAGCTACAACTTAGCCAACGCCTTCGAAAAACAACTACCCTTTCTGAAAAAACTCAGCATCCCCAGAGGGGCATTGGATCTTAAAGATCTTTGGCCACAAACTGATACGGAAATCCTTTCAACGACCATAACGTTGCTGGTAGAAGACACACTGAATCCATACACGCAATGGATTTTTCTAAAGGCCATTCGAGAGCTGAACAACAATCGCACCCACTTTTTTGCTGCACCGGGTTTCTTTCCAGCTTATCTTGATCGCAGTATTCCGCTCAGCAGCATTGCACAACGCTACTATGACTCTGGCTTCCCCCCGTTAACCGAATATTTGCCACTCTGGCTGGCGATTTATCTGGATCGTATGTGGGTCTACATCCTGGGGTTACTGGCCATCGTGATACCGCTGACCAGCCTGATACCGGGCATTAGAGCGTTTTATATTAATTCATTGAAAAACGGCACCAACAACCAACTCGTTGCTATACAAGCCGCCATCCATACACTAGAAGGCCCAGAGGCTTCTGAGATGCTCTTGAACAGCCTTGATGCGCTTGAGACTCAGCTCAGAGCAAGCCCATTGATTACGCTTGATCTTACGTCGTACATCGAACTCATTGAAAACATCGACTTCGTCAGAGCTGAAATTGCGAGGCACATTGAAGCACAGCGCGCCCCTCCAAAAAAATACCTCGAACCCGCTCAGTCAGAATCTCGATAATTCAAACCGCTCTTTTGACCATACTGCACGTAGATGCTTGGCACGGATATGTTGCGAGTTCGTAAGCGACTCACATCCAGAGCAACCTGATAACTATCGGCATAAAGTCGCTGCGGCACTGCTTTGCGATTGTGATCGATCAGGAGAAGGGCCAGGTCCATGGCCAGCGAACCTTCTTCTTGATATGAAGGATAGAAGCTAACGGCCCCACCATTTTTTACAAACGTCCCTTCAGTGCCAATCGGTAGCGCACGAGAATTAGCTTCGACCCATGGGATAAACTGATTGCCGGTCAGCGTGGGTGATTCAGGCGAGCAGCGCTCTTGTAACGTCACCGTTGGCAAGATCAATAACACGTCCGTTTTATTTGACAGATTGGCGATATCATTTTTCCATTCATCAAAACAATTGGATAAAAACCGGGACGTCACTTGCATATTGCCAGGCACTCCTTGAGACAAGTTTTTCATTCTCAACTGATTGCCAGGCGTATCAGCGCCAAGGATGGATACGCTTAATGGTTTGCGTCTACCAATGTCAGCCATAAACTCGGCAATGCCTGTGATTGGCAAACTTCTGATGACCTCAACGACATTTGAAGCACTCTTGTAACCTAACGCTTCGGGCCCAACCTCAACTGAAACCGGAACAACCCATATCGATGGGCTTAATTCTGAGATCCTGGGGGCCAATAGTTTATTGGCCTGGTGCCCCGCAATAATGAGTACATCAGGTGCAAAAGTCTGAACCATGCCAAAAGATTCATTGGCTTCTCTGTCCGCCTGCTCTGCCGTAAGCCCCGTATCCAGCCCCATGTAATGCTGCCGAACCGATACAGGAACGCGATTGATGGCGAGCGCTTCATTGATGCCCTTATTCAGGTATTGCGTCACCATATTGCCCTTGCTGTAAGAGTACAGCACGAGCACCCTCGGCTTTGTGGCTCTAACCGCCCCCAAAAACACGACAAAGATCAGCACAAATAGTGCAATCCAATGGTATTTACCGAATTTGTTCATACTAGCCCCAGATAAGTCCACCAAGGGATAGAAGCAAATACCACCGCAACCCGACCCGCATTAAGCGTTAGGTTGTATTTGCAAAACTCACGCTCCGAATACATGGTCTGCGGCACCGTAGACTTTAATTGCAGATACACAGAACTTTGATAAGGAAAAAACCAGATATCGCTAAAAACAGCACAAACAAACAAACAGATCCAAGGATGGACATGCTGTTGCACAGAAACCGGCAGGAGAATCGCGAATGCAGTCAACATCCCCGCCCCTAGAGGCAACGCCAATCTAATGATCAGCGTTGTTAGACCGGCTGCTGCGATAAAAATCAACAGCCTGCCATCAACGAACTGATACAGGTTTTGAACAGAAGCGGCTAATGCCTGATCGAGTTTCAGGTAGCCCATGATGTTCATCATGCTATCCACGCCCAGCAGAAAAAAGACCATGGGCCAATCCGTCTGATTCCTGAAATCAACTTTGGAATAAACCCCAAACAGCAAAAGGGCCATCAACAACACACCGGAAACAACCGACAGATCAATTTGATGTATCGAGTAAGTGACGCAAAACAAAATAAAAATAACGAAGGCCCAGGCAGCAATCTTCTCCTCGGATCGCATTGGCCCCAAGCATTCGAGCTGTCTCTCTAAAACATTTTTATCTGTCACTCGAATATCGGTCTTGGGAAATAATCGACGGATTGAGTACAGATGCACGGCCGTAATGCCGATTGCGCAAAACAGTGCGCAGTATAGCCAGTAAAAACCCAGAAAGCGCTCTTGTATTGCCTCAGGCAACAGGGATACCGCCGTAATGTTGGCGCTCTTACTGACCGCCAACATCGGCGAAAACAACATGGCGCCGCCGAAGGTGGCCGCAAAGAGTGCCGTTGCCTGGCCACTTTGTGGGCCAAGCCTCAAACTAGAAACCATATCCTTGGCAACTGGCAGCAACAATGAAATTCGATTGTTTCCCGATGGGGTAACGAATGAAAGCAAATAGCCGCTCACTAAAAGCACCAGTTGATTGCTGGAGGCACTGCTCGGCAAAGCCTTCTGCAAGATCAACACAACGCGATAGCTCAATCCAGACCGGATGATGGTTCCGGAAAGTGCATAAACCCCAAGCAACGTAAGAAATGCCGGAGATGCAAACCCCGAAAGCGCAACATTGGTTGGGGCTAAACCGGTGAGTATTGACGCAACAACTGCAACGACCGGCGGCACAAACTCTTCGACAATCGTAAAAGCCCACATCACGATAACTGCACAAATTATGGCAATAAATATCGAGGCATAACTGGAAAAGCCATTCGATTCCGCAAGAAAATAAGTCAGCAGCGGTAGCACCGTTGCCAGCAACCAGCCCACCTTTTCTTTGGCAGAGAAGTGCGGCACGGTCAGTTTTTTCGCAGCTTTTTTTACATTCAGCTTGGTGGCACTAAAGCGCTCAACCAACACCAAACTTGCGTGTGTTGCAAAACCTGGCGACTGGGACTTTAGCCCATTGAGAACAGATTTCTCAATGCGGAGCAAAACTAAATCAGATAGGGCAATGGCCGTCGTCACATAACAATCAAGACTGACAGCTTCCTCTCCAAAAGAGCGACCTGCGAGCGAACACCTCTCATTTCGCTCATTGAAAAGCGTTATGTCACCCGAAACCAAAACGAAGCAACAATTTGCTTGATCGCCCGTTTTGAAGATTTCCTGCCCCGCTTTGTACTCATCAATTTCGACAGCGCCAGCAAGCTTTGCTAGATCCTCTGCCGAGAGCTCGTTAAATAACGAATCTTCTTTGAGCACATCGCGAATCGACAAGGTCTGAAAAGTCATAGGAATCAGGCAAAAAATAAGTCTAACTAAACACCAGATTAGCAGCGAAACGCTAGAGCGCGCTATTATTATACACGCTGAGCCCTTGGCTATTTACTGCACAAATACTCTCAAAAAATACACCACATACAACCTCATTTCTGGAAATGATCGGCACCCGTTTGCAACGTCGAACAAGGAAAAAACCATGAGCAATTCTTCTAACCGTAAGTTGGTACTGATTGATATCTTCCGCGAACCCGCGGAAGACCGAGCGGCTTATATGCGCCACTACATGGATGCTCTGAAAAAAACCTGGGGCAAACTCTCGCCCGAGGCAAAAGATCTGGTGGTTAACCATGCCACGGAGTACGACTACCCCGAACACACAACGTTCTATCAGTTGATGTGCGAGAAGCTCGGTTTAGGTTCGGGTCAACGACTGGCGAAACATACGTGGCATGAAGCCTGGGTATTTAATCGCACGGCTTAAATACGCAATTCTGAATCGCCAGTCCACTTCTTATTTAAATGTACGACCCAAAAAAATGTCGGAATTTGTCGAAACCCATAGTGTTTTTTTAACGCATAATCGTGCATAGTTCAAATGCTGGAATTGAAAACATGAAAAAGTTACAGGCTTACCTTGCCAGCGCACTGGCTGTTCTATTTTTAATCTCTTGTTCTGGTGGCAGTTCTAACGAGCAGGCTGAACAGCAACCGGTGAACGTAAAGCTGATCGCGATAAACGATTTTCATGGCCGCCTCAAAGTAGACCCCAACGATAGCGGTGCCAAAGTAACTATTGTCGACCAATCTACCGGTCTACCCACCAGTTTGTATGCTGGTGGTGCAGCCTATCTGGCAACCCTTGTTAAACAACTGCGCGCAACCACTGAACATTCGATGGTGATCGCTGCAGGTGACGTTATCGGGGCATCTCAACCTATCGCCGGTTTGACATCAGAAGAAGCTGCTATCGACGTTATGAGCGAGATCGGGCTTGAGGTTACCTCTGTTGGCAACCATGAGTTCGACAAAGGAAAAGATGAGTTGCTCAGAATGCAAAGTGGCGGCTGTAAACCCACTGCCAGCGGCGGTGTCGAGGGCATAAACACCTGCATCACGAATAGCCAGTCGCGTGCCGACGGTAAATTTGGCGGGGCCAAGTTCAAGTATCTTGCCGCCAATGTGACCGAGACTAAGACAGGTCAACCGATTCTGCCCAGTACGTTTACTAAGAAGTTTGGTGCAGCAACAATCGGCTTTGTCGGTCTTACCTTGAAAGACACCCCTAACTCTACCAGCGGCGCCAAAGGTCTGAGTTTTGTTGAAGAAATTCCCGTAATCAATCAGAAAGCAGATGAACTCAAACGCAATGGCGCAGACGCTGTAATTGTGCTTATTCATCAGGGCGGTAAATACAATCAGGCCAATTACATCAATTACCAACCGCAAGACAGCATTTATCAATGCGGCCGAGGAACCGCTGGTTACAACGGTTTCGAAAGTCTGGGGCCTATCGTCGAAGGCCTGAAGAACGTGGACATTGTGGTCAGTGGTCACACCCACGAAGAATATGTTTGCCCTAACTTCCGAGGCACTGGTGTTTTAGTAACCTCAGCTGGATTTTATGGCCGTTTGGTTAGTGATATCAATTTAAAGATTGTCCCGGGCAAGGGCGTGATTGAGAAAACTGCCAACACCATCCCGGTCATCAACGAAGTGAATGCTAAGAATTCGATTGCCATTCCCAAGGGCTACCGGGCCCTCACGGCTGACGCAGCAACACAGAAAATCATTGAGACTTACGACAACGTAAGCAAGGGCCCTCTTCATGAGTTGCAGGGCTATACTCGGGAAAAATTAAGCAACTGTGGCCGAAAGCTGCCTAGCTGGGAAGCTCCGGTGGGTAATATCGTTGCGGATGCGCAACTGGATAGTTATAACACCGCTTACCCAGACGCCCCAGCCGATGTTTCATTTACCAATGTCGGTGGACTCCGGGATACGATTCAATTTGTGGCTCCTGATGGTCAGGTTACCTACGAAGCACTTTATATAGTCCAGCCTTTCGGTAATGAGCTTGTCTACAAGATGATGACCGGCTCGGAGCTAACCCGATTGCTGGAGCAACAGTGGGAACAACCCATTTGTGACGCCGCAAAAAAAATAGCACTCCCCACTGGCGAGATCTGCGGTCGCCTACTGCAACCGAGCCGAACGCTGACTTACACATGGGATTACAACAAAGTGCAGGGCAAACCGACAGGCGAAGGCAATCTGTTGGTACCAGGATCAGTCAAGATTAACGGCGTGGCGATTGACCCTGCGAAAAGTTATCGCGTTGTCACCAGCAAGTTCCTTGCAGAAGGCAATGATGGGTTCGAGGTATTTAAGGAAGGCACCCCCTTTGTCAACTGGGGAGGGATGGATTTTACGGCGTTGCAAGAATATTTCAAGAAATCATCTAAATCATCGCCGATCGTCAAACCAACACCTAGAGTTACTTGCCTGAACTGCCCAGCCGGTATCGATGCTTTTATGAACGATCCCATCAATGGTGTTTGCGTTAAGTACTAAATCATGGGGCGATTTATTCGACATTTCTGCACACTCACTGTGTTCATTTATTCGCTGCCAATCCTTGCCGGAGGTGAGTCCTCCGGCAAGTTGGAGCAACTTAAAACACAGGCGGAAAGCGCCCGTTTAGCCTGTAATAACAAGATTCACTTTGACACCTATGCTTTTGAAAACTGTATCGACAAATTAGCGAAGCAGTCTAAGAGTGGTGATTTAAGTCAACTTGCCATTAACTATGTAGGTTTCGCTATCGCCCTAAGCAATATGCGCATGGGCATGACTGGTGCAGAAGAGACAGCTACACATTTTTACACGCGTTACCGCCCACAGCAGGTAAAACTGAAAATCAATGATATGGATTTGTGCAGTTCTATACCGACAGATTGCAAGATGCGGGTTGCGATGACTCATGAGTTCGCCAAAACTATTAACAATCAAAAGCATTCTGTCAGGCATTACACTGTTGATACCCATAAACACTAGCGTTTAACTCTAACGCAGTAGTCAGCACCCTGCTTTCATGCCATCACAATTGAGACTTGTCATAGTTTCATTGACATCCTGTTACATTCTCAGCGGCTGTGGAGATGGGTCTTCAACCCACAGATTCAACTGCAAAGAGACCGGTGATTTCGCTTGTCAATCCGGAGCCACTGAACCTCTCTATCGTTTTCAATGGCACCTTGATGCCGCTAGTAGCTACTTTTCATTATTTCCGATGGTTAGCGATGGAGTGACTGACCTCAACGTCAGATCTGTCCATGAGGCTGGAATCAAGGGCCATGGCGTCAATGTTCTCGTGCTGGATCAAGGCGTCGAGATTGCCCACGAGGACCTCGCCGAAAATATTGACCGGACCATGTCCTTTAATTTTGATAATGGCACGGATGATCCTACCCCTACCGACATCCATGCCAGCCACGGTACCCATGTAGCGGGCATTATTGCTGCGGCCCAAAATGGGTTTGGTGTTATGGGTATTGCCCCTAAATCAAAGATCGGCGGCGCCAATCTGGTCGGTCACGAAACTGAAGAAAATATACGCTTAGCCTTCGGGAAGGCGAATTGGTCCAAGCAAGCAGACATTTTTGTCTTCATGGCCGTTTCCAATGGGCCATCTTCATTTGATGAAAGCTACGCCAATATTGCCTCTTTAAAAGACCTTACCCAACTTCGTAATCAAAAGGGAGCCTTAATGGTGAAGCCCGCGGGTAACACTTATTATGGCGGGCGAGTGGCAGGTGAATTTGTTAACTGTAAAGGGCCGGATGGCGGCATATTGATTTCAAGCTGTGGGAACTCGATGTACGATACAGATAATCAACTACCCACAGCCATTGTTGTCGCTGCTGCAACCGCTAAAGGCAGCAAAGCCAAATATTCCACTGCGGGTTCTGTCAATTGGATCACTGCCCCCAGTGACCCGGGTGCATCCAGGGGCGACTATGGTGAATTAGACGGCAAAATATCTGAATTCTGGGAATGGGGCCCGGCAATTTTTTCGACAGATTTAACAGGCTGTGAGCGGGGCTATAGCCGTGTGTATAACCCGGCGGAAATGGTGCCCAGGACGCAATTTGAGATTTCAGGCACACAAACGAATCAGTCGAATAATCTGGATAAATCCCAGAAAGCAACCTGCAACTATGCCCATGGGGGCGGCACATCGTCTGCGGGCCCTTCGGTCGCTGGAGTTATTGCACTGATGATGGCGGCTAATCCACAACTTAGCTGGCGAGACATCCGAGACATTCTCCGTAAAACTGCTAATAGCCGTATAGATCCAGATTATGGGCAAATGGGTCAACGAAACAAGCAGATTAATCTGGCCACCCATGGATTTTGCGAGGGGTCAGATCCGGCTCTTGTCGAGGGTAGTCGATGTGCACGGGTTGACTATGGATGGCAGACTAACGCGTCCGGGAATCGCTATTCAAACTGGTATGGATTTGGGTTTATCAATGCAAAAGCCGCCGTTGATGCAGCCATTAATACACGCACCTATAAACCCGCTACACTAAAGCTAGCCGCTTTTAGTAATGTTACCGCGAATGGCAAACTAAGTTATGGCCAAGTCAGCCAAGTCGGCCAGTTTTACCATCCGGACGCAAGTGCTGTTGATGCTATTCAGTTGCGCTTGAATAGTGTCGGTGAACCCATCTGTCACGGCTTGCTTGGCATTTATGTTCAGTCGCCCTCCGGTACCGTTTCGATTCTTCAAACGCCGTACAATATTTTGCAGAATGCACCTGGCAATACGAAGTACCTAGAGGAAAATGATGATCTCGCGCTCACAAGCTATGCATTCCATGGCGAATCGTCTCAAGGCTTGTGGAAGATTTTTGCAGTGAGCGGTGCATCAAATAACTCAGGCTGCATGATCGGCGACAATGGTCGTATAAAAGTCGACTATCGAATCCTCGCGATACCTTAAAGAAAAAAGCCGGCTCAGATTGAGCCGGCTTTCCAGTGTATCGCTACGGTTTAATTTGCGTACTTACGCAGCAGATAACCTCGCGTCCACGTTAATGCTTCTTTGCCAGACAAATCATTGTTAGGTGCTACGCCTTCAAATGTTGCGCCTGTATTGGAGGTAAATAACCCACCTGTCCGCCACAGGAAATCCTTCATGTACGTTGCATCGGCACAGCCTCGCTGAGACTGGACACCCTTGGCTGAATCACCCTGATAGCCCGAGTTACACAGCGCAGCATAAGCAGTTTCATACTGTGACTGTGTGAATGTACTAACGAGTGCCGTTTTACTTACTAACCCCAGAGTGTTAGAAGCATGGTAGAAACCATCAACACCTACAAAGGGTGCGCTACTCTTACCTACGGCTGTTACAAAGCTGGCATAGGATGCTGGGTTCGACTGATTTGGGATCGTACCATAGCTGTTTCTTGGCAAGGCCATGACCGCCGTGGTAATGCCGTTGTACTTGGCTGCACACGTGCTTGGATTAAATAAGCCGCTTGTTGATGCATTGAACTTCAGAGGAAACGCACTCTTGGACAGCGTTGGCGTCCATGTGTTGTTTACCGCATTGGTCGCAATCGTGCCGCTATTCGGGAAGAATGCAGCGTTATAGAAGAGCGCAACGCCACTGCTCTCGCTGGTGTTCGTATCATTTGCACTAGTACCAAAACAATCCGTACCGCCGTTGTACCCCGAACCTGTCTGGTAACCATACGACCGCATATACTTCCGCGTATCATCGCCACCCAGACCAAGGAAGGTCTTGCTGTATACGTTGTAGGTGTAACCGTTAATTTTGACAGAGTACACGTTGTTATCATCGCCCACCGCGACCTGGTTGGTCGGGAAAGCAATCTGCATGGACGATCCGCCCACTTCAAAGTTACCGCGGGTTGTAGGCGCTGATGACCAGTAAGTTTTATTGCCACCAAACGCGTTGAAATACTGATCGTTCAGATTAATCCAAGTCCACAGGCCTTCTTCGCTGTTACCGTTAATGGTCTTGTACTGGCCGGCGTTATAGCCCCAGTTCGCCACGTAATTCTTCATACCCGCATAAAACTGATCAATTTCCGCCTGGGTATGCGTGCCCCCATTGTAAAGCGCTTCCGTACGCATACCCGCTGTTGCAAACAGCTCTACCAGCACTTGCGACTTTGTCAGGTTGAGACCTGGGTTTTTGGCATTCAGGTCGGCGATTCCTGCGTCCAGTTTCTTCAGCTCAGGCTGCAAAACGCAGGGAGCAACATCATTAGGGCCCAAACCCGTATATTTAGGTCCGGTTTGACCGGCAGGCGGGTTACAACCTGCTGGCAAGGCGTCACCTTTTGTCAATTCTATGACGCCTTCGTTGTTCATAAAGTCATTGATACCATCATCGTTTGGAACATCCAGCAACTTGTCGTTATATTTTGCAAGCAACTCAATTATCGGGTAGCCACCGTTACCCGGTGTAACCTTGAAGAATGACAGGCGCGTACCGCTACTACCCGCATCAAACACAGCGGTGTACACAGGTTGTGTGCTATTGCTAGAACTCGTAGTGCCACCATCACCACATGCAACCAAAGCTGCAGACAAGATCAATGCGGGAATGGTTTTCAATGCAAATTGATGACGGATACTCACAATAGCTCCTAGAAAAAAGTTCGCTGTAATTATAAGTTGATGCTCAAAAATAAGTTTCGACAAATTCCGACATTTTGCCTAGTCTCAGTCCTAACTATGGCGGCTTGTGGTTAAAATATTAGATAAAAGAACAACGCAATCTGCACAACTAGAGCGTCATAAAATTAAATTTTTTTCTTTCCTGCGGCTTAAACAGCTACTGCTTATCAGTAGTTGTCTTTTTATATACTGGCCATATCAAGCTGTCTCTCTGACGCTTGACGTTGATCCTGAAGGCAAGGAAAGCAATCCCATCGCTGATTTGCTGTTTCTCGCTGACCCGTCACTCAAATTAACGCTTCGAGAGATCCAGGCGCTTCCCCCAAAATCCTTTAAGTCTCCGCACAATGTGACCGGGAGTTCCGTCAATTTTGGTTTTAGCCAAGACGCCTACTGGATTCGTATAGATTTAGAACGAGCACCTGACGCACCGAGTGAATGGATCATCGAAATCCCGTACCAGGGACTAGATGAAATTAATTTCTATGCGCCCGGCAAACCGCCAGTTATCACCGGTGCTGCACGAAGCATCGAAAGCCGCGCACTCTTCCACCGTTATTTTGCATTTCCAGTGGAAGTTGATACAAAACCTCAGGCGTTCTACTTTCGAATTCGATCCGCTTATTCGGTAACGGTACCGCTTGTTATCGCAGACCGCCAAGCATTTATCGAGGATACACAAAAGACATTGATTGCCCAGTTTTTATACTTTGGGGGCATCCTGGCGTTAATACTCTATAACCTTCAGCTATATCTCTCGCTGCGCGACAAAAGCTATTTGCTCTATACCCTATTCGGGCTTTCGATGGGCCTGGGCATCTTTGCTGGCAATGGATTTGGTCGGATCTTTCTTTGGCCGAATGCACCCGCTTGGGATCAGATCGCCCAGAGCACCCTCCTTAGTCTTGGGGCTTCATTCAGCGTGATGTTTTCACGTAGCTTCCTGAAAACAGCCCGCCACACCCCGAAACTAGACTGGTTGTTGCGATACCTTGCTGCGGGTTATGCAATCATCACTATCGGTCTTTTAAGTACGCTACTACTTCCAGGGACACAGGGCGCCTGGTATCAAGCCCTAATGATGCTAACGCTGCCTTACTTTGCCCTTATTACAGCTGCAGCCATCAAAATCTGGCGCAGCGGGCATGATAGTGCTGAATATTATCTTCTGGCATGGAGCTTCTTATGCACGGGGGTGATCATCGCGACGCTGCGCACCTTTGATTGGCTACCTACGAATATCATCACCAGCTACGCGATTCAGATTGGCACCGGCTTTGAGATGCTATTACTGTCGTATGCGCTGGCCTACCGAATTAGAATCGAAAGAGCCAAACGCGATGTTGCTCAGCAAGATGCACTTAACTCCAAGCATCTACTGGTAGAAGCACTTCAGTCATCAGAAGCCCATCTTGAAAAGTTAGTAGCAGATCGTACTAGCAAGCTAGAGACAACCCTAGCGAGCGAGAAGCACCTGCGTGAGCAATACGTACGTTTTAGCGCGCTAATTTCTCACGAATTCCGTAACCCACTTAATAATATTGAATCTCAAACCGATCTGATTCAACGCGAACGCGCTTCCGGTATTGATAATTTAAGCAAGCGCACGGCTGTTATTGCTTCTGCCGTTCAGCAGTTATCCTTGCTTTTCGATCGCTGGGTAAAATCCGACCGTATCAACAATGTACTCGCTCTTGAAAACGTGACGACAATCACGATTAATGATTGGGCAAAAGAACTCATTCATCGCTATCAATCTACCCACATCAATCGCACTTTCAGGTTTTCACCCTCTCCTGACCCAGTCTCTTTGCAAGCTGATGAAACACTACTGCAAGTGGCTGTGATCAATCTTCTGGATAATGCCTGCAAATATTCGCCCGAGGCTTCTGAAGTGCAGGTAAGCATTATTGCCGAGGCACATGAAGTTGGCATCCAGGTCATTGATAGTGGTGAAGGCATTCACCCGCAATATCACCAAGCTATTTTTGAAGAATCCTTCAGGGCAATGCCGGACTATCCCAAGCATGGTGCAGGCCTAGGCCTGGCTTTTGTTAAACGTATTGTCGATCTTCACTATGGCCGGGTAACGGTTGCCAGCCAGCTAGGCGCAGGCGCGACGTTTACGCTGTTGATTCCACGCTAACCGATATTCAAGAATTTTTTAATTTCAGTTCTGCGTTCAGCACGTAGCCGATGCCATAAACTGTCTCTAGCGGTAACTTACTCAGTTGCGCCGCTTCGACCTTGTTTCTCAATCGCCGTATCGCCACCTCTAAGCGTCGGTGGTCGTAAGCATCAGGGTGCTTCCCAAGCGCTACAATAATTTCATCACGGCTTACAGCAACACCCGGCTTATCGGCAAAAGCACTTAGCAGCAACGTTTCAGTACGAGTTAGCGATGACTGGTTGCCCTTTGGATCTTGCAGATTCCAAGTGATCAAATCCACCAGCCAAACATTTGCTTTGAGAATCGATTGCTGCCTTCTGAAACAGCGCTGGACGATAGAAAGCAACTCATTGGTATTAACTGGTTTAACCAGGTAATAGTCTGCATCGGCATCTATACCAGCTACTCTATCTTCAAGCCGCCCTTCGCACGTAATGAAGACAACCGGTACAGAACTGATCTTACGGTGCGCTTCGAGTATTTCCAGGCCATCACCATCTGGCAAATTACGGTCGAGCAGCAGGAGTTTGTAATTTTCCTTATCTGACAAGGCATAAAAGGCCTCTACCGAACCCACTCCGTCAGCAGAATATCCTTCTAGGGCAAGCATGTCGCACAAGGCTTCTCTGTAGTCCTGATCGTCTTCGACTACCAAAATATCGGCATGTGTATTTTTACCCTGCATTTTTCTATTCTACCCAAAGGCATAGTTAAGCTATAACAAAAAACAAACCCCTCACACGGAGGGGTTTGGTGCAGCTTTAAGTTCAGTTTCAATACCGACGCTCGAATTCAAACGCAAGATTTTGTCGGATTTTGTCGGAATTCGTCAGTATTTGAGCAATTTTTTTAGGTAGCATTAGAGTGCGCTTTATAGCATCCATTGATAGCGAAGACTATTCAGCAACACATCCCATGCGGCACCTCCATTGAGATAAAGGAATCAACGTGAGCACATCAGAAAATATAAGCCTCTGGGCATCAGAAATCCAGAAGCTGGCGCAATCAGGTCGCCTTGCAGAATCGATTAACAGTGTCTTCGGGTCATCGACCAATCAACACGGGTTAGATGCACTAATTAATGCGCTTGCAAAGGGCGATACGTCTTATTTGCCTCATGTTGAACACCTCAATGCAGAGCTTATGTCGAATCACCCAGGTGCCTACGCTGCGGCTACGAACACCATTTATCTGAACCAGAATATTCTTGATCATGCGTCATTGGTTGAAGAAGTGCTGACGCATGAGTTTGGTCACTTCTTGGCCGATCATTTCTTTAGCGGGCAAGAAAAACCCACAGACGCCTACAATTTTACATTGGCAACATTGGGCAAAGACAATGCGCTCGTTTTGTCCACACCCGATGCGGGTGCAGAGGTTCAAACAGGCAATATTGCGTTGCCCGGTAGTGATAATGCCGTTGATGTAGCCTGGTTTGATACAACCTTGCACATTAGTTGGGTGAAGGCAACGTTGCCCATGTTCAATGCGAATGCATTGAATCTATTAACCAAAGCAGAAAAAGACTCGGATGCCTTTGATCCTATTATGAACGGCGGGTTCGGGCAGCAAACTCAAAGCGCTACCCACTTCGACAACAACAATATTCGAGGCAGCATTGAGGTTGCGCGTAAGCGCTTAGAGAATGGCGTGGACTGGTTCAACTCCCAAAATATTAGCGAAAGAAAAAACCCGTCCTCACCTAATCCGAATGATTCTAATAGAGAATTGGTTGCACCGGGTTTTACTGGTGCGGATGCCGGTGTGCAAAACCTGCTCTATCGATTTGGCCAAATTGAGCACGCATTCTCCGATTTTTATTCACATTCAAACTGGCTTGAACTCGCTGCAAATGGTGGCAGGATGTCAGAAACCACAATCTTAGATTCTGGTTTGGGTCAGTTCACTCAGCTTAATCCTGGCGATTACATCACCAATGCCCCCAAAGTGATGGTGGCAATGGCCGGGCCCAATTATGACGCCACAATGCAACGCGCAGGCACTGGCAGTTACAGCGGCTCATCTCAGGTAGTCAATTGGTGGGTTGGCCTGGATTCCAAGAACTGGGGTAATGCGTGGGCCAACCCGAAAGACGGTCAGCAATACAGCGGCGGCACTGTTGGGGGTCTTATGTCGGGCGCTGTGAATGGCGCTATTTATAGCGATACTGACTACAGTGTTTATTTGCGCGCTATAGATCGGGGTGGTTGGACGCAAAATGAATATTTCCGTGGTTTTTCACATGGCGGCCTTGCAGGCACAATTTATGGTCAATGGGTGAGTCCACTCGCGAAGGACTCACCAAATAATGGACGGGAATATGGCGATCTTCTACCTTATCAGTACGCCGTTAAAAACAAATACAACGCGTATATGCACAATCAGGCTCACGTGCTCGCTGACTTACAGCTGAGGAATGATTTTGATCGGATGGGTAACCTGATTTTCGAGAAGTATGGTGCTGCCGGGTTACGCAAGTTTGCTGATTTTGCTCTCGTTGATAACCAGCGCGACCTTTATGTATCGACTTTTAGTCAGCCGGGGGCTCGTTGGAACTTTGACAAGCCTGCTGCTGCCGTGCAAGCAGCTAATGCATTTATGGCTGCAGAGCCGTTAATCGAATCATCGGCCACACCTGTGGCAGAGCTACCGCTCCGAACGGTTGAAGTCTTTCATCAAGACGCGTCGTCAACATTAACCACCGTGGCAAACCGCTCTTATTTAACACAGGTGCAACTGGATGGTCATTGGGTTGATTCAGCCGCTGGTCTTGTTGGGGTTCATTACGAAACTGATACTCCAGGTCTCTATTCTGCTGCGCAAACACAACACGCCGCATCAGGTGGTCGGACGCTCTCAAGCCAACTGGGGGCACACGATAATAGTTATCTTGCTACAACCTATTCGGTTGAAAACGTTAACACCCAGACTCGCGTTTACATCAATAACTTTGATGTGGGTGAGGATGAGCTCCAGATTGTGGATGCAGCGGGTAATGTGATTGAATTGATAGACATCGACACGGGCAACTTTGATCAAATCTATCAGAAGCTTCTAACTCAATACAATATTGAGATCAATGCACGTCCAGAGACCCAGACACTGACTCATGCAAAGGTTCTGCACGCTGCCCAGGCCAACGGTCCTGTTCTTTTGCGCGCTGCAGATTTCTTTGGCGACGCAGACGTGGTTCATGCCGCAAACAGCAATGGTGCAACCCACTCAAACCTCACCTTCGTCAACCAGGACGATACCCTGCCATGGCTAAGCTTGCGAGAGGATGGCCTGCTTGAAATTGCAGACATCACCAAGGTGGCTGCAGGTACTTATGAAGTTTATGTCAGCGTTGCCGATGGCGCTGGCATTCTTGAAGGTGTGCCTATTGTGATTGCTATCGATCCAAAGGTAATTATTGGCAGCCACGCTTATGCGCCAACAAGTTCTATGGATATCCATTTCCGTACAGCTGAATCTGGCGCAATCAGCCTTTTTGCTCAAGCATACGATCAGGATGGGTATTCGGTTTCCGAGCTTCAACATTTGGCGCTTCGTGTTGGTGACAATGCAGGCACGCCGAACGGTCTAGATATTAACCATATTCGTTCAGAGCTGGCAGACCAAACAAACAACGGCACCATGAAATTTTTTGCCTTCTTCCACGATAGCAATGAAATGGTTGGGCTAGATCTTGCCGCAACAAGCGCTGACAATTACTCGCTCAAACTCCAGGATCAAGTGATCGCTGATTTTGTGATGGGCCAAGATAATGCTGTAGAAACCTACGTTGATGAAATCTATGTTCCTGGCGTCAACGATCTCATACTGGGCCTGAAACTTGATAACTTGCTACCCTCGGGTGGTTCTACGACTGCTCTTCGCCCGCATCAAGTAACTCTAGAAACTACAATCTCTAGAGAAAGTGCTTTGACTGGTGAGTTTGGATTGTTCTTGGCTGACCTTGAGACAGGCTGTGTTATTGATCCGACTTCGGGAGTCCAGCTGGAAGATCTAATTCTAGATTCCGGCAATATCGCCTCTTATGCTGTGTACTCAGTCACCAAGAGCGAAAATGGTACTTCGAATAGCAGTGCTTCATTCTTGGTTGATCCCCAGCTGAATCTTCACAACGTGGCTTTGCTCCCGTACTACAAGCTCGCCAACGGCCAGTTCTTGCTGGCCGATACAAATCACACGGCTGACGGCGTGAGCCACATTGTTCGTCTGGGTGAAAATAGCTTTGGCGTTGAAGACTTGGTTGGTGGGGATTATGACTTTGATGACATGGTGATCGGAATCAACAAGATATCCGTTCTAGAGTCTGTGTTGGCTTAAGTCAATATTGTCTAGGGTTCAAGTCACTACCAATAGCAAGCTAATAGGCTAAATGTAACTTTTTTAGGGGAAATGCTGGTTAACTATTTCAGTTAACCAGCATCCCACTCCCCCCTACTCAAATTCAATGGGAATGGGAATGGGATTAGGACTAATAGAAGCCCAAAAATGAGCTGTCGATTTACTAGTTAGCAAGTTAGATATAGCCGCTATACTCAATTAACGAAAGCTAGTATTTACGCGGGTTCTAGGAATTGCTTTATACAGGATGGTGCCTCGGGTCTACTTCTAATCATCTCAGATAAGATTTAGACATCAAGCACTTAACGATCACCTCAGCAGTTAAGTTAGGTAGATTGTTAGGTAGAGGCGTTAAAATGGTAGCTGTCACAGTAGCCGGAATCACCATAGAAATGAAGCACGTCTTCAGCAATAATGGCACATTGTACTATCAACGAGCCGTCCCAAAGGCTTTGCAAGACCGTTTGCAGAAACGGACTCTAAAGATCAAGCTTGACCCTCTGAGGGGAAGCATCCGCCTTCAGGCTGAAAGACTAGCTAAAGAGCACGATGCATTGTTCAAAGCTATGCTTGGTAACAAAGAGCTTACGATTAGCGAACAAAAACTTGCTGCAATTGCCACATTGGGCGCTCATGGCTTGAAGCCAAATGATGGCAACGGTTACCCCGATATTAATGAACAGAGATTTGGCGGGCTTCAGACACATCTTGATAGTTTCATGGATGAATACATTGAAAAGCATCGTGATGGCGTGACATCTAAAGAAGAAGACCTAGCCTACAAAATGCTCTACAAACCATTACCAATGGTTTTATCAGAAGCCCTAGAGGTTTATTACGAGGAGCATCCAAGGGGTAACGAAGATGACTTTAGGAAAAATACTAAGCATTACTGGGACTTATTTATTGACCATGCTGGTGATATTGCGCTGCTTGCTGTTGAGCGAGAGACAGTTAATGATTACATCCGCAAAAGACTCACCCTAGGTAAGAAGACTGGAACTGTTGAAAAAGAACTCAGCATTATCGGAGCAGTCTTTAACAAAGCACGAATAACGAAGAGCATCAATTGCATCAATCCGTTTGAAAAACTCTCTGTCCCAAATGCAGGCAAAGATGCCAAGAAGAAAATTGTCCTAAGCAAGGAACAGCTCAGCGCTGTTATCAAGGCAGCAGAGGCTCTCAATGACGATATCAGAAGAATCGTTCTTCTTCAGGCTGCAACGGGAGCGAGAATTAGCGAGATTGTGGGGCTTCGCGTTGAGGATGTGACAAAGCTGAATCAAACCACTTATCTCAAGCTCCAGACTCACTACGATGAACACGGTACTCGTTCATTAAAGACAACCAGCAGCACAAGAGAAGTACCTTTGGTTAATTTTTCAGCTATTGCAGCAGAGGCCCAAATCAAAGAAGCCACTGGTGTTTGGTTATTTCAAAGGTATGTA
>ERZ1034361.492-NODE-492-length-25307-cov-5.874396_pt1 | contig 25307 bp, 21 predicted proteins | sample MGYA00520617_ERZ1034361 | MGnify/ENA primary metagenome ERZ1034361 (study PRJEB33736, sample SAMEA104284507) | Azolla filiculoides | biome: Urban; feature: Water surface; material: Ditch water | place: Netherlands | collected 2015-10-28 | depth 0-0.1 m ...
AAGAAACATCTGGGCGAAGAGATTCTCTCGCTGCCGGGTGCCGCCTGCCGCAAGGTGGGTCTGGGCAAGGACGTGACCGATAAGTTCCTCGGCGGTGTGCCGGGCGTGCAGAAAGAGGGCACCGACGGCATTATCGTGGCGGCCCGCTGGGTGCTGCACAAGATGCCGGCGCATACGCGTACGGTGTGTCTGGAGTTTTTTGGTCAGGTGCGCGAAGCCGTGCCGGCCATTGTAGAAATTACCGATTACTTTAAACCGAATGGCGGCGGCCGCGATCTGGGTGTGCTGCTGGCCGGCTTAGAACATCTGGACGAGCGTTATCTCAAAGCCGTCGGCTACGCGACCAAGGCCAAGCGCCACGGTCGCCCGAAGATGGTGCTGATCGGCGACCTGGTCGGCGATGACGAACAGGCGGTGATGCAGGCAGCGTCGGATGTGGTGCGCATGTGTAATCTACGCGCGGCCGAAGGCTTTATTGCCGTAAGCCCGGAACAACGCAAAAATTTCTGGTTGGATCGTTCGCGGACTGCCGCGATTTCCAAACACACCAACGCCTTCAAGCTGAATGAAGACGTGGTGATTCCGCTGCCGCGCATGGGTGATTACTGCGACGGTATCGAACGCATCAATATCGAACTCTCTATCGCCAACAAGCTGGCACTGTGCGATGCGCTCACTGAGTATCTGGGCGGCAACCTGACGCTAGACGCCGGTGATGCCAATGTGGGCAAAGATGTGCTCATTGGAGACCGCGCCCAGCAGGCGCTGGATGCCGTGGCACAAGTGCGTACCCGCTGGCAGTGGCTGCTGGGTCATCTAGACACGCCGCTCGGCGAAGCCGAAGCCTCATTCGCCACCCTCGGCGTAGTGGCTGGCCCGCTGGAAAACAAAGCGGCGAATCCGGTACTGTTCCACCGCCTGCAGGATTACAGCGTGCGCGTGTCGTGGAAGCAGGAACTCAAACCCGCGCTGGAAAGCATTTTTGACGGCAACGTCTACCGCCCGATTCTGGATCGCATTAATGCTATCCACAAGGAAGTGCTGCGCGGCCGTGTGTTCGTGGCGCTGCATATGCACGCCGGTGACGGCAACGTGCACACGAACCTGCCGGTGAACTCCGACAACTACCAGATGCTGCAAACCGCCAACGCGGCGGTCGACCGCATTATGCTGCTGGCTCGTTCGCTGGATGGCGTGATCTCTGGCGAGCACGGCATCGGCATTACCAAGATCGACTATCTGCAAGATGATGAGATGGCCGCATTCTGGGCCTACAAAGAAAAGGTGGATCCGGAAGGCCACTTCAACCGCGGCAAACTGATGCGCGGTGGCAATCTGGATATGGCGTACACGCCAAGCTACAACCTGATCGGTAGCGAATCGATTGTGATGGAGCAGTCCGGCATCGGCGAAATTTCGGCGATGGTAAAAGACTGCCTGCGTTGCGGTAAGTGCAAACCAGTGTGCTCGACACATGTGCCACGCGCCAATCTGCTGTATTCGCCACGCAACAAGATTCTGGGCACCTCGCTGCTCATCGAAGCCTTCTTGTACGAAGAGCAGACGCGACGCGGTGTCTCGCTAGCGCACTGGGCCGAGTTCGATGATGTGGCTGCCCACTGTACGGTGTGCCACCGTTGCGAAAAACCTTGCCCAGTCGATATCGACTTCGGTGATGTCACCATCGCCATGCGCAATCTCTTGCGCAAGCAAGGCAAGCAGAAGTTCAATCTGGGCACCGCTGCGGCCATGACCTTCCTCACCGTCAAGGACCCGATGTTTATCAAAGGCATCCGCGAGGTGATGATCCGCTTTGGTTATGCGGCACAGAACAAGCTCTACAAGCTGGGCAAGTCGCTGCATCTGATCCAGGATCAGGTGGCGCATCCTCCGGCCACGGTGCACAAACCGGCGGTGCGTACGCAGATCATTAACTTCATCAATAAACCAATGCCGGGCAATCTGCCCAAGCGCTCTGCACGGGCGTTACTGGATATTGAAGATGATAAGGTGATTCCGGTCATTCGTAACCCGAAGCTGAGTGCCGAAGAATCAGAAGCCGTGTTCTACTTCCCGGGTTGCGGTTCGGAGCGTCTATTCTCGCAAGTGGGCCTGGCCACACAAGCCATGCTCTACGAAGTGGGCGCCACGACGGTGCTGCCGCCGGGCTACCTGTGCTGCGGCTATCCGCAAACAGCCGGCGGCCACGAAGACAAGGGTCAACTCATTACGACCGACAACCGCGTGCTGTTCCACCGCGTGGCGAATACGCTGAACTATCTGGATATCAAAACGGTGATCGTGTCCTGCGGCACCTGTATGGACCAGCTGCAGAAGTACCAGTTCGAGCGCATTTTCCCGGGCTGCCGCCTGCTCGATATTCACGAATATCTGATGGAGAAGGGCGTGAAGCTGGATGGCGTTGAAGGTACGCGCTACATGTACCACGACCCCTGCCATAGCCCGATGAAGACCTATGCGCCACTCAAGGTGACGAGCGAGTTGATGGGTACGGCCGTGCCACTCAATGATCGTTGCTGTGGCGAATCGGGTACGCTGGCGGTAACGCGTCCGGACATTTCGACCCAGGTCCGCTTCCGCAAGCAGGAAGAGATGGAGCAGGGTGCCAATGCGCTACGTGCGGATGGCTTTGATGGTCAGGTAAAAATTCTGACTTCCTGCCCATCGTGCCTGCAGGGTCTGTCACGTTTCCGTGATGATGCCGACACCGATGCCGACTACATCGTCATCGAACTCGCCAAGAGCATTCTAGGTGAGAACTGGATGGCAGATTACGTGAAGACAGCCAATAGCGGCAGCATCGAGCGTGTGTTGCTATAAAACAGTAAGGAGCCAATCTTGATCGTTCGTCCACATCAGCATTGGTTCTTCTCCATATTCAGCTGGCGGGGGTCTGTACTCCCCAACATCATGTCCAGACTTATGCTGAACCTGATGTTGTCTGTCGGTGCCGTGATTCTATTGCCCTATTACGATAGCCTGGGGCTGCATCTCACCACGGCACCCTTCAGTCTGGTCGGCATTGCCATCGCCATCTTCCTGGGCTTCAGAACCAACACCAGCTACGCCCGTTATAACGAGGCCCGCTGCCTGTGGGGCATGCTCCTCATTACCACCCGTTCGATTACGCGGCAGGTGAAGGGCGTTCTACCGGGCAAAGACGATGCCCGCCTGGTTTCGCAATTGCTCACCGCGTTTAGCTGGAGCCTCAAGCATCAGCTGCGTGGCACCGATGCGCGCAACGATCTCGAACGCCTGTTACCCGAGCCTTATCTCACGGAAGTGCTCAACAGCCCGTTACGCACCAACCGCATTCTGCTCTTGCTGGGTAGCTGGTTAGGCGAAAAATATCGCAGCGGTCAGATCAGCGACATCATCTTCGCCGACATTGACAGGAACCTTGGTGAAATGGCGCACATCCAGGGCGCCTGCGAACGTATTTCGAACACCCCAATCCCTTATGCCTACGGCCTCATCCTGCGCCGTACCGTGTACTTTTTCTGCACCATACTGCCCTTCGCTTTTGTCGATGATCTACGCTTTCTTACACCACTGATCTCGGTATTTATCTCGTACACCTTTCTATCGCTAGAATACGTTGCCGAAGAAATTGAAGAACCGTTTGGCACCGCCCCCAATGATCTGGCGCTCGATGCCATCTGCACTACCATCGAGATCAACCAGTTGGAAATGAACGACAGCCACCCGCTGCCCGAATTCAAGAAGCCCGATAAGAATTACTGCCTGAGCTAATTAACAACGCGTCAGGGCCGGTTCATATCTGCATACGCAATACACACATAGCCCTCGCCGCGCTGCTTCCATACACTCAGACGTGGCGAGAAATCGTTAGACTGGGGTTCGCCCGCAACGTGCTCTGTACAGGCCATCTGAAAGGTCACGACAAGATTATCTCCCACGGCCTTGGCATCAAAACCCTTGAGCGTTACCGCCGCCAGGTGCATATCTTGCATCAGCCGCATCGCTTCTAGCTTACCGTAAACACTGTTTACCGTAACAAACTGGCACTCTGGTGCTAGCATCTCATCTAGCGCTAACCAGTTCTTTTGCTGAATTAGCGCAATCGTTTTACGCTCGAGGGCTTCTGCAACTTGAACTAACGGTGTGCTGGTGTCATTGTGTTTCAAGGCTGATCTCTCATTAAGTAGTGTGCTGTAGTGCAATTCGCGCTACGATTTTATCCAGCAAAACACGCGTCCACAACTCATGCGTATGAACCAGCATTATCGTTGCACGACTCTCGCTCTTGTGGGCCTTCTTCTGGCGCCGACAAGCTTTGCGGCATCCACCCAAGATAGTGATGGCCGATTCCTGAATCGCTATGCAGACCTATCCAGGAGCCAAAACTTCCTGCACTGGCAATGGGATCGAATAACACAAGGGCTACCCAAGCCACCCAACAAAGCGACACCGCAAATGGCGGTTAACTCTAGCCGGCTGAACAACCCGCAAGGGGATGCACAGGTCACCTGGATCGGGCATTCCAGCCTGCTCTACCAAAGCGGTGGCAACAACTTTCTGTTTGACCCCGTCTTTGCGGAGTACGCGTCCCCTGTTCCGCCGCTTGGCCCTAAACGCGCGCACGCCCCCGGCATTCCGTTTGCTCATCTGCCACATATCGATGCTGTCTTCATTTCTCATAACCATTACGACCACCTGGATCTCGATACGGTTCGTCGACTGGCCCAACAAGCGGGCGGCTCACCCGTGTTTTATGTCCCCCTGGGCGTTGACCTGTGGTTTGCCGAAAATGTACCGGGCACTCGCATTGGCGGGCGCGATCCAAACGTGATCGCCATGGATTGGGACGAAGTACAACAGATTGTTAGCAAAAGCACGCCCTTCACTTTCAAGTTTCTAGCTGTTCAACACTGGTCTGCGCGCTCACCCTTTGATCGCAACAAAACCCTGTGGGGCAGCTGGCTCGTTGAGCAGCCCCACTTTCGATTCTGGTTTGCTGGTGACTTAGCCTACTCACCTGATATTGAAGATATCGCCAAAACACATGGTGGCTTTGATCTCGCAGCCATACCTATTGGCGTTTACGATCCACGATGGTTTATGAAGCGCGCGCACATAGACCCACACGAAGCGATTGAAACCTTCAAAACGGTTAAAGCCAAACGCGCCATCGGCATCCATTGGGGTACATTCGATGGGTTAAGCGATGAATCTCTCGACCAACCCCCGGAAGCCCTGGATCTAGCAAGAAAGGCCGCCAACATTGCACCGGATGAGTTCATGCTTTTCAGCATCGGAGAAACCCGTTCATTTAGCGGTGGCCAGCGTTAACACTCAGCAAAGATCGACATTTCATGCGTAAAACAAACTCTATTCTTATCGCCACCTACCTAACAACTGCCTGTAGTTTTGCTTATGCGGCCGACTTTGACCAAAGTCTGGAATTACAAGGCATTGGCTTTAAAGTACACGCCACGAATAAAGGCTCGATCAATACGCTGACGATTAAGCCCAAGGGCCTAAAGCTGGACAACAAACTAATCACCCGGGAAATTAATGGCAGGGTGGTTGAAGCCGAAGTGGCTGACATGAACGCCGACGGCTCACCTGAAATTCTGGTGTATACGACATCGGCGGGTTCGGGCAGTTACGGCGACTTTATCGGCTATGCGGCAAATCGTAAGAAATCACTCTCGGCGATTTTTATGCCGGACATCATGGACGACAAAGAAGCCAGCGCAGGCTATATGGGCCACGATGAATTCTCGGTCGTTGAAACCCGACTCGCACGACGATTCCCGATTTACCGTCCGGGTGACACCAATAGCAACCCGACCGGTGGATTACGACAGTTGTATTACGTACTGACTCCGGGCGAAGCTGGCTGGGTGTTAAAACTGGATGAAATCGTCAATTTCAGCCCGGAAGACCTTGCTGAAAAATAAGCATCGGGTATACCAAGGCCTAGGGGTGCTCAAAAAAACGCCTCATTTCGATTTTACCGGCGTCTTGTTGCCGCAACCCATTGATTTATAACGAATTGCATATGGACAACCCGTGACTCAAAATACCTGCCCACTTTGCCAGACTGCCGGTGAAGATATTCTGTTCAAAAATGATCTCTACCGAATTATCGCCGTGAACGATCCGGCGTGGCCGGGGTTTTGTCGGGTCATTCTGAACCATCACTCCGCAGAAATGACTGATCTGCCGATTGAAGAACGCTCCGCCTTGATGAAGGCTGTTTGCGTTGTGGAGTCTGCATTGCGTACGTTGATGCAACCGACCAAGATTAATCTGGCCAGCTTAGGCAATGTGGTACCTCACGTGCACTGGCATATTATTCCGCGCTGGGCAGACGATAGCCATTTTCCGGATCCGATCTGGGCACCGGCCAAGCGCCCTACTTCACCGGTGCGCCCGGCACCGGATCGAACTGCCTTGATCCAGATTCTGAACGACTGCCTGGCCTAAACTGTATTTTCCTCAGGCATGTTTCACGTGAAACATCTGAGGTTGTGACTCAAAGCGCCTTACTGACACCGGGTAACTGACAAGCCAAGATGGCTTGTCGAACCGCATCGATGGCCTTTGGTCGGGGAAATGTTGCCCGCCAGGCCAGCCCCACGGTTCGACCTGCTGACGGCGACGCGCTACTAGCGGCCGCATTATTTGCGGCCTCAGCAAAGGGCAATACCTTCACCATGGGCTCCCGATCCACCAACGGATCGGCGGCGGAACTTGGCATGACTGCGATCCCCGCCCCGCTGGCGACCATGTGGCGAATGGTTTCCAGGGAGCTGCCTTCCAGAGAACCCGCCAACCCTTCTGCCCGTTGCAAGCGCGGACAGGCTTCCAGTACCTGATCGCGGAAGCAGTTGCCGCTCCCAAGTAGCAGCAAGTTCTGCCCATTCAGCTCGTCATTCCGGACTGATTTGCGGCTTGCCCACTCATGCGCAGCCGGCACCACCACCCGGAACGGCTCCTCGTACACCCGCTGCGTGACGATGCCGGGCGCATCCACCGGGAGCGCCAGCACGATCACGTCGAGCTCACCTTCTTTAAGCATGGGCACCAGATTGGCGGTGAAGTCTTCCCGCAGGAAGAGCGGCATATCAGGAGCAAGACTGTGCAGCACCGGAATCAGGGCCGGCAGCAGATACGGTGCAATGGTGTAAATCACCCCTACCCGCAGCGGCCCTTTCAACGGATCGCGACTTTGCGTGGCAATTTCTTCCAGCCGCAAGGCTTCATCCAGTACCCGTTTGATCTGGGCAACCACCTGCTCACCCAGGGGTGTGGCTCTGATTTCGGAGGCACCCCGCTCAAACAAGGGTGCGCCAATCTGTTGCTCGACCTTTTTAATGGCGACGGACAACGTCGGCTGGCTCACATGACACACCTCCGCGGCTTTACCAAAGTGACGCGTTTTATCCAGCGCCGTGATGTAGCGCATTTCTGTGAGTGTCATTGAGGCCATATCGATACTCCCACTAACGAACCATTATTCCTGATGTTCCACGTGAAACACTCCTGCGGTCTCTGCCGGGAAACTCCAAACAAGCCAGCCAATGTTCCACGTGGAACATTGCCAACGCCCGTTTACCGAGGCGCCCAACCTGCCTTAAGCATACCCGTGCTATCGAGCCATTGCCACTCACCCGGCGCCAGATCCTCTGGCAAAACCAGATCACCGATAGCGGTTCTTTGCAGCGCATTCACATGATTGCCGGCTGCAGCAATCATGCGGCGCACCTGGTGATACTTGCCCTGAGTGATGGTCATTTCCAGGGTGGATCGATCAATCAAACGACACGCATCGGCCGCAATGGTTTCTTCTTCGTCCTTGAGCAACACCCCAGCCAGGAGCTTGTCGCAGAGCGACTGATCGGCCGCTTCGGCCAAGGTGGCGCGATAGACTTTAGGCACAGCATGTTTAGGCGACGTGAGCACGTGGATACATTGCCCATCATCGGTGAGCAGCAGCAAGCCGGTAGTTTCTACATCCAGCCGACCCACGGGTTGCACATCCCGGGCGCGCAGCGGATCGGGCAATAGGGCCAAAACACTCGGGTGGTGCTTGGGCGCACGAGAGCATTCGTAGCCCTCTGGCTTATTAAGAAGAATGTAGGCTTTATCACAAAATGGCCATACGCCTTCTACGCCTTCAACTTCCAGGGTAAGCCCTTCAGTAAGAAAAACTTCGTCAGGATCTTCACAAACGCTGCCATTAGCCACAACCGAGCCGTTGCGCACGAGAATACGGCACAGTTTGCGGGCACCAAAACCCTGGTTCTGCAAAATTCGTTCGATACTCAGTGGTTTAGTGGCTTTGCTCATCTGTAATTGTCTTTATCTTCTGCGAAAACGATGTTAACGTGCTGCTAAAATTCTTCTCTTCGTAGCCTCTTCGCCCCAAACAAAAACGGCCCGCGATCAGCGAGCCGTGTTTTGCAAAGCGACCACTTAGGCGTCGATGTTGCGCGCCGTAAGTGCGTTGGTTTCGATGAAGGCGCGACGTGGCTCAACCAGCTCACCCATCAGCGTGGAGAAGATCTGGTCGGCGCCGATGGCGTCTTCGATCTGGACTTTGAGCAGACGACGGACGGTTGGATCCATCGTGGTTTCCCAAAGCTGTCCAGGATTCATCTCACCGAGGCCTTTGTAGCGTTGCTTGCCGATGCCACGCTCGACTTCACCGAACAACCAGGTCATGGCTTCGCTGAAGCGGGTTACGGCCTGTTGCTTCTCGCCACGAGACACTACGGCGCCACCATTGGTGAGGTCGGCCAGCAATTCAGCGGTTTTACGCAGCTGGGTGTAATCGCCCGAGCTGAGGAACTCATTATCGATCAAACCGAGCTTGAGGTTACCGTGGTGCCAGCGTTCAAGGCGAAGCACCCAGCTCTCTCGGTTGGCATCATAGGCAGGAACGATCTCCAGAGGCTTCTCATGCGACGCACGGACCGGACCTGAGCCCAGGGCCTTGGTCAGCTCTTTTGCGGCGCTCTGAGCGGCTTTCTCGTCGCTCAGATCAATCGTCAGGTTGTCATTGACCAGGGTATGCAGCACTTCTGGATGAATCAGGTACGACAGACGATCGATGATAGCTTCGGACAGGATGAAGCTACGGGCCAGGTCACCCAGGGCGTCGCCTTCGATGGCTTTGCCCTTGGCCGGTTGCAGTTTAGCTTCGTTGAGCGCCATCTGCAGCAGGAACTGGTTGTATTCGTGATCATCCTTCAGGTAACGCTCGGTCTTGCCGTGCTTGACCTTGTACAGCGGTGGCTGGGCAATGTAGATGTGACCACGTTCCACCAACTCCGGCATCTGACGATAGAAGAAGGTGAGCAGCAGCGTACGGATGTGTGCACCATCGACGTCGGCATCGGTCATGATGATAATGCGGTGATAACGGAGTTTCTCTGGCTTGTATTCGTCTTTGCCAATACCGGTGCCGAGGGCAGTAATCAATGTGGCAATTTCCTGCGAGCCGATGAGCTTGTCGAAACGGGCTTTCTCAACGTTGAGGATCTTACCCTTGAGTGGCAAAATGGCCTGGAACTTACGATCACGACCTTGCTTGGCCGAACCGCCGGCGGAGTCACCCTCCACCAGGTACAGTTCGCACTTGCTCGGATCTTTTTCCTGACAGTCGGCCAGTTTGCCGGGCAGACCCACACCATCAAGCACACTCTTACGACGGGTCATTTCACGGGCTTTACGCGCAGCGTCACGGGCACGAGCTGCTTCAACGATCTTGCCGGTAATAACCTTGGCATCGGCCGGACGCTCGAGCAAGAATTCTGAAAGCTTCTGGGCAACCACTTCTTCAACGGCCGGACGGGCTTCAGATGACACCAGCTTCATCTTGGTTTGCGAGGCAAACTTCGGATCAGGCATTTTCACTGACAACACACAGGTGAGACCTTCGCGCATATCGTCACCCGTGATATCGACCTTGGCTTTTTTAGCGATATCGTTTTCTTCGATGTATTTATTGATGACACGGGTCATCGCAGCGCGCAGGCCGGTCAGGTGGGTGCCACCATCCGATTGCGGAATGTTGTTAGTGAAACAAAGGACGTTTTCCGAGTAGGAGTCGTTCCATTGCATAGCAACTTCAACTGAAATCGTCGCTTCACCGGCTTGGGTTTCACCCGTTGAATAAAAAACATTCGGATGCAAAATCGTTTTGTTTTTGTTGATGTAATCAACGAAGCCTTTGACCCCACCCGAAAAAGCAAAGTCTTCTTCTTTGCCGGTGCGTTGATCAACCAGGCGAACACTCACGCCGTTATTCAGAAACGACAGCTCGCGTAAACGCTTGGCCAGAATTTCGTAATGGAATTCTACGGTACCAAAAATTTCCGGATCGGCGAGGAAGTGTACTTCCGTCCCACGGTTCTCGGTTTCGCCAATAACCTGTAGCGGCGAAACTTCAACACCATTCTGAATTTCCAGGACACGATTGATCGGTTTTCCCTGGTTAAACTCCATGAAAAACTTTTTGCCATCACGACGAATGACCAACTTGAGCCACTGCGACAGTGCGTTTACGCAGGAAACACCGACGCCGTGCAAACCGCCGGACACCTTGTAGCTGTTCTGATTGAACTTACCACCGGCGTGCAGCACGCACATAACGATTTCAGCGGCCGAACGCTTGGGTTCGTGCTTGTCATCAAATTTAATACCGGTTGGAATACCGCGACCGTTATCTTTAACCGAAATCGAATTATCGGCGTGGATGGTCACAACGATCTCATCGCAATGACCCGCCAAGGCTTCATCAATACCGTTATCCACCACTTCAAACACCATGTGATGCAAACCACTGCCATCGGAGGTATCACCGATATACATGCCCGGACGCTTACGAACTGCTTCCAGACCTTCCAGTTGCTGAATCGAGGATTCGTCGTAATCAGGTGCTGCGGTAGGTTTCTTTTCGGCCATCGTTTTCAACTTAGGTAATTCAAACAGAGTATTTTGTTGTCAGTGCTGACTTAGATACGCATCGGCATAACAACGTACTTGAATGTACTGTTATCTGCCGGACCAAAGAGCGCACTTGAATTGGAATCATTGAAACGCCAGACAATTTGTTCGTCGGTGACATGACCCAGTACATCCAGCAGGTAGTTCACATTGAAACCGATATCTAAACGTTCACCGTTGTAATCAACTTCGATTTCTTCTTGTGCTTCTTCTTGTTCTGCATTGGCAGCACTGATTTTCAGAACGCCATCTTCGAGAATCAGACGAACACCCGAGAATTTTTCATTTGAAAGAATACGGGCACGTTGCAGGGCCTGGCTGAAACCAATGCGGTTCAACGGCAGTTCGTTCGAAAATGATGGTGGAATGACACGGGTGTAATCCGGGAACTTGCCATCAATCAGTTTGGTAACAAATACCACGTCACCAAACGAGAAGCGTGCCTGATTGTGTGCCAGCGTAATGTTCAGTGGATCTTCCGAGTCTGCTAACAGACGGGCCAGTTCCAGAACCGATTTACGTGGCAGGATGATTTCCTGCTTTTCCAGGTTTTCCTGAATTTCAGCTTGTGCAAATGCCAGGCGGTGACCATCGGTTGCCACTGAGCGCAACGCATTACCCTCTACTTGCAACAACATACCGTTGAGGTAGTAACGCACATCCTGGGCAGCCATAGCGTACTGGGTTTGACCCAGCAGATGCTTGAATGACTTCTGCGTGACAGTAAACGACACCGGGTTAGCGGCATTCATGTTCATCTGCGGAAAATCTTCCGCAGGCAATGTTTGCAACGAGAAACGGCTCTTACCGGCTTTAACCACTAAGCGCTTTTCGTCCAGGTCCAGACTCACCATCGATTCTTCAGGGAGCGAGCGCAGAATGTCTTGCAGTTTGCGTGCAGCAACCGTAACCGAACCTTCAGCACCGCCTTCAAGGCTAATGCCGGTTGTGATCTGGATTTCAATATCTGTCGCCACCAGCGTTAGCATCGACGCTTTCTTTTCGATCAGTACATTCGAAAGAATAGGCAGCGTGTGCCGCTTCTCTACAATCCCTGATACGGTTTGCAAAGGGGCCAGAAGTGTTTCTCTAGAGGTCTTTAATAACAACATATATAGAATTCCTAATACGAATAAGCTCAGGTCAATTCTGTGGATAAGGTGATTTTCTCACGAAAATTCATGGGATTGCTGACTGTACAACCCTAAGGAAAACCCAGGGGAGTGCTGGTTGACGAAAAGGGGACTAAAAACGACCTTTGGATAAAACCCGAGGTTACCCACAAAACGTCCACGAACTGTACATGAGTTATACATCATCCTTTGAGCACCTGTAGGAGCACGTGGAGGTCGTGATTGATTTGCTGATCCTTCGAACGCATATCTTCAATGGTTCGTACCGCATGAAGCACTGTAGTATGGTCTCGGCCACCGAATGATTCGCCAATCATCTGATAACTATGGGGTGTGACTTCTTTACACAACCACATAGCGACCTGACGTGGACGCGCGATCATCCGACTACGTTTCTTGGAATAAAGGTCGCCAACCTTCAATTTATAGTAGTCAGCGACCATTTTCTGGATGTTTTCTACCGTAATTTGTCGATTGTAGGCACCAACGATGTCTTTTAGGGCTTCTTTTGCTGTTTCTAACGTGATTTCACGTCCATGAAACTGTGCAAAGGCCAAAACTCGCGTCAAAGCACCTTCTAATTCACGTACATTGGAGCGTAAATGTTTGGCGATAAAGAAAGCCACTTCATCGGCGAGTACTTTGCCTTCGGTTTCCGCTTTCTTTTTGAGGATAGCAACTCGCATTTCTGTTTCTGGGGGTTCGATTTGTACCGTTAACCCCCAGTCCAGGCGTGTAATTAACCGGTCTTCGAGGCCTTCAATGGCTTTCGGGTAGGTATCGCAAGTAATAACAATCTGCTTCCGTGCTTCTACTAAGGCATTGAATAGATAAAAGAATTCTTCCTGAGAGCGATCTTTGCCCTTGAGGAACTGCACGTCATCTAGCAATAGAAGATCGATCGAACGGTAGGTACGCTTAAAGCTATCAAAGGCTTTTTGCTGATAGGCACGAACCACATCAGAGTAATAATCTTCGGCGTGGACGTAGCGCACCACTTTAGTAGGGTCTGCTGCCAGAACGGCATTACCGATGGCGTGAATCAAGTGGGTTTTACCTAGCCCAGCGCCACCATATATAAACAGTGGGTTATAGGCACCGCCAGGCGCTTCAGCGACTTTCATACAGGCGGCCCGAGCTAATTCATTGGCTTTACCAACGACCAGCTCATTGAAGGTGAAATGCGTCATTAACCGCGTGCCCTGACCAGAGGCTTTGGCCTGGGGTGCTGCTACAGGCGATGGTGGTGCATTAGACACATGGTTATTAATAGCAGCGGGAGCGTGTTCAGCGGCTGGTTTATTTAAGGGTGCTGCAGAACGTGTTGGTGCGCTATCGGCCGCGGCTTGCGCCGCGCCAATCGTGAAATTAACCGTTACGGGCTGACCATAAAAAGTATCGGCGAGTTTCTGGAATGTGACCAGGTAGTTATCACGTACCCACTTGAGAATAAAGCGATTGGGCGCAGAAACCATGAGTTCATTGGTTTCGCTGTTCCGTTCTGCGGCCAGCTGCAACGGGCGAATCCATGTGCTGAACTGCTGGGCGGGAAGCTCTTCCCCCAGCTTTTCAAGACAATAGTTCCAGAATGGATTCATGTGACAAAAGACCCGGTAGTCGCTGAAAGCGACAAGTTTTAGCGGCAAGGCCCGCAGATTACGCAACCTTTTAGGATACCTTAAGCCAGCCGCTTTGTCCGGCGTTCTTATCCGCTATTCATGGATTCAGCGCAGCAGTGGCTGAGGATATAGCTTGACAGATACAGGGAAATTCCTGTTTAATCACGGGTTTTTCGCGGCACCGCTGCGATTCTTTGGCAATTTACTGGATTCTGGGGAGCCCCCGTCATGAAACGTACTTATCAACCATCCGTTGTTCGCCGTAAGCGCACTCACGGTTTCCTCGTTCGTTCGCGTACCCGTGGTGGTCGTGCTGTGATTGCTGCTCGCCGTGCCAAGGGCCGTAAGCGCCTGTCTGTCTAAGTGCGACGCGTCCGGGTTTCCGGGCGTTATCGGATTAGACGTTTCCTTATTTAATCCGGTTCGGAATTACGGTGAGTTTTACTAAAACTCAACCCCGTTATTGCTTTAGTAGGGCATCAAGGTTGCTTAAGCCGTCGGAATTTCAGGCGGTATTTGATGCCCGCAAAGCTTGCCGAGGGCAATGGCTGACCGTACATCGTTATCAGCCCAGCCAATCTCGAGCGTGCTCTGAAAACGAGCAGATCGAACTCATTGAACAAAGTCAGTCGACCAGCCGGTTGGGTCTGATCGTGGCCAAACGCTTGGTTGCGGCCTCTGCGCGCCGAAATCTGATCCGGCGTGTGTTGCGCGAGCATTTCCGCACCACACCTACAGCTTTTGCGGCGGGCGACTGGATTATCCGGCTGCATGAATCGCCTTTCCGCGTGAAAAAAGGCGAGGTTGCGCCGACTCGACAGCAGATCGTTACTGGATTGCGCACGGATATTCAGCAAATTCTGAACCGCGTGGCAGGTCATATCCGTAAAGAAAAGCAGGATCGACCGACATGAATCACGGGCCTTTGGCACAACTCATCGCGCTGCCGGGCAAATTGATACAGCAGCTTCTTTTAGGGCTGATTCAGGTCTATCGCTATGCCCTGAGCCCCTTTCTGGGGCAGCGTTGCCGTTTTCATCCCAGTTGCTCGGCGTATGCGGCAGAAGCATTAACGCGTTATGGTCCTTTGCGCGGGTTATGGCTGGCGATAAAAAGAGTGCTGCGATGTCACCCTTTCCACCCAGGTGGGCACGACCCGGTGCCCTGAATCTGTTACCCTTGCAAGCTTTGTAGCGTTGCCTGTGCATCACTCTGGGCGGCGCCCGATTTTTTTGAACCTTCTCGCTGGCTGAACCATGGATTACCGTCGTTTATTTCTTACCCTGATTTTCACCATCTCCGCATTCCTGCTTTGGGAAGGCTGGGGCCAGCATAAAGCTGAGCAGAAGGCAGCCAATATGCCGCCGGCCGCTGCACAATCGGCGGATTCTCCTAAGGGCTCCGTGGATCTGCGCGCTAAAGATGGCAGCGCCGTACCTGCCCGCAGCAATGGCAATGGCAATGGCGACAAGGCGGTTGCACAGCCGGCTGCGGTGGTGAATGCGCCAACGATCACGGTAAAGACAGACGAATACATTGCCACGATTAGCCTGGCCGGTGCCAACATCACTAATCTTGAACTGACTCAACACAAGGGCGATGATAAATCCGGCTATGTTGAGCTGTTCGGCAAGACCCACCACTATGCCGCGCAATCCGGCCTGATTGGTGATGGTATGCCGAACCACAAAACGCTGTGGCGTCAGGTGTCGACCGGTAATGAACTGAAGGCGGGTCAGAACAGTCTGGACGTGGTGTTTGAAGCCGATGCCGCCAATGGTGGCAAGGTTACCAAGACGCTGACATTCAAGCGTGGTGACTACGGTATTGATGTCACCTACAAGCTGAAGGGTGTTGCCGCCGATAAGGCAGATGCTTACTTCCAGCTGGTGCGTGATGACAAAGCGCCTGCAGGCGATCCGAACATGGTGAGTGTGTTCACGGGCCCGGCTTTTTATACCGATGCCCAGAAGTTCAACAAAATTAAGTTTGCCGACATTGCTGATGGCAGTGCCAAATTTGAAAAGACCGCTAATGACGGCTGGGTTGCCATGATCCAGCACTATTTTGTAACGGCCTTTATTCCTGCTGCTGGCACGCCGCGCGAGTTTTACACGCGTCAGGTGGAACCAGGTGTGTTTGCTGCCGGCGTGATCGTACCGATGCCAACGGCAGAAAACGGCGTTAGCACATTGAGCGTGCCGCTGTATGCAGGCCCGCAAGAACATAGCACCCTTGAAAAAGTGGCGCCGGGTTTTGATCTGGTCGTTGACTATGGTTGGCTGACCGTCCTGGCCGCCCCGATTTTCTGGGTGCTGGAATGGCTGGAAGTGTTAACGGGTAACTGGGGCTGGGCGATTGTGCTGATGACGATCATGCTCAAGCTGATCTTCTTCCCGCTGTCGGCTGCTAGCTATAAATCAATGGCGCGCATGCGCACCGTAACGCCACGCCTGATGGCGCTGAAAGAACGTTACGGCGATGACAAACAGAAACTCAATCAGGAAATGATGGATCTGTACCGTAAGGAAAAGATCAATCCGCTCGGTGGCTGTCTGCCGATCCTGGTACAGATTCCGGTATTTATTGCGCTGTACTGGGTACTGCTCGGTGCCGTTGAAATGCGTAACGCACCGTGGGTTGGCTGGATTCATGATCTGACCCAGCCGGATCCGTTCTATATCCTGCCAGCCATCATGATGGCCACGATGCTGTTCCAGGTTAAGCTGAATCCAACGCCGCCGGACCCTGTGCAAGCCAAGATCATGTGGATTATGCCGCTGGGTTTTGGTGTGATGTTCTTCTTCTTCCCGGCCGGCCTGGTTTTGTACTGGACGGTGAATAACGTGCTGTCGATTGCGCAGCAGTGGGCCATTAACCGCAAGATCGAAGCCGCGAAGCACGGTCACCGCTAAAATGTTGAATCCACCCATCGCGGCCATCGCCACGGCGCCGGGTCGCGGTGGTGTGGGCATCGTGCGGTTGTCGGGCGCCGGCTTGGCGTCGTGGATACAACCGCTCACAGGCAAGCCCCAGTCAGACAGTTTTGCACAGCCGCGGGTCGCTACCCTCACCCAATTTTTAGATGACGCCGGCCAGGTGCTGGATGAAGGCCTGCTGATTTATTTCGCGGGCCCCAATTCGTTTACGGGGGAAGACGTCATTGAGTTGCAGGGCCATGGTGGCCCAGTGGTAATGCAACTATTGCTCTCGCGCTGCCTTGATCTGGGCGCGCGTCTGGCTGAGCCGGGTGAATTTACGCGTCGAGCATTTCTCAATGGTAAGCTCGATCTGGCACAGGCTGAAGCAGTGGCCGATCTAATCAATGCATCGACAGCTACTGCTGCGCGTTCGGCCGTGCGTTCATTGCAAGGCGATTTCTCCCGTGCCATTGATGCGCTGATGGATCCGCTGATCGAGCTGCGGGCCCTGACTGAAGCCACGCTTGATTTTCCTGAGGAAGAAGTCGACTTTCTCAAAAGCATTCAGGCCGAAGCCCGCTTGCAGAATATTCGCGATGCCTTGGGCGTCGTGCAAGCGAGTGCCAGACAGGGCAAGCTCTTGCAAGATGGTTTAACCGTCGTGTTGATTGGTCAGCCGAATGTGGGTAAATCCTCGTTGCTCAATGCGCTGGCCGGTGAAGATCTTGCCATCGTCACCCCGGTCGCCGGTACCACACGCGATGTCGTACGCGCCCATCTGCAAATCGACGGTGTGCCGCTGCACGTGATCGACACTGCGGGTCTGCACGAGACCAGCGATGAAGTGGAACGTCTTGGTATCGAGCGCACCTGGAAAGAAATTGAAAAAGCCGATGTGGCGGTGTTGCTCACCGATGCACAGCACGGGCTAACGGCGGCCGAAGAAGCGATCAGCGAGCGACTGCCCCAAGGCACGACGCGTGTAATGGTGCAAAACAAAATTGATCTGGCGGCAGGCGTTGCCACTGGTGCTGACGTGGTGGCCATCTCTGCCAAAACAGGCACAGGCGTTGATCAGTTGCGCTCCCGCTTGCTACAGATCGCTGGCTGGCAACCGGGCGAAAGTCTGTTCATCGCCCGCGAGCGCCATCTGCGTGCACTCAGCGATGCCGCCGAACATCTGGCAACGGCTGCTGCAGCATTGCCGGCGCTGGAAATTTTTGCCGAAGAATTACGGCTGGCTCATAAAGCATTGCAAAGCATTACCGGTGAATACACACCGGATGATTTGCTTGGGGCGATTTTTTCTAAGTTTTGTATTGGTAAGTGATATTTCCGTTGAGGCGCAAGAATTTTGGATTGACCCGCTTTAAGGTATTCTGCAAATAGTCTCTTCTCCCTGTAGCGGGGAAGACTTACACTTAGGAGGAGTTAGCATGCGCGCGATTCTTTTGAGCCTTTCTTTGGTTGTGGGAACAGCATTTGCCGGCCCAGATGACCCCTCAAAGTTTGATTCTTCGGCGCTGGGTGCCCAGAAAGCGGTATACCAGTTCAATCTAGAGCGACCGGAAGATCTAAATCAGGCATTGGGTTATATCAATAACCATCTAAACAGTCTGAAAGAATATGGCGACGTAAAGAATTCGCACCTAGTTGTTGTGGCGCACGGCAATGAATTACACGCTTTCTCACGTTTAAACCGTGCGGCCTATCCCGATTTGTATGACCGACTCAAGGCACTCACTGATCAAGGTGTGTCGTTCCGTATTTGTAAAAACGCCGCCGCTTTCCGCGGATACAAGCCAACCGATTTTTATGATCAGGTGACGGTGGTTCCTGCTGCAATGACTGAGCTACCCAAGTGGGAAGCCAAGGGCTACAGCTATATCTCGGGCGGTGTGGTGAATCGGACCAAGCGCGCTGAGTTTCTGCAAAAGCATCCTGAGGTTATGGACTGACGATGTCTTTGAGATTGCGTCATGTAATGGCAGCGCTAGCGGGTGCTGGGGTTCTGAATGGTTGTGCGCCATCGCTCTTTCCCGTTGAGATGCCGGTAACGGCATCTCTTTCTGATTCGGGTGGCACGGCGTCGCTGATCCCGTATCAACCTTTGGTGGTGCGTTTACCGGCAAACCCGAGCACGGGTTATAGCTGGCGCTATGTGGTGGCCGGCGATGATGTGCTGCGTCTTGAGACCATCAACGGCGTAGCGCCTACGCCGAATGGTATGGTGGGCGTCGCTGGGGAGGAAGTATGGTCGTTCCGTGCACAAGGTACGGGTCGTGCTGTGCTGACGTATGTGTATGAGCGCTCTTGGGAAAAGAATACGCCGCCCGCAAAAATCTTTACGCTGTTTGTGACGGTGTCGCCTGGGCAGTAAGCCAATTCAAGACGCCGTGCCCCGCTTGTTGTCCTGTGGCCAAGCAGGCATTCAGTAGATAGCCGCCGGTGGGTGCTTCCCAATCCAGCATTTCACCGGCTGCAAAATAACCAGGTAGCTTTTTGATCATGAGGTTTTGATCAAGATCATCAAAGCAGATGCCGCCGGCAGAGCTAATCGCTTCAGTAATGGGGCGTGTGGCGTGTACGCTAATTGGCAGAGCCTTGATGGTTGTGGCCAGCGTGGACAGATCGTTTATCTGTTCTTTGATCAGCACCTCGTAGAGCAGTGCTGTTTTAACGCCGCTGAAGCCAAGTGCGGATTTGAGATAGCTTGATAGCGATTTGCTACCGCGCCGGCAAAGGGTATCCAGAATCTTTTCAGGCGTTCGCTCGGGTGCCAGATCAATCGTGAACGTGGCGCTGCCTGTCGCATTGATGGTTTCGCGCAGCGGGCGCGATAGTGCATAGATCAAACTACCTTCAATGCCTTCGCGGCTGATGATGCATTCACCCTGGCGTTGATGAGCCTGGCCGGTGTGGTCGGTAAAAGCGATGGCGATTGATTTCAACGGTTCGCCCGAAAACTTTTGTTTGAGCAGTGGCGACCAGTTTGTTTCGAAACCGCAGTTGGCGCTTTGTAGCGGCGCTGTGCGAAGGCCCTTTGCCTCAAGTGCGCTCACCCAGCGGCCATCCGAACCGAGCTTGGGCCAGCTGGCACCGCCCAGCGCAAGAATGGTGGCATCCGGATTGATGATGACGTCACCTTCTGGGCCGGTAATGCGCAGCGCGCTTTGATCCGTCCAGCCTTGCCAGCGATGTCGTACGTGGAAGCGCACGCCTTGGTGTCGCAGACGATGCAGCCACGCGCGCAACAGGGGGGCTGCTTTCATTTCTGTGGGAAAGACGCGACCCGAAGTGCCCACGAAGGTTTCGATGCCGAGATGGTGTGCCCACTGACGCAGGTGGTCGGGCGTGAACTGGTCGAGTGCGTTTTGCAGAAACCGCTGTTCGGGGCCGAAGCGCGTGCAGAAGGTGGCGAAGTTTTCGCTGTGGGTGATGTTTAAACCACCGATGCCGGCGAGCAGCAGCTTGCGCCCCACCGAGGGCATGGCATCATAAAGGTCAACACGCACACCGGCCTGGCTGAGCACTTCTGCCGCCATAAGCCCGGCAGGGCCGCCGCCAATAATGACGATGCAAGCCTGAGGGTGAGTGGCGGCAGACGCAGATTGGGTCATGCCGCTATTTTACGCTGTGAGGTTATCAGGCTGGCGCAGAGCTACGAATCAGATAATCGAATGCGCCGAGTGATGCTTTGGCGCCCTCGCCCATGGCGATGATGATTTGCTTGTAGGGCACCGTCGTACAGTCACCGGCAGCGAAAATCCCGGCGGCTGATGTTTGACCGCGCGCATCGATTTCGATTTCGCCCATCTTGGAAAGATCGAGCGTGCCTTTGAGCCAATCGGTGTTGGGCAGCAAACCGATTTGTACGAAGATGCCTTCAAGCTCGAGGCGAACGTTGTCGTTAGTCTCGCGGTTTTTGTAAACAAGACCATTCACCTTGTTGCCGTCGCCCAGCACTTCCATCGTTTGGGCATTTTTCAGAATGACCACATTGGGCAGGCTGGCGAGTTTGCGCTGAAGTACGGCATCGGCACGTAACTCGGCACCGAATTCGATAAGCGTCACATGGCCAACGATACCGGCCAGATCAATCGCCGCTTCTACACCGGAGTTGCCGCCGCCCACAACGGCGACACGTTTGCCTTTGAACAAGGGGCCGTCACAGTGTGGGCAGTAAGCCACGCCCTTGCCACGGTATTCCTGTTCGCCCGGCACGTTGAGTTCGCGCCAACGGGCGCCCGTGGAGAGAATGACGCTCTTGGCTTTTAACACCGCGCCGCTGGCCGTGCGCACTTCGGCGTAGCCACCGGGTGCGGTTGCCGGGGTGAGCGATTCGGCGCGTTGCAGATTCATGATGTCGACGTTGTAGGACTTTACGTGTTGCTCAAGTTGGGTAACGAGCTTAGGTCCTTCGGTTTCCTGTACGGAGATGAAGTTTTCGATGCCCACGGTATCCATGACCTGGCCACCGAAGCGCTCAGCCAGAATGCCGGTGCGAATGCCTTTGCGGGCTGCATAGACGGCTGCCGCTGAGCCGGCGGGTCCGCCGCCGACGATGAGTACATCGTAAGGGGCCTGTGCGCTGATCTTTTCGGCTTCACGCGCTGCGGCGCCGGTGTCGAGCTTGGCGAGAATTTCTTCGATGGTCATGCGACCGGCGCCAAACTCTTCGCCATTCAGATAGACGGTAGGCACTGCCATGATCTGACGGGACTCGACCACGTCCTGGAACATCGCGCCATCGATCATGGTGTGTTTAACGCGCGGGTTGACTGCGGCCATGAGGTTGAGTGCCTGGACGACGTCCGGGCAGTTATGGCAACTCAGCGAGATGAAGGTCTCGAATGTGTAGTCACCCGGCAGATTGCGGATCTGCTCGATCACACTGGCGTCCACTTTCGGTGGGTAGCCGCCCATTTGCAGCAGCGCTAATACGAGAGACGTGAATTCGTGACCCATGGGCAAACCGGCAAAACGGGCAACGCCGCGCTGCTCGATATTGTTTAAGGGGGCAACACGGAATGAAGGGGTGTATTCGGCATCATTGGCTTTGACGATGCTGATTTTGTCGGACAGCTCAGCAATCTCATTGACGAGCTCGCGCATCTGTTCCGAGTTGCCGCTGTTATCCAGCGAAGTAATCAGTTGAATGGGTTGTTCAAGGCGCTCAAGGTAGGCCTTAAGTTGTTCCTGAATATTAGCGTCCAGCATGGTGGGCTCCTGAAACGTTAGCTAAAAGTTTGTGTCTGCGGTAATCGCATGGCAAAACAGCAGCGGATTTTGGGCAAAAAGAAACCTACTCGCCGCTTGGCGATGCAATCACAGTATTTGGGGGTGCCCAGCGCCGAAGCGCTGGGCGTTCTCTGCTGCGGTTGATTCAGACCGCTGTCCGGGTTACGGACTTAGATCTTGCCAACCAGATCCAGCGATGGGGCCAGCGTCTTTTCGCCCTCTTTCCACTTGGCTGGGCAAACTTCACCCGGGTGCGAAGCGGTGTACTGGGCAGCTTTCAGCTTGCGCAGGGTTTCCGAAATATCGCGGGCGATTTCGTTCGAGTGGATTTCCAGCGTCTTGATCTTGCCTTCCGGGTTGATGATGAAGGTGCCGCGCAGCGCCAGGCCTTCTTCCGGGATGTGCACGCCAAAAGCATTGGTCAGTTGATGGGTCGGGTCACCGATCAGCGGGAACTGTGCCTTGCCAACGGCTGGCGAGGTTTCGTGCCAGACTTTGTGCGAGAAGTGGGTGTCGGTCGTGATGATGTAGACCTCGGCACCGGCCTTCTGGAATTCGGCGTAGTTGTTGGCTGCATCTTCGATTTCGGTTGGGCAGTTGAAGGTGAAGGCGGCTGGCATGAAAATCAGCACGGACCATTTGCCCTTGAGGCTGGCTTCGGTGACTTCAATGAATTTGCCGTTGTGGAAAGCCTGAGCCTTGAACGGTTGAACTTCGGTGTTGATCAGCGACATGGTGTTGCTCCTGTGTGATGGGTGAGACGGGTTTGACAGAACTAATGTCTTATCGACGTTTTGAAGTGTACGGGCAGTCGATCGATAAATCCAATTGATTGTTACTAAATATACGTTAGCTAAAAACTATCGGTTGATTGGGTGCAGATTGCCGCGGCTATGAAGAAATCCTTGAAAAATCAACCTAAAAGGCGACGCTTTGACTAAAATTAGCACCCTTTTGTGTTGTGCAGATTAAGGCTTGCTGAAATAGCAGCGGTTTTTGTGGTGGGCTGATGGAATTTCCGGATCGTTTTGATGTGATTGTTGTAGGTGGCGGCCATGCCGGTACCGAAGCCGCGTTGGCCTCGGCCCGCACGGGTGCGCGTACGCTCTTGTTGACGCACAGCATGGAAACGCTGGGCGTGATGAGTTGCAACCCATCCATCGGCGGTATCGGTAAAGGCCATCTGGTTAAAGAAGTGGATGCATTGGGCGGTGCTATGGCGGCCGCTACCGATGAAGCCGGGATTCAGTTCCGCATTCTCAATGCCTCGAAAGGTCCGGCAGTGCGCGCGACGCGTGCCCAGGCCGACCGCGTGCTGTACAAGCAGGCCATTCGCCGCCGTCTGGAAAACCAGCCGAACCTCACGATTTTTGCCCAGGCCTGTGATGACCTGATTATGGAAGGCGACCGCGTTGCGGGCGCCGTCACCCAACTGGGTGTGCGCTTTCATGCCGATGCGGTGGTGCTGACTGCCGGCACGTTCCTGAATGGTTTGATCCATGTCGGGCTGAATAACTATTCGGGTGGGCGCATGGGCGACCCGCCATCTGTTTCGTTGGCTGCCCGCTTGCGTGAACTCAAGCTGCCGCAAGGCCGTTTGAAAACGGGTACCCCGCCCCGCCTGGATGGCAAGAGCATCGATTTTTCGGTGATGCAGACGCAGCACTCGGATGACCCGATGCCGGTGTTTTCGTTCCTCGGCAACGCCGCACAACACCCGCAGCAATTGCCTTGCTGGATTACCGATACCAACGAACGCACGCACGAAATTATTCGTAATAACCTCGACCGTTCGCCGATGTATACCGGTGTGATCGAGGGCGTGGGCCCGCGTTATTGCCCGTCGATCGAAGACAAGATTCACCGCTTTGCCGATAAGGCCAGCCACCATGTGTTTCTGGAACCGGAAGGTCTGGATACGCACGAGATCTACCCGAACGGGATTTCGACCTCCTTGCCGTTTGATGTGCAGCTGCAGATCGTGCGCTCTATCCGCGGTATGGAACAGTGCCACATCCTGCGTCCGGGCTATGCTATCGAATACGATTACTTTGATCCGCGCGGCCTGAAGGCGTCGCTGGAGACCAAGGCCATCAACGGTTTATTTTTTGCCGGCCAGATCAACGGCACCACGGGTTATGAAGAGGCTGCGGCCCAGGGCTTGCTGGCGGGCCTGAATGCGGCGCGTGCTACGCGCGGCGAAACAGCCTGGACGCCGCGCCGTGACGAATCCTATCTGGGTGTGCTGGTTGATGACCTGATTACCCGTGGTGTGAGCGAGCCGTACCGTATGTTTACCAGTCGCGCCGAGTATCGTCTGAGCCTGCGCGAAGACAATGCCGACCTGCGTTTGACGGAGATTGGCCGCGAGATGGGCCTAGTGGACGATGTGCGTTGGACGGCGTTCTGCGCTAAACGCGACGCGATTGAGCAAGAACAGCAGCGATTGCGCGGTCTTCGTGTCAACCCGGTAAAGATTGACGCTGAGGCAGTCGCTACGGCGCTGGGTAAACCGCTGGAACGTGAAACCACCATGTTCGAGCTGCTGCGGCGCCCGGATACAACGTATGCGCAGTTGTTGCAGTTGGCTGCCAGCACGGGGCTGGCCGAGGCGGTGGCCCTGCCGGCGGAAGTGGTTGAGCAGGTGGAAATTCAGGCCAAGTATCAGGGCTATATCGATCGTCAGCGCGACGAAGTAGCGCGCCAGGCCACCTATGAAAATTTAAGTTTGCCGGAAGCCCTGGATTACACCGAGGTGATTGGCCTCTCCCGTGAGGTATGCCAGAAGCTGCAGACGCAGCGACCGCAAACGCTGGGGCAGGCAGCGCGCATTCAGGGGGTTACGCCGGCGGCGATTGGTTTGTTGCTGGTGCACCTGAAGCGCATGGGTGTTGCCCTCGGTGCGGCGCTGTGAGCGAGCTTGCCAGCACGCGTGCGATAGAAAGTGCGCAGCTGATTGCGGGCGCAACCAAGATGGGCGTACCGTTAACGGAAGCCCAGGCAGACAAGCTGCTGGATTATCTGGATCTGCTGCAAAAATGGAATAAGGCGTACAACCTCACCGCCGTTCGTGAGCGCTCGGCCATGCTGACGCAGCATCTGCTTGATTCGCTGTCGATTGTGCCGCATCTGCCGCCGGGCGATTTGCTGGATGTGGGCAGCGGTGGCGGTTTGCCGGGTATTCCGCTGGCAATTCTGCAACCGGAGCGTTCGATTACGCTGATTGATACCGTGGGCAAGAAGGTGGCCTTTCTGAAACAGGCTGCGATGACGCTGGGTTTGAAGAATGTGCAGGCCGTTTCGACCCGGATTGAAAGTTGGGTGCCGCCCGAGGCGCACGCCGGCGGTTTTGCACTGGTTACGGCACGGGCATACGCAACTTTGGCCAC